>VFSW01004448.1_pt1 | contig 20898 bp, 17 predicted proteins | sample 5358111 | NCBI WGS metagenome assembly VFSW01 (sample SAMN11554181, study PRJNA540505) | mine drainage metagenome | isolation source: sediment from site ElyBrook_90M | place: USA: Ely Copper Mine, Vershire, VT | collected 2017
GAAATCCTCGCCAACCTGGCCAAGCGCGAGGCCGACGCCAAGGCTGGTTGAAGAGCACACCCTATGGAGCTAGGAGTTATCGCCGCTGCCGTCGTTCCCCACGTGCCGACGCTCGCGCGAGCGCAGTTCGGCGGTTACGTCCAGTCATCGGGAAGCGGAAATGCTGACGTCGTCGTGTGGCGCCGGTAAGCGCGGCCAGCGCCAGGGAATTGCGGAATCGCAAAACCGCAGCCTCGTTTGCCGCGGCGGATACCGACGCGTCCGGCCGCGTTGCGGCGATGTGTGCTCATGCTTTTGTTGGCGCATGCCGGCTCCAGCGCCGGCTTGAGCCGGGACCGGGCCCTGCTCGAGAGCCTGATAGCCATTCCCGCGGATCGGGCGTGATACCGGGACCCGGTCCCGCGGATTCACGCGCGGTCCGTCACTGCGCCTGGCGGCAATGGGTTTCGCGCACGAAAACGAGCAGGACCAGCGCGGCTGCGAGCCAGGCGATCATCAGCGCGAAGCCGGCGCGGTAGGCGCCGAAGTCGTAGACGCGCACGCCGTTTGCGAATGCCCCGGCCCAGTGCCGGTCCAGCATCCAGCCGACCGCAGGCTGCATGATCATGCTGCCCAGCATGTTGCCCATGTTGGCGATGCCGCCGGCGGTGCCTGCCAGCGCCGCCGGCGCCGATTCCTTGGCGATGGCGAAACCCACCATGACCGCAGCGGAAGCGCAACCGGTAAATCCGAGCAATACAATCAGCAGAGGCAAGGGTACGCCCGGCAGCAGCAGCGCAGCGCACCATCCCGCGGTGGCGAGCACCGCGCCGAGGGCGTACAGCGGTTTGCGCCGGCGCAGACGGTCGGAAAGTGCGCCCACGAACGGTCCGGCCACCGCCCAGCAAACGAGCAGCAGCGAGGTGATCATGGAGGCCTGAGAGGTGCTGAGCCCGTAATGCGTGCTCAGAAATGGCACGCCCCACAGGCCACCGAAGGTGAGCGTCGGCCCCGAAACCGCGCCAGAGATCAGGAACACCAACCAGACATTGCGGCTGGCCAGTGTTTGCCTGATGCTCTGCAGTATCGGCGCGTGATGGACCGGCGCCGTCGGCGCGTAGCTGGCGTAACCGCGCTCGCTCGGGTCGTCGCGTACCGCGGTCCAGATGACCACGGCGAGCAGCCCCGTGAGCGCGGCGGCGACGCTCATCACGTTGCGCCAGCCGAAGGCGTCGACCAGCAGCCTTAGTGGTACGCCGGCCGAAACCGCGCCGAGAACGCCGCAGGCCAGGGCGAGGCCGGAGAGCATGGCAAAGCGCGTGGGCGCAAACCAGTGGCCGGCGAGCTTGAGCATGGCGACGAAAGCGACTCCGACCGAGCCGCCGATTAACAGGCGGCCCAGGCTCGCTGCAGCATATCCGGGCGCGAGCGCAAACAGCAGAGTGCCGGCGGCCGCGATTGCCGCGCCGGCGGTAAGCGCGCGCCGCGGCCCCCAGCGATCGGCGAGCAGGCCCGCTGGAATCTGCATTGCCACATAGCTGTAGTAATAAAACGCGGCAAGGTTGCCCAGTGCCGCAGCGCCCAGCGTGAACTCGCTCATGAGTTCGCGGGTGATCACCGCCGGGGCCACGCGCTGATAGAAGCCGATCAGGTAGAGAGCGGCGCCCAGGCCCCACATCGTGAACGCCAAGTGCAGCGACGGATAGGCTCGCTCGCGTGAATTCACGACGGGCACTTATGCAGGATTGACAGGATTCGGACCCGACCTGGCGCGCAGCCGGATCACCGCGGAGCCGCGCTTTTCAGCATTGCTCCCAGGGCAGTCCGTCGCGACGCCAGCCGGTGATGGAGTTGCGCTGGTGCTGATCGTTGAGTTCGCCCTCGAAGCCGTGCAGCACGTTGTACACCTGGGTGAAGCCGGCCTTCTCCAGCGCGGCGCCCGCATCGAGCGAGCGGTTGCCGCTGCGGCAGATGAGCACCAGCGGGCGGTCCACGCTCGCCGCCTTCCTCACATGGCCGACGAAATGCGGATTTACTTCCCAATCGGGGCCGTCGTTCCAGGGGATCATGATCGCACCCGTCGGATGGCCGACGAACAGGAACTCCATTTCGCTGCGGCAATCGATGAAAATCGCAGTCGGGTTCTGGTGCAGGAATTCGTAGGCTTCCTTGGGAGTCAGGTGCTGCACGGTATTGGGTTTCGCTGTAAAAATGCATAGTATAAGGGTTCCCGGTGCCACCGTCTAAGGCGTGTCCGCACCGGTGGACAAGGCAAGCATGCGCGCGCTAGAATCCGGCATCGCGCCGATTTGATGTCAGATTGCGGGCGCCGCCGGTTCCGGCCGGACGAAAAACAAATACTGCTAAAGCGAGGGAACCCGTACCTGGCTGGCAGGGCGGGTTTTTTATTTGCAGGTTGCACAGACATGAATAAAGCCGCACAACTGGAACGCTTGCTCGGCGAGCGCATCCTGATCCTGGATGGCGCCATGGGCACCATGATCCAGAGTTACAAGCTGGCCGAGGCCGGCTATCGCGGTGAGCGCTTTGCCGGTTTCGCGCAGGATCTCAAGGGCAATAACGATTTGCTGTCGCTGACCCAGCCGAGCATCATCGGCGAGATCCACGACGCCTATCTGGATGCGGGCGCCGACATCGTTTCCACCAACACCTTCAACGCCAACGCGCCGTCGATGGCCGACTACGGCCTGCAGGAACTGGTGTACGAGATCAACTGCGAAGCGGCGCGCCTGGCGCGCGCGGCGGTGGATGCCTGCGTGCAGCGGGCGCCCGAGCGGCAGTGCTTTGTCGCCGGCGTGCTCGGCCCGACGACCAAGACCGCTTCGATTTCGCCCGACGTCAACGATCCGGGATTCCGCAACATCGACTTCGATACCCTGGTCGCTGCGTACAGCGAGTCGCTGCGCGGCCTGCTCGACGGCGGCGCCGACCTGCTCTTGCTGGAAACCATTTTCGACACGCTCAATGCCAAGGCGGCCCTGTTCGCGATCGACTGCGCGTTCGAGGCGCGCGGCCGGCGCTGGCCCCTGATTATCTCCGGCACCATCACCGACGCCTCCGGGCGCACCCTCACTGGACAGACGCCGGAAGCGTTCTGGAACTCGGTGCGCCACGCGCGCCCGCTCGCGGTGGGGCTAAACTGTGCCCTGGGCGCGAAGTTGATGCGGCCGTACATCGAGGAGCTGTCCGGCGTCGCCGACACTTACCTCAGCTGCTACCCCAACGCGGGGCTGCCCAATCCCTTGTCGGAGACCGGTTACGATGAGACGCCCGACTATACCTCGGGCCAGTTGCAGGAATTCGCCCAGAGCGGCTTCCTCAACATCGTCGGTGGTTGCTGCGGCACCACGCCAGCCCACATCAAGGCGATCGCGCGCGCGGTCAAAGGCCTGCCGCCGCGGCAGCCGCCGCAAATCGAAAAGAAGCTGCGCCTGTCGGGCCTGGAGCCGCTCAACATCGGCGACGACTCGCTGTTCGTCAACGTCGGCGAGCGCACCAATGTCACCGGCTCCAAGGCCTTCGCCCGCCTGATCCTCGCCGGCGACTACACCGCGGCCCTGGCGGTGGCGCGCCAGCAGGTGGAGAGCGGCGCGCAGATGGTGGACGTGAACATGGACGAGGCGATGCTCGACTCGGAGAAGGCCATGGTCACCTTCCTCAAGCTGATCGCCTCCGAACCCGACATCTCGCGCGTGCCGCTGATGCTCGATTCCTCCAAGTGGTCGGTGATCGAGGCCGGGCTGAAGTGCGTGCAGGGCAGGGCGGTGGTGAATTCGATTTCGCTCAAGGAAGGCAAGGACGAGTTTGTGCGCCAGGCAAAACTCGCGCGCCGCTATGGCGCGGCAGTGATCGTGATGGCGTTCGACGAACACGGACAGGCCGACAGCCTGGAGCGGCGCAAGACCATCTGCCGGCGCTGCTACGACATCCTCACCAAGGAAGTCGGCTTTCCCGCCGAAGACATCATTTTCGATCCCAACATATTCGCCATCGCCACCGGGATCGAGGAACACAGCAATTACGCGCTCGAATACATCGAGGCGACGCGCTGGATCCGCGCCAACCTTCCCTACGCCAGGGTATCAGGCGGCGTGTCCAATGTCTCCTTCTCTTTCCGCGGCAACGACCCGGTGCGCGAGGCCATCCACACCGCCTTCCTCTACCATGCGATCAAAGCGGGCATGTCGATGGGCATCGTCAACGCCGGCCAGCTGGGCGTGTACGAGGAAATACCCGGGGACCTGCTCGAGCGCGTCGAAGACATCATTCTCAACCGCAGGCCGGATGCGGCCGAGCGCATGGTCGCGTTCGCGAATACGGTCAAGGGCGGCGGCAAGGTGCAGGCCGAGGACCTCGCGTGGCGCAAGCAGAGCGTGGAAGCACGCCTCGCGCACGCCCTGGTGAAAGGCATTACCGACTGGATCATCGAGGACACCGAGGAGGCGCGGCAGCAGGCCGAACGCAGCGGCGGGCGCCCGATCCACGTGATCGAAGGCCCGCTGATGGACGGCATGAACGTGGTCGGCGACCTGTTCGGCGCGGGCAAGATGTTTCTGCCGCAGGTGGTGAAATCGGCGCGGGTGATGAAACAGGCGGTGGCGCACCTGGTGCCGTATATCGAAGCGGAGAAGCAGAAGCTGGCGCTGGCATCGGGAGAGGCGGCCAAGCCCAAAGGCAAGATCGTGGTCGCCACGGTCAAGGGCGATGTGCACGACATCGGCAAGAACATCGTCGGCGTGGTGCTCCAGTGCAACAATTACGAGGTCATCAACCTCGGCGTCATGGTGCCCGCCAGCCGGATCCTGCAGGTGGCGCGCGAGGAGAAATGCGACATCATCGGCCTGTCGGGACTGATCACGCCTTCGCTCGAAGAGATGGCGCACGTGGCGCATGAAATGGAGCGCGAGGGCTTCACCATCCCGCTCTTGATCGGCGGCGCCACCACTTCGCGCGTGCACACCGCGGTGAAAATTGCGCCCAATTACAGCGGTGTGACTGTCTACGTGCCGGACGCATCGCGCTCGGTGAGCGTGTGCTCGAGCCTGTTGTCGGACGGACAGCGCGACGAATACGCGCGCTCGGTGCGCGCCGATTACGCCAAGATCCGCACCCAGCACGCCTCCAAAACCCCGCGCGCGGCCCTGCTCTCGATCGCGCAGGCGCGCGCGAACGCCTTCAACACCGACTGGTCGGCGTATGCGCCGCCGGCGCCCGGGTTCATCGGCGTGAGGGAGTTTCGCGATTACAGCTTGGCCGCGATCGCCAGCCATATCGACTGGTCGCCCTTTTTCCAGACCTGGGAGTTGTCCGGACCCTACCCGAGGATCCTGCAGGATCCGCTGGTGGGCGAGGCGGCGCGCAACGTGCTGGCTGAAGGCCAGGCAATGCTGAAGAGAATCATCTCCGAGAAATGGCTAGTCGCAAATGCGGTCATCGGATTATTTCCCGCCAACAGCGTGGGCGACGACATCGAGATTTACACCGACGAATCGCGCAGCCAGGTGGCGATGCGTTTTCACAACCTGCGCCAGCAGGCGCAGAAACCCGCGGGCAAGCCGAATTACTGTCTCGCCGACTTCGTCGCGCCGAAGGCCTCTGGGGTGAAGGACTATCTCGGCGCTTTCGCCGCCACCAGCGGCATCGGCATCGAGGCGCGGGTGAAGGAATTCGAGGCCCGGCACGACGACTACAGCGCGATCATGCTGAAGTCCCTGGCCGACCGCCTGGCCGAGGCGTTCACCGAGCATTTGCACCGACGCGTGCGGCGCGAGTTCTGGGGCTATGCTGCGGATGAAACGCTGGACAACGACGCCTTGATCCGCGAAGAATATCGCGGCATCCGCCCGGCGCCGGGTTATCCCGCCTGCCCCGATCACACCGAGAAAGGCGATTTGTTCCGGCTGCTGGGCGCAGCGAAGATCGGCATAGCGCTGACCGAGAGCTACGCCATGTGGCCCGCGGCGGCGGTGAGTGGATTCTATTTCTCGCATCCGGAATCGCAATACTTCGCCGTCGGCAAGATCGGGCCCGATCAGGCCGAGGATTACGCCCGGCGCAAGCGGCTGCCGCTGTCTGACATCGAAAGATGGCTGGCGCCGGTGCTGGCGTACGACGCCGTCCGATCCACCACGACGTGACCTGAGGAATTATCTATGAGCATTGTCCGCCACCAGCCCGCAAAAATCCTTTCCGGCGCCGTCGAAGCCAACGGTATGGTCTATGTCGCCGGCACCGTCGCCGACAAGCGCCCGGCTACAGTCAAGGCGCAGACCGAAGAGATTCTCGGCCGCATCGATGCACTGCTGGCGCAAGCCGGCAGCCACAAGTCGAAGATCGTATCGGCGCAGATTTGGCTCGCCGACATGCGCATGCGCGAGGAGATGAACCAGGCCTGGCTCGCCTGGGTCGATGCGAATAACCTGCCGGCGCGCGCCTGCGTCGAAGCCAAACTTGCGGCCGCCGACATGCTGGTCGAGATCGCGGTGATCGCGGCGAAGTAGGGCGCGATTGAAGTTCCGCTTCGCCGCGCTTAGCTTCGTTATCGCCTGCGCGCTGCTCGCGCTCGCAGCTTGCGCGCCGGAACTCGACTGGCGCGAACTGTCGGTGCCCGAGGCGCGCTTTACCGTGCTGTTGCCAGGTAAGGCGAGCCGCGAGACGCGCACGCTCAACACGGCGGCCGGCGCGCTCACCATGACGATGTACGCGGTCAGCCTGAAGCAGGCAACCATGGCGGTCGCCTATACCGATTATCCCGCAGCGGCGCTAACCGGCGAACATGGGCGCGAGCAAATGGATGCGGAGCGCGATGCGCTGCTGCGCAACATCGGCGCCAGCACGCATTCCGAAGAGAAAGTCCTGATCGCCGGATTGCCGGGGCGGCAGGTCTACGCCGAAGGCCGGACCGGCGCGCGGCGCGTGCAGCTGAAAGCGCGTTTTGTCGTGGCTGGCAACCGTTTGTATCAGATCGCCTACGTCGGCGAGCGCAATAGCGTGGCGACGGCCGACATCGACATGTTCCTTACCTCATTCAAGCTGCGGCGCTGATCATTTGCGCCAGAATCCTGGCGTGAATACCACCAGCAGGGTGAACAGTTCCAGCCGTCCGAGCAGCATGGCGAAGGTGAGGATCCAGATCTGGAAATCGTTCAGCCCCGCATAGGTCGAGGCCGGCCCCACCTGATTCAAACCCGGACCGGTATTGTTGATGCACGCGATCACGGCGGAAAACGCGGTGATGATGTCCAGACCGGAGGCGGCGAGCAGCATGGTCATGGCGATGACCGCGCCGTTATATACCAGGATGAAGGCAAGCACGGCGAAGATGATGTTGTTTTCAACCGGAACGCCCCCCAGTTTTACCGGCACCACTGCACGCGGATGGATGATGCGCGTCAATTCGCGCACCGCCTGGCGCGCCATCAACTCGGCGCGGATCATCTTGATGCCGCCCCCGGCCGAGCCCGAGCAGGTGGCGAAGCTGCACAGAAACAGCATCCAGATAGGCGCGAAGATTGGCCACAGGTTGAAGTTGGTGTTGGAAAAACCGGTGGTGGTGGCTACGGAAACCACGTTGAAAGCGGAATAGCGCAGAGCCGTCCAGAAATCGGGATAGGTCTGGTTGGCGAGCAAGTAATACGCAACGCCGAGCACGCTGCCGAGCACCACCAGCAGGTATAACCAAGCCTCCGGATCGCGCACGTAAGGGCCGAAGCTCCAGCGTCGCCACGCGAGGAAGTGGGTGCCGAAGTTCATGCCCGCAAGCAGCATGAAATAGATGGATACCATCTCGATTGCCGGCGAGTTCCAATAGGCGAAGCTCGCGTCGTGCGAGGAGAAGGCGCCCAGGCCGATGGTGCTGAAGGCATGCATCATGGCGTCGAGCCAGTTCATGCCCGCGATACGGTAAGCGAGGAGACAGGCAACGGTGATCATAAAATACACCAGCCACAACCCCTTGGCGGTTTCGGCGATGCGCGGTGTCAGCTTGGTGTCTTTCATCGGCCCGGGTGTTTCGGCCTTGTAGATCTGGCTGCCGCCCACGCCCAGCAACGGCAGGACGGCCACGGCCAGCACGATCACACCCATGCCGCCGATCCAGACGAGAAAGGTGCGCCAGATGTTGATCGACGGCGGCAGCGCGTCCAGGCCGGAGAGCACCGTCGCTCCGGTCGTGGTGAGGCCGGACACCGTCTCAAAATAGGCATGGGTGAAAGACAGCTGCGGCAGGTAGAACAGCAGCGGCAGTGTGGCGAACGCGGGCAGCACGGTCCATACCAGTGCCACCAGGAGAAAGCCGTCGCGCGGCTGCAACTCGCGCCGCTTCCTGCGCGTCGTCAGCCACAGCAATACGCCGACAGACGCGGTCAGAAAAATGGCGTGGTCGTAGGCGGTTTGCGCGGCATCGCCTAGGATAAAGGACCAGGCGAGCGGGAAAAACAGGCACAGAGCGAAAATCATGACAACCACGCTGAGCGCGTTAAGAACGGCAAGAATTCGAACCATTGGAGGGGTTCTTAGCTCAGAGATAGCCTGCGCTGACCTGGAATAACTTTTCCACTTTTGGCACCATTTTCTTGTTGGTGACGAACACGATGGCGTGGTCGCCGGTCTGAATCACAGTATCGTGATGGGCCATCAACACGTCTTCGCCGCGTACGACTGCGGCGATGGTCGTGCCCTTGGGCAATTCGATCTCGTCGATTTGGCGCCCGACCACGCGGCAGGATGCCGAATCGCCGTGCACCACCGCCTCCAGCGCCTCTGCCGCACCGCGGCGCAGCGAGTGCACCTCGGTGATGTCGCCGCGGCGGACATGCGCCAGCAGCGAGCCTATGGTTGCCTGCGCCGGGGAGATGGCGATGTCGATCTGCCCCGATTGCAGCAGGTCCACGTACGAGCGCCGGTTGATCAGGGCGACTACCCGGCGCGCGCCCATGCGCTTGGCGAGCAGGCAGCTCATGATGTTGTTCTCGTCGTCATTGGTCACGGCGACGAACAGATCCATCTCTTCGACGTTCTCGGCTTCGAGCAGCGATTCATCGGTGACGTCGCCGTGCAGCACCAGCGTCGTATCTAGCCGTGTCGACAACTCTTCGCAGCGGCGCTTGTTGTGCTCGACGATCTTAACCGTGTAATCGCGCTCGAGCGCGCGCGCCAGCCTCAGGCCGATGTTGCCGCCACCGGCGATCATGACCCGGCGCACTGGCTTGTCCTGGCGGCGCAGTTCCTGCATTACTTTGCGGATATTCTGGCTGGCGGCGAGGCAGAACACTTCATCGCCGGCTTCGACCACGGTCGCGCCCTCGGGTACGATCGGTCGGTCGCCGCGGAAAATCGCGGCGACGCGCACATCCACGCTGGGTATGTGCTTGCGGATGTCCTGCAGCTGGTGACCCACCAGCGGCCCTCCCGGAAATGCGCGCACGGCCACCAGACTCACGCGGCCGCCGGCGAATTCCAGCACTTGCAGCGCCTCGGGAAACTGCACCAGCTTGACCAGGTACTCGGTGATCAGCTGTTCCGGGCAGATGGCGTAGTCCACGGCAAAGCAGTCGGGCGCGAACAACTGGTCATTGGCGAGGTACTGCGGCGCGCGGATGCGCGCGATGCGGGTGGGAACGTTGTACATGTGCGCCGCAATCTTGCACGCGACCAGGTTGGTTTCATCGCTTTGGGTTACCGCGATCAGCATGTCGGCGTCTTCGATGCCGGCGCTTTGCAGAACCGGCGGATGCGCCGCGCTGCCGGTGACGGTGCGCAGGTCCAGCCGATCCTGCAACAGACGCAGGCGCCCAGCGTCGACATCCACCACGGTTATGTCGTTGGCTTCGGAAACCAGGCTTTCGGCCACGCTGGTGCCGACCTGGCCCGCGCCGAGGATGATGATTTTCAATATTGCTCCTCTGAATCCCGTCAGCGGCGATTTCGGCTGCGCTGCGCCGGGCCGGAAGTATGATCGCTGATGGGCCGCATTTTAAGCTTTTTTGCCGCTGCGCAAAGCCGCGGCCTATTCTTCCTTCTTGCCGGTCGCAATACCAAGCGCCTTGAGCTTGCGGTAAAGGTGGGTGCGCTCAAGGCCGCTTTTCTCGGCCACGCGCGCGATCGATCCGGCTTCGCGCGCCAACAGCTGTTCGAAATAGGCGCGCTCGAATGCTTCGCGCGCCTCGCGCAGCGGCAGCGCCAGCGGCAGAGGGATCTGGGTGTCCGCAGTCGGATGATACTGCGCCGCCACCCGCTCCACGTCGGCCACGCCGATTTCCTCCTCCAGCGCGGTGAGCGCCAGGTTCTTCACCGCGCCCTGCAAATCCTGCAGATTGCGCGGCCAGTGGAACTGGCGCAGGGCGTTGAGCGCAGCGGTGGAAAAATGCCGGGGCGGGCAATTCCTGGCCTCGACCAGCTGCGCCAACAGAATCCCGGCAATATCGGGAATGTCCTCGGCGTGCTCGCGCAGCGCCGGCAGCGGCAGCGACACCTCGGACAGGCGCGCGAGCAGACCCGCGTCGAAACCGAGCTCGGCGGCGAGCCGCGCCGGATCCTCGGCGGTGAAGGAGACGACGCGCGTCTTGGTCTTGTCCTGTTTCGCGAGGATGAAAGCGAGATTTTTTTGCTGCATCCGGGTGAGCGCCGCCAACTCCTCGACGAAAAGCAGGCCGCTGGCGGCCTGCGTCAGCAAGTCCTGCGGCGCATCGGCCAGTGCCGCGCCCGCCACGACCCAGGGCGTGTTGGGCTGGTGCAGATAGCGCGCAAACAGCTCCGGCATGACGCCCGGCTCGCCGCGCAGCAGCACCGGCACCGGCATCGTGGCCAGCTGTGCCAAGCGCTTGCGCAGCTCGGCAAGCATGGGCGAACGGCCCAGGCTGAGCAGCGTGAGCCCGGCCTGCGGCTGGCCGCCTGCGCGTCGCAGCGCGCGTTTCACCGTGGCGAGCAGTTTCTGCAGCGCAATCGGTTTTTCCAGAAAATCGATGGCGCCGATGCGCGTGGCCTCTACCGCAGTTTCGATGGTGCCGTGTCCGGACATCATCACTACCGGCATGGTGAGCTGGCCGTTCCCCGCCCATTCCTTGAGCAGGGTAATGCCGTCGGCATCGGGCATCCAGATGTCGAGCAGCACCAGATCGGGGCGCTCCGCGGCGCGCAGCGCGCGCGCGCGCTGCGCGTTTTCCGCCAGCTGCACCGTGTGACCCTCGTCGGCGAGGATCTCCGACAGCAATTCGCGAATGCCGATTTCGTCGTCGACGACCAGTATCTGGGACACTAGCTTGTCCTTATTGTTTCGGGTTGCAGCGGCAGCGTGATGCTGACGCTGGCGCCGCGTCTGGGCAGGTTTTCCACCCTGACCGCGCCGTTGTGCTCGTCCATGATTTTTTTCACGATCGCCAGTCCCAGTCCGGTGCCCCTGGGCTTGGTGGTGACGTAGGGCTCGAACACGCGCGTCATGATGGCTTCGGGAAAGCCGCAGCCGTTATCGCTGATTCTGAGGCATACCTGGTTGCCTGCGCGCTCGGTCGCGACCTCGATGCGCGGGGCGGCGCTGCCGGCGAGCGCGTCCTGGGCATTTTGCAGCAGATTGTGTATCACCTGGCGCAATTGCGTCGGATCGCCCGCCACCTGCGGCAGCCCCGCCTGCAATATGGGCCGCACCAGCGCGCCAGTGTGCTCGTACAGGCCGAGCACTTCGAGTACCAGCGCGTTCAGGTCCAGCGGCTGCAGCTGGGGCGCCGGCGTGCGCGCATACTCGCCGAAGTCGTCGACCATCCCCTTCATCGCCGCAACCTGATTAATGATGGTCGCGGCGGCACGATTGAGCGTGGCCGCATCCTCGGGCGCAAGCTTGTTTGCGAGCTTCGCCAGCAGGCGTTCGGCCGAGAGTTGAATCGGCGTGAGCGGGTTCTTGATCTCGTGTGCCAGGCGCCGCGCCACCTCGCCCCAGGCGGTGGCGCGCTGCGCCTGGATCAATTTGGTGACGTCATCGAACACGATCACGTAGCCGCCGCCGCTCGCGCGCGGCAGAACCGAGCCGCGCACCAGCAGCATGCGCTCGGCCAGCTCCAGCTGCTGCTGCCAGGTGTCGGTGCCGTGCCGATTGAAGCCTTCGATGATCGCCTGCGCCAGCGGCTGCAGCCGCGGCCAATCGGAGAGGGACCGGCCCTTCAGACCCTCGAATGTTTCCTGCAGGATGGCGCCGGCGCCGTGATTGACAATCCCCAGGCGCATTTGTTCATCCAATACCAGCACGCCGGCAGAAAGATTGGCGAGGATGTTCTCCAGATAGGCCTTGGCCGTTTCCAGCTCGGCGCGGTGCGATTCGGTGGCGGTGCGCGCATCGTCCAGCTGCTCGGTCATGCTGTTGAACGACTGGGTGAGGATGCCCAGTTCGTCGCTGCTGGTGACTTGTGCGCGACGGCTGTAGTCGCCGCGTGCCACCGCCTGCGTGCCCGCGGCAAGCAGCGCCAGAGGCTCCGACAGGCGCGACGACAGCAGGAAGGCGAGAGCGGTGGCGGAGAACAGCGTCAGCAACAGCGTCAGGGTGAGCGTGAGAATATAGATCTCCTTCAGCCCCTCGCGCGACAGCGACAGCTCCTTGTAGTCGCGGTATACTTCCTGCACCGCTTCCGCGTCCCGCGCCAGTGCCGGCGGCACCGGCTGCAACAGCTGCAGCAGACGCTCGTCCTGGGCGATGCTGAGCGCGGCTACCGGAACCAGCACGCGCAGGCGCAAGCCCTTGTTTGGGTCGCTCTCGAGCGCGGAGTAACCGCGGCTTTGCCGCGCCTCGCGCTGGATGATGGTATTGGGCAGGTCGGGCAGGAGTTTGCCCACGCGTTTGCTTGCGCTGGCGATGACGTTGCCGCCTGAGGACAACAGCAGCGCATCGTCGACGCCCGCCTGTTCGCGCAGCCGGTCGAGCAGCACCACCTGCTGCGCCGGGCTCTTGTCGGACAGTTCGAGCGCCATGCGCCGTGCCTTGTCGTGCAGTTCCGTCAGCAGCAGATCGAGCGCGGTGCGGCCGAGGTTGAGCCCGCCCTCGAGCGCGTTATCGACGCGCACGTCGAACCACGATTCGATGCTTTTTGCCATGAACTGCAGCGACACCACGTAGACGAGGCCGCCCGGCACGATGACCATCGGCAGGAACATGAGCAGAAAGCGCAGCGTCAGACGCGAGCCGAACACATGTTTGCGCAGCTTGGCCGTGAGCACCAACAATTGATAACCGATCAAGGCCGCGAGCGCCGCAGCCATCGCCGCGTTCAGGCCGAGCAGCAGCGCGTAATGGCGGGAGAACAAGGCGGTGTTGCCGCTCGCCGCCGCCAGCAGAAACATCAGAATCGCTCCCAGCGCCACGCTGAAAATGAGCGCGTATTTCATTGCGGCGTCTTCTCCGTCACCGGCGCCTTGACCCTGAACGGCCAGTGCCGCCATTCGGATTCCAGATTCCAGTCGCGGCTGGTGAGCGCATTCAACTGGAACGGTTTGGGCAGTTGGGTTACGTCCAGGCGCATGCGCAGCCCCGCCTGATATTCGGTGCCGGCGTCCAGCTCGGCCCGCTCCAGCACCTGCCACGAACGCACCCGCGACAGCACCCGCAGCGCCTCCGGCAGGCTGGAAAAGCTCTGATACAGGGCGCCGCTCGCAACGCGGTATTGGCGCGTGAGCGCGTGGTAGGACAGGCGCAGCATCAGCTGTTTGCTGACCGGTCGCGCGTCGAACCAGTACCAACGTTTGCGTGTGAGCTCGAAATCGACCTCGAAATACATCGGTACGCCTTTGTTGACGGCGTCCTCAAGCCGCGGGTTCAGGTCGATCTGGAAGTCCGCATCCAGAGCATAGCCCTCGTCGTTGCCTTCGAGCGATATATGGTGGATTTCGATGCTATCGGCGCGCGCCGGCGCGTACCAGCCGAGCGCCAGCGCCAGCAGCAGCGACACTAGCAGCCGCAGGCTCATGTACTAATTTTCATTGCGATATGAGGGGGACATCTCCCCTCATGCTCCCCTAAATCGGGGGCCGTTTTGCAAATTCTGAAACGGCATGCTATTGCTTTTCCAGCAGCGCATAGAAAAAACCGTCGTGCCGCGCATCGGGCAGGAGTTGTCCTCCCTCCGGTTCCGCCAACGGCAGGCGGCGGGCTCCATCGCAGCGCGCCAGGAAAGACGTGACCGTCTGTGCGTTTTCCTGCGGGAACACCGAGCACGTCGCATACAGCAATTTACCACCCGGCGCGAGGAGTTGCCACAGCGCGTCCAACATCCGGCCCTGGCTTGTCGCGAGCCGGGGGATGTCGCTGTCGCGGCGCAGCCATTTGATATCGGGGTGGCGCTTGACCACGCCGGAGGCGGTGCAGGGCGCATCGAGCAGGATGCGCTCGAACCGCCCGCCGTCGGACCATCCGGCGGGGGAGGCGCAGTCGCCGCTGACGACGCGCGCCGAAAAACCGAGGCGCGCCAGATTGTCGCTGATGCGCGGCACGCGCGCCGGGTCGATGTCCAGTGCCGTGAGCGCGCAATCTGCAAGTTCCAGGATATGCCCGGCCTTGCCGCCCGGAGCGGCGCAGGCGTCGAGTACGCGCATGCCCGGCCGGACGTCGAGCAGCGGCGCGGCGAGCTGGGCGCCGGCGTCCTGTATCGATACCTCGCCGGCAGCGAAACCCGGGACCGACTCGATCGGCAACGGGCGTTCGAGCAGGATCGCCTGCGCGCCAAGGTGTTCACCGGCGAGGCCGCGCTCGCCCAACTTGGCCAGATACTGCTCGGGCGTGAGACGGCGCCGGTTGACGCGCAAGGTCATCGGCGGGTGCAGGTTACCGGCATTCAGAACCGACTCCCATTGCTGCGGCCAGGCCGCGCGCACGCGGTCTATCCACCACTGTGGATAGGAGTAATGCGCGGTGTCGGAGTTGCAGCGTGCGACGAGCGCGTCCGCCTCGCGCAGATAGTTGCGCAGCACCGCGTTGGCGAGGCCTTTGGCCGCGGGTTCGAAACGCGCTACCGCGCGCACCGCCTGATCGACCGTGGTATGGCTGGTTTGCGGCCGCGCGCGCAACTGGTACAGCGCGGCGAGTAGCAGGGCGTGCACCGCCGGTTTGACCGGCTTGTGCAGCAGCTCGGCCAGGATGGCGTCCAGAAGCCCGAGGTTGCGCAAGGCGCCGTAGGCCAGGTCCTGCACGGCAGCGCCCAGGTTCGAGTCTGCCTCCGGGCCGGACAGCGCCTCCGACAGACTGCGGCCGGCGCGCACCTGCGCGACGGCCGCGCCGGCGGCGTAAAGCGCGAGTTCTAAATTGGCTGACCTGGACAAGGGGGGCAAGCGGCGCGGCGGCCGTCAGGGTCGCAGCAGCGCAGTGGTAGTGGACGAGCCCCGCATCCTACACCGGGACGGGACCGGAGAGAACCGGCTTGACGGGTTCAGGCCATCGCGCAGGCGGACGCCTGCAATTACGCCATCGCGCGCAAGCGGGCTATGCGCATTTCGGTCGCCGGGTGGGTACTGAACAGGTTCTGCATGCCTGAGCCTGAGAGCGGGTTGATGATCATCATCTGCGCCGTCGCCGGATGCTCTTCGGCCGCTGGAAGTGGCAGGCCCTTGGCATAACGCTCCATTTTCTCCAAGGCATCGGCGAGCGCATTCGGGTCGTCGCAGATCTCGGCGCCGCCGCGGTCCGCCTCGAATTCGCGCGCGCGCGAGATCGCCATCTGGATCAGCATCGCCGCGATCGGCGCCAGTATCATCACGATCAGCCCTACCAAGGGGTTGGAGCGTTCGCCCTCGTTGCGCCCGCCGAAGAGGAAACCGAACTGGGCAATCGAAGCGATCGCCCCGGCCACGGTGGCGGCGATGGTGGAAATAAGGATATCGCGGTGTCTCACATGCGTCAGTTCGTGCGCCATCACGCCGCGCAATTCGCGCGCGCTCAACAAGCGCAGGATGCCGGTGGTCGCGGCCACTGCGGCATGCTCGGGATTGCGCCCGGTGGCAAAGGCGTTGGGTTGGGCCGCGTCGATCAGATAGACCCGCGGCATTGGCAGCCCGGCGCGCTGCGACAATTCGCGCACCAGGCCGTAGAACTGGGGCGCGCTGGCGGCGTCGACTTCCTGCGCGTTGTACATGCGCAGCACCATGGCGTCCGAGAACCAGTAGGCAAAAATATTCATCGCGCCGCCGAAGGCGAGCGCCAGCAGCATTCCGTTTGCGCCGCCGATTGCGGCACCGACGACGCCAAACAGCGCCACAATGCCGGCCATCAGAATGGTGGTCTTGAGCCAGTTTCCGAACATTCCCGGGTTCCTCATAGCGGTTGTTACGCTGCGTATCAGATGGTGGTGCTCGCCGGAAATTCAAGCCGCTCGCCCGCGGCGAGGTGGAAACCCGCGAGGAACTGCGCCGCCGCCAGGCGCTTGCCGCCGGCGCGCTGCAGCTCCTGCACCTTCAACGCGCCGCTGCCGCAGGCGACGACGATGCCATCGCGGTCGGCCGCCAGTATGGTTCCGGGCGCGCCTTCTGCCGCAATCGTGCCGGCGCGCCAGATTTTCAGCGCTGCCTTTCTTATCGTTGTTGACGCGCCCGGCTGCGGATTGAAGGCGCGTATCTTGCGTTCGATCACAGCCGCGTCCTCGCTCCAGTCGATCTCGGCTTCGGTCTTGGCAATCTTGGCGGCGTAGCTGGCGAGCGCATCCTCCTGCGGCTGGGTGCGGAGCTCGCCGCGCTCGAGGCGCGAGAGCGCGCTCACGATCAGGCGCGCGCCAAGTTCGGCCAGCTTGTCGTGCAGGGTGGCGCTGGTGTCGTCGGCCGCGATCGGAATGGCCTCGGCGGCGAGTATCGGGCCGGTATCTAGCCCGCAGTCCATTTGCATGATGGAGATCCCGGTGCGCGCATCGCCGGCGAGGATGGCGCGCTGGATGGGCGCGGCGCCGCGCCAACGCGGCAACAGCGAAGCGTGGATATTGACAGCGCCAAGGCGCGCTATGGCGAGTACGGGTTCGGGCAGAATCAGGCCATAGGCAGCCACCACCATGAGGTCTGCGCCCAGCGCGCGCAGGCGCTGTTGTGTCTGCGCGTCCTTCAATCCGGCGGGTTGATATACCTCGAGACCGCGCTCCTGCGCCAGCGCCTTCACCGCTCCGGGCGCGAGCTTAAGGCCCCGGCCCGCGGGCCGGTCGGGTTGAGCGAGGACCAGAACGATCTCATGTCCCGCGCTGTGCAGCGCCGCCAGAGCGTGCGCGGCGAACCCGGGGGTACCGGCGAAAATGAGGCGCATCCGCTGTGGCGGGGCGATCAGGCGCTTTGGCGCAGCTGCTTCTGCATTTTTGCGCGGATGCGGGTTTGCTTCAGGCGCGACAGGTATTCGACGAACACCCGCCCTTTCAGGTGGTCCATCTCGTGCTGGATGCACACGGCAAGCAACCCGTCGGCCTCCATGGTGAAACTCTGGCCGTCCAGCCCGAGCGCGCGCACGACGATATGCTCGGCGCGCGCGATCTTCTCATAGATGCCCGGCACCGACAGGCAGCCTTCTTCGCAATCGGACTCCCCGATGGCGGCGACGATTTCCGGATTGATCAGTGCCAGCAGCTGGTCGCGGGTCTCCGATGCGTCGATCACAATTACCTGCTTATGCACGTCCACCTGGGTCGCTGCGAGACCTACGCCCGGCGCGGCATACATGGTTTCGGCCATGTCGGCGACCAGGCTGCGGATGCTGTCGTTTACCTCCGCTACCGGCGCTGCGATTTTGTGCAAGCGGGCATCGGGGTAGCGCAGGATGTGTAAGCGAGACATAAAAACTTGCTAATTGAACGGATTAGATGCTAAATTTAATGAAGTCTATAAAAAGCGTGCTAGACTTTATATGATTCAGCCCTCTACTTAGATAGGTTCGAGGCTCCTATGCGCAAGTCTATCATATTCGTAGTACTCGCCGCGGCGTTGGCGGCTACCCCGCTCATGGCTGAGCAGCCAGCGCAAACCGTGTTGAAGGACAATGCGCCGGATCGCTACGTAGTGGTCAAGGGCGACACCTTATGGGCCATCGCCGCCAAGTTTCTCAAGGATCCGTGGCGCTGGCCTGAAATGTGGAAGCTGAACCAGGAACAGATCAAGAACCCACACTTGATCTACCCGGGGGACGTCATTGTGCTCGACCGCTCCGGCTCGCAGCCGGAACTCAAAGTCGAGATGGGCGAAACGGTGAAGCTGTCGCCGCGCATACGCGCGGAGGACATCGGCATACAACCCATTCCCAGTATTCCGCCCAAGGTCATCGAGCCTTTCCTGTCGCGGCCGCTGGTGATTGAACCCGACGGCCTCGACAAGGCGCCGCACATCATTGCCGCGCAGGCGGACCGCGTCTATCTGGGCTCGAACGACGTCGCCTATGTCAGCGGCATCAAGGACGCGAAAGTCGACAGCCTGTGGCATATCTATCGTCCGGGCAAAGCGCTTATCGACCCCGAGAGCCAGAAGACGCTGGGCTACGAAGCGGTGTTTCTCGGCGACGGCAAGGTAACCAAGGCAGGCGACCCCGCAACCATAGTGATCATCGGCGCGCAGCAGGAAATCGGCAAGGGCGACCGGCTGGTTGCAGCCGGGCCGCTTACGCTCAAAAGCTACGCGCCGCATGCGCCGACTACACAGATTCGAGGCCGGATCATCGCGGTCCGCGGCGGCCTGGGCGAAACCGGTCCGCAGAATGTGGTGACGATCAACAGGGGCAGTCGCGACGGACTCGAGCCCGGCCATGTGCTCGCCATTCTGCGCCTGGGCCGCACGGTTGAGGATAGGACGCCCAGCCACAAATGGTTCGGCGCCGACAAGGTCAAGGACACCAAGCTGCCGGATGAACGTTACGGCCTGGTCTTTGTATTCCGCACTTTCGACCGGGTTTCCTTCGCACTGGTGATGTCGGCGACTCGGCCGGTGCTGCTCGACGACGTGGTGACCACTCCCTGAAGCGTTTCGCCTCGCACGGGAAAGCGCCCGGAAAATTTGCTGCTTTGGCCGCATATCCGAAATACGATGCAGCACGACGCTGAGCTCGCGGCGTGGATCAAGCTCAGCCTGACGCCCGGGCTAGGCGGTCAAAGCCTGAGGAAGCTGCTCGGCACCTTCGGCCTGCCGCAGCAGGTATTGGCCGCCGGCCGCGCTGCGCTCGCAGGCATTGTTTCCGCCGAAATTGCCGCCCGTATTCTGTCCGACCTGGATTCGGCTGCAGTCGACGCGGTACTGGAATGGGCGGCGACCGAAGGCCATGCCGTCCTCACGCTCGCCGACGGCGATTATCCGCAGTCCTTGCTTGAGACTCCTGATCCGCCGGCGTTGCTGTATTTGCGCGGCCGGCGCGAGTTGCTCGCACGCCCGGGTCTGGCCGTGGTCGGCAGCCGCAACGCCACGCCTCAAGGCATAAGCAACGCGGAGCAGTTTGCGCGCGCCTTCAGTTGCGCCGGCCTCACCATCGTCAGCGGCCTGGCACTGGGCATAGACGCCGCGGCGCACCGCGGCGGCCTGGACGGCGCGGGCTCCACCATTGCCGTGCTCGGCACCGGCGCCGACATCCTCTATCCGCAACGCAACCGCACGCTGGGCGAGCGCATCGCGCACGAGGGATTGATAGTCAGCGAGTTCCCGCTCGGCACGCCGCCGCATGGCGGCAATTTTCCGCGGCGCAACCGCGTGATCTCGGGCTTGGCGCGCGGCTGCCTGGTGGTGGAAGCGGCGCTCGCTTCGGGTTCGCTCATCACGGCGCGCCTCGCCGCCGAGCAGGGGCGCGAGGTGTTCGCAATTCCGGGCTCGATCCATTCACCGCATTCCAAGGGCTGTCACGCGCTGATCAAGCAAGGCGCAAAGCTGGTGGAAAGCGCGCAGGACCTGCTGCAGGAACTCGGTGTCGAAGCGCTGCTTGCACCGCCTGCCGCTGCCGCTGCGGCTGATTCTGGTCTGCTCGCGCAACTGGGTTATGACGCCTGTGACATAGACACGTTATGCGCAAGAAGCGGCTTGACGGCGGACGTGGTATCGGCCATGCTGTTGCAACTTGAGCTCGACGGCAAGGTCGCGAGCCTGCCTGGCGGGCTATATCAGAGAACCTCCTAAGAGGCCGCCCAGAAGAATGTTCGACATACTCGTCTACCTGTTCGAAAACTATTACCAGTCCGACCTCTATCCCGATCAAGATGCGCTGGCGCGCAAACTTAGCGCCGCCGGCTTCGAGCACGACGACATCAGCGACGCGCTCTCCTGGCTGCAAGGGCTTTCCGCAACAGAGGCCAGCACGCTCCCCGATTCTCTTGCACAGAGCACGGCGTTTCGCGGCTACGCCGAGGTGGAGGCGACCAAGCTGGGCGTCGAGGGGCGCGGCTTCCTCGCCTTCCTGGAGGGCGCGAAAGTGCTCACGCCCTTGCTGCGCGAGATCATCATCGAGCGCGCCATGGCGCTGTCGGAAGACAGTGTCAGCATCGAGAAGCTGAAGGTGATTGTGCTCATGGTGCTGTGGAGCCAGCAACATTCGATCGATTCGCTCGTCCTCGAAGAACTGCTCTCCGATCGCGCGCAATTGCTCATGCATTAGCGTTGTTGACGCAGATTAAGTCGCTGTTTCGCTGAACTTTGTCACGGCGCATTGCCGTGTCTCCTTGCTTCCCCGTCTGGTTTGCACTTATCATGCTGCCGCTTGCTGCACCGCGCGGTTCAATATTGATTGAGGCTGCGCGCGCAAGTCCGACCACACCATGACCAAAAAACTCATCATTGCCGAGAAGCCTTCCGTCGCGAACGATATCGCACGCGACCGAATTCGCGAGCGCGCGCTCGGACGCTGACCGAAACCCATGTCCAAAAAGCTCATCATTGCCGAGAAGCCCTCTGTCGCAAACGATATTGCGCGCGCATTGGGCGGCTTCACCCGGCACGGCG
>VFSW01004449.1_pt1 | contig 20894 bp, 14 predicted proteins | sample 5358111 | NCBI WGS metagenome assembly VFSW01 (sample SAMN11554181, study PRJNA540505) | mine drainage metagenome | isolation source: sediment from site ElyBrook_90M | place: USA: Ely Copper Mine, Vershire, VT | collected 2017
ACCGAACAGCTCATGGTTCAACGGCTGCTCGCCGCCCGCAGCCAGGCGGAGCGCCGTCTCGCCCTGTTTTCCAGTTGGATCGTCATTTTCGCCCAAGTTTCGCTGTTTTTGACCATCGGAGCCCTGCTGTTAGTTTTCTATCGCAACAACGGCGCCGCCGCCCCGCAGCCGGCCGACCGCATTTATCCCGAGTTCGTCTGGAATTATCTCCCGCCGGGCGCCGCGGGGCTGGTGATTGCCTCCATCCTCGCCGCCGGCATGTCGAATCTCTCCGCCGCTCTCAACGCCCTGGCCTCCACCACCATCATGGACTTCGTCCGCCCCGCCCTTGGCTCCCGCCTCACCGACGCCCGCGTGCTCACCCTGGCCCGCCTGGCCACGCTCGGCTGGGGCCTGCTGCTGGTGGCGATTGGCCTGCTGGCTCGCCACTGGGGTTCGGTCCTGGAAGCCGGCCTTTCCATCGCCTCCATCCTCTACGGAGGGCTGCTGGGCGTGTTTTTGCTCGGTTCGCTCACCACCCGCGTCACAGAATCCGCCGCCATCGCCGGCATGGCCGCCGGCCTCGCCGCCACCGTGGCGCTGAAACTGTTCACCCCGGTCGCCTTCACCTGGTATGTACTGGCCGGATCGAGCGCCACGTTTGCCACCGGCCTGTTCGCCTCACTCTTTTTCAAGGACCAGATTTCGGAATGACCCTTTCCCCGGACCGCCTGAAACGCGAACTCGGCCTCTCCAGCGCCGCCTCCATCGTTGTAGGCACCGTCATCGGCAGCGGCATTTTCCTCGTTCCGAAGACGATGGCCCTCAATGTCGGCACGCCCTGGCGGGTCTTCCTGGTGTGGATTTTCGGCGGCCTGCTGTCCATGGCCGGCGCTCTCACCTATGCCGAGCTTGCCGCCGCCATGCCCCAGGCCGGCGGCGAATACGTCTATCTCCGCGAAGCCTACGGCCCCTGGATCGCCTATCTCTACGGCTGGATGCAGCTCTGGGTGGGCAAAGCAGGGTCCATTGCGACCCTCGCCACGGGATTTTTTCTATATCTGGCGAATTTTAACCCCGCTCTCGAAAAGGTCTGGATCGTCACCCCGCTGCCGTTCGGCGAGTCCGGCCGGCCGCTGGACATTCGCTACGGCCAGATCATGGCTATCGCAGTGATTCTTTTCCTGTCCGCCCTCAACCACTTCGGCGCGCGCCTGGGCGGCGGGGTTCAGATCGTTGTCACGGTGGTCAAGGTTTCCCTCATTTTGGCGATTATTGCCGTCGGATTCTTCGGCGGCCAGGGCTCGGTGCCCAATTTTCACTCCTCGACCCCCGCTTTAGGCGGCTTTGCGGGATTTTTCGCCGCCCTCGTCGCCGCTTTGTGGGCCTACGACGGCTGGAACAACGTCAGCATGGTCTCCTCGGAAATCCAGAATCCGCAGCGCAATCTCCCCCTGGCCCTGATCCTCGGCACCCTCGCCGTCGTCGCCATTTACGTGACCATCAACGCTGCCTATTTCTTCGTGCTTCCCACGGCCGTCGTCGCCCACACCGACCGCGTGGCCAGCGAAATGGTTCGCCGCGTCCTCGGCGGCTGGGGCGCCAACGCCGTCAGCGTCGCGGCCATGATCTCCATCTTCGCCGCACTGAATGGCTCCATCCTCACCGGCTCCCGCGTGCCTTACGCCATGGCCATCGACGGCCAGTTCTTCCGCGCCATTGGCCGCGTACACCCCCGCTGGCACACCCCGAGCGCCTCCATCGCGCTGCTGGGGATCTGGTCGTCCATTCTGGTGCTCAGCGGCCGCTACGATCAGCTCTACACTTATGTCATTTTCGCCAGCGCGATTTTTTATGCACTCGCCGCTTCCGCCGTCATCGTCCTACGCCGCAAACGGCCCGACCTCCCTAGACCCTACCGGGTGCTGGGCTATCCCTATCTCCCCTTGATGTTTATTGCCGCCCTCGTCTGCCTTATCCTCTCCACTCTGGTCAAATCTCCGCGCGAATCTTTTCTCGGTTTGGGCATAATCGCGGCGGGCTTGCCCCTTTATTTTCATTGGAAACGCCGCCGTGCCCGGGAAAACCGCCCGCCGCAGTCCCGTACTCCCGCCTGCAACTAGTACCCGATTGACATAGCCCGTGTTCGGAATTCCGAACAGCCTACTTGAATTTCATGGCGAAATGGAGTACAACTGCTGGTACAAGTGCTGCTATACAAGGGACCCATGTTCGCGTTTCCGAACTAAGGTTGCCTCGATCAAGATCAAGAAGCGGAAGGGCAATTGGGATGGATGTCATAAAGATGCTCGCCGAATTACGCCAGGAGCGAGAACAAATTGAAGAGGCGATTCTCAGTCTGGAGCGCCTCGCACGGGGACGCGGCAAGAGGCGGGGCCGGCCGCCATCATGGCTTACGGAGGTCAAACGGCGGGGGCGTCCGCCGGGAAGTAAGAACAAATCCAAGGGCGATGCGAAAGCCCTGGTGGGCAGCAAGGCCGCAGTGGCCTAGCCGGCTGAGCCCGTCCGCTTCGTTCGGGCTCTAACGCGATCCGCCAGCCGGATAGAGAAGATACTTGTCTCTTCGCTGGAGATATTGCTGCAGCGGATCGGCCAGGTTCGTCAGGATCTCTTCGGCGCTGGCTGTCCCTTCAAGCTGCTGGAGCGTCGCCGCGTTTCCAATCAGTTTGCGGCTCGCCTCCCAGTCCGGCTTGCCCGGGTACAGCGCGCGCAAGGCACAGGCGAGCTGGATACCGAACTTCACGCTGTCAAAACGGTCCCGGTCGGTGATCACAAAGCGCACGCCCTCGATCCACTCGCCTTTGTAGTTGGAAGCCGTGGGCCGGAACCGCGTTGGATAAACACGCACGCCTTGCAGGAAGCGGACGTTCAGATATGCCGCCAGCTCCCGGCCGTGAATCCAGGACGCACCAATCTGCTCAAACGGCGCGTCCGTGCCCCGTCCCACCGAATAATTCTTCGCCCCCTCGAACATCGCCACGCCCGGATACAGCAGCGCCGCATTCAGGCTCTTCATGTTCGGCGAAGGGTCCGTCCAGGTTAACCCAGTCGAGTCGAACCAGTCGCCGCGCTCCCATCCCTGCATCGGAATCACTCGCAGGTCCACGTTGAGCTTCCGCTCGCCCTTCACATAGCTTGCCATCTCGCCCAGCGTCATTCCGTGACGCACAGGCACGTCGGCGCATCCAACAAACGACTCGAGCGCCGAATCGAGCATCGGCCCCTCGGCATGGACGCCGGTGATCGGGTTCGGGCGGTCCAACACATAAAACGGCAGCCCCCTGCGCCCGGCTTCTTCGAGCGAGTAAATCATGGTGCACGAATACGTGTAAAAGCGCGCTCCGACGTCCTGAATATCGAACACCAGCGTGTCAATCCCTTTCAGCATCGCTTCGGTGGGCCGCTTCGTGGTGCCCTGAAACAAGCTGTAAACCGGGATTCCGGTGGCCTGGTCCCGGTCGTTGGCGATGTCCGGCCGGTCTTCCTCGCCCTTCATTCCGTGCTCAGGCGAAAATATCGCCTTGACGTCGATGCCCGCCTCCCGCATCAGGTCGACGTTGCGCCGCCCGTCCCGGCTCAGCCCGGTGTGGTTGGTGATCAGTCCGACATGCTTGCCCGCCAGGGGCTCGAACTTTTTCGCCGCCAGCACGTCCAGGCCGGTCAGCACATCCGTGTTCCGGTCAATCGTCCGCCGCGCTCCCGGCCCGGCCAGCGTCTCGTTGTAGCTGGTGAGGCTCACCCCGGGCCTGGTGTATCCATACGCCGCCGCCACGATCGTGGCCACGCGTGTTCGCAGCGAAATGATCGACGTGGCCCGGTGCGGGTGTACGGCGTTAGTCAGCAGGATCAGGTACGTGCCGCTCGCCGGGTCCAGCCAGATGTCGGTGCCGGTGAAGCCGGTGTGGCCGTAGGAGCCGATCGGAAACAGCTCGCCCCGGTTGCTCGAAAACGGCGAGTCGATGTCCCAGCCGAAGCCGCGCAAAATGGGCTGGCCGGCCGGCGTCTGCGGGCTGGTGAATTTCTCGACGACATTCGCCGCCAGGATCCGCTTGCCCCCGTACTCGCCCCGGTCCAGCAGCATCTGCGCATACCGCGCCATGTCCTCTCCGGTTGAAAATAGCCCGGCGTGCCCCGCCACGCCTCCCATGAACCGCGACGTCTCGTCGTGCACCACGCCCCGGAAAGGCAGCTTCGTATCCGGATCGATCTCCGTGGGTGCGATCCGGGCCCGCAGCCTCTCCGGCGGCCGGAACATCGTATCCTTCATCCCCAACGGCTGATAAATGAGCCGCGTGGCGAACTCGTCCAGCGTCTGGCCGCTCACGCGGCGCACAATCTCACCGAGCAAAATGAAGTTGATGTCGCTGTATGTGAAATGGAGGCCCGGCGGGTAGGCCGGCTTGTCGACCAGCGCCTTCCCGATTCCGGTTTCATAGCCGCTCCAGGCCGGCTTCAGGTCCAGGTCCGGCCGGAGGCCCGAGAAATGCGTCATCAGGTCCCGCAGCGTGATGTCGCTCTTGCCGCCCTGAAACTCGGGCAAATAATCCGTCACGCGGTCGTTGGCGCGGATCTTACCCTCCTCGAACAATTTCATCAGGCAGGGCGTGGTCGCCGTAACCTTGGTCAACGACGCCATGTCGAACATCGTATCCAGCGTCATCGGCTCCTGCGCCGGCACCAGCGCGCGCCGTCCGTAGGCCTTTTCGTAAACAATCCGCCCGCCGTGGCCCACCACCAGCACCGCGCCCGGCATCCGTTTCTCGGCAATCGCCTGCTGGATGGCGGCGTCGGCTGCCTTTTCCATGCCGGTCAGGTCCTGCGCCCGCGCTCCGGCAGCGCACAACAGCAACGCCAACGCCAACCGCGCCGCTAATTCCTTCATTGCATCCGCACCGCGATGGCGTCGAGCGTCTTTGCCAGCTCCACATCCTTCGCTGTGATGCCGCCGGCATCGTGAGTCGTCAAGTCGACCGTGACGCGGTTGTAGACGTTAAACCACTCGGGATGGTGATTACGCTTCTCGATTCCGATCGCCGCCGTCGCCATGAATCCGAAGGCGTGAATGAAGTCGGCGAACTGGTAGTCCCGGTGCAGTTTGCCGTTCTCCACTTTCCATCCGGGAAGGTCGCGCAGCGCGTTGGTCATGTCCGCCTCGCTCAGCTTTTGCATGTCCTTTATCTTAATGCCGCCCGCTCGTGCCGGCCGCCGCGGGCCATCTTAGCCCGGGTACGGATAGCCCTTCGCGAGCACCCGGTCGAGCTCGGCGTCGTGTCCGTAAATGTCCTCGAAGAAGCAGACATCGCCGTTCTCCCGCACCACGGCGGTGCCATAAACGATCAATACCGGGATCGGCTGCTTCAGACTCACCTGCAGCGGCTTGTCTCCGTCCATGGCGGCCTGGATCCGCTCCGGCGTCCACTCGGGCCGGTCCTGCAGCACCCATTCGGCCAGCTCGAAGGGGTTCTCCACCCGGATGCAGCCGTGGCTGAAGTCCCTCCGCGAGCGCGAGAACAATGCCTGCGCAGGAGTGCCGTGCAGATAGACGTCGTGCGAGTTCGGGAAGATGAATTTCACCAGGCCGAGTGCGTTTTTCGGTCCCGGCACTTGCCGAATCCACCACTTCCCGCTGCGCAGGCGCAACAGCATTTGGGCGTCCACCGGCGCGTTCACGACGCCTCCCTTCTCGTCCATCACCTCGTAGCCGTTCTTGGCAAGATACGAGTTGTCCATCGTGATTTTGGGAACCAGCTCTTTTCGCGTAATGCCCGGCGGTACGTTCCAGTAGGGATGAAAAATCAGATACCTCATGTCGCTGGCAAATACCGGCGTCTGATGGCGGTAGGCCCTGCCGGCGATCACTTTCATTTGCAACTCCACGCGAAAGGCGGCATCGACGGCGCGCAGGCGGAACTCCGGCAGGTTTACCACAATCGGCGGCCGCGAGAATTTCTGGGGCACCCAGCGCCAACGCTCCAGCGTCAACTCCATCTGACGCACTCTTGCGCTGAGCGGCGTCTCCAACTGCAACCAGGTGAACCGGTCAATCACTCCGGTCTCGGCCAGCCCATGGCGGCTCTGAAAATGCTTTACCGCGTCCACCAGCGGGCCGCCGTAGATCGTCGCTGGGGAGTCGCCGCCGGTTCCTTCCGGCAGATCTCCCACCAGCCGCAGCCTCCGCACCAGCCAAGGCAACCCTTCGAACTCCATGCCTGGCTTCAGCGGGGCCGCCCAGGCCGGCGGCGGGCCCGGGCCGGGTCCACCGGCGAGCGCGCGGTAACGCCGCAATGCCGCCTCGGTCTTCCGGTAGGTCGGAAACGTGGGTTCCACGGCGTCGATCGCCTCTCGCACGTTAGGGGCTTGAACGAAATTCTGCCGTAGCAATTCGGGCAGGTCGTATTTCTTATCCTCGATATTGAAGCCGAAGTCGAAATGCCGCGGATTCACCTTGCCGATATGCAGGTCTGAAACGAACCGCATCAGACAAACCGTCATGGCCAAATCGAAAACGGCCACATCCTCGGCCGCCGGCTGCGCCACCGCCGGCTGCAGCCTCGCCAGCCGCGCCGTCCATCGTGACGCATCGTAGTCGTCCGGGTTCAGGCCCCGGTCTCCGGCGCCTCCGAAGGCAGCGATGGCCGCCAGCGCCTGGGCCGTCGCGGCTCCTTGCTTCACCCAGGCTGGTGAATAGTCCGGCGCGTAGAAACTGCGGACATGAATGCGATAGTCGGAGAAGTCCGGCCAGCGGAGGCCTTCCAAGCGGCCCGCCTCGGCCATCGTCCGAAGCGGTTCCCCGGCGTCTCCGCCGCCGGCGGCAGCCGCCACCAGGCAACACAACACTAATCGAGTTCCCGCTCCGAAGCCCGCTCTTTGCGTATGGCCGCCTTCCGCCGTCAGGTCTCTGACCAGCGCAGGAGAATAATGGTGATGTTGTCGGGGCCGCCTTCTCTCTTGGCCGCCTCGATCAGTGCCCGGCACTTGGTCTCCAGGTCGGCGGCGGTGCCCAGCTCGGCCGCGATCCTCGCCTCCGGCACGACACCGTGCAGCCCGTCGCTGCACAGCAGAACCTGCGTTCCCTGCCGCGGCCTCAGCGAATACAGATGCACGCGGAGCTGGTTGCTCAGGCCGATGGCCATCGTCAGCATGTGACGCATCGGATGGGTGCGCAGGCTCTCGTCATCCATTCCCAACCGCCGCCCGACCTCGTTGACCCAGGTCTGGTCCTCGGTAATCGCCAGCAGCTTTCCGTTGTCGAACAGATAAGCCCGGCTGTCGCCGACGCTGGCGACCAGCAGATCGGTCCCCCGCGCCATGGCCGCCACCAGCGTAGTGCCCATTCCGTCGAGGCTCGCGTCGGCGGCCGCGGCGGCCATCACTTTGCGATTGGCCTCCTCAAAGGCCGGCCGCAGCCGCTCCTCAGTGCCTTCCTGGACCCGGCTCAGCGATTCCAGGAGCGAATCGACCGCCATCCTCGACGCTCGTTCGCCCGCCTGCGCTCCCCCCATGCCGTCGGCCAGAATGAAGAGCCCTTTGTCGCCGACATAGAAGGAGTCTTCATTGTTCTCGCGAACGCAACCCTGGTCCGAAATGCCAAATGCCTGCCACATTGTCACACGATTATAAAACGATTGGCGTTCACAACCCGCGGCGCCGGCCTCGCCCGCCTTACGGCTTCGCCTTCGGTTGAAAGACTTCCTTGAGCTGCTTGTAGGCGCTTTCCTCGAAGTTCGTCTTGATGCGCTCGATGCCTTCCAACTCCCGCTCACCGGGCTTCGGGCCCACGCCGGCCCGGCTCCGTTCCAGCAGCAGCGCCGCCTCCCGGTCGCCAGGATCCCGGCTCAACGCCTGCTGAAACAGCTTCGCCGCTCCGCTAAAATCGCCCGCCTTCCACAGGGCATATCCGGTATTGAACTGATACGCTGCGTCGGTCTCGTCACCCTGCAGGGCCTTGCGGAAGTTGTCCAGCGCTTCCGGCCGGTTGCGCCGGGACTGCGCCGCTCCGAGATCGTTGAATACTTCGCTCAGCGGCACCGCCAGCGCCACATCGCTCAATGCCCGCTCGGCTCCGGCGTAGTCGCCCAACTCGTAATGCGACAGGCCGAGCAGAAACTTCGCCTCGTGCGCGTGTGAGTCCTCCGGCGACACCTTCGCCAGCCACTCGGCCGCCTCCCGGTACTGCTGCTGGTTCCAGTTCAGCCGCCCGAGCTCAAAGCTGGCCTGGGAAAACCCGGGGTCCAAACGGACTGCCTGGGCGAACAGCTTTTGCTTATCCGGGCCGGACTGCGCCAACAACCCGCGAATGTAGCTCTCGAGCGCATCCACCCGGATGCGGGGATGCTGCTTGAGAAAGTCGTCCTCGCCCGGGGCCGTCCCGGGTGACACAATCTGGATCGCCTGCCATGCCAGATGCCGCTGCAAAGCAGCCAGATCCTCGAGCGCTCCTACTTCGCTGAACGCGCCACCTTCCTTCATGTCCTTCAGATCCAGAATCCGCGCCGACAGCTTGAGCGTGCCTCTCGTCCGGCCTTTGACATCCTTCGGCCGCCCATCCACGGTCAATTCCGGCGGAGGCGGAGTCAGATCCAACGATCCGTACAGAACCTTGTCGGCAGCCAACACCTGTCCGAGTTTCACCACCGAGGCCAGCGTCAGTTGCGCATACGGCCGCAGCCCCAGGCGCCGGTAGGCTTCCTCGCGATCCTCCCGGTCCAGCACCACGAGCCGCCCGGAGGACGCTGCCTCCCTCACCGTCTCGGCCACGCTCTCGCCGATCCAGTCGAGATTCGGGCTGTGGGAAAGGTTGAACAACGGAAGCACCAGAAACGTCTCGGCCCGTCCCACCGCGCCCCCACTGAGGACGGAGCAAAGAAATAAACAAGCAAAAAACCGCATCTTGACCCAGGATAACCGCTCCCCGCCCGCCGCCGTCGCTTAGCGACCTCCGGATACTCGAGACGGACCGCCAGGATCGTCGTTGGCGAAGAAGGTTCAGCGGCTCCGGCCTGGTGGAAGACCGTCCCGCGGGGATCGGCGCCTCGACTGTGGCATGCGGCAACCCCGTCACGCGGCAATCTCACGATGAGGAGGCCGATTGGCCGATGCGCCCGGCGGACTCCGGGACTGGACCGAGAACCGACACGGCAATTGCGACAATGTTGTGGGCAGATGCGGGCGACGCTTACAACCACAGGCTCACAACCAAATGGGTTGCGTCTGCTGAAACCGCATCCTATCGCCCGGCGTGGAGGTGGGACTCATCACCGGGCGAGGCGAGTTCACGGAAACCCGGCGGCGGCCCAGAGGCGTCACTTTTATCTTTCTCGCCATCCGGTAAACCTGCCTGCTGTGTGCCCACGGCAAAGCCCTGCCGATACCATGGCGGAGCGAGCTTTGGAGGTGACGGTTGTTGAGGGACACGAAACCTGACGCGATGCGGAAAAAGCGGGCGGAATGCCGTCACGCATCCCGCCCGAGGTGGGGAGAATTGAAACTTGCCGGATCGCAGTCTTCGAGCTTTCTCAGTTGGCGCCGAACACCAGCCTGGTGTTGGTGCCCGCCATCCGGATCTCGCTCAGATGCATGCTGCCGCCGCCGTTGTCGTATTTGAAGATTGTCGACTCGTACTTCTTGGGCGCCTTCTCGACTTTGACGGGTGTCTCCGCCTGCACCTTTCCGTGTTTGAATATGGCCTTGTCGCCATCCACCCTGATCTGGTAGTTGCCTGCTTCCAGCCGTGTTCCGTTGAGCGTCGTGGCCTGGAGCAGTTGAATATTGTAGGTCTCGGCAGCGCCGGCGAGCGCCAGCGCGAGAACGGAAAATCCAAACGCCAATTTCCTGATCACTGTTGAAAACTCCTTCTGAGAATTTCTTACCCTCACAATCTTCCATACGACGAGCATCCGAATTGGTTCCATACACATACGAGAATTTCTGCTGTCCTGAACCGCGACAATCAGGACACTGAAATGCCCGGAAATGGGATTACAATTCCGCTTCCGTCCGCGCTGAGTGCCGCCGGAGTACACTCAGGACCATGAATCCCGCCGCCGGCCCCGGTCCCGCCGCCTCCGACTCCCTCCGCTGCTTGTTTGAAGCCCAACGCCAGGCGTTTCTCCACCACCGGTTTCTTTCCCCTACCGAGCGGCGGCGGCATTTGGACTCGGTGATCGCCTCGCTTCTTGCCCGGCAAAACGATTTCGCCGCCGCTATCGACTCCGATTTCGGAGGCCGTTCGCTCCGCGAAGTCCAGTTCAGCGAAGTCTTTGTCTCCCTCACCTCACTGCGCTTCGCCCGCCGCCGGCTCCGGTCCTGGATGCGTCCCCGGCCCGCTCCGGTAGATCCCGCCCTCCAGCCGGCCCGCGCCTACGTGCTGCCGCAACCGGTGGGAGTGGTGGGCATCATCTCGCCATGGAACTATCCGCTGTTTCTTTCACTCGGCCCTCTGGCCGGAGCGTTGGCGGCCGGAAACCGCGTCATGATCAAGCCGTCCGAGTTCACCCCGGCCACTTCGGCACTGTTGGGCGAGGTTCTGGGATCCCTCTTTCCGCCCGACCACGTACACGTCGTGAAAGGCGGCCCCGATGTCGCCCGTGAGTTCGCGAGCCTGCCCTGGAACCACCTGCTGTTCACCGGCTCAACCGCCGTCGGGCGCCAGGTGATGCGCGCCGCCGCCGAGCATCTGACCCCGGTGACGCTCGAGCTCGGAGGCAAGTCGCCCGCCATTGTCGCTCAGGACGCGGATCCGCAGCGCGCCGCCGCCTCCATCGTCTACGGGAAGCTGCTGAATGCCGGGCAGACTTGCGTGGCCCCGGACTACGTGCTTGTTCCCGCTTCGGCGCTGCGCGAGTTTGCCAACGCCGCTCTGGCTTCGGCGGAGCGTTACTATCCCGCCGCCGCGTCGAATCCCGACTACACCTCGATCCTCAATCTCCACCACGCCCGACGGATTTTCGATTACATCGAAGAGGCCCGCGCGGCCGGCGTCGAGATACTGGGTGGCACGCTTCCCGCCACGCCAACCCGCCGCCTCCCGTTGACCCTCGCGGTGAATCCTCCGTCCGGGCTTCGCCTGATGAACGAAGAGATTTTCGGCCCGGTTCTGCCCCTGGTTCCGTACTCAACCATCGACGAAGCGATGGCATTCGTGAACGCCCGCCCGCGTCCTCTCGCCCTCTACCTGTTCTCCTCGCACCGCGCGACCATTCGCCGTGTACAGGAGGGCACCGTGTCCGGAGCCTTCTCGCTGAATGAAACCATCCTGCACTGCGCCGTCGAGTCGCTGCCCTTCGGCGGTGCCGGCGCCAGCGGCATCGGAAGCTACCATGGCCGTGCCGGCTTTGACGCCTTCAGCCAACTCAAGCCGGTCTTCCTCCGCCGCTGGCCAGCATTTTCGGCCGCACTTCGGCCACCCTACGGCGCTCTGCATGCCCTCGCCGCGCGCCTGCTCCTCCGCTGAGCCGGTGCCGGCCCCGGAAAGCGGCTAAACTAGAGCGGGTAGCTTCACAATTATGTCGCCTCCCATCCCAGCGGGTGATCTGGAGGGGTCCCCGTCTCGGCGCGGCCTCCGGTTATTGGACGAATCGCACGAGGAGTCCCTTCGCCGAGTCATCGGTCTTGCGCGCGAGTGTTTCCGGGCTCCGATGGCGCTGGTCTCGCTGAGCGTCGATGGCCGGCAATCGCTTCAGTTCAGCGAAGGGTGGCCCGGACCCGAACAAAGGGGCGCGTTAGCTTTCTGTGAGCAGGCCGCGCTGTCGGCGGAGGCGTTGATTGTGCCGGACGCTTCCGTCGATGCCCGCTTCAGCGGGAATCCAGCCGTCACCGGCCCTCCGAGAGTCCGCTTCGCCGCCGGTGTGCCCCTGATGGCCGGCTCGCGGCACGCCGGCGCTTTCTGCATTCTCGACACCGCTTCCCGCGACGGGCTCTCCGCTGCCGACGTTGCCCGGCTCGGCGATTTCGCGGCACTGCTGGCGCGTGAAATCGAGCTTCGGAGCGCGATCCGGCTTGCCGCCGAGGATGACGAAGAACTCCGCCGCAGCGAGGCCGAGTACCGCAGCATTTTTCTCAACTCTCCGCACGGCATCTATCGAACTACGCTCGACGGGATTGTGCTGATGGCCAACCCGTCCTTCCTGGCCATGCTGGGTATTGAATCCGCCGATCAGATCACCGGGCGCAATCTTGAAGCCGAAGGCCTGATTGGCGACCGCGCGCGTTTCCGCGAGCTGCTCCTTCGCGACGGCGCGGTGGACTGCTTCGAAACCGTCTGGTTCGCCCGCGACGGGCGCGAGGTGGCGGTGCGCGAATTTGCCCGGGCCGTGCGCTCGGATTCCGGCCAGGTCCTCTACGTGGAAGGCACCGTCGAAGATGTCTCGGCCCGAAGGTACGCCGAGTTCCAAAGCCGGGAAGCCCGGTCGCTGGTGGACAAAATTCTTCTCACCAGCCCGGCGCTTCTCTACGTGCTGGAAATTCCCAGCCACCGTTGCCTCTACATCAATCCTCAAATCTTCGAGTTTCTCGGCTACAGTCCTGCCGAACTCGAGCGTTCGAATAACGTCCTGCTCGCTTTTGCCCATCCCGATGACGTGGAGCGCCTGCGCACCCACCACGAAGCCTTTACGAATCTCGGCGAGGGGGAGAGCCGGGAAATCGAGTATCGCGCACGCCATCGCAATGGCGAATGGAAGTGGCTGAGAAGCCGCGAAATCGTTTTCATGCGGAACGCCCAGGGCCGGACAACTCAGATTCTTGGCGCTGCCATGGAGTTTACCGACTTACGCAAAATGGAGGAGCGGCTCAAGCGCCAGGAAGAGCGCTGGCAGTTGGCGATCGCCGCCAACAACGAAGGACTTTTCGACTGGGACCTCGGCACCAACCTGGTTTTCCGCTCCCTCCGCTGCCGGGAAATCCTGGGCCGGCCCGAGTTGCCCGAAACCATAGACGGCGAGGGCTGGTTCGACTTTATGCACCCGGAAGACCGCGCCTCGGTCGACGGGTGTCTTGCCCTATACCTCTCCCGCCAGACTCCATCGTGCGCGCCCGAGTTCCGTATCCTCCATCCCAACGGCGATCAGCGGTGGCTACACCTGCGGGCCATAGCCCAGTGGGACGAACAAGGGCGCCCGATCCGGCTGGTGGGATCGCTCAGCGACATCACGTCCCGCAAACGTACCGAGATCGCTCTTCGCCTCCAGGCGCAATGGCTGGCCGACGCCCGAGACAAGGCCGAGGCCGCGACGCAGGCCAAGAGCGCTTTTCTGGCCACCATGAGCCATGAAATCCGCACGCCGATCAACGCAGTCGTCGGCATGACGGGCCTTCTGCTCGATACGCTGCTCAGCCGCCATCAGCAGGAATACGTCGAAACCATTCGAAGCTCCGGGGAGACCCTGCTTGCCCTCATCGAGGATATTCTCGATTTCTCCAAAATCGAAGCCGGCCGCCTCGAACTCGTACTGGCCGATTTCGACCTTCCCTCGCTGGCCGAAGAGGCGCTCGAGCTCGTCGCCGGCCAGGCCCAGGCCAAAGATCTGGAGCTTGTCGCGACGCTCGATCCCGCGCTTCCCGCGCAGGTCCTCGGCGACGCGGGCCGCATCCGGCAGGTACTTCTTAACCTTCTCGGCAACGCCGTGAAATTCACCAGCGCCGGCGAGGTGGTCCTGCGCGCCCGCTCCCGCTCGGACGCCTCCGGCCGAGTCATGTTGAGGTTTGAAGTCGCCGACACCGGAATCGGTGTCGCTCCCGAAGCCCAGAGCCGCCTGTTTGAGGCCTTCACCCAGGCCGACTCCTCCACCACCCGCCGCTACGGCGGCACCGGCCTCGGCCTGGCCATCTCAAAACAACTGGTCGAGCTCATGGGCGGCGTGATCGGCATCGAAAGCGCTCCCGGCCTCGGCTCCTGTTTCTGGTTCGAGGTGCCGGTCACGGCAACCCCCGTCATCAGTGAGCCGCCCGGGCTCGATCTGACCGGCCGCACGGCGCTGGTAGTCGAGGATCACCCGACGGCGCTTCGCGTTCTGGCCACGCGGCTGGAAACCCTCGGCTGTTCCGTCATCGGCGCCACTTCGCCCGAGGCCGCACTCTCAATCCTTGCCTCCGGGCCGCTGCCGGATTTCGCGATCCTCGATTTCGAACTCCCCGGAATGGACGGCCGTGAGCTGTCCTACGAGATTCACAACCTGCCGCGCGCCGAGTCGCTCCCGGTGATTATCGCCACCAACCGCGATAACCACCGCCTGCTGGCCGAGACACTTCCGCCGGGGGTGTACGCCATTCTTTCCAAGCCGATTCGCCGGGTGGCTCTCCGGGACGCCGTGCGCCGCGCCCTGCGCATCGGCTCAGTGCCGGTGTCCCGCTCGCCAGTGGCGCGCACGTCGCCGGCCGGCCCCCGCATCCTGCTCGCCGAAGACAACCCGACCAACCAGCGCGTCGCGGTTCTGATGCTCGAACGCCTCGGCTACTCGATCGACCTGGCCGCAACCGGCAAGGCAGCCGTCGAAGCCTGGAGGCGCGGCTCCTATCCCCTGATCCTCATGGACTGCCAGATGCCCGAGCTGGACGGCGTCGAGGCGACGCGGGAAATTCGCCGGCTCGAAGGGCCCGGCCGCCGCACCGTCATAATCGCCCTCACCGCCAACGCGCAGTTCGAGGACCGCCAGCGTTGCGAGGCCGCCGGCATGGACGACTACCTGGTCAAACCGGTCCGCGCCGAGCTGCTCAAGAGCAAGCTCGAACACTGGATCGCTCACGCCTCACTTTGACCCGCTTCCCCGTCGCCGCCCCCAATCGAAGCGCCGCCCCAGAATCATCTTCACCAGCAGATGATCGGTGCTCCGCGTCATCCCCACGCCCACGCCGAAGTTGAACTCCCATTCCGGGGAGAAGTTCAAATTGATCACCGGCACCAGTTGCTGCTGCTGTTCGTACAGCGCATCGAAGCCCGTAACAGGCCCGAGCGAGCCGTAGTACTCCAGCCCCACATTCACCAGCTTCGTCACGTCGTAGCCGGCGGAGAAGTTCGGCGAAAACACCAATCCCTGCGGCACGCTGTAGCCGTGGAACGACCGGTCCAGCGTCGGATTGAACGACAGATACCAGTGTCCGATCTGTTTGTCGATGATCGGGCGGATTTCGAGCGTCCAGGTGTCCGGCGAGTAGGCCGCCCTCTGGTAGCCCACCTCGGCCGAAAGGCTCACTCCCACCGGCCAGTGCCACGACTCCGGTATCCGCACCCGCGGCCGGATGTGATCGCCCACCCAGTTCCAACCGTAGGTGGAATCGGCGCTGGTGAAAATATAGAACCCGGTTTCAAACCAGTCGTTCCAGCCGTGGGTGATCTCCAGAGTCTCATGCAGCGCATGTTCAGTCGGCAGCACTCCGTCGATGATGGTCTTGTTGCCCTCGAAGGTGAAGTTGCTGTGCAGCTCCACCATCGTGTCGCCCGGCGCCACGGTCTCGGCTCCGTAAACCTGGATCTCGTAGTTGTCCTGGGCCGCCGCCGCTCCCGCCATCGCCAGTCCGATAGCCAACACATGGATACCCTTCATGTAAAGTCTTATGATGCTCCGGGCCTTCGTAAAGTAACCCTCGATTCTAACCTGCTCTGTCTGGCCCCCGCCCGTCTGCTTCCAAGGCCGCTGAATTCTCCTTGAGCCGTACAGAATCCGAACGCGGCTGTCATCGTGCTCTCATGATCCTGAAATCTGAGCTTGTTAGACTCCTGCTGGTTCCGGGCGCCATACACACAGATCCAGGCCCGCCCCTGCAAGGAGTTTCATGATTTCACGACCCACTGCTTCCATCTCCGCCGCGCTCTCGACGCTGCTCGTGCTCCAGCCTCTCGGGCTATCGGCTCAGCAGCTCCATTCCTCATCGCGGCCCCTCACACCTCATCGCCGCATGGTGGAGAAATACCGCATTCCCGGCGAAGGCGCCCCCATGGCCACCGATCAACTCGTCAGTCTGGTACGCCAGAAGATCAAATACGTCTTCGTTCTCTACCAGGAAAACCGGTCGTTCGATTCCTACTTCGGAACCTTCCCCGGCGCCGAGGGCCTCTTCACCAACCCGCCGGCCCAGACACCCGGCTTCGTTCAAAAGATCGTGAACACTGACGGCTCCTTCTCCACCATCAGCCCGTTCCGCATTGGCCCGGCCCAGTACGCCGCCGACACCGACGACATCGACCACTCGCATCCCAGAATCGTTGCCAAGATGGATGTCCAGAACGGCGTGCCGCAGATGGACCAGTTCGCGGTCACCGAGGAGAAAAAGTACAGCCCCAACGGCAATCCCTCGCTCAAGGCCAAACAGTTCGGCGAGCTCGCCATGGCCTATGAGGACTGCGACACAGTACCTCTTCTGTGGGCCTACGCCGACAAGTTCACTCTGTTCGACCACATCTTCCAGGAGATGACGGGGCCCTCCACGCCGGGCAATCTCGCCATCATCGGCGCTCAAACCGGGGTCACTCAGTGGGCGCTGCATCCCAACCAGGCCTACACGGATAACGGCGCCTCCGCACCGGGCGTCCCCGTCCTCAACGACAACGATCCTTTCTGGGGCTCGCAGAATGACCCCTCGATCATCAAAATGCCCGTCAATCCTGGAGACTTCAGTAACGGCAAGGAATACGGCACGGCCATCAACCTGACCTTCGCCACGCTGCCGCTGACCCTGCAGGGCGGCAACCTTAAGGCCGTCACCGCAACCGACGCAGACCCGGAAGGCGATCTCGGCGACGTCCAGGACGACGTAAACTTCATCACCAAGCTCAACCAGACCCAGACGCCGTTCGGCTGGTACGAGGAAGGTTACGACCGGGAGGTAACCGATCCCAACGCGGGCCCCACCGACGCCAGCGGCACCCACGCCTCCTACGTCACCCACCACAACGGACCGCAGTACTTCGGCTACATCTCTAACAACCCGCAGATGAGCTCCCAGCTCCACGGTCTTGGCGATTTCTTCAACGCCCTGTCGGCCAAGAGCCTCCCTGCCTCGGGCGGCGTTTTTTATGTCAAGGGCGGCTTCCAGAATACCTTCAGCCTTGTCCCTACGGATCCCGATCCCAAAGTCCGCGCCAACTTCCTCGGGGATGACGACCACCCCGGCTACTCCGATGCCCAGATCAGCGAGGTCATGATCGCTCGCGCCATCAATGCCATAGCCCAGAGCCCCTACTGGTCTCAGAGCGCCATCATCGTCACCTGGGACGACTCCGAAGGCGACTACGATCATGTCCCGCCCCCGGTCCGCGCCTACGGCCCCGACGGCTCGCCGATCACCAACGGCCCCCGTGTGCCGTTCCTGCTCATCAGCCCTTACTCGCGCACCCACTACGTTTCCACCCAGCCCGGCAGCCAGTCCTCGGTGGTCAAGTTCATCGATACCGTGTTCGGCCTGCCGCCTCTGGCGCTGCTCCCGGACGAGATGCTTGGCCGCCTCATCGGGCAATCGCTCACCGGGCAGACCGGCCTCGGCCCCGAGGATGCCCTGACCGACGGCATCACCGACCTGCTCGACGGCTTCAGCCCTGCCCGCCTGCTCGGCAACGCCCCGCCACTGCCTCCCGATTACGTCGTGGTTCCCGACCCGCTCCTGCTCGCTCTTCCGCAGGCGACTGGCTACGGATGTGCTGACCTTGGCATCGTCCCCACGGACCGCGACCTCGGCATCGTCAACACCGTTCCGGCCGACTTCAATCCCCGGCCTTCCACCAACCCGTCGCAGCCCTGAGCCTGCCTGCGGCGGGGGCGCCCGTGCGCGCCGCCCGCCGCACTTCTTCTCCTCGTCGCCTCCCGGACCGATACAATCGTCTCTGAAGCCGAATCCGCGGGAGGTGCTTCTCGTGTCCGATGTCGATTCTGTAGCTCGCTCCGTTCCCCTCGCCGCTCGCCGCTCCTGGTTCCCAAGCCTATGGATGGTCCCGGCCGTTTGTGCAGGCATTCTGCTGTGGCCGGCCGCGCGCCGCATCCTGCTTTCGCAGAATTTCCTTCCGCACGTCTTCTGCTATCGCTCGAATAGAGGGCTCATCGCTCTGCACGCCGTCTCCGACTTGCTGATTTTTCTTTCCTACCTCACCATCTCCGTCGCCCTGGTCTACTTTGAGCGCCGCCTCGGCCCCAATGTCCCCTTGCCCTGGGTGTTCCGCGCTTTCAGCGCCTTCATCGTCGCCTGCGGCTTCACCCACCTCATGGAAGTCGTCGTCCTCTGGGACCCGCTCTATTGGCTCGCCGGCGGAGTCAAGCTTGCCACCGCCGCCGCCTCCGCCGGCACCGCGATCGCCTTGCCTCTCGCCATTCCGCGGATGCTCGCCGTCGTGGCCGAGGCCCGCGTCTCGGAAAGTCGCGGCCGCCGCCTCGAAATCGCCAACGCCGAGCTCGAGCTTCGCAACATGGAAGTCGTGCGCGTCAACCGCGAGCGTGAAGAGTTCTTCGCCCGCTTAAGCCACGAGTTCCGCACTCCGCTCAACGCCGTCCTGGGCTTCTCCGATTTGCTCGCCGCCTCCGACAGCGGACTCGATGAGCGCCGGCGCCGATTTGTCACCCGCATCCAGGACGCCGCGCGGCATCTCATGGAGCTCATCGAGGATATCCTCGACTTTTCCCGCGTCGACACCGGACACATCGAACTCTCCCGGGAGCCGCTCGACCTATCCGAAGCCGTAGCCGACGCCCTCTCCACCATCGCTCCCTTGGCCGCCGCGAAATCGATTCGTCTCTCCGCGCCGCCCGCGCAGTCCCTGCCGGTCCTTGCCGAACGCCTTCGGCTTCGCCAGATCCTTTACAACCTGCTCGCCAACGCCGTAAAGTTCACTCCCGAAGGCGGCGAGATTCGTGTCGAGGCCTCCTCCGTTCCCGGCTTCGCCGTGGTTGCCGTCTCAGACAGCGGTATCGGCATCGCCACGGCGGACCAGGCCTTTATCTTCGAGCCCTATTGCCGCGCTGCCTCGGGCGCCGGCGAGGGTACCGGCCTCGGGCTCGCCATCACCCGGCGCCTCGTCGAAGCTCATGGCGGCTCCATTCACGTTCTGAGCGCACCGGGGCAGGGAAGCCGCTTCTCCTTTACTCTGCCGCTGGCCGGCGAGTCCCGCTGAGCGCCAGGTTTCGTCGTCGGATTCACTTTTCTCGCGACGTGATCCGATTTGCCTGTTAAAATCACTCTGCTCGAGTAAGCTGATCACTTCGGGAGCCCGAGGCCTGCCTTTTGCTCCCGGGAAGGGAGACCAGTGCCGTGTCTCCGCAACTCGACCGGTCCTCATGGACGCTGCTGTTCCTGGCGGTTTGCCCTTTGCTCGCCGCCCCTCCAGCAAAGCTTGATGTGGCCTCCGCCTCGCGCTCCCTGGTTTCCGGCCAAACACTGCGCCTGCACATCACGCTGCTTGACGCCGCCGATCACGCCTCCGCCGCAACCCGGCCATTTCCCGTGCAGCTTCAGTTACGCACGCCCTCCAATGCGGTGGTCCCGCTTGCCTCCGGCACCATTCCCGCCGGCCAGACTTCGTTCGACGTATCCGCGCCTTTGCACGTCACCGGCCTGGTTTACGTGTGGGCCCGCAATCCCGAACTCCTTCCCGGCGGCCAGTTCATCAACGTGCGCCCGCCGGCGGGTTCCTCGGCCCCACGCGCGTCCGGCGGGGGTGAATCGGAGCCGCCGCCCCACGTCTCACCCGCGCCCGTGGGTACCACTTTGCCCACTCCTCCTCCGTCCAGGCAAAAGATCGAGCGCGCCCCGGCCGGCGTTGACTCATCCGTAGGCGCGGACACCGCGATAGTGAGAAGAAAAGTTACCCGCGCCGACATGCCTTCCCCCACCTCGGCCCCGTCCGTGCTGCCCGAGATTACCCTCCGTTACAGTCCTCAGCGCGACCTGCTTGCCAACGGTTCCGATCCCGCCGCCGTCGAGGCCTTCCTGGTCGGCGACGTCTCCACTGCGCCGGCCGACATCCGCCTCACCCTTTTCGACAGCACCAATAGCCTCAACCCAGCCCCGCTCATCATTCCTGCCGGTCAGTCTACGGGCCGCTCGACGATCACCTCCAGCCAGCCCGGCCCGGTCACCGTCGAGTTTCTCAGCAGCAATCCGCGCGTGCAGTTCGAAGGAGGCACCACGCTCAGCGTCCGCTTTGTTCCCCCCATCTCGAAAGTCTTTCTCGAGGCCAGCCCTCCCCGCATCTCCCTCGTCGATACGGCCGAGCTGATCGTCACCCTCGCCGATGCAGCCGGCCGCACCTGGGCCACCGGCTCCAATCGCGCCGTATCGCTCTTCATCACTTCCGGCCGCGGCCAGATTTCACGCCAGGATATCGAGATTCCCGCCGGCCAGTTCACGGCGCGCGCCCGTTTCGTTCCCGAATGGCCGGGCGCCGTCAACGTTTCCGCCGCCACCCCGAACCTGCTCACCGTCAGCGTCCCGTTGAGCGTAACTTGGCCGATCGCTCTTTTGTTCTGCTCCGCCCTCGGCGGTACGATCGGGGGCTTGCTCTCGAAACAAACCCGCAAACGCGGCGACAACTGGCGCGTCCCCACCGGCCTGTTCACCGGATTTCTACTCTACTGGGCCAGCATTTTTCTCGGTCTCAGCGTCTGGCTCGGCCCGGCTGTTCTGAACCCGCTGAGCGCGCTCGCCATCTCTGCCATCGGCGGCTGGCTGCAAACCGAGGTCTTCACCATCGTCAGCGATCTGTTGCGTCCCCGTGCCCCCGCCGGCGCCTGAGTCCGCCGCTTTTCACGTGCCGTCCCCTTCGCCCGGCCTTCGCCCCGCCGCCCGGATGTTCACGAACCGGTTCAGTGTATCGAACCAGACCGGCGCCCCCCGCGACCCCGCGCAGATGGTGAGGATCCAGCCCAGCGCCCGTTCGGCCCCCGCCGCCGCGGGCCCCGCGCGCGCGGGCTGGCGGC
>VFSW01004450.1_pt1 | contig 20891 bp, 16 predicted proteins | sample 5358111 | NCBI WGS metagenome assembly VFSW01 (sample SAMN11554181, study PRJNA540505) | mine drainage metagenome | isolation source: sediment from site ElyBrook_90M | place: USA: Ely Copper Mine, Vershire, VT | collected 2017
GGTTGATGGCCGGCTGCCGCGCGTCTGGACGCCGGACGGGGAATACGCCGACCTCCTGCAACCCTTCCGCCTCAACGATCCGGACGCCTTTCGCCTGCTGGCTTCACATAAAGGCTGGGTTTATCTCCCGCACAACAAGCTGCCGAAGCACGAAGAGGCGCTCATCGAACTGGCGGCCCAAGTGGCCAGCCGGGACAGCGCCGACCCCAATTACACGATCGACAAGCTGATTTCGCGCGACGCTCAGTTGCGCAACTTCATCCTGGACCTGTTTGACCCCAACCAGTCCCTCAAGGAACAGGCCGCCAAGTGCTACGACCTGCTGCCGGTTTGCGGCGGGGGGCCCAAGGTGGCCTGGTTCAAGGTCATCTATCAACAGGCGGAGTTTAACTTCATCCAATGGAAAGACGCCGCGCAACCTGACCTCAACCGGTTCCTGGTCCGGACCACGGAGGGGTTGGTTTACGGCTTCCGGCAGCAGGGGTTCGGCGCCGTGAAACCGGAGCCGGGCTACGTGTACACCTACAACGATCTGCCGGATTTCGTGAAGACCACGAGGTGGGCCAACCAAAAGATGTCCGAGAAACAGGCAGAGCACGTGTGCCGAATCCTTTCGGTGTCCCGCGCCGAAGCCGAAAGCCTGCGCATCAGCAAGCTGTCGGCCTCCGCGCTCATGTCCAACCACTGGCACAAGGCGAGGCTTAAGCGGATCTCGGACGCCCTTGGCAATCCGCTCACGCTCACTCCAGCGGTGTATCAGGAAAGCATCCCCCTGGCTTTCGCTGAGGAGCCGGGAATAACACTGCGTGAAACAAAAAATGACGGCAACGGGAAGGGGGAAATACTCCCCGTCCCAACGGCGGCAGGCGAACCTTTCTGATGCGATACAGCCAGAACATGGAGACGGTGCTTACCCGCGCCAAGGAATTCGCGCAGCAGCTCCAGCACACCACCGTCAGTCCCCTTCATCTTTTGCTGGCCCTCCTCAAGACGCCGGAGTGCCAGGGTTATAAGCACCTGGAAAATCAGCAGGTCCCCCTCCAGAAGCTCACGGATTACATCACCCACAACCGGCTGAACCATGAGCCCTACGGAGCGCCAACCGGCGATTTCAACTCCAAGAGCAAGTTTGTCCTGAACCAAAGCGGACAGATTTCCCAGCAGATGGGCAGCAGCTATACCCGCACGGAACACCTGCTGCTGGCGCTGCTCACCGACCCGACCCTCGCACGCGACGTCTACCCGGCCGTCGGCCTCCAGAACGACAGGCTCACTCACACCATCCTGACCCAATACGGGCTGCAGGAGCAACTGGTGGGGGCAAAAGAAGGAAGCGCGCCCAATCGGGAATTCAGCGAGGTCTGCGTCAGCCTGAACGAACTGGCCCGGAAAGGGAAACTGGACCCGGTCATTGGCCGGAAACGCGAGGTCCAGCGAACGCTCCAGATTCTGGGGCGGCGACGCAAAAACAATCCGGTCCTGCTCGGGGACGCCGGCGTGGGCAAAACCGCCATCGTCGAAGGCATTGCGCAAAGCATCGTAAAGAAAACCTGCCCGCCGCTGCTGCAGAACCGCGAGATTTTCATTTGCGATGTGGCGTCGATGGTCAGCAACACCGTCTTCCGCGGCCAACTTGAGGGGAGAATCAGGGCCATCCTCGATCACGTCCGCAACAACCCGAACATCATTCTCTTCATTGATGAAATCCATCTCATCGTAGGGGCGGGCAGCTCCATCGGCGGCATGGACATTTCCAACATGATGAAGGCCGCCTTGAGCCGGGGAGAGGCGCGCGTCATCGGCGCAACCACGCTGGACGAATACAACAAGACCATCGCCAAGGACTCCGCGCTGGAAAGACGCTTCCAGCCGGTTCGCGTGGAGGAGCCGCCGGATGAGGACGTGCTGGCCATCCTACAAGGCAGCCTGCCGGTGTACGAGGAGCATCATCATGTCCGCTTTGCGCCGGAAGCCGCGCTCGCGGCCCTGCAATACTCGAACCGCTATATCCATAATCGCCAGCTTCCCGACAAAGCCCTGGATGTGCTGGACGAGGCCGGGTCCGCCGCCAAGATGGCCCCGCCCGAAGCCCCGACGAACCTCAAGGCGCTGGACATCGCGATAGCCCGACTGAACGCGGAGAAGGTCCGGGCGGCCGCGCAAGAGAGATTCGACGAAGCGCAGGCCATCCTCTCTCAGGTGCGACAGCTCAAGGATCAGAGGGAAAAACTGCTGCAACCTGAGACGCGGATTGTCACCGAAGATCACATTCGCAGCGCTGTCAGCGTCATGAGCAACATCCCGCTGGAACGGCTGACCGCTGAGGACAAGCAGTCGGCCCTGCGCCTGCACGAAATCCTTGGCCGGGAAGTTATTGGCCAGAAGCAGGCGATAGCGACCGTAAGTCGCTACATCCGCCGTGGCCGCACGCGCCTCAACGATCCCAAGAGACCCACGGGGGTCCTGCTCCTCCTGGGCCCCACGGGGGTTGGCAAGACCCTGTTGGCCAGGCGCGTTGCTGTCCACATGAGCGGTTCCGAGGACCAACTCATCGCCCTGGACATGAGCGAATACATGGAGCGCCACAGCGGCGCGCGATTGATAGGCTCGCCTCCCGGCTACTTGGGGTACGAAGATCAGAAGACCCTCGTGGAGCAGGTCCGCCGACACCCTTACGCCGTGGTCCTGTTCGATGAAATCGAAAAGGCCCATCCGCAAGTTTGGAACATCCTGCTGCAAATTCTTGAGGAAGGGCGCCTGACCGACGGACAAGGCCGAACCGCCAGCTTCCGTGACGCCTTCATCCTGATGACCTCGAATGTCGGATACGAACACTTCCGCAAAAGAAGCCTTGGGTTCAATCCCAACCCTGACGCCGCCAAGGAGGCGGTAACGGACGCCGTGAAGAAGGAGTTCCGACCCGAATTCCTGAACCGCATTGATGACATCATCGTTTTTGAATCCTTCACGAGGGAGGATTGCCGGCAGATCCTCGACCTGGAAGTCGAGAAGATCCGGCAGCGCACCAAGTACACGACGTTGACTCTTTCTCAACCCCTCAAGGAGAAAATCCTCAAAGAGGGGTTCTCGGACGAATACGGCGCGCGTCAGTTGAAGAGAACCCTGGAGCATCTGCTGACCGATCCCATAAGCGACGCACTGTTAAGGCAGGAAATCGCCGGCACAGGGGACATACTGGCGGATTATTATGCGGAAAATGGGGTTGTGATCCGTGAAGCCGGCACAGAACCCAGGAAAACGGCAGCGCGAGAACCCGTGCCCGCTGGAGTCTAGGCATGGGCGACCTTCCCGGATCGTGCGCAGCGCGCCGCGATTTCAGCGCCGCCTCGGCAGTAGCCGGCGCCTGTGGGTGACTAAAGCACTGCCTGAGTCGTAAACGGCACCCAAGGCCCGTGGGACCAAACATCGTGAATAACCCCCAAATCACAACAAGCAACGGTTGGCAGTTTGAAGCACAGCCGTTCACTCCCGAGCACCCGGACATTGAAGCCCCGTTCAAGCTGGTTCGCATCAACGGACGTGCCCCCTTCAAAGGGAGGGTTTATCGGCTTTGGCGCAACAGCAAGAATCCGAGCTTTTGCTTCCCTGTTCCCGAGGACAAACCGGTCGAACACGGCCTCCCCGAACTGTGGTTCAGGATCTCCCAGGACGGAGCCCTGCAGGCCATGTGAAATGAGCGCACACACGGTGAACAGCTTCGACAAGGCGCTGACACTTTTGCACCGGCTGACGCGCAGCAGGCTGCAAAGCCGCTATAACCGGCACTTGCGTCGCGCCTGGGATGCCCGGATGCGGACTCCGTTTTTGGCGTCACAAGCCGCCAGAAAGTTTCCCCATATCGAAGAGAGGTATTTGGCGCTCGCCGGCGCCCTGATCCAACGGGAAAAGGAACTTGAGACAGCGCTCGACCGCATGGCCCAAGAGGAAGTAGTGAGGACTTCCGACTGCGTTTACACCCTCTACGCCAGCACAGGCACCTGGGTTTACTCCTCCCAGGGTTTTGGTGCTCTTACCTATGCGGCAAACGCCGCGCAGATGCAGGCCGATAAACTCCGCTATTATGACATTCCCACGCACATCCAGAAAATATCACGAGACCGGGACCAATGGGGGATTGAACACGCTGATTTCAACATTTGGGCTCAAGCGGACAGCCGGACTTGCGAAGTGATTCGCCGAAAGAACTCCCTGCCGTTGCGCGCATGGGTGAAATTGTGCTGGAAACGAGGAGTCAACCCTCGTGTTTACCAGCCATTCCTTCCAGCGGGATACGAGGAGAGCGTCGGTCTGGATTATTTTGGGAATGAGCAGTCGCCAGCGCAACCTGCCCCGGTCGCAGCCTGCCACCAATGATTCGAGGCAAACCGAGCATCCCGCCAGTCTCCCGTTACCCGAATCAGATTGCCAGTGAAACAGCATGACCCAAAGCCGCTGCTGGTTTTCGTTCACCCAGGCAGTTTGTGCGGCAGCTATGAGACCGCCCACGACTGGCACAGGAAGTGGGGTCGTTACACGAGAACACTGCGTCAACAAATCTGCGCGGAGTTCGCATTCCTCGACGCGTACAAAGCGGTTGTGTCGGGGCTGGAACTGGACGACGAAATTCCGCAATACCCGGAAATTCAAAAAGCTGTCTCGCGCGCCGGCCGAACCTATAACGCTGACGCCAATGAAGCGGAACTGCTGCGCGCAACTCGATGGATATGGAGAGACTTCTCCGACCGGGCCATTTCGATGATCGTGACGGGAGCCTGGGCCGATCCCGAAGACGGTTGCGCCTGGACGGTGCAGCAAGAACTGCGGCGTCTGAGTGAAGGTCGGCTGGCGGTCAGGCTCTCTTCTTTGGCTGCGCGCTACGACATCCTGGCAGATGAAATCGAAGCCGGACCGATCCATCCTCTCGGAAACTCACGTTCACGAGTGCGTTGGCACGTCGCGCAAGACCGCGAAGCCTTTGAACAGAATGAAAACCACCTGCGATACCACAGCGCGAAAGCACCGGAATGGGAAATTCTCGGCCATCGCTTGAAAGCGATCGGGGGAACAGTTGTTTGCGCCACCTTTGAAGAAGACATCCAACTGATCCTGCGCCACGGCAAGACCTGGGCGCCGCTCCAGAAGGACATTTTCTTGCGGCATGGGGAAGCCATCCGATGCCACGACAACGCCATCTTGCTGCAGGAAGCCAACCCGCATCTCCACGTCTGCACCGGATACGCTTTGTCAAACGATGGAATCTGGAGAAGCCATTCTTGGTGCTTGGAACAACACACCTACCGGATTATCGAAACGACTAAGAAGAGGGTGGCTTACCACGGAGCGATACTCGTGAGAGGGGCCGGGAAGCAAGCTCCGCTCAAAGATTATGATGGTTAACCAGGTTGGCCGCATCCATACGGGCTTCATGGATGACGACCTCGAACCCGCGTGAACGCTGTCACTGAGCAACAGGCCAAACTCCTGCTCGAAACCATCGCCGCGTGGGAATCTCTGACTGAGTCCAAACTCGAGTCTGAGACCGGCGCCATCAAATGGTGGACGTGCGAGGAGAACATGAGCCTCCGGGAGGCGTTCAAACAGGATCGGTCTGGCGTCACGGCGCTCTTGCTCCTGAACGCTTACGCGCAGAATTTTGCCGCCAACCTCTCCTTCACCCTGAAGGACCTGGCGGAGGACCCGGAATCGGTGCTGGCCAAAGCCAAGAACTTGAAGAAAATCCGGGCTTCCCTCAACGCGCCTGAGTTCAAGAGAATCATTTCTTCGTACAGCGATTACATTGCTGGGGCTGTCGAGGCGTACGGATGCAGGACCCCGGAGGTTGAGAAGCTGATCCATTCATCGGAGGAACTGGCCTTCATACGCCGGGACGCCTACCGGGCCGCGGCCACGCTTCGCGAGGACGTCTTCAACTTCGGCCCAACGGATCCGGCGCCGATGAAATACAACCGCGGAGTTTACCTGTTTTGGGACATTAATTCCCTGATTCGCCTGCTGGGGGCGACAACGGATTCCGGCGTTATCCTTGCGCTCGTCGAAAACACCGAGGAGATTACCGCGTCGCATTTTGCCTTCGCGATCAGGAACGGCTCCAATCTGATCCTCCTCTCCGACCGGCCCAGGTTCGACAACCCGGGGCAGGCGATCACGCAAGCATCCCGCGGGCACTGCCGGCAACTTGCCGAGCGGATGCAGAAGTTGCGCTTCCCTTACGACCTGATGGGGGCCTGGCTGGACTCCAGAGGAAAGGCGCATGCCCGCCCGCTCGGTGCGGAAACAGTGGCGCCTTATCAAAAGGAGGCGATCAAACTGGCCGAACTGCGCGTGCTGCCTCCAGATTGCATCCTCTGGTTGAGCATGATCTTTCCGCTGCTGGAGCAGCGATACTGGAAGAACGAAATCCCGGCTCGCGCTCTCTCCTACACCGGGGAGATGATCCAAAAACCACTTGCGCTCACGGAGGGGTGCGCCGCCTTGATCACCACTCAATACCAACCTCTCCAATTCCCAACGTTTAAAGTGCCCGATGTCGCTACCGCCGCAGTTGCCGGGAAGTTCAGGGTGCGGCCGACCCGGCAGAACGAGTGGATGGAGAAGCGCTACGCTGCGGAGGTAAATCCGGATATACTCAACCTGACCACAACGACAAACGCCCCGCTGCTCATATCCGGCGACCTTCCCCCCGCCAAAGACCCAAACGAATGGCTTCCCCGCCTGGCCGGCGAGGGGAAGGAAAGAAAACATCGGTTGGCGCGAATGCAGCCCGATTATTGGGGGACCCAAGCCGAGTTGCAGCACACCCATATCTGGGTGGCGCGCAAAAACCTGGCCACAGCCGTCGAGGGGCTCGCAAGGCGGGAATTCGGACGGACCCACGAAGAGGTCGAGAAATGGTACCGTCAGGCCCTCATCAAGAACAAGGAATTCTGGCAGCGCGGCATCGCGGTCGGAGAGCTGTTGTTGCCCAGCCTGCCACGCAAAGAGGATGGCTTTTTCACTGTGGAAGGCCACCCGGCCAAACGTGAGCTGCGGAACCGACTGCACTTCTACTGGAGAGATGAGGCGTCGGCGAACCTGCACTTTTATGTGTTCCATGGGAACCATTTCCATAACGGATATTCCCGCCGCCACGACGCCTTCTGGGGTTGGGGAAACCCCGCCATTCTCGGCCGCGATCGCGCCGAGATCAGCGCTGACTGCCCGGAGGCCATTTCCGCGCTTTGCGGCTACAAGGTGGAGGAATTGCCCGAACCCCTGCACCATTGGTTTGCCCGAAAGGCCTACATTGGGAACACCATCCTGGACGACATCGACCCGATGGAGGCCATCAAGAATCCCTGGATTGAGGGCTTTAGTCCCAACCTGCTGGTGAGGTTTTCACGGCCCACAATCAACCAGTGGCAGAAACAGTACCAGCTGCCGGTCAGACGACTTTGGGCAATGGACCACCCAGCCAAGTGAGAAGCTTGTGGGCGCAAGCTGCGCTCATCAGAAAACAGAAACACAACACGAAAATGAAAAACCGATACAAAAAGACCATCGCTGGCCGGGTCAACCCGGATATCCGCAAAAAAGTCCAGATCCTCATCGAGAAGTTCGCGCAAGAGAACCAACTGCCCTTCAACACCGTTTTTGGGGCCGCCATGTTTGCGGCCGAACGGCTCAAGGGCCGGGTGACTTGCGCGCGCGTCGAGGCGCTTGTCACCACCGCAACGGTGCAAGCTTACGAGCTGGAAATGCAGCGCCGGACCACCGCCCGCAAGGTTCAGATCACGGGGATAATTCGCCGCGCCCTCCCGGTCGCCAAACGGACCACGGAAGTGATCGAAAAGCTTTACAGCCAGTTCTGCGGGTTCCGGGGATCCATCCCGGCGCTCATGCAACAGATTCAGGCCGCTGCGGCCACCGCGTGACCAATCCTCCGGCGAGAGCCGGCTCAACTCCGGCACCCATCTTCTTTGAGCACGAGCTTGAAGAGTGATGGGGCGCAGAGGGTTTTGGATCTGGGTGGGTGAGGGAAACGGCCAAGGCTCCCTCAGAAAGGTGGACCCGGGTGTGGTGAGCGAAAAACCCCCGCTAAGAGCTTGCCTAGCGAGGGTTTCCTCTCTTTCGTTAATGTGTGAAATCCACGAGAAGAGAGTTTTTCGGCCATGATCTGGCCAATCCATGTTTACACCAGCACCTGCGGAAAATCGACGCTGAACTGGCGCAAGCGACCCGTCAAGCGGGTTGCTTGTACTGCTTGATCGGCGTGTTGCACAGTGCCAACTACAAGCGCAAGCCCCGCGGCGGACAGAAGGAGTGCCTGGAAGAGCTGCGCCACAGCTTCTGTTGTGACCAGGACGGATGTCGAAAACGCCATACACCCCCTTCGGTCCGCTTTTTAGACCGACGGGTTTACTGGGGTGTGATTGTGGTGCTGGTATCGGCGGCTCACCATGGGATCACTCCGGAGCGGATGCGGGTTTTGCGGGAGGCACTGGGCATCGACCGCCGGACCCTGGAGCGTTGGCGTCAGTGGTGGCTGGGTACCTTCGTGCGAACCCCGTTTTGGAAGGTGGCCCGGGCGAGGTTCATGCCCTTGCTCTGCGAAAAAACTCTGCCGCTCTCCTTGGGGCAAGCCTTCCAGATAGCCCGCCCCGGGCAGTTGCTGCAACTGCTCAAGTTTCTGGCACCCATCACGACCGGTTCCATCCCCCTGGAGCGCTGTTGTTGAGGGGGGCATTTTTTCCCGCACAGGATGCCGCGAGACGTTCAAGGGCGGGATGTTGTAAACCTTCATCGTCGCCACCGAATCGGTGGAAAAATGAAAAATTCAACATCCTGTGAAAGAAACATCCTCAAATCTACGGTCGCATGAGCGTTGGGCGCATTTTCGCTTCAGCGTGGTCGGCCCCCTCTTGGCTGCCCCGCCAGAGCGCGGCCAACTCCAGGTCCAACTGCAAGAGTTGGCCGCCAAAAAATGGCGCCACCCCATCTCTGGCCAATGGGTCGTGTTCGGTCTCTCGACCCTGGAGCGGTGGTATTACAAAGCGCTCCGTGCCAAGGACGGGCCGGTCCAAGCGCTCAAACGTAAGATCCGCTCCGACCACGGGGAGCATCCCTCGTTAAATCCCAAGCTGATCGAACTGCTGAGCCTCCAATACCGGCAGCATCCCAGTTGGAGCTACCAGCTTCATTACGACAACCTCAAGGCGCTGGTCGAAAAACAGCCCGACGCCGGACCGATGCCCGCCTATGTCTCGGTGCGGCGGTATATGAAGGGTCATGGGCTGTTCAAGCGGGCGCGCCGCGGGCCGGTCCACAGCCCGGGAGCGCAGACGGCGGAACACCGCTACGAAGCCCGAGAGGTTCGCAGTTACGAAAGCGAGTATGTCAACGGCCTGTGGCACCTGGATTTTCATCACGGCTCGCTCCGGGTGCTCTTGCCCGATGGCCGATGGACCTATCCGATCCTGCTGGGTGTCCTGGATGATCATTCCCGGCTCTGCTGTCATATGCAGTGGTATCTGGCCGAAGGGGCGCGGGAACTCTGCCACGGCTTGTGCCAGGCTTTTCAAAAGCGTGATTTACCCAGGGCGCTCCTGTTCGATAACGGCTCGGCCATGATCGCCGAGGAAACCGAACAAGGCCTTGCCCGGCTGGGCGTGCTGTCCGAAAACACATTGCCGTTTTCACCCTTCCAAAATGGAAAGCAAGAGTCGTTTTGGGGCCAGGTCGAGGGCCGGCTCTTGCCGATGCTCGAAGGGGTGCCCGACTTGATCCTGGATCAACTCAACGATGTCAGCCAGCCCTGGATGGAACTGGAATACAACCGCAAGGTCCACTCCGAGATTGGCGGGACACCGTTGCAGCGTTTTCTGGGCGGCAAAACCGTGGCGCAGTCCTGCCCCTCGACCGAGGCGCTGCAACTGGCCTTCACCAGGGAGCAACGGCGCACCCAACGCCACAGCGACGGCACACTCACGCTGGAAGGCATTCGCTTCGAGGTGCCTTCCCGGTTCGGCCACCTGACTGAGCTGTGGGTGCGCTATGCCTCTTGGGATCTGAGCACGGTGCATTTGGCCGATCCCAAAACCGGCGCCATTCTCTGCCGGATTTATCCGGTGGACAAAATCAAAAATGCCGAGGGTCGGCGCGCGCCCAGAGGTAATGCGCCAGCCTCACCACCACCACCGGCGGCTTCGGGGGTGGCACCGCTGCTCCAAAAAATCATTCAAAAATATGCCGCCACCGGCTTGCCTCCGGCCTACTTGCCCGACCGGCCCAACGCCTCAACCGATAACTCCCAAAATCCATCATGAACAAACGACTCCTCAATCTCTACAGCCTCAAGTTCAACCCTTTCTCTTCGCAACTGCCGGTCGGCGCGTTATGGATGACTCCGCAAATCCAGAGCTTTTGCTGGCGCATTGAACAGCAGATCGGTGAGGGCGGCTTTGCCCTGGCCGTTGGTGATCCTGGCCTGGGTAAAAGTGCCGCCCTGCGCATTCTTTCCCAACATCTCAATGGCGTGCGCGATCTGTGCGTGGGCACCCTGACTCGGCCCCAAGCCAAAATGGCCGACTTCTACCGCGAACTGGGCCACCTCTTTGGCGTGAGTCTCTCGCCCAGCAATCGTTGGCATAGTTCCAAGAGCCTGCGGGAAAAATGGCTCGCTCATATCGAGGCGGCCGTCTATCGGCCCGTGCTGATCATCGATGAAGCCCAAGAGATGAACCCATTGGTCTTGTCTGAACTGCGCTTACTGGCCAGTGCCGACCTGGACTCCCGCTCTATCCTGACCATCATCCTGGCTGGCGATCAGCGTTTGGCCACACGCTTGGAGGAGCCGGATTGGCTGCCCATCGCCAGCCGCATCCGCAGCCGTCTGCGCTTGGAGGCGCTGCCGCCCAAAGCGTTGCAGGAATGCCTCAATCATCTCCTCAAAGCCGCCGGCAATCCCAAATTGCTCAGCCCGGGTTTAATCCAGACGCTTTGCGAACATGCCGCCGGCAATCTGCGCTTGTTGATGAATATGGGAAACGACTTGGTTGCCGCCGCTTGCCAGCAGGAGCGCGAAACCATTGACGAAAAGCTCTACTTCGAGGTCTTCGCCCTGGACCCCAAGCCCTCTGCTAAAAAGCCATGAACCCGCTGCCCGTCCAACCCGCTAGTCAGTTGACCACCACCGGTCCGCAAACCCAGTGGCTTATCGAGGACCTCTGGTCAGAGCAGGCCGTTGGCATCCTGGGTGGCGAACCCAAATGCTGCAAAAGCTTCCTGGCCCTGGATGTTGCTGTCAGCGTGGCTTCCGGCGCCGCCTGCTTGCGGCACTTCCCCGTGCGGCGTAGCGGGCCGGTGCTGCTTTTCCCGGCCGAAGACTCGCTGGCGGTTGTCCGCCAGCGCCTGGAAGGGATTACCGCGGTGGCCCAAGTTCCTTTTGCCTCGCTGCCAGTGCAAGTGATTACGGCTCCCACACTGAGACTGGACACACCCAAGGACCGGTTGCGGCTTGCCGACACCGTCCAGGAGCATCGGCCGGTCCTGTTGATCCTCGATCCTTTGATCCGGCTGCATCGGTTGGATGAAAATGATGCCTCTCAAATCGCCGCCTTGCTCTCTTACCTGCGCGAACTCCAGCGGCAGTTTCAGTTGGCCGTGATGCTCGTCCATCATGCCCGCAAAGACTCCCATTCCAGCCGGCCCGGCCAGGCCCTGCGTGGATCGAGCGAACTGCACGGCTGGGGGGACTCCAATCTCTACATGCGCCGTAAAGGCTCTCAACTCACCTTGTCCACCGAACATCGCGCCGCACCTTCCCGGGATCACATCCCGCTCCAACTCGCCCAATCCGGCTCAGCGGTGTCGTTGGTCGTCCTCCAACCCGGTGAGGTTCAGCCCGATAATCCGCCCACGCCGGTGGAGCGCGTGCGCGAGGCTTTGACTCAAGCCCGCCAACCCGTCGCCGCGCGGAAACTGCAAAAACTCTGTGGTATCCGCACCGCCGCCATTTGCGCTGCCCTGACGGAACTGTCCGCTAAAGGCGAGGTGATCCGAGATGATAAAGGTTACCAGCTCAAACTGGCGTTGCCCGTTTCCCACCCTATAGGACCCTGAGGGAAACCAAAACGGGAAACGCTCTGATTTTGTCCAGTGAAACAGAAGCAGGCTCTGCTGAGGAGCAACCTGCCGAGGGATAGCTGGATGAGGGCGACGAAACATCGTCGACCATCGCCGGGGAAGCTCAAAGCTTCCCCGGCAAATTGCTCATTGGTCAGACCCTGTTTCAGAGCCCTCTTATGCCTTAAAAAACCTTCTGACCAAACTCCCAACCGGCCCCCGTAAACAAGAATCAACCCTCCGCGCTGGCAGGCCCAGACCTGATTCCCTCATTTGGCCAGCCCATAGCGCCATCAATTACCGTGCTCACGCTCACTTGCTGAAAGGAAGAGACCGAAGCCTGCCGCCTTTTGACGACGCCGGCTAATGCCAAGCGCACCTTCCTGAGTTGTTTGAGGACATCCACCCGGAAATCCGGGCCGCCGCCAATCCCGCGACGAAGCAGTATGGAACCGATCACTGAATTCAGCGAATTCCTCCAAATCACGGAGCAAAAATACAGAGACCGCGATCAGTCGTGGACGCCAACTACGGAGGAGCACTTTATGTATTTCCTCGAGGTCGTCCCGCCGGCGTTCATGCGGGGACCCGTTTTTGCCTGCGGAGAGCCTTGGCGGCACAATGAACGAGGGCATCCGGTCTATCTGTGCTTCCGCCACAAGCGCGGCGACACCTGCGAAGCGCGTTACGCTTCGATTAAGGAATTGGTTGAAGAGATCTTTCCGAAAGCAGAGCCAGACACCCCGCCCGCCGGTTAAAATGGGTCATGGAAGAGATCGCTGACGCCGGACTGAGCCCGCAAGGTGGTGGACGATCTCGATGCAAGAGAGAGATGTGCGGCTCCTGCCTGTCTATCACCCTGCGACCGTGGACAATCCCGACCTTGGTTACAGCCGAACCGGGAAATCTTTGGCCGTCTGGCTTCCGAGATGATGGAAGTTTCCCACGACTCTGAGCGCGAGAACTATCGCCTGAGGCCTATCATTCATAGTCCTGGCCCGTCAACTGGAACTCGAAACGGTCCGACTCTGTTGCCAAGTGGCGCAGTGCCATTTGGAACTCCGAACTGGTAATGCCCGGCTTTGGAATCCAGGTTTCGCCAACCACTCGGCCGCGTTCATCCACCCGGAAGCCCACGAGAAAAGCGGAACGATTGCGAACCCAAGCTCGCAGGGCGGCGTCGGGAACCTCGTTTACGACCGCTTGGCGCGCTACGATGGAGCGCAAAAGGTAGGCGTCACCGCGGTCCTCTACAGCCACTTTTTGGCTCCGACCACTATCGAACCTCACTTCCACGCCAGCATCATCCGAAGCAAATCCTTCAGCTTTGCAGAACTGCTGCCAATTAATGTTCATGGCACATCTCCTTTTCCAGATCGGCCTTGAAGGTGGCCAGAGGTTCGTCTTGTCCGGGCAGGTGGGTTTGCTCAAGCTGGTCTGCCGTCGTAGTCACGTGGCGGATCAACCACGCCACTCGCGCTGCATCTGCAGCCTGGTCGTCAGGCAAGATCACATCTTCCTCAATGGTGAGATCGTTAGTTCGGTTCTCCTCGGTCGGGATGGCACCCACCCGCACGCTCAATTTTGCCGTGCTGGCCTGAACGGCGTTGTCATGGTTTTCGAGGAACACCCGCCCAACCGGACTTATGCAACGAACGAGGATTCGATTCGGTATTCATGCATTCTGCCACCTAAGCTTCATCTGTTCCTACGAACCCCCTCCTGATGGAATCGCGTCGTCAAGTCGGCTTCGCGAAAGCTGATTTCCGTGCCCGCGACAGGAAGTTGCGGCTTTAGAGCATTTGCAGTCCTGTCAATCGCACACCAATTTTCATCAATAATTGCTACAGCTTGGGTCAACCGTGTGGCAATCCAGGCATACCAGTTTGCCCCCGCCTTCTCGTGAGCAACCCAGAGTACCCTTGCAAAATCCTCCCTCTCATCCATCTGACGCAGCAGCGCATCGAGGTCAGAATCGCGGGTAACACGACTGCCCTTCGTACTGCTTCTATCCCTCCTAATGTTCAGGTTTCGTCGGGCGGCTGATTGACCGGCGAGCCATCGTTCAGCTAGATGTTCCGCATAATTTGGTTCATCCAAATTTCTCGGGGTGCCGAATCCCGCACGCGGTTCAAGTAAGTTGTCAACCGGGGAACGATAGAACCTGATTGGGCCGATCACCTCACCATGACTAAACCAGACCACAGCGTGCCCCAGCTCGTGGCAAAGCACAGGATCATCCTGGTTGAATTCTCGATATGAAACCGGATCAAACATACCCGCCCTAGTGCAAATGAGGCCGGACGCTCGCTCAACGAATTGTCGGACAAACGTGAAAAAGCATTGTGCGATTCCGCCCGCCATCAAAAGTCCTCCTTCAGCAGCCGCTTGTCCTTTTGCCGCGAATCCAGCACCGGATCGAGCAACCAGCGGCTTCCTTGGCGCATGGATTTCGGCGGAGGGGTGGTGGTCGTAATAAGGTATTGAAAATTTGCCTCATCACGCGAGGCGAAGACCCTTTCTAACTCGGCGGCATACACGAAGAACCGATCGTAAATGACTCTTGCCATGTCGCCCTCTCGCGGACCGTCATGAATCAGGAAGCGCGGATGCTCCCCCCTGCCTTCAATACTGGCAACAACGGCCGCGAGATCGAACGCCAGCGTCTTGATCGTGTCAAGCGCCGCCCCAGAAAGTTCACCCTTCCGCGTAACGTGCGGCACGAAACCGTCAGCGGTGATCGAGACCGCTGCTTCGACGATTGCCCCCATTACGGCCTGGATGATGTCGCCAAAGTCGTTAGAAAACAGCTTGAGCTTGTCATCGAAATCGCTGCGCAGGTTCGCCGCCTGCTTTCGTTTAGCCTCAATTTCCTTCTCAAACCCTGTATTAGCGGTTTTCTGGGTTTCAATATCCTTGCTCGTCTTTCCGGCCTGCTCGAACAGCCGCTTTACCGACTCTGCACGTTCCGCTCTGCGCGCCAGTGCGGCCAGGTCTTTGGTGGCTTCTTTAAAGGCTGCCTCATAGGCGGCTTTCGCGTTTAGATGTAAAGTTCGCAAGACCGGAGCCTGCCGCTGCAAATCCTTCTGCTTCTTCTTTAGTGAGGAGATCTCATCTTCTGCGTCCCTCGCCTGCCTTTCTAATTCAGCGATGTTTGTGGTCGATTCGACAGACACTTTGGGGCGATTGACACACTCGTTGGCGATTGCCGTTTGAATCGTGTGGGGACACCAACCACGCGCTTCACGTGCCGGGTCCTCGACATTTCCAGTCTTCAGGTTTCGTATGAGCAACAGATCAGAGTCCCGGCGCCTCTCCTTTTGTTGAATGGTCCCGGGCAGTTGCTCAAGCTCCTGTTCAGCGTCTCGGAACTTGTCGTGTGCATCATCCAACTTCTCCCGTGCCGACGTGACCGACTGCTTCTCCGGACGCTTTTCCAGTTCCTCGAGCCCTTCCTTTAGGACCTCGATCATAGACTCAAGCCGCGATTGGAGCGCCTCAAGTTCCGCCGGCGCGTCCTTTCCCAATACTTCCAGTGCTCCAGCGTTAGCCAGTTCGGATTTGCTGCTCAGGTCAAGCTCCAGCCGGCCAAGTTTTGTAATTCCGGTCTCCCAATTCGACTGAGCCTGTTCGATGGCAACGCGTATTCTGGGCTCTCTCAAGTCAAGCAGCCCAAGCATCGTGCGCATCAATTGATGCCGTTCGACTGACTTGGTTTGCGGGTTGTCGCCTTCGCTGGAAGCTTCGCGCCATGAGGCCAGATTGCCGAATCGTGCCTCCTGATCTCGCGAAAGCCACGGGAGCAAATGCCGCCAACCCTCTCCTGGATGCAGTTCATCAGCCCGTCTTGCTGTCGCAGCGACGGCCTCCAAGTATTCCTTGAATCCTCCTGTCGGCGTCGCCCCCGTGAGGACGTCATCAATTGTCCCCGCCTGCACACCAAAGTCTGAACCAGCCGAAGCCAATGGACGCCCAACCACCCAACTTACGCAATCCACTCGAATCGCCGCGACTACCCATAGTTTGGCGCAATTGCTCGCGATTCCATCCCGTTGCGCCTTTGTGCCGAAGGGTTGCTCACCGAGCAAATGACGAAGCAACCGACAGAAAAGGGTCTTGCCGCTCGCGTGCCCGGCCAATCCATCGCGGTAAAGACCTTGTTCCGTGTCCGGGTCTTCCGGCGCCGCCCAGAGAATGTTCAGGCCGCGATGAAGCAGAATGCGACGGCGTTCAGCCTCGGCGCTCGCTGAAAGCTCATCCAAAATCCGCACTTCCCGAAACCAGACCACCGGCTCGGCTCGTTGCGCTGATGGTTGAACAGTGCGTCGCAACTTGTCGAGAAAATGGGCCTGCTGGAGTTTGCTCATAAGACAACTTCGAGTTCTTGGATCGTGATTTCCTCCGCTGGTGCGAGCGGCGTGATCGGCTCTGTCACCGGCCAAAGATCAGCCACCACAATAGCCAGCCGCGCGTCAAAAACTAAATGCTCGTCATCAGCGACTTTCGAATCTCGCAACTCCAGCCAGCGCTCGCCGTCCTTGTGGATGAAGTGAAGTTGACGGCCCACAGCGCCCTTTAGATGTTCGATGAACAGGTGTTTCTCCAACGTATCACGGAAAGTGCGTGCCCAGCCGCGAGCGGTGTCTCCAATCGCTTCCGATGCGTAACGCTGTAGCGTCCTTGGTTCAGTAAGCAACCAATAGGCCTTCCGAAAACGGTCGAATGAGATGCTTCCACCTGCCTGATAAAGCAGATGCGGCACAACTGCCGCGCGATAGCGGTCTGGTGTGAGGACGACCCTGCGACTCGTGGGCAGAACCAGCGGTCGATCCATCCACGCCGGAGCTGGAATCGGAGTCTGCTTTGGCGGATGACAGCACCTCTGGTCTGCCGGCGGTGGATCGAGGCGCGTTTGATACCCCTTACCGGTTTGCACGGCTTCGCCGAGGGCGTCGTAGATTTCGAGGATGGTGCGTTTGGTGCGGTAATCGCCCCACTTTTCCTCGTCCTTGCGCTTCACGATGGGGAAGGTGTCCATGATGTAGGACACAGCATCCCGTGGCGTCGCGAACGCTTGGGTCAAGGCTCCGGGTTGCTGGCGCCACTCGGTCTCCGTGCCGAGGTAGAGGTGGAAAAAGGCGGCGTCCAGCTCGCAGCGGAGCAGAAAACGGCGCTCCTCCCCCCAACGAAATGGTGGGCCGAACCAGCCGCAGTCCTGCGCGAACGCCTCTAAGTCCCACGCCGTGTAAGTTAATTCAAGGGCACGCGGCAGGAGGAAATCATGAACGGTCTTCGCAACCGACCATGGGCATTCTTTCGCAAACGTCGAAGGTGAAATCACTGGGAATTGCTTGATGTAACCGTATGTTAGGTTTGTTCCTCCGACTTTCTGGCGGGCCGCGTAATCAAGAGCGAAACTGCTCCAGTTGGCTGCTGCCAGGCACACAGATTTCGCATCAGCTTGGTTTGGGATAAACAATGGAGCACTATGACCGACACCGGCGAGCGGAATAATCGTTGCGATAACCGTTCTGCTCTTCTCGGAACCAGTGATGTTTCTGAACGCAAATAACCAACGCCGGCTCCACCTGCTATTAAGACGTTCTCGAATACTCGTTTCTGGAACCCAATACTCAGGAAGTGTAAAGCGAAAGGGGTTTGAGTGTGCCAACTCATCGAACTCGGGCAACTTTCCCTGATTTGCCTGGGCATCTGTCTGGCCTACATATGAGCCAAACCTATGATCGAAGTGATGGAACATTTTTGCTTCCACCAGCGGCAAGTAAACGTCGTTGTCTTTTATGAAACTACTTGCCTCCATTCCCCAGCCGTCTTCGTTCATCTGACGACGATTCCGAAATATCCCCGAATCTGCTGACATGTGAAACATCGCAAGAAACCTCGTTCCCCACGCGTCTTGAGCTTCTTTGCTATCCAGCAGGAGCACACCGGTTCGTCGATAGATGGCCTTGTTAAGTTCTGCATCGCGGCGGCTGCGAAAAGTCGGGCATGTGCGGGTGTTTGGGTTTAACAATTCAAATTCCTCGCGAGTCAAACTGAAACGCCTTTCGGGATCAGCCAGTTCGCCCACATTGCGTGCGTAGAACACGAAGGTAGCGGATTCCTGCTGTCCGACAGTTACCAGACAAAAACGAAATGCATGATGAACTTCCGAAAAAACCAAATCTTCATTCTCGAAGTGAAATAGGCAGACAAGCCGCTGTCGGTCGATGAGGTCGGCGAAGAATTCTTTTGTTGTATCGTCCGTGGCGATACCGCTTGGCAGCACACAGCCAACTCGTCCAGCCGGGCTGAGGTAGTTTCTCATTCCTTCGGCGAACACGGCATAGAGATTTATATCGCCGCGCCCGCACAGCGGATAAAGACCGCTGTTGCGCATCAGATGACTTTCGCCGTCGGCCTGCCGCAGTGCATTCAGAAACTCGGCATGGAGCGTCGGGGCTTCAGTTTTCAGGTTTTCAATGAGCTTTTTTCGCACGGATGCGTTTGGCGCACGGGTGATGTCGGGACGCCGCTCCGCAAACCATTCCTTTTCCTGTAATTTGGTTTTTTCCCACGGCGGATTGCCAAGACTGACATCGAATCCGCCTTGCGCGAAAACTTCGGGGAATGCGAGGTGGAAGTGAAAGAATTGGTATTGGTCAGCAAGTTGTTTGGCTTCAGCGAGTAGTGCCTCCGGCAATTCTCCTTCTTCAACAAAATCGCGAAGGTGTTGCGTCGTGAGGCCGATGGCGATTTCTGAACTCGCACGACTCAAGCCTTTGGTTTTCTTAGCTTTCGGTTTAGGCGCTTCTTCTGTGCCGCCAAACAGACCGGCTTGCCTCGCCGTGGGGCTGAGCGGTGAGACAACTTGAGATTGGAGATTGGAGATTTCAGCCGCCCCACCGGGGAAATGTTTCTTTATGACGAAGGCGGCGCACCAGAGGTTGGCCAAGTCCCAGGCTTTGCCGAAATCGTAGTTGCTCTGTGCGGCGCGAAAGGCGGCTTCCTTGCGCTGGATGTCCTCGGGCCGACTGTCGCTCATTTCGTCAATAGCCGCCGCCGCCAGGTGCATGCGTTCGCGGATGGCGGTGTCCTCGGCAATGAACAGGTGGCGCAGTCCCTCGCGTTGCGCGCGATTCAGTTTCCTGAGGCTGGAACAGGCCGCCTTGTCGTCGCCTTCTAGTGGATCGAAGGCTTCGTCAGGGATGCCGGCGGCGATGAGTTCGGGCTTGGCACCGAGAAGGCTATTGCCGCAGCGGATGTGGTGGTCCAGGAACGAGAGAGGTTTGCCGGGTTCCATGGCTTCGAGCCAGAGTGTGACTTTGCACAGCTCAACGGCCATGGGGTTGATGTCCACGCCGTAAAGACAGTGGCCAATGACATCCCGGAGGGCGGTCTGGTATAACAACGGGGAGGGTTCGCTCTCACCTGCCGCGAGGGCGCGGACGCGGGCGAGGTGCCGCGCCAGCCGATGACCCGCGCCGACGAGGAAGTGGCCGGAGCCGCAGGCTTTGTCGCAGACTTTGATGGCCAGAATGGCTTCCTCCGAGAGCTTCCAGCGCCGGGGAGCGGGCGGAACGGAATCCCAGGCACGCTTCCGTTCCTCGACGGTGGCGGTCCGGGAGGCGCCAGCGTGTTTGGTGAGGAAGGCGAGGACGTAGGTGCGCTTGGCCTGGTCGGATTGGATTTCCTTTTCGACGGCAGGCCAATCGGACTTGGCGAGACGCTCGGCGTCAGCTAGGCGGGCTTCGACCACGGGATCGAGGGCGGAATCGAGCAGGCATTGGACGAGGCTGTCGGGCGTGTAGTAGCTGCCAGAAGTCTTGCGCTCATTGCCGGCGAACTCGGCGAAGGTGAACCGTGTGCCGTCGCTGCTGATTTGGGGCGTCAGTGCGAGGAAGCTCTCATACACGCCGCCGAATTCCTCCGAGCCGAGGTTCTTGTAGTCCACGGGACGGAGGATCTTGTCCTTCCGGATGAAGGCGAGATGGCGGAGGGCTTCGAGGAAATCCACGTTGGAAAGTTCTGTCCCTGGATCGCTCAGGCCGGGCCCGTTCAGGAGCGCGGTGGAAGCGGGGTTCCACAACATGCTGCCGAGAGGTGGCACGGCAAGCACCGCGCGCATGGCGACGAAGCGTTCTTCCCCTGAGAGCGCGCCGACGAGGAGTTGGAATTGCCGCCAGAGGTCACCGTGACGGCTGCCCTTTATGCGGGAGGCGAGTTCCCGGAGGCGGCTGGTGCTGTAGTGCGCGGCGTAACGTTCGCGGGCGAGGCGGGCTTGGTCGGACTTGTCCTGCGGGTGTAGAAGGGAGATGCCTTCGAGTTCTCGGTCTTCCGCGACGAAGAGGAAAATGAGCCGGTAGACGATGCGCAAAAGCTGGCCATGAAAGTCGGCGAGTTTCACGTCGCCCTTGCGGAGGGCATCGCGCAGGGCGGTGTTCTTCGGGTGGCTGACGAAGCCTTGGCCGAGAATCTCCAGCGCCTTTTCGACACCGCCGCGCAAATCGGTGAGTGCGGCAACGCCTTGTTCAGCGGCTTCTTTGCTCCACGTTTCGAGCCAACAGGAATCGGGACGGCCATCATTGCGCGGCAGAAATCGTGTGGCGTGGGCAATGAGCCAGAGCAGGACGAAATCGGAATAGACTTCCCCTTCGAGCATGGCTTCGACGTCGAATTCCAGGAAGGATTGACGAGAGAGCGCCTGGTTGTCGCGAAAGATGCGGAAGGAAAGACCGTTGGAAACGATTGCCCAGAGATGCGCTGTGCTC
>VFSW01004451.1_pt1 | contig 20890 bp, 16 predicted proteins | sample 5358111 | NCBI WGS metagenome assembly VFSW01 (sample SAMN11554181, study PRJNA540505) | mine drainage metagenome | isolation source: sediment from site ElyBrook_90M | place: USA: Ely Copper Mine, Vershire, VT | collected 2017
GAGCGGCGTCCCGGTCTACGGGGTGTCGACCGGCTTTGGTTCGTTGGCTACCACGTTCGTGGCGCCGGACCAGCGAAGAGAACTGCAACGCGCGCTCGTTCGTTCCCACGCCGCGGGAGTCGGCCCCGAGGTGGAGGTCGAGGTGGTGCGCGCCATGATGGTGTCGCGTCTCACCACGTTGTGCTCCGGGGTCACCGGCGTGCAGCCCGCGACCGCGCTCGCCTACGCGGCGCTGCTCAACGCCCAGATAACCCCCGTGGTGTACGAATACGGGTCACTGGGCTGCTCGGGAGACTTGGCGCCCCTGGCCCACGTGGCGCTGGCCCTCATGGGCGAGGGTGACGTGAGCCTGCGTGACGGGACGCGCACGAGCGCGGCGCAGGCTCTGGCGGCCGCGGGTCTCGCGCCGGTCGAACTCGCCGAGAAGGAGGGACTCGCCCTCTTGAACGGCACCGACGGGATGTTGGGTCAGCTCATCATGGCGATCGAGGACGGGGAGAACCTGATGGCGCTGGCCGACGTGTCGGCGTCGTTGTCCATCCAGGCGCTGCGCGGCACCGACCGGGTCTTTCTCGACGAGCTCCAGGCGCTACGCCCTCACCCGGGCCAACGCCGCAGCGCCGCGAACCTGCTCGCGCTGCTCGCCGACTCAGAGATCGTGAATTCACACCTCGGCGACACCACCCAGGTCCAGGACGCGTATTCACTTCGCTGCGCCCCTCAGGTGCACGGCGCCGCGCGCGACACGTTCGCGCACGCCAGCGTCGTGGCCGACATCGAACTGGCCTCGGCCATCGACAATCCCTCGATCCTGCCCGACGGCACCTTGTCGTCCAACGGAAATTTCCACGGGGCGCCCCTCGCCTACGTGCTTGACTTCCTCGCCATCGCGGTGGCCGACGTCGCGTCGATGGCCGAGCGGCGCACCGACCGGCTCCTGGACGTGCACCGCAACTACGGCCTGCCACCCTTCCTGGCGCACCAGGCGGGGGTCGACTCGGGGTTGATGATCGCCCAGTACACCCAGGCCGCCATGGTCTCAGAGATGAAGCGACTCGCGGCGCCCGCGAGCGTCGATTCGATCCCCTCGTCGGCGATGCAGGAGGACCACGTGTCCATGGGCTGGCACGCGGCGCGCAAGTTGCGCCGATCGCTCTCGGCCTTCGCTGACGTGTTGGCGATCGAGCTCGTCGCCTCCTCGCGCGCGATGGCCCTGCGCGCGCCGTTGAGCGCCTCGCCGGTGACGGCCGCGGTCGCTGATCTGGTGAACTCCGTGACCGGGGGCCCCGGACCCGACCGCTGGCTCTCGCCGCAGTTGGTCGCGGTGGGCGAATTGGTGCGCAGCGGAGAGCTCCTGGCGACGGTGCGCCAGCGCCTCGATATTCGTTAGTTAAAGGAGTCCAGATGGAAGGTGCTCGTCCCGTGCGTGCCGCTCGCGGCACGACCATGACCGCGCAGGGTTGGCCCCAGGAGGCGGCGCTGCGCATGTTGCAGAACAACCTCGATCCCGAGGTCGCCGAACGCCCCGACGACCTCGTGGTCTACGGCGGCACTGGTCGCGCCGCGCGCGACTGGCGCAGTTTTGACGCGTTGGTGCGAACCCTCACCACCTTGAAGGGTGACGAGACCATGCTGGTGCAGTCGGGTCGACCCGTCGGCGTCTTTCAGACGAACGAGTGGGCGCCGCGCGTGTTGATCGCCAATTCCAACTTGGTGGGCGACTGGGCGACCTGGCCGGAGTTTCGCCGACTCGAGGCGCTGGGGCTCACGATGTACGGTCAGATGACGGCCGGCTCGTGGATCTATATCGGCACGCAGGGAATCCTGCAGGGGACCTACGAGACCTTCGCCGCCGTGGCGCAGAAGCGCTTCGGGGGAACCCTCGCGGGTACTCTCACGTTGACCGCGGGCGCGGGGGGCATGGGTGGGGCTCAACCCCTCGCAGTGACGATGAACGACGGCGTGTGTCTCTGCGTGGACGTGGATCCGACTCGTCTGCAGCGTCGTGTGGATCAGCGCTACTTGGACGAGTGGACTAACGACCTCGACGACGCGATTGCGAGGGTGCTCGCGGCGAAGAAGGAGAGGCGGCCCTTGAGCGTCGGTCTGCTGGGCAACGCGGCCTGGGTGTTCCCCGAACTACTGTGGCGCGGGGTGCAGATCGACATCGTCACCGACCAGACCTCGGCGCACGACCCCTTGAGCTACCTGCCCGAGGGCATCGACCTCGCCGACTGGCACGACTACGCCGACAAGAAGCCCGAGGAGTTCACCGACCGCGCGCGTCTTTCCATGGCGCATCACGTCGAGGCGATGGTCGGCTTCATGGACGAGGGGGCCGAGGTGTTCGACTACGGCAATTCGATCCGCGGCGAGGCTCAACTCGGTGGCTTCACGCGGGCCTTCGCCTTCCCCGGTTTCGTCCCCGCCTACATCCGGCCGCTCTTTTGTGAGGGCAAGGGCCCCTTTCGCTGGGCCGCCCTCTCGGGCGACCCCAAGGACATCTGGCGCACCGACCAGGCGGTGATGGAGCTGTTCCCCGACAACGAGCCCCTGCACCGTTGGATCAGCCGAGCCCAGGAGAAGGTGGCCTTCCAGGGTCTGCCCGCGCGCATCTGCTGGCTGGGATACGGTGAGCGCGATAGGGCGGGCGTGGCCTTCAACGACCTCGTCGCCTCGGGTGAAATCTCCGCCCCGTTGGTGATCGGGCGCGACCACCTCGACAGCGGCTCGGTGGCCTCGCCCTATCGCGAGACCGAGTCGATGCTCGACGGCTCGGACGCCATCGCGGACTGGCCGCTACTCAATGCCCTGGTGAACACCGCCTCGGGCGCGTCGTGGGTGTCGATACATCACGGCGGCGGCGTGGGCATCGGGCGTTCGATCCACGCGGGCCAGGTGTGCGTGGCCGACGGCACCGCCTTAGCGCGCGAGAAACTCAGGCGCGTCCTCACCAATGACCCGGGTATGGGCGTCATCCGCCACGTGGACGCGGGTTACGAGCTCGCCGAGGAGACCGCCGAGAGCCGTGGGGTGCGCATCCCCATGCGCGAGGGGTGATGGCCAGCCGCCTCCTCACCAACATCGGCGAACTACTCACCAACGACCCCACCCTCGGCGACGAGACGCCCGTCGGTCGACTCCACGACGCCGCCCTCGTGCTCGATGACGAGCGGGTGGTGTGGGTGGGCGCGGCGTCTGCGGCACCCGACGCTGACGAGCGCTACGACGTGGGCGGTTTGGCGGTGTTGCCGGGTTTCGTCGATTCGCACACGCACCTCATCTTCGCCGGTGAGCGCAGTGACGAGTTCGAGGCACGCATGGCGGGTGAGCGCTACGACGGGGGAGGCATCGCACGCACCGTGGCCGCCACGCGTGCCGCGAGCGATGAGCAATTGCGTGACGAAAGCGGCGCGCGCCTGGCCGCACTACGTGCGGGGGGCGTGACGACGCTCGAGGTGAAGTCGGGTTACGCCCTCGACGTGGAGGGCGAGTCGCGACTCGTGGCGTTGGCGCGAGAGGTCACCTCCGAGGTGACGTTCCTGGGCGCGCACGTGGTACCCCAGGACTACGTCGCGGACCGTGACGCCTACGTCGCACTGGTGGCTGGTGAGATGATGATGCGGTGCGCGTCGGCCAAGTGGGCGGACGTGTTCTGCGACGTCGGTGCCTTTGACGTCGACGAGGCGCGTGAGGTGCTGGTGGCGGCTCGAGCGCGGGGTCTGGCGCGGCGCCTGCACGCCAATCAGATCGCCGACATCGGGGCGATCGCCCTCGCCGTCGAGTTGGACTGCGCTAGTGTCGACCACTGCACCCACGTCAGTGACGTCGACGTCGAGCGCCTCGCCGCTTCGTCGACCGTGGCCACTTTGCTGCCCGGAGCGGAGTTTTGCACGCGGTCTCCCTACCCGTCGGGACGACGCCTTCTCGACGCCGGAGTGACCGTGGCCCTCGCCACGGACTGCAATCCCGGGACCTCCTACGTGACCTCGATGTCCTTCGTCATCGCCCTCGCGGTGCGCGAGATGGGTCTGAGTGTGGACGAGGCCGTGTGGGCGGCGACGCGCGGCGGGGCGGGGGCGCTACGCCGCGCCGACGTCGGACACCTCTCGGTCGGGGCCCGTGGCGACCTGGTGATTCTCAATGCGCCGCGCGCGGCGCACCTCGCGTACCGACCGGGATCGTCGTTGGTGCGAGAGGTGTGGCGTTGTGAGAGCGACGACGCCTGAGGCGCGTCTTCTGGGCCTCGCGTCGAGTATCCGCAGTCGCGTCATTTAGACGTGGCGCATCCACAGATTGGGCTCGATATAGACCCCGTGGTCGTTTTCTCGGTCAATGACCACGAGGTCCAGGGCGTCGGGTACGACGTGGGGACCGCTCTGGGGGAACAGCATGCCGGTCCACGACTCCCATTCGGCGACGGAGCCGGTGATGACCATCGAGGCGTTCGCCGGTCGCAGAATCACGGCCCCGAGTCGTTCGTGCAGTCGAATCCACGGGTCGATGTGCTGGCCATCGGCTCGTCGCCACTGGGCGAAGTCGGACATGGGGGTGAGCGGATACCTGCACTTGAGCGTCGGGCGAACGGGCGCGATGACGAAGGAGACACCGTCGTCGAGACCACGGCGCTTGAGCTCCTCGAGCACCAGTGACGAGAGTCCCTGGGAGCGATACTCGGGGTGCACCGCCACCGCCATCACGCTCAGGGTGTTGGGCGCCCCCGCCTCGAGGCTCGAGAATGCTCGCATCAGGGCATCGTCGTACCCACCCGGGAGGTGTTGCGTCGTTCCGTCCCACGCCAGGACGATTCCCCATCCGCCCGCGACGACGTGTTCACCCTGCACCACCGTGACGTCGTAGCGCGCGAAAGTCTCCTGCACCGCGAGGGTGAATTGGTGGGCAATGGCGTCGTGGAAGATGAATTCGGGCCACGAACCCCTAAACGCCGTCTCGAACTGGACGTGCAGGTCGGGGCGCGAAGCGGTAGTGACGATATCAAACGATGGCATTCGCCAATCGTAGGTTGCCTCGCGAAACCCGGCGCGGGTGCGGCGACGTCGTCGCGCGCCACGCCGGCGACGCGACGCGCGATTTTCCTTCGGGAGTGCCCACTACGTCCCGACTGAGCGAATTGGCGCCGACGGGCAATAAGTTGGGGTAATGACCACACCCCTCGTTCCCTCTCACCTGCCCACCACTCTCGCCGGGTTGCGCGCGGCCGGCTTCGTGCACCGCAGCGTTCGCGAGGAGATTCGGGCCAATCTCGAGGAGCGACTGCGCCGCGGCGAGTCACTGTCCTCGTCGGTCCTGGGCTACGAGGACACGGTCCTGCCCCAGCTCGAGACGGCACTCCTCGCCGGTCACGACATCATTCTCTTGGGGGAGCGCGGACAGGCCAAGACGCGCATGATCCGCTCCCTAGTCGATTTGCTCGATGAGTGGCTCCCCATCGTCGAAGGCTCCGAAGTCCGTGACGACCCCTTCGCCCCATTGTCGGTCTACGCACGCGAGCTCCTCGCTGAACGTGGCGACGACACGCCGATCGCGTGGGTGCACCGTTCACAGCGCTTCGCCGAGAAGCTCGCATCCCCCGACACGTCGATGGCCGACCTGATTGGCGAGGTGGACCCGATCAAGGTGGCGGGAGGTCTGTACCTCGATGATCCGCGGGCGCTGTCCTTTGGGCTGGTTCCCAAGTCGAATCGTGGCATCTTCGCGATCAATGAGTTGCCGGACCTTTCGGAGCGCATTCAGGTTGGCCTACTCAACGTGCTCGAGGAGCGCGACGTCCAGATCCGTGGTCACCTGGTGCGGCTCGAGCTCGATTTGTTAGTGGTGGCGACGGCGAATCCCGAGGACTACACCAACCGTGGTCGGCTGATCACTCCCCTCAAGGACCGCTTCGGTTCCCAGATCCGCACGCACTACCCCTTCGAGATCTCGACCGAGATCGCTATCGTCCGACAAGAGGCGAAGCTCCCCACCGCCGACCGACCTATTGAGATCCCTTGGTTCATCGAGGACATCGTGACGCGCGTTTCCCACGTGGCGCGCGCGAGTCACGTCATCTCGCAGCGCTCGGGAGTCTCGGTGCGCCTGTCCATCGCCAACTACGAGACCGTGGTGGCCAGTGCGCTGCGTCGTGCTCTACGCACCGGTGACGTCACTGTCGTGCCGCGCATCAGCGACCTCGCCGCGATGGTGCAGTCGACGCAGGGCAAGATCGAGTTCGACACCATGGACGACCAGGACGGTGATCAAGTGATCGCGGCACTGATCTCACTCGCGGTGCGCCAGAGTTTCATGGAGCACGTCGTACTCGAAGAGGCGGGCACCATCGTCGACGCCTTCGCCTCAGAGGCCATCGTGCACACCGGTGATGATCTCGCTGACCAGGAATATCTCGACGTCCTGGCGGTGATGCCCGCGCTGGCCGGCGCCGCACGGCGCGTGGCGGGCGAGGACGCCAGCGACGGGGCGGTCGTCTCGGCGGCGGAGTTCATCCTCGAGGGGTTGTACCTCACTAAGCGACTGGCCAAGGACGCGTCGGGAGCGAGGGCCCTCTACCGTTCGAGGAATCGATAGTGGCCATTCGCTACGGGTTCCGTCGCTACCGTGACGACGACGATGACGACGTCGACGTCGACGAGTTCCTGCAGCTGCTCGCTGATGACCTGATGGAGCACGGCGACCTCGAGGCCGCGATGGACCGACTTCTCCAGGAGGGTTTCACCACGGCTGAGGGTGAACGGGTCGAGGGCTTGCGAGAATTGCTCGAACGCACCCGTCGACGGCGCCAGGAACTCGAGCGTCAGGGTGATCCCGACGGAGAACTGCAGAAGTATCGTGATCGTCTCGACGAGATTGAGACCACCGAGACGACGGCGGGCGAGGAATTGATGCGCGAAGCCCTGGACTCCGAGGATCAACGTCGCATCGAGGTGACGCGGGACTTGGTGGACCAGCGCGCGCTCGAGCGTGATCTGATGGGGGACCGCTTGGGCGAGCGACTTCGGGCGTTTCAGGAGTACGAGTTCATTTCCTCCGAGGCTCGCGAGAGATACGAGCAACTGGTCGCCGAACTCAACGCGGACCTGCTGGCCACGTACTTCGAGCAGAGCAAGGAGATGTTCTCGAATCCGGACTCGGTGGAACTCGAACGAGTGCGCAACATGATGGACGCCCTCTCGACCATGATCGAACAGGATCGACGAGGTGAGGCGATTGACCCGTCCTTCGAAAGTTTCATGGAGCAGTTCGGCGACTTCTTTCCCGGGGCGCAGAATCTCGAGGACGTCGTGCGCATGATGGCGGAACGCGCCGCCGCGGCCGAAGCGATGTTTAACTCCCTCTCTGCGCAGCAGCAGGGTGAACTTCGTGAACTGTTCTCACAGATGATGCAGAACATGGACCTCGACTTCTCGTTAAGTCGATTGGTCTCCAACCTTCGCCAAGCCACTCCCGACATTGATTGGCAGCGCGCCCATCGGATGCGGGGTCAAGAGGGCGGAAGCTTTTCGGACGCGACGGACGTCGCTGAGCAACTCGGCCAGCTCCAGGGGCTCGAGAACTTCCTCGGACGCGCTCACGCCGCTCACGGACTGCCCGAAGTGGACGTCGACGCGGTACGACGACACTTGGGCGACGACGCGGCACGTCACATCACCCGGCTCCAGCGTGCAGTCCAGGGGCTCAAGGACCGTGGTTTCGTCGACCGCGAGCAGGGCCGACTCGAGCTTTCGGCCAAGGGGGTTCGTCAGATCGGACAGCAGGCCCTGAAGGACTTGTTTGGTCAACTGCGCGATTCGCCCACCCTGGGAGGGCACCGTGTCGCGACGGTGGCGCGCGGGGGCGATCGTGAGGAGACGGCCAAGCCCTGGGAACCCGGCGAACCCTTCGCGCTGCACCTGCACCAGACACTGCGCAACGCACTGTATCGACAGGGTCCGGGAACGCCCGTGCGACTGCACCCCGACGATTTCGCGGTCGAGGAGTACGAGGCCGCGCGCCGCTCCTCCACGGTTTTCGCCATTGACCTGTCGCTGTCGATGGCGATGCGGGGCAACCTCGTTCCGGCGAAGAAGATGGTACTGGCGCTCACCCAACTGATCCGTTCGAAGTACCCCCGCGACTTCGTTGCCGTGGTGGGTTTTGGCGAGACCGCCCAGGAATTGCGAATCGAGGATATCCCGGCACTGAGCATCGACTACAACTACGGCACGAACTTGCAACACGCTCTGGCCCTGAGTCGACACCTGATGCGCAACGAGCGCGGAGAACGTCAGGTGGTGGTTGTCACCGATGGTGAGCCCACCGCGCACCTTGATGATGACGGGGAGCCGTTCTTTTCGTGGCCCCCGGTGGCCGAGACTCTGCAGCGAACGATGGCGGAAGTGCTGCGCTGCACCACGGCTGGCATCGTGATCAATACTTTCGCTCTCGACATCGAGCCAACTCAGTTCCCCTTCATCGAGCAGATCTCTCGTGTCAACGGGGGGCGAACCTTCTACACGTCGGTCGACGAACTGGGGGTCTACGTCCTGGACGATTTCGTGCGCTCGCGCCGCGCGAGTTAGGGGTTCAGATTCCGGCGCTACGGTGGTAGTGCAGCGGGTGCGAAGAGCACTCTCTCAACGGAAATCGGGTGCTCATGGTCACTGCGGCCGCAACGTCGAAACGAAGTGCATCCCTGGCGTGGGTAGCGGCGGCAGTGGTGGTCGCGATCGTCGTCGCACTGGTCGTGGTCAAGGTGGCGCGGGGCTCGGGCGGCACGAGTGGGCTCGGTGACGTGAGCGCCTCGGCGACACTGCAGCGCGAGGTGACTTCCCCCAACATGGCGGTCGCCAACGCCGTCGCGCTCGCGGTCTCCTCGTCGGCTCTCACCCCGCTCACCCACGTGGCGGATCAGCCGCTCTTGACCTTGAACGCCAAGCCCGACGTGTTCTACGTGGGTGCCGAGTGGTGCCCCTTCTGCGCGGCGCAACGCTGGGCCCTGGCCGTGGCGCTCGGGCGTTTCGGTACGCTCTCGCACCTTGATCTGGCGTGGTCGTCGGACGCGGTGGGCGAGGCCTATCCGCGCACCCCCACTCTCTCCTTCGTTCACGCCACGTATTCTTCGCCCTCTATCTCCTTCGAATCGGTGGAGACGGCGACGCGCACCCACCAACCCCTTCAGGTGCTGAGCGCTCGTCAGCAGGCGATCTTCTCCCAGTACGACCAGCACCGTTTCCTCCCGGCCAATCAGCCGGGCTATCCCGGTTCGATCCCGTTCCTCGACCTCGGCAATCGTTACTTCCAGGCCGGATCGAACTTCTTACCGGGAATATTGAGCGGGCTCACTCAAGAGACCATCGCCGCGGGGCTCGCGACGGCGAGCAATCCTGTGACTCAGGACATCGTGGGGGCGGCGAACCAGATCACCGCGGGAATCTGTTCGCTCACCAACTCGCAGCCCACGTCGGTCTGTCACGCCCCCGCGATCACGTCGATCAAGTAGGCGACGAGCCCGCGCTCGACGAGCCCGCGCCGCGCACGATCTCGAGGAAGTCCGACAGGTCGACCGGCTCGGCGCTCACGGTGTCGGAGAAGTCGGGCAGCGCGCTGAGTACCACCACACAGGGTCCTGCTGACATCGCGGATTGCTCCTCGATCGCGTCGGCGGCGTCGGCGAGTTCTTCGGCGAGGTCCTCGGCGTCGTAGCGAACATCGTCGTACTCCTCCGACGCCATTTCCGCGACGGTGACGGCGAAGTGGGGTCCTTCATCCGTGGCGTCGGCGAAGAAACTGAAGCAGCCCAGCGAGTCCACGTAGGAGCCCGACGTCACCAGGTCGAACATGGTCGCGACGAGTTGGTCCTGGCGGATCGACGAACACGTCACTCGCCCCGAGGCCTCGAGCGCATCAGCAATGCCGACCGCGAGCTGGGCGAGGTTGGTGGTGGGTGCGTAGTTCACCTGATACTGACCCAGGGACACGGGGACCCCGGTAAGGCCACCCCAACTGTGGCCGGTTTGATCCCGTACCACGGTCGTCTCGACGAGGCCGACGCCGTATTCGGTGGTGACTTCGACGACGTGGCACTGACTCAGGTCGTCGATGCGGCTCATAGCATCGAAGGCCACCCGCGCGCGTTGCGCGCAGTGGGGAAGCGCCCCTTGAGCAAAACGGACCTGTAGAGCACCGAGATCGAGCCCGAGGTCGCGTCCGACCAGGAGAGTGGCCTTGAACCACGATTCCCAGGGGACGTCACTCTCGAGAGGAATGAGGGCGTACGCGTCGAGAGCGTCGTTGATGGCTCGCGTCGAGTCCGTGCGGCGCGCGCCGAGGAGACGCCGACGCGCGAAGATGAGCAGGGTGTCGCTGTCGGTCTCGCTCAAGGCGTGGCGCGCGTCGCTGCGATGCACCTCGAGGGAATCGAAGATCGAGCGCACGAGGTTCGAGAGCGAGTCGTCGAGAGGGTTGTTCTTGAACCTCACGAGGTCGTCGTCGCGTACCTCGTAGTTCAGTCCGGCGAAGGGCGAGAGCAGACTCATAGATCACCACAGTAGGTGGGTCGCCGCCGCCGTGTCGCCACAGGATTCGCCGAGTACCCACCTCGAAATTCGATTTGCATTCCCGAGGGAATTCCGACACAATGACACTGTTGTAATTACATCGGTGGTGAAGATCACCGTCGGGGAGGAAATCGACATGGAAATCGTCAATACGTTGGTCGGAATGGAAGACCGCGGCTGGCAGTCTCGTTCGAACTGCATGGGTGTCGATCCCGATCTCTTCTTTCCCGAGCGCGGTGCTTCCACCCGTGAGGCCAAGGAGGTGTGTCGCGGGTGCGTCGTGCGCGACGACTGCCTCGAATACGCTCTCGATAACGGTGAGAAATTCGGAATTTGGGGTGGCATGAGTGAGCGCGAACGTCGGCGCTTGCGCCGGGCGCGCGCTCTAGAACGGCGCTCGCAGGCTAGTTAGCGCTGACCAATCCGCGTCTCAATGGTCGCGTCGGTACTCAGCCCGAGTTGCGCCCAGCGTCGCGGATCCTCTTTCGATAGCAAGGATTGGGGTATGAGTCCCACCAATTCGGCGCGTACGATCACCCCGGGCAATTCGAGGTGCGCGGCGACGTGGTCATAGATCTGCGAGGGGGTCGCCAGGTTGATGTCGATGAGGTTGCAACTCACCTGCACCTCGTCGCCGACCTGCAGACCCAGGGCGCGCACGCCCGGACGACGCACCAATTTGGCGAGCAACGCGGCGCGCTCGAGGGAGACGTTCTTGAGCCAAATATTCCAAGCGACCAGGATCTCGCGTGCGCCCACGACGGTTGCCCCGTGGCGGGGATCGGCGTGGGGCGGACCAAAGTCCGGCGCCAAATCCTTGAACGCGTGCGCGCGCACGTAAGGCAGGGATCGATCGCCCTCCAGGAGTGGTCCGTACAGGAAGACCGGGATGTCGTACGCGCGGGCGATCCACTTCGCGGTCAGGTCGCGCAACTGTCGCGCGTTGGCGAAAACGTCGGGCGCCAGAGCGACGAAGGGCACCACGTCCACTACCCCGAGACGAGGGTGCACTCCCTCGTGGGCCGTCAGGTCCAGCGACGACATCGCGACGTCGATGAGCGAGCGCAGGTCACCGAGCAGGGCCGGGGCCGCGTTGACCAGAGTGAAGACGCTGCGGTTGTGAAAGTGGTCGCTGTGGCGGTCGCGCAGTGACGGGCCCGCCGCGCGCGAGAAACGATCGAGGAGGGCGCCGTCGCGTCCCTCGGAGATATTGACCACGCACTCGAACACGCCTCGACCCTAGACCGCCCCGGAGGGCGAAAACGACCGCATTCGGGGCGGTCGAGGGCTCGTGGCGCGACGGGGGCGAAAAGGTAGACTGGAACTCCCGTAGTACGACGTTCTCTTGAAGGAGCACCGTGAGCCAGGTTCCGAGCAGCGAAACCACTGAGGTCATCGATCCCGTCGGTCACGTCCAAGTCGTCTACCTGGGGCCGGTCGCACCCCACTGGGAGTGTCGCATGGTCTTTGGCGACGAGGAGCAGATTCAAGCCTTCGTCGACCGCATTGACGCACGCCTGCGATTCTTGCCCCCGCACGATCCGCAGTTCCGGCGCAATCGCGAGCGCGTCAATCGCGACGCCGAGCGCGAGAACCTGTTGGTCGAGTGGAACTTGGGTTACGAGGAAGAGGCCTAGGCCAGAGGCGAGTTCGAGACCCGCTCGTACCAGGCAGTGGGGTCGCTGAGCTCGACGTCACTGGGTAGACCGTCGACGCGTAACAACGCACTGAAGGCGCCCAGGGTGTGAGCGGTGGCGATGTCGGCGACGAAACTACGCGCGAGTTCGTGGTGCGCTCCCTGCGTCGAGATACCGAACAGCGCCGCGGCGGCGTCTTCGCCACGAGCGTCACTCAAGCGGTGACGGCGCCAGGCTTCATTGAGTGAGGGGCGCGGACCCATCATGGTGGCGGTGATCTCGGTGGCCGCGGCGTCGAAGAATGCGCTGAGCACGCCACACGCGGCGTTAATCGCCCGCGTCGCATCAGTCTCGCCGGGCAACTCGATCTCGTCGAGTAACGACTCGGGATTGCTCATGAACGACGCCATGTTCTCGGGGTTGATCATGCTCTGGAGCCGGGCCATCAAGTCGCCCTGGGCGGCGCTGGACTCTCGCACGGCGTCGACGAGCAACGCCCGCAGGGCGTCACCAGTACCTGGCTGCGAGAGCACTAGCGACGCTACGAATTCGCGCGCCAGGGCGAAGACGTAGACCTCGTCGCGTTCGAGCGACCACTCCTCGGCGAAGGCCATGATGTTGTTCACCACGAAGTGACGTGTGGCGTCCTCGCGCGGCAGGGGTAGGGCCGACAACGACCAGGCCCGCTCGGAGAAGTGTCCGGCCACCGAACCCAACTGGAACCCGAGGAAGAGGGGACCGAGCGATCCAGCCAACTGGGCCATCATGGCCCCACCCTCGACGTTGTCGAGTTCGAGCGCCGGCGGCGTTTCGGCCATGGGGCTAATCAGGGGCTTCCATTGGTTCAGGGCCGCGAGGGTCAGACCCGAACGGTTGACCGCGGTCACCTCCGGGTTCGAGGGCACCCCGAAGAGGGCATCGACGTGGCGTCCGACGAGGGGCGCGAACCCCTCGAGTCGCTGGCGCTCACTGGGTAGCGGATTGGGGTCGCCATCGTCGCCCCGCGCCACGTTGAGGGCCAACTGCACGGCGGTCTGGTACCACGCGTCGGGACCCTGCTGCCCGAGCATCTTGAAGAGGTCGCCAAACATGTCGCCCATGGGGAATTCACTCATCTCCCCAACCTATTCGCGTTTGCGCTATCGGTGTCAAAAGGGCCCCGCGACACGCGACCTAGCATGGAGAGCCATGGCCACTGACGTCGCACTCGATATCGGCACGTCGCGCACCCGTCTGGCGACCGCCGATCGGGGGATACTCTTCGACGAACCCACCATGGTCGCCATCGACACCACCTCGGGGGAGGTGGTGGACGTGGGGCACGGGGCGATTGACCTGATTGGTCGCACGCCGCGGCACACGGTGGTCTTTCGACCCTTGTCCCAGGGCACCACCGTGGACTTTGACGTGACGGCTCGGCTCATCGCCGGTCTCTTCGAGCGCGCCGGGGTCTCCAAACTCAGCCGTGCACGCGTCGTGATGAGCGTGCCCTCGCTCGCTACGTCGATTGAGCGTCGCGCCCTGCGCCAAGCCGCCGTTCAAGCAGGGGCTCGTGAAGTCTCGTTGATGGAGGCGCCCATCGCCGCCGCCATCGGGCTCGGGCTGCCCGTGCAGGACCCCGTGGGATCAGCGGTGACGGTCCTGGGCGCCGGTGCGTCGGAGTCCGCGCTCATCTCCCTCGGCGGCATCGTCTCCTCGGGCGCGCGTCGGGTCGGTGGCAACGACATCGACAACGCCATCGCCACCTTGTTGCGTTTGCGCCAGGGCGTCGTGGCCGCTCCCACCGTCATCGAGGAACTCAAGATTTCGATGAGCTCGGCGCGTAGCCGTAGTCACGGTCAGTCCCACACCATCAGTGCTCGGGCCATCGAGGACGGCAAGATCGAGACGGTCGAGGTGCGCGCGGAGTTGGTCAACGCCGCACTCGCCGACACGGTAAGCGCGACCCTGCGTCTCATTCAAGAATGCCTCGCCGACGCGCCGCCGGACCTGTCCCAGGACGTGAGCACTCAAGGCATGGTCCTCGTGGGGGGACACGCGCAACTCACCGACTTCGCCGAATTGATTGCGCACACCACCGGCGTGACGATACGGGTGGCCGACGAGCCGGGCACGGTCATCATTCGCGGACTGCAGATGTGCCTCGAGGAGATGTCGTCGCTGCACAGCCTCTTTCGCCAGGTTGACCGCTAGGTCACTCCTCGAAACGGCCTAGTTGGTCGACGGCGGCGCGTACCTGCCAGTCCCGGTCCTCGCTGGCGCGCGCCAGGGCCGCGTCGATGTCGGGACCCTCGAAGTTCGCCAGCGCCACGATGGCCCGTCGCCGCACGGCGGGCTTGTCCTCGAGCGCCGCCACGATCACCTCGCGGGCCCGGTCATCACCCATCGCTCCCAGGGCCGCAATCGCCGACTCGCGACATCGGGGGTCCTCGTGCGTGTCCGCTACCGCGATGAGCCTCTCGACGGCGGGGAGGTGCAGGTGCTCGCCCAGGGCGAACGCCGCTCCATCCACGACCAGGGCGTCATCGTCCTCGAGTGCCGCGATGAGGAGGGCGAAGAGTGACTCGTCCTCGATCTCGACCCCGGCGATGAGCATCAGCGCCTCGCGGCGCACCTCCACGTCCTGGTCGCAGAGCGCCGCACGCCAGTCGTCGTCGGTGACGATGTCGCGTCGCAGGGCGGCGCGCAACGCCAGGATGCGTCGTCGGGGGGGATCGCTACGCAGGTGCGCGACGATGGAGGAGTCGAGACTTTCGTCGTTGCGGTATCCCGCCTTGAGGAGGAGAACGTCCACCTCGTCCGGTAGCGTTGAATCATCACTGTGCACCAGACCATCTCACCACCTTCTCAAGCCCGCCGTGGCGTGCGACGATTCGTGACGGCCCTCGTGATGCTCGTCGTCCTGGTCGTGGGGCTACGCGCGTGGTCGACCAACCTCTACGCGATCACCCCGGGCAACGCCACCAATGTGGCGCCGCTCGTGAGCGTGAAGGGCCTCGGCACCGATCCGCACCGTGACCGCATCATGCTGGTCGACGTATATCTCCAACCGCTGTCGCACTTGCAGTATCTCTACATGAAACTGTTCGAGAGCCACGTCGAGTTCGTCACTGCGAGTCAGTTGCTCGAGCCGGGCATCCCCACCAGTCAACTCCTGGCGCAGGGATTCTTGCAGATGAGCGACTCGCAAACGGCCGCCAAGGTGGCGGCCCTGCGTGCGCTGGGTTGGAAGGTGCCCGCCAGGGCGTCCGGAGCCGTGATCACCGGGGTGGTCGACAATACCCCCGCCTCGCGCGCGGGGCTAAGCGTCGGCGACGAGATCACCGCGGTTGACGGGCGAGCGGTCACCTCGCAGTGCTCACTCGTGGGATCGCTCGAGCACGTGGCGCCCAACACCAAACTGACCCTGACCGTGGAACCGGGAAAATTCAGTGCCACCGGTGTCTTGACGCGAGGTCGTGCGGTGGCGATTGGGATCACTACGGCGACTTCACCCAATGCCTCCTCGGCCACTGATTGTGCTCAATTCCCTACGGCGGGACCATCGTGGTTGGGAATTGCCCCCGAGGATGGCGTGGCCTATACCTTGCCCGGTTCCATCACGCTGAACACTGCGAACATTGGTGGTCCCTCGGCGGGACTCGCGATGACCTTGACACTGATTGACACCCTCAGCCGGGGATCGCTCACGGGGGGCCACGTGATCGCGACGACCGGCACCATCGATCCCCAGGGCAATGTGGGAGCCATCGGCGGCGCCGCCGAGAAGACCATCGCCGTCGAGAAGGCGGGCGCCCACTACTTCTTCGTCCCCCAGGGCGACTACGCCGCGGCCAAGAGTACCGCCAGCGCCAGTTTGCACGTCATTGGCGTCTCCTCGTTATCCCAGGTGCTGGCCGATTTGCGAAAAATCGGTGGTGCTGCGCCCGTGCCGTACAGCGCTCCCACGAAGCCATAATTCCCCCTCTCTACGGCCTAGGCTTAGAAGAATGGAAGAACGGCGAATGCTCTCGACGACGCGTCAATCATCGACTGAGATCGCACGAACCAACTTCAACACTGTGCGCAAGGGCGGGCTCGACCCCCAAGAGGTACGTTCACACCTGGAGACCGTCGCACGTGAGGTCGGACATCTCGAGAGTCGCATTAGGGACTTGCAGGAACAGCTTTCCGAGGCCATGCGACGCGCGGCGAATCCCACCTTTGATGAGGCGACACTCGCGGCCGCCCTGGGCGCGCAGAGTGCCGCCATCTTGCGGTCGGCCCACGAGGAAGCCGGGCGCGTCACCGCCGAGGCCCAAGAGCGTTCGGCCCTCTTGTTCTCCGAGAGCCAGAAACGTGCCGCCAACCACCTCATCGAGGCCCAAGAACGCGCCGGTGCGATGCTGACCGAGGCCGAACACGCCGCCGCCCAGATCGATCAGGAGGCGCGCCTGGCCGCCGAGCGCCTGATTGAATCGGCCAAAGTCAATGGCGACGCGTTGGTTGATCGGGGGCGCGAACAGGGTCGGGCGATAGTCGAACAGGCCAACGAGGCCCGGCGTCACGTCCTCAACGACTTGGCCGTTAAACGCAAGGCCCTGCACATCCAGATTGATCAACTGCGCGCCGCGCGCGACGCGATGAACACCTTCGTCGCCGGTGTGCGCGATCAAGTCGACGCGTTGCTCGACAACATCAACGGTTCCGACGAAGCTGCTCGCGCCGCAGCTCTGGAGGCATTACGCGTTCGTCCGCCGAGTCGCGAACTCACCGAGGAGGAATTGCTCGCGGGGACCCCGCTGCGTCACGTCCCCGAGGCGCAGTTGCAAGTGGTGGCCGCGTCGAGCGCGGTCACGCACCTCGAACCCGTCACCGCACCCGTCCAGGCGGCCCCTCTCGCGGCACCAACCCCCGCGAGCGCGAGCGTCGGTGGTCACGACGACGAGTCCTTCGTCGACGACGACGGTGCGGGCACCGACGTCGTGAACGAGATCTTCGCCCGACTCCGCAAAGCCACCCTCGAAGAACGTGGGGCGACACCGTCGGCGCCGCCGCCAAAGAAGTCGTCGGCCCCCACCAAACCCGAGACGCCGCTCGATGAGCTCTTCGCGCGGAGAGACCGGGCGATTGACGAGTCGCTGTCGGTGCTGACGCGCAAGGTCAAGCGCGCGCTACAGGACGACCAGAACATCACGTTGGAGCGTTTGCGCGACGTGAAGGGTCCGATTACTGCGGAGTTGGAGGACGAACTCGAGCAGCGTCGGCGCTACGCCGAGGCGGCCGTGGACGCACTCGCCGACGCGACGGCGGCGGGAATGCAGTTCGCCCTCGATGAAGCGGGAGCGACCAGTGAGGGTCAAGCGCGCGCCGAGATCGAGGACTGCGCCCAGGACTTGGCGGTCACCATTGTGCTGGCGCTGCGCAAACGGATACTGGCCGATGGCAATGGCGACGCCGCGGAGCGAGCGAACGCCGCCTACAAGGAATGGCGCGGCGCACGAGTGGAACGCCTCTGCACCGACGCGGCTCGTCGGGCCTTTCACCTGGGTGTCGCCACGGCCTGCGCCGGACGTCTCCTGCGGTTCTTGCCGGCACCCAATGACTCGCCGTGTGACGCGTGCGCGCTCGACGCCACGGCACCACCGCGACCCGCGGGTCAGGTGTTCCCGAGTGGTTCGGCGTATCCACCGTTGCACGCGGGATGCGCCTGCACCGTCGTGCCCGCGTAGTTTCTGACCTAGGCTCACAGCGTGCGCTCTCCTTCGGACGTCAGCCCCCCTCGTCGACTCAATCGCCCCTCACGACGCCTGTGGATTGGTACTGGGGTATTCGTCCTGATCCTCTTCCTCGCGTCGCTGCGGACTCTCGCGGTGATCTGGACCGATCAGATGTGGTTCTCCCAGGGTGGTTTTGGTCAGGTGTTCAACACGATGTGGGCGACCAAGATTGGCTTGGCGGTGGTGTTTGGGCTGATCTACTTCGCCGTGATGTGGGTGAACTTGATGCTGACCGATCGATTCGGTGCGCGTGACCTCAGCTTCGAGCCAGAGGACGAGGTGGTGCGTCGCTTCCAGAACGCCGTGCGCCCCTACGCGGGTCGTATCTACGCCGGCATTGCGGTGCTCACCGGATTCATTGCGGGCCTGAACGCTTCGAGTCAGTGGAAGACCTGGCTCTTGTTCGTGCACCGTCAGTCCTTTGGACAGACCGACCCGCTGTACCACAAGGACATTGGTTTCTACGTCTTTGACTTGCCCTTCATTTCGTTCGTGGTCACCTGGACCATCGTCTCACTCATCGTGATCTTGGTCGTCACCTCGGTCCTGCACTTCTTCAACGGTGGCATTCGAACGACGCGCTCGACGCCGCGCGTGGCGCCACGGGTCAAGGCGCACCTGTCGGTCATCGGCGCCGCGATTGCCCTGATGAAGGCCCTGGGTTACGTCATCGCCCGCTGGGAATTGGTGAACTCGACGAATGGGGTGGTGCAGGGTGCGGGATATACCGACGTCCACGCTCGCATGCCCGCCTTGACGATCCTGATCTTCTTGTCACTGGCGTCGGCTCTGATTCTGCTGGCTAACGTGCGCTCGCGAGGTTGGTCGCTCCCCGCCGTCGCGGTCGGGCTCTGGGCCTTCGTGGCCCTCATCATCGGGGTCCTCTATCCGACCTTCCTGCAGACCTTCAAAGTGAGTCCCGCTCAGGCCACGCTCGAGGCGCCCTACATCGCCCGCAACATCACCGCGACGCGCCAGGCCTACGGGTTGACCAACGTGCAGTACCACTCTTTCGCCGCGGCGAGCACCGTGCCCGCGACGGTGCTGAAGGCCGACGCGAACACACTGAACAACATCCGACTCTGGGACCCGGATCCCAATATCGCTCTCGCCACGGTGACACGACGCCAATCCATTCGCGCCTACTACACGTTCTCCACCTTGGCGGTCGACCGTTACATGGTGAATGGCAAGTTGACGCCGGTCTTGATTGGCGCGCGAGAACTGGCGCCCGCGAATCTCACGTCACCCACGTGGGTCAATACCCACCTGCAATACACGCACGGTATTGGTGCGGCGGTGCTGGCGGCCAATCAGGTCGACCCCACCACCGGCAACCCCGTCTTCAATGTCTCCAATGTCCCTCCGGTGTCGACGGGCGGACTGCCCCAACTCACTTCTCCCGACATCTACTTCGGGATCGGGGACACGGGTTGGGTCGTGGCGAACACCAAGCAGACCGAACTCGACTATCAGACCGCATCGGGACAACCGGTCGAAACGCACTACGCGGCCAAAGGCGGCGTCGCGGTCGGCGGATTGTTGAGCCGTTTGGCGCTCGCGGCGCGACTCGGTGACTTCAACTTCCTCATCTCCAATCAGATCACGGCGCAGTCGCGCGTCCTCTTCGTGCGTGACGTGGTCCAGATGGCCCAGAAGGCGGCACCGTTCCTCTCCTTCGACTCCCAACCGTATGCGGTGATCGCCAATGGTGGGGTGAACTTCGTGCTCGACGGGTACACCACCTCGAGTCAGTACCCCTACTCCCAGAACGCGAATAACCTGAACGTCAGTCAGGGTGGACTCCCCTACAGCTTCAATTACGTGCGCAATGCCGTCAAGGTCGTCGTCAACGCCTACACCGGCAAGATGTCCTTCTACATCATCGACCCCAAGGACCCGATCATCCGGGCCTACGCGGCCGCTTTCCCTCACATGTTTCAGCCCCTGAGTGCAATGCCCGCCACGATCCATGAACACCTTCGTTACCCGAGTGACTTGTTCGCGGTGCAGGCCGCGACCCTCGGTCGTTACCACATCACTTCGGCCAGTGCCTTCTACAACGCCTCGGACCGTTGGGAAGTGTCGCCCACCACCGGTGCCGGCGCACCGAGCCAGAGTCTGCAACAGACCACCGTCACCGACGTCAACGGCAACATCGTCTCTTCGAGTCTGTCGCCGATGGCGCCGATTTTCCAAGTCGGTTCGCTTCCTCAGGCGAATCATCAACAGCTTCTTGAGTCGTTGGCCTTCGTGCCCGCGGGTAACTCTTCGACCGTGCAGAGTCTGAGTGCGTTCATGGTCGCCACGAGCGACCCGAATGATTACGGCCAGCTGCACGTCTACATCACGCAGCGGGGCCAGTCCACCACCGGGCCCGCCCAGGTTGACTCCGAGATCTCCGCTAACGCCGACGTCTCCTCGAAAGTCACGTTGCTCGACCAGCATGGCTCCCAGGTACTCCTCGGGAATGACCTAATGGTCCCGTTGGATCAGAGTGTTCTCTACGTGCGTCCGTTCTACGTGAGTTCCACCTCGAACTCGATGCCCCAGTTGCGCTACGTCATCGCAGTTTTCAATCAACAAGTGAGTATCAGCTCCACCTTGGCGGGCGCTATCGCGGGGGTGTTGGGGGGAGCCGTTCCAACGACGCCCGTCGGCACCACGGGAGGCGCCACGGGTGGCGGGAAGACGGGTCAAACAGCGGCGTACTATCTGGCTCAGGCCTCCGCTGACTACAGCGCAGCGCAGGCCGCTCTGAAGGCGGGCAAACTCGGCACCTACCAGACCGATGTTCAATTGATGAATCAACAATTGCAACTGGCCCAGAAGGCTCTCGCCGGCTAGTTCCCCCCGAATGACGCACGCTCGGTTTCTGATAGAATGGATTTTCGCAACGCGGGGTGGAGCAGTCTGGTAGCTCGTCGGGCTCATAACCCGA
>VFSW01004452.1_pt1 | contig 20878 bp, 23 predicted proteins | sample 5358111 | NCBI WGS metagenome assembly VFSW01 (sample SAMN11554181, study PRJNA540505) | mine drainage metagenome | isolation source: sediment from site ElyBrook_90M | place: USA: Ely Copper Mine, Vershire, VT | collected 2017
ATTTTGCATGAGAAACGGTCGGTTCTTCAGGCTCATCTTGCGTGAGACAAGACTGAGCGTTGAGCCGGACGCGTAGAATCTGGTACAATGGCGGCCTTGGGCCTGTAGCTCAGCTGGGAGAGCGCCTGCATGGCATGCAGGAGGTCAGCGGTTCGATCCCGCTCAGGTCCACCAGTTTATTCGCGTTTCTCGACGAGAACCCGGTTCAAGCCTTCCGTTCGGCTTTGACCGGGTTCTTTCCTTTCCGAGGGGCCATGGACGCGATCCTGTCCACCCAGCTTGCGACGCCGTTTGACGCCTTCCTGACCGAGAAGAAGGAGCGGCGCCGCGGCTCAGCGCCGATCTTCCTGGAGAACGGGAGCCGCCGCGAGCGGGCGATAGGCGGTTTCGGCGGATGCGAGCCGTCCGCGGAGGGCCTGCAGGCGGCTCGGCCGCTGAGGCGCCCAATCGCTCGTTCCTTCCAGGAACCCGATCCAGCCGGTCAGCGCGGCCGCGTGGCGCAGCAGGCGGAAGCCGAAAGGTTCCAGGATCGTGGCGGCGAACGCCAGCAGGCACTCGCGCGCGGTCAGCTTCGTTCCCTGCCACTTCTGATAGAGAAGAATGAATCCGAGCAGGGTCAGGAAGTTGAGCGCGAGGCCGGGGCTCAGTATCCACCACGCCAGGGCGGTCATCCTGCCGCCCGTGAGGACCATCTTGGCCGCGAGAGCGTAGGCCATGAGGCCGTAGACCGGCTCGAGCGTGTCCGCGGACTTGATCGGCAGCATGAACGTTCCCACGGCGCCGTAGCGCGGATTGCCGACCATGTCTCGATGCTCGAACTGCGTCTCCAGAAACCCCGCGAACCAGCGCTGGCGCTGCTTGAGGAACGCCCGGGCGTTGTTGGGCGCGTCCGTGGCCGCCCGGGCGTCGGGAATCACGCGCACCGCGACGGGCCGGCCGTGCTCGTGCGACCAGCGGAAGATCTTGTGGATGACGTCGTAGTCTTCGACGAGGCTGTCGGGGGTGAACCCGCCGACTTTCTGGAGGACGTCTCGGCGATAGGCGGCGAAAGCCCCCGGCACCATGAGAAGGGAGTCGCTTCGCATCCAGGCCAGGCGTCCCAGGTTCGTGCGGATGTATTCGAAGCGCTGGAAGATCTCGAAGCAGGCGGAGCCGAAGCCGGGGCGGCAATGGGGCGTGATGATCCCGCAGGCCGCGGCCAGGCCGGGCTCGGACTCGAACGCGCGGCGCATCGCGACGACGGCGCCCGGCTGCAGGATGGTGTCCGCGTCGATCGTGACGACGATCTCCGATTCCGCCCGCGGCCACGCCTCGTTGAGCGATCGCGCCTTGCCGGAGTTCGTCTTTCTCCAGACCCGGAGCGACGGATGGAGGGCGGAGCGGCCTTCCTGCCCGGCGAAGGAGACGCCGAAGCGGGATTGGAGCAGCGGAGCCGTCCCGTCGGTGGAACCGTCGTCGACGAAGATGATCTCGTCGGGCGGGTCCTCCTGGGAGAGGAGCGCCTCCAGGCAGGCGGGCAGGACCAGGGCCTCGTTGCGGGCGGGGACGATCACGGCCAGGCCCATGCGCCGGGCGGGGACGCGCGGGGGTTTCGGCGCGGCGGCGCGCAGGATCGGCCAGATTTTGAAGACGGTGTAGGCCAGGAGCGCGGTATCGTAGAAGATGTAGATGGTCCCGCACGCCCAGCCGAACGCCCCCTTGAAGAGGAACGAGCCCGCCGTGGCCAGCGCCAGGATCAGGAGAATGGCCGCGAAGTAGGCCTCGGACAAAAGAGTCCGCGGCAGGGGGCGGCGAGGCGCAAGCCGCACGGCTTCTCGCGGGGAGAGCCCGGGGCGGGGGCTCACGCCGGGATCCCGTTCAATTCCAACTGGTGGCCGTTGTCCGCCTTGGTCTGCAGGTAGGAGCGGTTGCTGTCCTTGAGGAAGACGCCGGTTTTTTCCAGCGAGACCACCGATATTCCGAGGGCCGCCAGCTGGCGGCGCTTGTCGGGATTGTTCGAGAGGAGGCGGACCGAGGTTTTGCCGAGCGCGCGAAGCATTTCCGCCGCGACGGTGAAATCCCGCGAATCGTCCGGAAAGCCCAAGAGCCTGTTGGCCTGATAGGTGTCGTGGCCTTGCCGCTGGAGCTCGTAGGCGTCCAGCTTGTTGTAGAGCCCGATGTTCCGTCCCTCTTGCCTCAAGTAAAGGAGGATTCCGCCCTCGGCGCGCATCCGGTCGATGGCTTCGTTGAGCTGTTCTCCGCAGTCGCATTTGCCGGACGCGAAGACGTCTCCCGTGAGGCATTCCGAATGGAGCCGCACGAGCGGAGCGGCCTGCTCCGGCCAAGCCCCGAACCCGATGGCGACGTGCTCCTTGGCGTCGCTCAGCCCCGTGAAGGAATAGAACGTGCTTTCGCCGCCGTTCAGCGGAATCTTGACGGAGCGCCGGACGCTCGCGGCCTTTTCCGCGGCATCAAAGCCCCAGCCGTCGAAGAGTCCCAGTTTCGTGAGCATTCTCGCCTCTCTTGCGTCCGGCTTCGTCCCCGCCCGGTCTCCATCCGATCTCGGAGGGGCGAGGTCCTGCCCAGTATAGCCCGGAAGGCCCAGGGGGCCAGGGCCGGCGGGCCTAGCCGCTTGGGGGCCGAAAGGCCCAGACGCGTAAAACGCCCGGATTGTTATTGATATTGTATTTCAATAAAAAGCGTGCTATTCTTTGTTGAGATTTTATTTCAATAAGGAGCGAGTGCCATGACCCGGAGAAATACGCGGATCCTTCTTCTCGCCGCCGCGCTGAGCGCGGCCGGCCTGCGCGGCGTTCCCGACGCCCGCGCGCTGTTCGGGGGCGGCGCGCCGCTTCCGGCCTTCGCTCTGGCCGTCAAGGACGGCGGCTTCGAGCCGAAGACGCTGGCGCTGCCCGCCGGCCAAAAGGTCAAGCTCGTCGTTTCCAACGAGACCGCCGGCCCGGTCGAGTTCGAGAGCTTCTCCCTGCACCGCGAGCAGGTCGTCGTCTCCCGCGCGAGGATCTCCGTCTTCATCGGGCCGCTGAAGCCGGGGCGCTACGACTTCTTCGACGACTTCCACCCCGGCTGGGCCGGCGTGATCTCGGTCTCCTCGGGCGCGAGGACGCCCTGATGCTGGCCAGCGCGCTGATCGTCTTCCGCGAGGTCCTCGAGGCCGCGCTTGTCGTCGCCGTGATCCTGGGCGCGACCAAGGGGCTGGGCGGCCGCCGCTCCTGGATCGCTTGGGGCGTGGCGGCCGGCGTTCTCGGCGCCGTCGTCGTCGCCCTCCTGATGGGCCGCATCGCCGAGAGCCTCTCCGGGGCGGGCCAGCCGGTGTTCGAGGCGGGCGTGCTCCTGTCGGCCGTCGCGATGCTGGGCTGGCACAACGTGTGGATGGCGCGCCACGGCAAGCGCATGGCCGACGATCTCAAGCGCCTGGGCCGCGACGTCGGCGTGGGCCGAAAGTCGATGGCCGCGCTGTTCGCGGCGACCGCGATCGCGGTGCTGCGCGAAGGCTCCGAGATCGTGCTGTTCCTTTATGGAGTGTCCGCCTCCGGGGCCGGCTCCGTCTCGATCGTCATGGGGGGTCTCTTGGGCGTCGCCGCGGGAGTCGCGGCCGGGTTCGCGCTGTATCTCGGCCTCATGAAGATTCCCGTGAAGCATTTCTTCCGGGCGACCGGCTGGATGATTCTTCTCCTGGCCGCGGGCATGGCGTCCCAGGCCGCGGCGTTCCTGAATCAGGCCGATCTCCTGCCCGCGATCTCCGATCGCGTCTGGGACACCTCCTGGCTCCTGAGCCTGGACAGCGTGGGCGGAGCCGTCCTGAAGACCCTGATCGGGTACACGCCGAACCCGACGGGGCTCCAGCTCGTGTTCTACGCCGCGACGCTCCTGGTCATCGGCGGCTTGATGACGCTGGTTCAGGCCTAAACCCGTGAGTATTCGAAAGAAATCCGTTCTCCTGGCTCTCGCGGCGGCCTCATTTTCGGCGGCCCTCCCCGCTCGGGCCGCCGAAACGACCCTCGACGCCGAGGGGCTCAAGATCTATTCTCCGGGCATCACGCAGGGCGAGCGCGAACTCGAGTCGATCCTCTACACGACGAAGGGCCGCCAGCAGGGCTACGCCTTCTCCGCCGGCTACAGCCCCGCCTCCTATTGGGCGGCCGAGGTCTACGAGGTGCTCCACCGCGACCCCGGCGGCAAGATCCTGTCGGACGCCGTCGAAGTCGAAAACCGCTTCGCGCTCGGGGCCCCGGGGCAGTACTGGCTCGATGCCGGCGCGGCCGCCGAGTTCGAGATCCCCCAGCAGGCCGGCGACCACGGCGTCGCGCAGTTCGCCCCGATCCTCGAGAAGCAGTTCGGGCCGGCGCTGGTGAGCCTGAACCTGCCGCTGGGCTGGCAGTACGGGCCGGGCTGCGCGCCGGGCGCGACGCTCGGCTACGCGGCCCGCGCGGAGTACCTGCTCTTTCCCGCCTTCTCTCCCGCGGCGGAGGCGTTCGGCGCGCCCGGCGTCGTCGGGCGCTTCGCCGCGGCGTCGCAGCAGACGCATTCCGCCGGCCCCGCGGTCTACGGCGCCGCGCGCGTCGCCCCCGGGCAGACTCTCCGGTACAGCGTCGCCTCCCTGTTCGGGCTGACGCCCGCGTCCCCCGGCTGGACGCTGGTCGGGCGTTTGGAACTGGAATTTTAAGCGGGAATTAATTCACCGGTTGTTTGGTCGCGCGCGGCGCGTTCCCGGACTATCCTTCCGTCGAGGGGAGGAACACCATGGACGAGCTTCGCATACACCAGCTGACGAAGGAAATGGTCGCCGAGGAGCTGAGGCAGTTGGGCGATCCGTGCGCCGCGGCCGCGGCCGTCGTGCGCAGGACCGTTTTCGCCGCATTGAAGAACAGGCCGCAAGGCACGGCGGACGTGCGCGTTCTCGAGGATTCGGTCAAAGGCGCGATGACCGCGCTGCTGCTGGCCGACCAGAGCCTGGCCCGAGGCGGCATGCTCGTGCTCGCGGCCGTCGTCGAGGTCGCGTCCGAGGCGCAGATGGATCCGACGGAGGCGATGCGCGCGGCGCTCCTCGGACTGGCGGACCTTCGCCGGTTCGTCGATCCCGACCGCATCGAGGAACTGCGCCTCGCGATCGAGGCCAAGTACATGGGCGCCGGAGAGGTGTTCGTCGAGTACCTGCGCGCGCCCCTGCCGTCCGGCGCGGCGCCGCTCCGCGCCGCGCGTTGATTTTGATACGATGAGCGCGTGCTGGCCGTCATCATCGCGCTGACCGCGCCCGCGCTCGCCGCCGACCCGCTCGTGGACCTGCGGACGGCCGTGCCGGGCGTCGTCCTGGACGTGCGCTACGCCACGCCGCGGAATTTCCTGGGCCGGGCGGCGTATCCGCGGGCCGCGGCTTTCCTGCGCCGTTCGACGGCCGCCAAGCTGGCGCGCGCGGCGGAGGCCTTGAGGGCGAAAGGCTTCCGCCTGGTGATCTACGACGCCTACCGTCCGCTGTCGGTTCAGCGCGAGATGTGGGCCGCCAAGCCCGACCGCCGCTTCGTCGCGGACCCCGCGCGCCGCGGCTCCGTCCACAACCGCGGCGGCGCCGTGGACGCGGGCCTGGCCGGCGCGGACGGAAAGCCCTTGGCCCTGCCCACGGATTTCGACGAGTTCGGGCCTCGCGCGGCGCATGGCGCGAGGGGCGTCGGTCCCGAGGCCGCCGCGCACGCGGCGGCGCTCAAGGCCGCGATGGAGGGCGCGGGCTTCCAATCCCTGCCCGAAGAATGGTGGCATTACCAGGATCCCGCCGCGAAAGACTGGCCGCTGCTGGACATTCCGCTTCAGGAGCTCGACAAATGAAGAAGGCCTTCCGCGCGGCGTTCGCCGCGGCTCTCGTCCTGCTGGCGATCGGCGCCGGCGTCCTGTCCGTCTCGCTGGGGAAGATCGTGAAGACCGCGGTCGTGGAGGCGGGGCCGCGGCTGCTCGGCGCGCCGGTCGAGCTGGGCCTCGTGACGATCTCGCCGTGGTCGGGGCGCGGGGTCCTGCGCGGCCTCGTCATCGGCAATCCCGAGGGCTTCAAGAGCCCGCGCGCGATCCGCGTCGGCGCCGTCGAGGTGTCGGTCAAGCTCTCGTCGCTTCTCACCGACACCATCGTGGTCGAACGCGTCGCGGTGCGCGATCCGGAGCTGACCTGGGAGCTCGGACAAGGGAGCTCCAACCTCGCGCGCCTCCAGCAGAACGCGCAGGCCTCCGCCGCGAAGCTCGCCGGCGGAACGGAAAGCGCGCCGGCCGCGGCGCCGGCGAAGGGGGGCAAGTCCCTCCTGATCCGGGATTTCTCCGTCACCGGAGGCAAGGTCGGCCTGTCGGCGACGGCGCTCGGGGGCGAAGGATTGAGCGCGGCCCTGCCCGACGTTCACCTGACGAACCTGGGCGGGCCGGGGCGCTCGCCCGCCGAGGCCGCGTCCGACGCTTTCCGCGCGATCGCGAATTCGGCGCAGGGCGCGGTCGCGGGCGCCGGCTCGAAGGCGCTCGACGCCGCCCGCGGCGCGGCGTTCAACGCGTTGAGCTCGTTGTTCAAGAAGGTCGGAAAATGAGGAGCGCGCCTGACTACCTGCCCCTCGAGCCCGGCCTGCGGCTCGAATACGCGGTGAACCGCGCGGGCGAGGAGCGCGCGCTCGTCGTCGAGCATCTCGCCGCGCCCGGCGGCGGCGTCCTGGTGCGCCGGACTTGGAGCTCTCCGGACGGCTCCGGGGAATCCGAGACGAGCCTCGCGGAGCGCCGTCCCGACGGCGTGTACGCGGACGGCGCGCTCGTCCTCCCCGAGCCGCCGCGGCCGGGCGCGGAATGGTCTTCGCCTCCGCGTTCGTACCGCGTCGAGTCCCTCGGCGCGGCGGCGCGAACGGCGGCCGGGACATTCAAAGACTGCCTGCGAGTCGTCTACCTGATCGCGGGCGGCGACGGCGGCTGCGGCGAGCGCCTTTACGCGCCGGGCGTGGGCCTGGTGCGGGAGAAGTGCGCCGACGAGGCCGATCCGTTCGCGGCCGCGCTGATCTCGGTTGCGCGCGGCGCGGGAGCCGCGCGATGAGCGCGCCGACGCCTCCGGTCTGGGAGCTGAGCTCCGAGGAGCTCGCGGCCAAGGCCGCGGCCGCGCGCAAGGCGGGGCTGACCTGGCGCCGGTCGAGCGTGACGCAGCGCGCGGACGCTCTGCGCAAGGTCTGGGCGGAGCTCGTCGCGCGCCGCGCCGAGGCGATCGCGGTGATCCGCGAGGAGACGGGCAAGCCCGCCGGCGAAGCGGAGCTCGTGGAGTTCGGCTCGGCCTCGCTTTTGGTCCGCTACTTCACCGCGAACGCCGAGCGCGTGCTCGGCGAGCGCTCCGCGTGGACGCCGTGGTTCTTCGCCAACAAGCGCGCGAGCGTGCGGCGCCTGCCGCGCGGCGTCATCGGGATCATCGCGCCGTGGAACCTTCCTTTCCTGATCCCGTTCGGCGACGCGTTCTGCGCGATGCTCGCGGGCAACGCGGTCCTGCTCAAGCCGTCGGAGTGGACGACGCGCACCGCGCTGTGGCTGGAAAGCGCGGTCGCCTCGACGGGGCTGCTTCCGGAGGGCCTGCTCACCGTGATTCCGGGACGCGCGGCCGCGGGCGAGGCCGTGATCGACGCGTCCGATCTGGTCCTGTTCACCGGGTCGACGGCGACCGGCCGGTCGGTGGCCGCGCGCGGGGCCGCCCAGCTCAAGCCCGTGATCCTGGAGCTGGGGGGCAAGCCCCCGAGGATCGTAGGCGCGGACGCGCCGCGCGAGCGCGCTTCCGCGGGCGCGGTCTGGGGCGCGCTGTCGAACAACGGCCAGCTCTGCGTCGGCGTCGAGCGCGTGTTCGTCGAGGCCCCGGCGTACGACGCCTTCGTCGAGAAGGTCCGCGCGCGCGTCGCGGCGCTGCGGCTTCCTCCCGCCGCCGACGCGGACGTCGGCCGCTTCGTCTTCCCGCCGCAGTTCGAGCGCGTGCAGGCCCAGCTCGAGGACGCGCGCCGGAAAGGCGCCCTGGTGATCGGCGGCGAGGTGATCGACCGCGCGGGGCTGCTGATGGCGCCCGCGCTCGTGCTGAACGCGGCCATGGACATGGCCGTGATGACCGAGGAGACCTTCGGTCCCGTCATTCCGGTGATGAAGGTCGATCGGGCCGAGGAGGCCGTCGCCTTCGCCAACTCCGGCGCGCACGGGCTGGCCGCGAGCGTCTGGACGTCCGACGCGGAGCGGGCCGCGCGTCTGGCGGAGCTGCTCGAGGTCGGCATGATCGGCGTCAACGAGCCCGGCACCCATTACGCCCTGGGTTCTTTGCCGTTCGGCGGCGTGAAGTCGAGCGGCCTATGGCGGCGTCACGGCGACGAGGGCCTGCTCGCGTTTACGCAGGCGCAGTCGCTGCTCGAGCACGAGTGGCCCCTCGACATGCCCGACCCCTGGTGGTTCCCGCGCGATCCCCGGATCGTGGCGATCCTCCGCCGCCTGCTGGGCCTTCCGTGATCCTCGGCGTCCATGCCTCGGTCGCGCGCGGCCTCGCCGGCGCGCTCGAGGAGGCGGACGCCCTCGGCTGCGCCGCGCTCCAGATCCTGCCCTATCGCCGCCACGCCCCGCCGGGCGAGGAAGAGCTGGCGGCCTTCCGCGCCGCGCGCGCGCGCTCCGGCGTGAGGACCCTCCTGATCCACTCGCGCTTCGTCCCGAACCCGGCTTCCTCCGATTCGAAGCTGCGCCTGCGGTCGGCCGCGCACTTGGCCGAGGAACTGCGGCTGGCCGCCGGGCTCGGGGGGGACGCGTACGTGATTCACGCCGGCGCGTACTCTCCGGACGCCGACGCGGCGGCGGGGGCCGGCCTTTTCGCCGACTCGCTGCGCCGGGCCGTCGAGACGGCGGCGTTCCGCGGGCCGCTGCTGCTGGAGAACGTGCCCGGCGGCGGCCGCCGCATGGGCGGCGCGTTCGAGGAGCTGGCGCGCCTGCGCGACGCGGCGGAGCGGTTCGTCCCGAATCTGGGCTTCTGCCTGGACACCGCACACGCCTGGGCCGCGGGCTACGACCTCTCCGCCGCGGAGGGCGCGCTGAGGTTCGTCGCGCGCGCGCACCGCCTGCTCGGCGCCGACGCCGTGCGCGCCTTCCATCTCAACGACTCGCGCGCGCTCCTGGGCTCGCATCTCGAGCACCACGAGCATTGGGGGAAGGGCCGTCTCGGCCTCGAGGGCCTCCAGGTGCTGCTCGGGCGCGAGGAGTTCGCCGCCATTCCCGGGATCCTGGAGACGCCGAAGGGGCCCGGAGCCGACGAGGCCAATCTCGCGATCGTCCGCCGTCTCGCGGCTTCCCCCCGCTGAGAATCCGCGGTACAATCAATCCATGCGCACCGGAAGCGGCGAGGGAATGTCGCCGGAACTCTTCAATATGAGCCGCACGGACCTCGCGGGAGCCGCGATGCTCCTCGCGGTGATCGTCTTCCTCGCCGTCGCGATCAAGATCCTGCGCGAGTGACGGCTTAGACGGAGACGCGCAGGCCTTCGCGCCCGAGCACGACCTTCATCCCGTAGCCGCGCTCGGCGGAGCGGGCCTCGGCCGCCTTCGCCATGGCGTCGAGAACGCCGTCGGCGTAGCTGTCGTCCTGGTGGACGAGGATCAGCTGCTTGATCTTGTTTCGCCCCGCGAAGTCCACGGCGGCCAGGAAGCTGGAGTGCCCGGTGTTGCGGTGCGTCTTGTAGTCCTCGTCGGTGTAGCGCCCGTCGTGGATCAGCAGGTCCGCGTCGCGCACCAGGCCGCCCAGCTTCTCGTCGTAGTCCTGAAGCGCGGTGGCCTCGTCGCCGTACACCTCGCTGTCGGGGCAGTACGCGATCTTGCGGTCCTCGGTCTGCAGGACGTAGCCGAGCGTCGCGCCGGGATGGTTGGCGTAGAAGGCGGTCAAGCGCACGCCGGGCAGGATCTCGTAGGCCTGCTCGATCATCTCGTACAGGTCGATCTTGCAGGGCGGAGCCTCGCCGCCGAAGCCGGGCTCGAAGGCCTCGGCCAGCGCCTTTTCGAGCGGCTTCTCGGGGTCGCCGGCGCCGGCGATGTTCAGGGTGTAGGACGCGTCGCGCGCGCAGGGGAAGCCGGCCAGGCCCTCGACGTGGTCGCCGTGGAAATGGGTGAGGAACAGCCAGAGCTCCTTGAAGCGGCCGTTCTTGATCAGCTCGTTGCCGAGCAGGCTGAGGCCGGAGCCGGCGTCGAAGATCAGCAGGTGCTGCGGCAGTTCGATCGAGACGCACGAGGTGTGCTTGCCGTAGCGCGTGACGACGGGCGAGACGGCCGACGACGCGGAGCGGCAGCCCCAGACCGTGACCTTGAGCTCGGCGCGGGGCGCGGGCGCGGGCGCCGACGGGGGGCGAGCGATCTTCTTCGGTTCGACGCCTTCGGTCTTCATGATCGCGGCGACCTGCGCGCCGAAGGTGTCCACGTCGTAGGGCTTCTCGATGAAAAGCTCGGCGCCGTACTGGCGCGCGCGGGTCTTCTCGGCCTCGAAGGACTTGCCCGAGACGACGATGGCGCGGATGCCCGCGGTCTCGGGATCGGACTTGAGGCGGTGCAGGAGGGTCAGGCCGTCGATGCCCGGCATCAGGATGTCGAGGACGATGAGCGAGGGCTTCTCGCTCTTGATCGCGTCGATCGCCTTGAGGCTGTCCTGGATCAGGCGCGCCTCGAAGCCCGCATCCTTGAGGAGCTCGAGCGTCAAGCTCCCCACGATGGGATCGTCGTCCACCACGATGACTTGAGTCGCCATGCGCCTTGTATTCTATATAATATCCCGACATGCGCATCCTGGCCGGCGACAACCGCGGACGTCCGTTCAAGAGCGTCCCCAAGAGCCTTCCCGTCAAGCCGATTTCCTCTCGGATCAAGAAATCGCTCTTCGACATCCTGCGTCCCTGGCTCGGCGGCGCGAGATTCCTCGACCTGTACGCCGGCACCGGCTCCGTGGGCCTCGAGGCGCTGTCGCGCGGCGCGGAGTCGGCGTTCTTCGTCGACCGGGACAAGCGCTGCCTGGCCGTCATCGACGAGAACATCAAGGCCTTGGGCGCGGCCGGAAAGGGGCGGACCTCGTACGGCGACATCCTTCAGGACCTCTCCTGGATTCCCTACCGCGCCGGCGTGGAGTCCTTCGATCTGGTCTTTCTCGGCCCGCCGTACCGCGACGAGGAGGACCGCCCGCTGGCGTACTCCACGCCGTCGCTGGCGCGCGTGATCGAGGCGGGCCTGCCCGCGCCGGACGCGCTCGTGATCGTCCAGCATCACGTGAAGGAGGAGGTCTCGGTTCCGGCCGGCTGGGAGCGCTTCCGACGCGAGAAGTACGGCGACACCTTCGTCGACTTCCACCGGCGCGCGCCCGCGCCCTCCGCGCCGGAACCGCCCGCCGCCTGATGGAGATCTCGTACACGCGCTACCGGATCTACCGGGAGTGCCCGTGGAAGTACAAGCTGATCTTCGCCGACGGGCGCCGCATACCGCTGAATCCGAAGTCCTCGTACGGGCTCTCGCTTCACCGCGCGCTGGAGAACTGGCTGACGCGGGGCGACGACAGCCTCGACGCCCTGTTCGAGGCCCTGCGCTCGCGCTGGCTCACGGACGGCTACCCCGACGAGAAGACCGAGGCGCGCTGGTATGCGAAGGCCGAGCGCGTGCTCGCGCGCTTCCACGGGGAGGAGTCCTCGCGCCGCGCGCGTCTGATCGGCGTCGAGAAGGAGTTCTTCTGGCCGCTCGGCAAGCATTCGGTGCGCGGGATGATCGACCGCATCGATCAGGGCCCCGACGGCGCCTACGAGCTGATCGACTACAAGACCGGCCCCGAGGCGCCGACCGAGGCCCAGGTGGCCGAGGACCTCCAGCTGCGCTTCTACGCGCTGGGCGCGCGGCGCGGCCTGGGCATCCGCGCGGCGACGCTGACCGTGGACAGCGTGACGGCCGGCCGGCGCGTCAGCGTGCCGTGCGATCCGTCCGGCGAGGAGGCCCTCGCCGTCGACATCGCGGACGCGGCGGCGTCCATCGAGGCCGCCGCGTTTCAGCCCGACACGCGCTACTGCCGCCGCTGCGATTTCCGCAGTGACTGCGCCCATTCGATTGTGCGATGATTCCGCAGGAGATCCAATCATGAACCTGACCGCCCGCAATTGGCTCGTCGTCGCCTCGTTCGCCGTCAGCGTCGCGCTGGGCTTGACCCTGGCGCGCGGAGGCCGCGGACCGGCCGCGGCGGGCCCCTCGGCCCGCCCCTTGATCGGCCTGTCGCTGGACACTTTGAAGGAGGAGCGCTGGCAGCGCGACAAGTCGGCCTTCGAGGCGAAGGCCGCGGAGCTGGGCGTCGACCTGCTGGTGCAGGCCGCCAACAGCGACGACACCCGCCAGATGCAGGACGTGACGGCGCTGATCAGCCGGCGCGTGGGCGCGATCATCATCGCGCCGCACAACGGGGCGGCGATGGCCAAGGCCGTCGGGCTGGCCCACGAGGCGGGGATTCCGGTGATCTCCTACGACCGGCTGATCTCGGGCGCCGACGAGGACCTGTACGTCTCGTTCGACACGGTGCGCATCGGCGAGATGCAGGCGGCCGCCATGCTCGCCGCGCTCAAGGGCCGCCGGCCGGCCCGAATCGTGCGCATCTACGGCGCGAAGACCGACCACAATTCCTTCCTGATGAAGGACGGGCAGGACAAGGTCCTGGGGCCGCTGATCGCCAAGGGCGAGATCAAGGTCGTGCACGAGGACTGGGCCGAGGATTGGAAGCCCGAGAACGCCAAGAAGATCATGAACGCCGCGCTGACCAAGCACGGGCACGAGATCGACGCCGTGCTCGCCGCCAACGACGGCACCGCCGGCGGCGCGATCCAGGCGCTCAGCGAGGAAGGCCTGGCCGGGAAGGTCGTCGTGGTCGGTCAGGACGCGGAGCTCGTCGCCTGCCAGCGCATCGCGGCCGGCACGCAGACCGCGACGATCTACAAGCCGACGCGACTGGAGGTGGGGGCGGCGCTGGACGCGGCGTACAAGCTGTCGAAAGGGCGGCCGGTCATCGCGAAGGACGAGATCGACAACGGCTTCGCGAAGATCCCGACGATCCTTCGCGACACGATCGTGGTCACAAAGGATAACCTGCTCGGCACCGTGGTCAAGGACGGCTACCACTCCTACGACGACGTGTACAAGGGCGTGCCCGACGCGTCGAGGCCGAAGCGGCCGTGACCGTCCCCCTGCTCGAGGCGCGCGGCGTCACCAAGCGCTTTCCCGGCGTCACGGCGCTCAAGGACGTGCGCTTCGACGTGCGCGCGGGAGAGGTCCACGCGCTGTGCGGCGAGAACGGCGCGGGCAAGTCCACCCTGATCAAGCTGCTGTCCGGGGTGCACGCGCACGGCAGCTACGAGGGCGAATTGTTCGTGGACGGCAGGCCCGCGGCCTTCCGCGGCGTCGGAGACGCCCAGCGCGCGGGCGTGGCGGCGATCGCGCAGGAGCTGGCGCTGGTGCCCGCGCTGAGCGTGGCCGAGAACGTGCGCCTGGGCGACTGGCCGGTCCGCTCCGGGCTCGTGGACTGGGACGAGGCGCGGCGCGACGCGCGCGAATGGCTGGGGCGGCTCGGCCTCGACGCCGATCCCGACATGCCCGTCGAGCGCCTCGGCGCCGGCCAGCGCCAGCTCGTCGAGATCGCCAAGGCGCTGCGCAAGAAGGCGCGCGTGCTGATCCTCGACGAGCCGACGGCCGCCTTGGCCGAGGCCGCGGCGCGCCGCCTGATGGACCTCGTGCGCGCCCTGCGCAAGGAAGGGATCGGGATCGTCTACATCTCGCACCGCCTCGAGGAGATCTGGGAGATCGCCGATCGCGTGACGGTCCTGCGCGACGGGACCACGGTCGCGACGCGCCCGATCGCCGAGGCCGGGCGCGGCGTGCTGATCCGCGACATGGTCGGGCGCGAGCTGGGCGACCTGTTCCCGCGGCGCGCGCCGGCCCTTGGGCCGGTCCGCTTCGAGGCGCGGGGCTTGAGCGCGGAGGGCGGCGGGGGCGTCAAGCGCCTGGAGGACGTCTCGTTCTCGGTCCGCGCGGGCGAGGTCATGGGCATCGGCGGGCTGATGGGCACGGGGCGCACGGAGCTCCTGATGCACCTGTTCGGGGCGTGGGGGCGGCGCACGGGCGGCGAACTGATCCTGGACGGCCGGCGCCTGGACGCGGCGACGCCGTGGGACGCGCTGGCGGCGGGGCTGACCTTGGTGACCGAGGACCGCCGCCGCCACGGCCTCGTCATCGACCAAACCGTCGGCTTCAATCTTTCCCTGTCGACGCTGTCGTCCCTGGTCCGCGGGGGGCTGCTCGACGCGCACGCCGAGGCGGCGCTCAACGAGCGCGACCGCGCGGACCTGCGCATCAAGACGCCGAGCCTGGGCGCGCGGATCGGGGGTCTGTCCGGCGGCAACCAGCAGAAGGTGCTGTTCGGCCGGGCGCGGCGCTCGGCGCCGAAGGTGCTTTTGCTCGACGAGCCGACGCGGGGAGTGGACGTGGGCGCGAAGGTCGAGATCTACGAGGTGATCAACGGCCTGACGGAGAAGGGGCTGGCGGTCGTGCTCGTCTCGAGCGAGCTGCCCGAGCTGATCGGGATGTCGGACCGGATCGTGATGATGCGATCCGGCCGCGTCGCGGGGGAGTTTTCCCGCGCCGAGGCCACCCAGGAGCGGCTGATCGCCGCGGCGCTGGGCCACGAGGAGGCGGCATGAGCGGCGAGAAGGGCACGCTGGACCTGCGGGACTGGTCGGAGACGCTGGCGCTCGGCGCGATCATCGCGGTCTTCGCCGCGCTGTCTCCGGATTTTCTGGGCGCGCGCAACCTCTCGATGCTGGCCATCGAGCTGTCGACGACGGCCATCCTGGCCCTGGGCATGCTTCTCGTGATGCTGCCCGGCCACATCGATCTTTCGGCGGGCAGCGGCGTGGGCCTCATCGGCGGCGTCGGCGCCGTGCTGATCACGCGCGCGGGCTGGCCCGCGCCGCCGGCGATGCTCGCGGCCGCGGCGCTGGCGATCCTGATCTGGCGGACGATGGGCAAGGTGATCGTCACGCAGAAGATGCCCGCCTTCATCATCACGCTCGGCGGCCTGCTCGTGTTCAAGGGCCTTTTCTGGCTCGTCATCCAGAACGCGACGGTGCCCGTCTCGCCGGCCGGAGCGGAGAACCTCTACGCGCGCCTGACGACCACCTATCTTCCTCCCCTGATGGGCTGGGCGCTGGCCGGCGCGGTCGCGGCCGTCCTGCTCGGCGGCGGGGCGCGGGGGGCGCGCCGGGCCCGGCGGGACGGGGCGCCCTACGACTCGGAGATGGGATTTTTGAAGGCCTTCCTCGGGGCGCAGGCGGCGGCGCTCTTCGTCGCGGTCACCAACGGCTTCCGCGGAGTGCCTCTGCCGGCGGTCCTGCTCGCGGCGAGCGCGGCGGCGGTCTTCGTGCTGACCGAGCACACGGCCTTCGGCCGGCGCCTGTACGCGATCGGCGGCAATCCGGAGGCGGCCCTGCTGGCCGGCATCGACGTCGACAAGACCGTGATCGCGGCCTACGCGATCATGGGCGCGTCCGTCGCCATCACCGGCTTCATGCAGACGGCGTACGCGGGCGCGTCGACGACGACGGTCGGCGACTTGATGGAGCTCGACGCGATCGCGGCCTGCGTGATCGGCGGCACCAGCCTGACCGGCGGGCGCGGCAGCGTGCGCGGAGTGCTGTTCGGCGCGCTGATCATGGCGACCCTGCTCAACGGCATGACCCTGCTCGCGGTCTCGCCCGAGATCAAGTACGTGACGCGCGGGCTGGTGCTGGCGCTGGCGGTCTGGCTCGACACGCGCCTGTCGCGCTAATAAGTCTTCCAGGCCCGCTCGAAGTCCTTCCGGAACGCCCGCGCGCGCTCGGCGCGGCGGAGCTCGCGCCAATAGTCCTCGGCGAGCGCCTCCCACGGCCGCTCATGGCGCGCGGCGAGCTCCAGGCGTCCTCCCAGGGCGGCGGCGAGGCGGCGCAGGCCGCGGTCGGCGGCGGACGACGCTTGATCGATGAGTGTTTGCATCCCATCCTTACGGAGCGGGGGGCTAAAAAGTTCCCGGCCCTCCGCGCGGGACAAGGAATTAAGCGCGAATAAAGCGGCGCTTGGGTATTCCGTACTGAGGACGAGCCTATACTGAGCCATCTCGCGAGGGCCGCGCAGCGAGGAATAAGCGATGCTCCGATCATCGGTCGTCCCGCCTTCGTCCGAGACCGTCTTCCGCGGGGCATCCGCGCGTCTGATGCGCTGGGGCTGCGCGTTCGTTGCGGTCGTCGCCGCGACCGCCCTCGCCGGGAAGGCGTTGAACGAGCCTCTTTTGGCGAGCGCCTTTTCCGGAAGCATCCCGATGGCGCCGTGGACGGCCTGCGCGTTTCTCTTGGTCTCCGCCGCCCTGCACCCCGATGCGCCGTGGTCGCGATCCCGCCGCATCTGCCTGGGGCTGATCTTCCTGGGGACCTTGGCCGCGGCCTCTTCCCTGGCGCTTTTCGACGCGCGCGCGTTCTTCGCGGCGCCGGCCGCCGTTCCGGACGCGCGCGCGCTCGATCCTTGGGCTCATCCCTGGACGGTCTCCCCGCTGACGGCGCTCCACTTTTTCATTCTGGCCCTCGCCTGCGCTCTCGGCCTTCGGAAAGAAGCGGGCCGCGCCTCTCCGGCGGCGGCGTGGGGCGCGACTTTGGTTTTCGTCCATTCCGGCGTCGTCCTGGTCAGCTATACCTATCGCGCGCCGTTGTTCTACGGAAGCAGCATCATCCCGATGGCCGCGACGACCGCGGCCTGCTTCGTGCTCCTCTCGGCGCTCCTCCTCGCCGAGTTCGGCCGCGGCTTGTGGCCGTGGAATCTTTTCGAGGGCGACACTCCGCGGGCTCTCGTGGCCCGGTCCTTCCTTCCGACGATCGTGGTCGGCGTCGTCTTCGTGGGTTTTCTGGACAGCCGAATCGACCTTTCGTCGAACCCGCAGTTCTACGCCTTCATCGCGATCGCCGCCGCGGTCATCATGACCTGGCTGGGAACCAAGCTGAGCCTGCGCCTGGGGGCCAAGCTCGAGAGGGCGGAGGAACGGCTGGGCCTAAGCGAGGCTCGGACGGAGATGATCCTGAGGACGGCCATGGACGGCTTTTGGATGATGGACGGCGAGGGCCGCATCCTCAGCGTGAACGACAGCTATTGCCGCATGAGCGGCTACAGCCGCGAAGAGCTCCTGACGATGGAGCTTTCCCAGCTGGAAGCAAGCGAGAGCCCCGAAGATATGGCGGAGCACTTGCGCCGCATCGTCGAGGCGGGGGAGCAGATTTTCGAGTCTCGTCATCGGCGCAAGAACGGCGCGACATACCCTTTGGAGATCTGCGTGCAGCATCATCGCGACGCCGACGGCGGGCGCTTCGTCGCATTCTTCCACGACATCACCGAGCGCAGGCGCGCGGAAGCGGATCTTCAGCTCTTGAGGATGGCCATCGATCAGGCCGAAGAGAGCATCTTCATCACCGATTCCGACGGAACCATCGTGTTCGTCAATCCGGCCTTCGAGGCGTCGACCGGCTACGGCCGGCAGGAAATGCTGGGAAAAAACCCCCGCATCCTCAACAGCGGAAAGCAGGACGAGGCGTTCTATCGGGAGCTTTGGGGGACGATCTCGTCGGGCCGCGCTTGGAAAGGGCGCATGGTCAACAAGCACAAGGACGGGTCGCTGCATGTCGCGGATTCCATCATCTCGCCGGTGCGCGACGCCGGCGGCCGGATCGTCAATTACGTGGCCGCCAAGCGGGACGTCACGGAGAACCTCCGGCTGGAGGGCGAGCTCCGCCAGGCTCAGAAGATGGAATCCGTGGGGCGCCTCGCCGGAGGCGTGGCTCATGATTTCAATAATATCCTGACCGCCATCATGGGCTACTCCGAGGCCGTTATCGCGGGCTTGCCCGAAAGTGACCCGAAGCGCGGCGACATCAAGGAAATCATGCTCGCCAGCGAGCGGGCCGCCCGTCTGACCCGTCAGCTGCTCGCGTTCAGCCGCCGGCAGATGCTCGATCCACACGTCCTGGACATCAACGCGGAGGTCGGGGCGATGGTGAACATGCTGCAGCGGGTCATCGGCGAAAACATCAAGCTCGAGACCCGGCTCGCCCCGTACGCGTGCCGGCTCAAGGCGGACGCCGGGCAGGTCGAGCAGGTCTTCCTCAATCTCGCGGTGAACGCGCGCGACGCCATGCCCGAGGGCGGGACGCTGAAATTCGAGACCGAGGTCTTGGCCCCGTCGGACCCCGCCTGCGCCAGGCTTCAGGGTTTCTCGCCCGGTCGATGGGTGCGCTTGACCATCAGCGATACGGGCAGCGGCATGAGCCCGGAGGTCCAGGCGCACCTTTTCGAGCCGTTCTTCACGACCAAAGACAAAGGCAGGGGAACGGGCCTGGGATTGTCCACGATCTACGGCATCGTCAAGCAAAGCGGCGGCGACATCGATGTCGAGAGCGCGCCGGATCGCGGCACGACCTTCCGGATCTATTTCCCGCAGTCGGCGGAGCCGGTTTGGAGGCCGAGAGTCGACGGGAGCAGGGGGGGGCTCCCCGCGCCGCGCCGCGCCGAAACGATTCTGTTCGTCGACGACGAGGAAAGCCTCCAGCGCCTCGTTTCGCGGGCCCTGGCCGCCGACGGCTACCGCGTCCTGGTCGCGGGGAACGGCGAGTCGGCGCTGAAGGAGCTCGAGCGTCACGGCCCCGTGGACCTTTTGATCACGGATGTCGTGATGCCGGGCATGAGCGGCCGAGAATTGGCCGCGGCGGTCGGGTCGCGGAATCTGGCGCGCAAAACGATCTTCATCTCCGGGTATACGGACGCCGCGATCGTCGATCACGGCGTCCTGGATCCCGGAGTGGTCTTCCTGTACAAGCCGTTTTCCTGCGGGGTCCTGCAGCGCAAGGCCCGCGAGGTCCTGGACGATTGCGCCGCGCCGTCCGGGGTTCCGAGCGTTCCGGGCGGAGGCTAAAAGACGCCTTCGGCTTTCAGCAGGCGCCGCTTTTGAGCCACGCCCCCGGCTCCCGAGTAGCCGATGAGCCGGCCGTCGGCGCCGACCACGCGGTGGCAGGGCACGATCGGGGCGAACGGATTCTTCCCCAGCGCTTGGCCGACCGCGCGCGCCGATTTCGGCTTGCCGATGCGCCGGGCGATCCAGCCGTAAGTGCGGACCTCCCCTTTCGGGATTTCGGCGCAGGCGCGCCACACGGCCTGGTAAAAAGGCGGGTGGGCCGCCATCTTCAGCAGGATCGATTTCGGGAGCTTGGTCTTCACGGGCTGATTTTAGCAAAGGCGCGCGATCGGCGGGAGGCCGTTCGCGGCGCGGGGCGCAAAAAAACGCCCGGAGCGACGCGCGCGGCGCGTCGTTCCGGGCGCCTTTCGATCGCCTTAGAGTTAGAGCGAGCCCTTGACGTCGGCCGTGCCCGAGACGCTGTTGGCGGAGCCGCTGAGCGTCGCCGACCCGGCGACCTTCAGCGTGCCCAGGAGCTTCCCATCCGCGCCGTAGATCGGGCCCGAGCCCGTGACGCTGCCGATTCCGGACACGAGGTTGACCTGGCCCGCGCTGCAGAAGCCGTCCAGCCAGACGACGCCCGTGACGTGGACCGTTCCGTGGGCCTGGCCGTTGTCGCTGGCGACGTCGATGTCGCCGGACACGTTGGCCGAGCCGCTGACGCTGCCGCTGCCGTCGCCGATCGGGCCGTTCGGGCCGAGCGGAGGGAACGGGCAGGGGAACATGTTCGCGCGGCCGTCCACGTCTCCCTTTCCGCGGAACGTGCTGGCCGCCGCGGCCTTGATCTTCGAGGTGAGATGGATGGCGCTGAGAATTCCCGTCTGCCAGTTCGCGGACGCGTCGGGAGCGGGCGCCGCCGCGGCCGCCGACGCGGCCAGCAGTGCCGCGCTCGCGGCCAGTACCTTCGACATTTTCATGAATGAGCCTCCGTGACGATTGAACATGTTGCGCCGAGTCCAGTTTAGGCCTTTCGCCTGGGCCGGGCATGAGGCGAAGGGCCCATGGATGCCTGGGTCTTAAGACCTATGCGGCGCCGAGAACGGCCCGAATGTTGCGTCGATCGAATCGAGGCCGCCGGAGCGCGGGGAGGGTCTATGGACGCTATCGACTCGCTGGTCGACGAGCACGCGATGCTGCGGCGCTTGGCGGGGGAGATCGAGAAGACCATCGGGGTGCGCCAGGGCGTCGGCTGGGACGACCGCGCGCTCTGCGAGGTGCCGGCGCTGTGCGCGGCTCAGCGGCGGTTTCAAGACGAGCTCCGGGAGCACGAGGCCCGGGAGGAACGCGTCATGGGCGCGATGCTCCGCGGCCGCGAGGCCGAGCGGGAGGAGCTGGAGCCTGAGATCCGCCGGGCGCACGTCTCGCTCGACGGCATGACGGCGCTATTGCTCACGCTTTCCGGGGTTTGCGACGGCACGCACGTGTACGCGGTCCGGAGCATGGCCGGCCGTCTTCGCGAGGAGCTGGAGTCGCACCTGACATATGAAGAGAAGGTGCTGTTCCCGCTGCTGCGGCGGCGCCGCGCGGCCGCGTGATCCGGGCCTGAGGACCCGCCCATTGCTTTTTGGCGGAAAGCGGTCTACTCTTCATGGATGAATCTCGGGGGGATGAAATGAAGAGCGAAAAATCTCTGGCTTGGGCGGTCCTCGCGGCCGCGGCCTTGCTGCTGCCGCGCTGGGCCGGGGCTCAAGACGCCCGGAACGACCCGTCGGCGGCCGCTGCTCCGGCAGCGGAAAAGACGGCGAAACCGGCCAAAAAACATCCGGAGCGCGCGAAGCCCAAGCCCAAGAAGAAGAAGGCGCCGGCGAAGCGCGCCGAGTCCCGGAGCCGCGGGGAGGACGCGCCCAGGCGCGC
>VFSW01004453.1_pt1 | contig 20876 bp, 18 predicted proteins | sample 5358111 | NCBI WGS metagenome assembly VFSW01 (sample SAMN11554181, study PRJNA540505) | mine drainage metagenome | isolation source: sediment from site ElyBrook_90M | place: USA: Ely Copper Mine, Vershire, VT | collected 2017
GATCTGAACAATCCCGGTTTTCTGAGATCTTCGGGTTTCCGAGAAGAGTTTTGCAAAGGCACCGAGAAGGATCGGTTGGTCCTCAGAACAGAAGAAAATGTCGAGCTTTGTTCCCTCAATTTGGAGTTGCTCTGTTCTCTCCGGAATATCACTCTCTTTGTCGAATACGATTACACAGTCAAGGTCGTGGGGTTTCTTGATCTTGCTGACAAAAGATCCTCCCACGAGTATTCGCGATGCACCCCTGCTCGTTGAATAATCGCAAACATCCTGAATTGCTTTGCTGAATGGGCCTCTTTCTTCACCTTGGCAGAAGGCTTCGATGAATTGTTGGCCGGTGAGTTCGTACGTGCCAGGGCCAAGCACTCCGTTGTTTTCGAAGTGGAGAATTCCCATCTAGCCTCCGAAGGTACTCAGGAGAGTCGAAAAGAGATTCTACGCTGAACAAGAGGAACGCGGGGGTGTGTAGGGGTGCATATTCCATCCCTTCCTGTTCTCACCCCGTTCGCCGTTTGACCCTCCTTTTCTCGCGCCTGTAAGATCAATGGAGCACTCAACGTTCAGCACTCAGCAGTCAGTCGAAATGATTTTGGCATCGGTTCTGACTGGCTGATTGCCGACGGCTGAGTGCTGACTGCTTCTATGCCCCACGAACTTCCTAAAGCCTACGAGCCGGGTGCGATTGAAAAGCGCTGGGCCGACTACTGGATCGAAGAGAAACTCTTTTCCGTGCGCACTCCGCCGGAGGGCCCGTCTTCCGAAGGAAAGACGCGTCCTGTGTTTACGCTGCTGCTGCCGCCGCCGAACGTCACCGGCCGCCTTCACATGGGCCACATGCTCAACCAGACGCAGATGGACATCATTGTGCGCTGGCATCGCATGCGCGGATTCATCACTTTGTGGCTGCCAGGGACCGATCATGCGGGCATTGCGACACAGATGATGGTCGAAAAGCAGCTGGAGAAAGAAGGGAAGAAGCGCCGCGAGTTGGGGCGCGAAAAGTTCGTTGAGCGCGTTTGGGAATGGAAGCGCGAGTATGGCGGCGCCATTCTCGATCAGATGAAGCGGCTCGGCGCTTCAGTCGACTGGGACCGCGAGTACTTCACCATGGACGAAAACCTCTCGCATGCGGTGCGTGAGGTGTTCGTGCGCCTTTACGAACAAGGATTGATCTATCGCGGCAATTACATCGTGAACTGGTGCCCCTGGCATGAGACCGCGATTTCCGATCTCGAAGTGAAGCACGAAGATGTGGCGGGGAAGCTGTGGGAGATCCGCTATCCGGTGGTGGGAAGTTCCGAGTTCATCACGGTTGCGACCACTCGTCCGGAGACCATGCTGGGCGACACGGCGATTGCCGTGAACGCGAAAGATGAGCGCTACCTGCATCTGCACGGCAAGAAAGTTCTGCTGCCGCTGATGAATCGCGAGATTCCGATTATTACCGACGAACTGGCGCAGCCGGAGTTTGGCACGGGAGCCGTGAAGGTCACGCCGGCGCACGATCCGAATGACTTCCAGGCCGGGCTGCGGCACAATCTGCCGCAAGTCAACGTGATGGACGAGCACGCGCACATGAACCAGAATGCCGGCGCCTATGCGGGGTTCGACCGCTTTGAGGCGCGCAAGCGCGTGCTGCACGATCTGCGGGAGCAGGGATTTCTGGTGGCGGAGAAGGATTACGCTCTCGCGATCGGCAAGTGCGACCGCTGCGGGACAATCGTCGAGCCGCGGCTGTCGGAGCAGTGGTTCATCAAAATCAAGCCGCTGGCGGATCGTGCCCGGGCCGTCGTAGAGAACGGCGAGATTACGATTGTCCCGGAAAACTATCGCCAGATCTACTTGAACTGGATGAACAACATCCACGACTGGTGCGTTTCGCGCCAGCTGTGGTGGGGCCATCGCATTCCGGCATGGACGTGCGGCGACTGCAAAGAGGTGATCGTCTCCCGGGAAGCTCCCGCGAAGTGTACGAAATGCGGCAGCGCAAAGCTCGAGCAGGTTCCCGACGTGCTCGATACATGGTTTTCGTCGGGACTGCTGCCGTTCACAACTTTGGGGTGGCCAGAGAAGACGCGGGATCAAGCGGTGTTTTATCCGAACACGCTGATGATTACTGGCTTCGACATTCTGTTCTTCTGGTGGGCCCGCATTATCATGTTTGGCTGCAATTTCATGCTGTAGAAAAAACAGGATGCATCTATCAAGAGGGCGTGCGCTGCGGCATAAAACAACGACGACAGTGTGCCTTTCCGCCACGTCTACATTCACGCTCTCGTACGTGACGCAGAAGGTCAGAAGATGTCCAAAACCAAGCGGAACGTGATCGATCCGCTGGAGATTATTGAGCGGTTTGGGACGGATGCAACCCGATTCACTTTAGCCGCGATGGCTGCGCCGGGGACCGATATTGCGTTCAATGAGAGCCGGACGGATGGATATCGGGCTTTCGCCAACAAGATATGGAATGCGGCGCGGTTCATGTTCATGAACGTGGACAGAGTCGAGCATCGAACAGCCCCCTGGAGCCCTCTCAGGGCAGATTCGGAAATCCCGCACATTGGGGTTGGTGGTTTTCAAACAGTAACCCTTGAAGACCGATGGATACTCTCCCGTTTCAACCGTGTCGCCGCGGATGTTAACGGTGCCCTCGAGACGTATCGCTTCCATGAAGCTGCGAATCGCATCTATGACTTCTTTTGGGCCGAGTTCTGCGATTGGTATCTGGAACTGATCAAGCCGCGCTTAGCTGTTAATGAGGGTTCAGGCAAAGTGGCGAGTGCTACCTGCGCAAATCTCGTCAATCTGTTCGAAGCCTCGCTACGCTTGCTACATCCGATCATGCCCTTCATCACCGAGGAAATCTGGCAGGCCATGTACGAAGGCAAGCCGGCGGTCAAGTCCATTGCTCTGACGGCATATCCGCAAGCCGATGAAAAGCAGTTCGATCTCTCTGCCGAAACCGAAATGGCGATCCTGCAGGACCTGATCGTGAGCGTGCGCAATCTGCGGGCGGAATTGAAAGTAGAACCCAAGGTGAAAGTTCCCATCGAAGTGTTCGCCCATGAGCCGGAAATTCGGACCATGATCGAACACAACCGTGGCGCAGTCGATAGCCTCGCAAATGTTGAGAAGGTTATGTTCGTGGAGAGTTCCTTCGCCAAACTTGCTGGAACCCGCAGCACCGCGCGCTTCGATGTCCACGTGATCTTCGAGAGAAAGATCGACGTAGTAGCCGAATGCGAGCGCCTCAACAAAGAACTGGAGAAGCTTGAAAAGGGGATCGCCAGCGGCCAGAGGCAACTTGGCAACGAGCAATTTCTCGCGAAGGCTCCAGCGAGTGTGGTGCAGAACCTGCGGAAGCAGCAACAGGAACTAGCCGTTCTTAAGCAAAAAGCCGTCAGCAAGCTAAAAGAGTTAGGCTGTCAGTAGCCGTAGAGACGTAGCTTGCTACGTCTCTCTTGGCGCCGGCATAGACGTTGCAAGCAACGTCTCTACGATATGGACTGGAACTCAAGACGACTTACCGCGATTTTGGAGAATGCGCTGCTGGAAGACCGTGCCACGCGCGATGCCACCAGCTACGCCTGCATCGATCCAAATCAGCGCGCCTCAGCCACGATCATCTCCAAGCAGGACTGCATTCTGTCGGGCATCGGTTGCATCGCGCGAATTCTCGACGTCTATGCGGCCCTCGACGGCGCGGTCACAGCGCATTACGAGGTAACAACGCATCCTGAGATATTCGACGGCGTGCGCCTGCACAAAGGACAGTCCGTAGCGGTCGTCCGCCATAATGCGCGCGTCATCCTTTCCTGCGAGCGCGTGATCTTGAATTTCTTACAGCGCATGAGTGGCATCGCCACTCTGACCCGCAAATTCGTCGAAGCCGTCTCCGGAACACGGGCCCGCATTCTAGACACGCGCAAGACCGCGCCCGGACTGCGCGCCATCGACAAGTACGCCGTACGTTGCGGCGGCGGGCAGAATCATCGTCTCGATCTCTCCGACGGCGTGCTCATCAAGAACAATCACATTGCCTTGGCTGGAGGAATCGCTCCGGCCCTTGAGCGCGCGCACCACAATCGCCGCGGGTCCCAGCCCATTGAAGTGGAAGTACGCACTCTGGAGGAACTGGAGCAGGCACTCGCCAACGGTGCGGAGGCCATTCTTCTCGACAACATGCCTGTGGAGGACGTGCGTTGCGCAGTCGAGCGGTGCTCCCGCGCGGAAGGTCAAAATTCCGAGCACCGCATTCCGCTGGAGTGTTCGGGCGGAATTCGCCTGGAGAACGTACGCGCTTACGCTGAGACAGGTGTGGATTTCATCTCCGTCGGCCTTCTTACGCATTCCACACACGCATCCGATATGAGCATGCGCGTCGTCCCGGCATAGCGAAATTACGATTGATCAGGTCTGGTTCGACACGATTGTTGTTTCCCGTCGATTCGCGCATAATCTCCGCATCAGCAAGACAGGCCCAATTCGTGTGCGCAGAACTTCGCGGACGGGGGCGCCCGCGCTACACCAATTGCAGCCCACCGATCTGCGGCTTGGCCTGATTGTGCGACTCTTGATGGAGCATGCCACGGTTGTTGTTAGCGGAACGAAGATCGCGGACGAGATTTCGTCGAGCCGATCGGAAGTTTGGCGGCTGATTCAGCAACTGCGCGGTCTCGGTGTCGACGTCGCCGGCCATCCTGCAACCGGATATCAGCTGCGCTCGGTCCCCGATCTGCTCCTGCCCGAGATTCTCCGCCCACTTTTGCGGGGTACGATTTTCGAGGCGCATCTTCATCACTTCTACAAGATCGGATCGACCAATACGGCAGCCATGGCCTCCGCAGCCGATGGCGCGCCCGAAGGCAGCGTATTCCTGGCCGAAGAACAGACCGCAGGCCGCGGACGTGGCGCCAACTCCTGGCAATCCCCGCGTTCGACCGGAATTTACTGTTCGGTCGTACTGCGCCCGGCCCTTCCGCCCTCGGAAGTACTTGTGCTATCTCTCGCCGCCGGATTGGCAGTACAGTCTGCGATTCAGCAGGTCGATTCCCGCCTGAGGGCCGATTTGAAGTGGCCCAATGACATCCTCATCGATGGCATGAAACTCTGCGGCATTCTTACTGAAATGAATGCTGAGGCTACGCGCGTCCGATACATCGTAGTCGGGATCGGCATCAACGTGAACCAGGCGACTTTCCCAAAAGATTTGCCGGCAACATCGCTGCGTCTCGTGACCGGAAGTGAGTGGTCGCGGGTAGAACTGACAGGCGCTTTGCTAAAATCACTCGACCGCGAGTATCGGCAGTTGATCGAAGATTCTGATGCGCGGGAATCGATTTTGCGGCGGTTCGCGGAAAATTCTTCCTGGGTATACGGCAAGAGGGTCCGCATCGAGGAAAACGGTTCAGCATTCGAAGGAACGACCGAAGGCCTGGACCCACGTGGTTTCCTGCAAGTGCGAACCGCACATGGGGTCCAAACGGTGCTGAGCGGGACGGTGCGAGAAAGGTAGCGCCGGCATATCTCCGGCTGTCGAGACGTCGGACTGCGCAGCGGATGCTACTTTAAGTTGATAACCATGCTGCTAGTGATTGACGTAGGTAACACAAACACGGTACTGGGCGTTTTCGCTCGGGTCGCCAAGGTACATGCCGATGGCGAAGCCGACAATTCTGCCCGTTACGAGCGACTGGTGGCCAACTGGCGCGTCGCCACGTCGCGCACCAGCACGGTCGATGAATACGGCGTTCTGTTCCGCAACTTGTTTTCGATGGCCGGTCTTGAATCCAAAGGCATCCACGGCATCGTAATTTCATCGGTGGTCCCGCCGCTCGATCCCGTGTTGCGGCAGGTATGCGAGCGCTACTTCAACTTGCGCCCGCTCTTCATCGAACCCGGGGTCAAGACCGGAATGCCCGTGCAGTACGACAATCCAGCGGAAGTCGGAGCCGACCGCATCGTGAATGCCGTGGCGGCATTCGTCAAGCATGGCGGCCCCTGTGTCATTGTGGATTTCGGCACGGCCACCACGTTTGACTGCGTATCCGCGAAGGGCGAGTATCTCGGCGGTGTCATCTGTCCGGGCATCGGTATTTCCGCCGACGCGCTTTTCGAGCGCACGGCGCGCCTGCCGCGTGTGGAGATCCGCAAGCCTGCCCGCGTCATTGGCTCAAACACCGTGGGCAGCTTGCAGTCTGGTCTGTACTACGGATATCTCGGATTAGTAGATGGAATTCTGGAACGACTCATAGGAGAGTTAGGGCAAGAGACGCACGTCATCGCGACTGGCGGGCTGGGGCCGATGATCGGCACCGGATCGAAGTACATCAAGAACGTGGATGATTTTCTTACTCTGGAGGGCCTGCGCACTATCTGGGAGCGAAATGTGCCTTCCCGCAAAGACTCTGTGGGATTGAAAGCGCCTTCCAATCCGTCCTCCAAAGCGGCAAACCCTAAGTCGAAGAATGGTGACAACCCGGCGAAAACCCCTACTTCGCGTTCAATCCGCTAACCTGCCGTGAAAAACTATTTCAACTACTTCACAGAGATTGAGGAGCGTTATCTGCAGCGTCGCGGCGGTGGCCTGTTGCTGTCGACTTTAGATTGGGCGTTGATCGAAACGTGGAAAGACGCCGGTATTCCGCTGGAAGCGGTCCTGCGCGGCATTGACGCCTCCTTCGACCGTTATGAACAGCGTCCGTCAAAGACAAAGAAGGTGAACAGCCTGGCGTACTGCTCGCAGGAAGTGCTGGCTGCAGCCGAAGACATGAAAGAAGCCGCTGTCGGCGCGCAGCCGGCTGTTAGACCAAACTACCGACAGGGGTTCGAACCGGAGGTCATCACCTCCTTCCTTTGCCGGAATGCAGAGTTGCTCGAAAGTGTGAAGTTGCCGCAAGGAAATATGGCCGCTGTGCGATCTTTTGTTCAAGGCACGGCAAGAACTCTACGCCAGATTGCCGAGGAAACTAGGAGCAAACCTGCAGCGCGCTTGGAAGATTTGGAACGCCGTCTCACTGTACTTGAGGAGAAGCTCTTTGCCGGGCTGCTGACGTCAACCCCCGACGATGAGATCGTCGCAATTCGAGCCGGGGCCGATCGCGATCTTGCTCCCTACCGCAGAAAAATGTCCGGGGCGCAGATCGATCAACTGCAGAAGCAGTACCTCCACAAGCGGCTGCTGGAGAAATACGGTCTGCCCCGCCTGAGCCTGTTCTACATGTGACAATCCCAATCCATTTTTTCGACGCATTAATTCTCGGCGGCGGCGCAGCTGGCCTGATGTGCGCCATCGAAGCAGGCAAGCGCGGACGCCGCATTGCCGTGCTCGAGCACACCGACCGTCTCGGCAAGAAGATTCTGATCTCCGGCGGCGGCCGCTGCAATTTCACCAACCTTCACTGCCGGCCTGATAATTTTCTCTCCGCCAATCCGCATTTCGCCAAATCGGCGCTGGCCCGGTGCACCCCGGCGGATTTTATTGCGCTGGTGGAAAAGCATCGCATTCCCTATCACGAGAAGACGCTGGGTCAACTATTCTGTGATCGCTCGGCTCACGACATTTTGTCGATGCTGGAAGAGGAGTGCAGGACTACGGGCGTGAATATTTTTCTGAACACCGGGATTCAAGAAATATCCCGCACCACGGCGTTCGTCGTACGCACACCAAACGTAGAATTCCACTCGCCCGCGCTCGTGGTTGCCACCGGAGGCCTGTCGATTCCGAAAATCGGAGCGACGTCTTTTGGATATGACTTGGCACGGCAGTTTGGGCTCAACATTCGGGAGCCGCGTCCAGCCCTGGTACCTCTCGTGCTGAACTCCGAAGACCACTCCCATTACTGCGATCTGGCAGGCGTTTCCGCCGAAGTAATGGCATCGTGCAACGGCCAGCAGTTTCGTGAAAAGATGCTGATCACGCATCGCGGCCTGAGTGGTCCTGCGATCCTGCAAATTTCGTCTTACTGGAAGAAACTAGAGCCGATCCAGATCGACCTCGCGCCCGGAGCAAACCTGACATCTGCATTCCGCGACCCGAAGACCCCGCGGACTCTGCCGACGCTGCGGTCAGAGTTGCGCAAGGCTCTGCCGAACCGCTTCGCCGATCGCTGGCTAGAACTGCGTGCGCCCAAGTCATGGACCAACTCCGCGCTGGCCGATTTCGAGCAACAGACTCACGCGTGTACCTTGACTCCGGCTGGAACCGAAGGCTTCGAGAAAGCCGAGGTAACCGCCGGCGGCGTCGATACGGACGAACTGTCCGCCAAGACCATGGAAAGCCGCAAAGTCCCAGGTCTGTTCTTCATTGGCGAGGTAGTCGACGTGACCGGCCATCTCGGCGGATTCAACTTCCAATGGGCATGGGCCTCAGGCGCGGCGGCGGGTAGAGCCTTGTAGCCTCTCATTTAGAATCGCTTCTTGCTCCTCACCATAGAAAAGCTGATCTACGGCGGCGATGGCCTCGCCCGCTTGCCCGCCGACGCCAGCGGCCGAGGCAAGGCCGTCTTCATTCCGTTCGTCCTGTCAGAAGAAAGGGTCGACGCCTCAATCACCGAACAGAAGCCCGGATTTGCCCGAGCGCAGGTCGACGCGATTGTCGAGCCCTCTCCACACCGTATCCAACCGGGGTGCCCATACTTCGGCCGCTGCGGCGGTTGCCATTACCAGCACGCCACCTACGAGCATCAACTCAACATCAAGAAAGGAATCCTGCGTGAGACCCTGCACCGCACCGCGAAGCTGGAACTGCCGGTCGAGATCCAACTTCACCCGTCGCCGTCGTGGAACTATCGCAACCGGTCGCGCCTACATGTGCAAACGAGCCCAACGTTTGCGGCCGGATATTTCAAGATGGCTTCTCACGAACTGCTCGCGGTGGAAGAATGCCCGATCAGTTCTCCGCTGATCAACCGCGGCATAGCCGCACTCTGGCAGAGCGGGAGAAAGGGCAAAGTGCCACCCGGCATTCGCGAAGTCGAATTCTTCGCCAACTCGGACGACACGGAAATGCTGATCGAGATCTCGGGCTCGTCCGAATGCCGCCGCGCCGCAGTCCGAACATGGACCGAGGATCTGCGCACTTCCATGCCCGAGATCGCCGGAGTGGTGGCATTCCGCGAGATAAAGTCCGGTGTGCAGTCCGTCCAGGAAAAATTCCTGAGCGTCGGCGCCGAACACTTGATCTATCGGACACAGCGCGCTTCATACAGGGTCAGCGCGGGATCATTCTTCCAGACCAACCGCCATCTAACCGACGAACTCGTAAGAATCGTCACCGCCGGACAGTCCGGCGAGCTGGCTCTCGACCTCTATGCCGGCGTAGGCCTGTTTTCCACAGCCCTGGCTTGTGACATTCATCACATCATTTCTGTTGAGTCGTCACAGACATCCTCAGCCGATCTTGCCTACAATCAGCCCTCGAATGGAGAGGCGGTCCAGGCCACCACGGAGCAATACCTGGCCCGTGCGGAAAATTCGGGGCGAGTCGGGAAGGACGCAGTCCTCCCTCATACTTTTGTAAAGCCCGGCCTGGCGGTGGTGGACCCGCCCCGAAGCGGCTTGGGAGAACGCGTGGCGCGATTGTTGGCGACCTTGGGCGCGCCACGCGTTGTTTATGTCTCCTGCGACCCGGCGACGCTGGCCCGCGATCTGGTGACCTTGCTTGCGGCAGGTTACCAAATCGAGCGTGTTCATCTGGTGGATTTGTTTCCGCAAACCTACCATCTGGAGAGCGTCGTACACCTCGTGCGTTGAGGCGAGATAAGTCTCGCGTTTGGCTTCCGCTGTCTCTCCTTTTATCAAGGTTCAGCGCCCCCATGATCTCGCCGCTCACTTCGGCCAGTCCTCCAGCCTTTCACTTCAAAGCGTCACGTCAGCCTCTGCTGTGGGCCGCCGTTGCGTACTCGGGCGGCATCATCGCAGGCGTCTATGCGTGGCGACCCGCTTTGTGGTGGTTTGTTGCCGGAGCGATGTTCCTGGCCGCCACCGGATATTTCGCGCAGCGCCGGTCGCCCTTCGCCTGGGCGCTTACTATGGGAGCGTTCTTCCTGGCGGGCGCCGTTCACGTGCAAGTGCTCGAAGGCGCTCGCCTTGATATGAGCATTCAACCTTATACCGATCGGCAAGGACTCCAAATCGTCGCGCACGTCATGCGGGATGGACGCGTGACGCCAGGCGGCCTAGGCGAAATCAGGCAAGCACTGGATGTTGAGGCGGAAGAAGTCCAGACAGCAACGGGCCAGATCGTCCTCGCTCACTCGGGTATACGACTCAGCATCTACGGCCAAAGTGCGAGGACTGCCAGTCCCGACGATGCCCCCGATGTATCTTCCGCAAGTGCCGCAATGCCGATCTTTCATTACGGCGATCGCATCCGTTTCCTCGCCAAGCTCAGAATGCCCCGCAATTTCCGCAACCCCGGCGCATTTGATTATCAAGGCTATCTCGCCGATCACGGCATCGCCGCGCTAGGATCGGCAAAACTGGAAAATGTCGAGTTGCTCCCCGGATTCTCCGGCAATCGACTTGCCTGGTGGCGCAGCCGCTTGCACCGCAGTATCATCGCGAAAATCCACGAACTTTGGCCTGTGCGCGAAGCCGCTCTGATCGACGCCATGGTCATCGGCGAAGAAGCTTTCATCGATCGCGACACGCGAGTCGATTTCCAGCGATCAGGCACCTACCACGTCCTCGTCGTCTCCGGGATGAACGTCAGCATCCTGGCGTTCGTCGTCTTCTGGACGCTGCGCCGGCTGCATCTCGGCGAATTGCCGGTCACGCTGCTGACGGTTGCGTTTTGCGTTGGATATGCCTTCATCACAGAAGTGGGCGCGCCGGTTTGGCGTGCCACTTTGATGTGCGCTGTCTACCTCGGCACTCGCCTGCTCTACCGCGACCGCGCCATGGTCAATGCGATCGGGGCAGCCGCACTCGGCCTTCTGATCTTCGATCCGCGCCAGCTCTTCACCGCCAGCTTCCAAATGACTTTCGTTTGCGTCCTGATCGTAGCCGCAATCGGCATACCGATCCTGCAGCGTACTTCGCAACTCTACAAACTGGCGTTGGCCAACTGGGACTCCAACGACTTCGCCTCGCGGCTGCCACCAAGGGTCGCCCAGTTCCGCGTAGACCTGCAATTCATCTCGGCGCGATTGGCTTTGTTCCTTGGACAGAAGTGGTCGCGTCGCATGGTCCGCGCCACAACCGGCTTCGCACTAGCAGCATGGGAATTGCTCTTCATCTCTGCCGTCATGCAGATGGGGTTGGCGCTTCCCATGGCCTACTACTTCCACCGCGCCACAACCATCGGCTTGCCTGCGAATCTGATCGTTGTGCCTCTTACGCAGTTGATGATGCCCGCCGCCATAGCTGCGCTGGGCCTGGGATACGTCTGGCCCTGGCTCGCCAAACTACCTGTGATTGTGACATTGCTTGCCGTAGACGGAATTACCGGCTCCGTGCACGGCTTAGGCGGCATGCGTCTCGGCGACCTGCGCGTAGCCATGCCGTCCGGCTTCACGATTGTCCTTGCGGCCGTGGCGCTCCTACTGGCGATGTGGACCGCCCGGCGCAGAGGAATACTCGTAACCACCGGCCTTGCCGCAATCTTCCTTGCTTGGCTCGCCCTCGCATTCCTGCCGCCCAAACCGCGAACTTATGCCGGCGTTCTCGAGGTCACTGCGATCGACGTGGGCGAAGGCGATTCCATCCTCCTCATCACGCCCCAATGCAAAACTCTGCTGGTGGATGCCGGAGGTCCCATCGGCCCCGGTGGCTCTCAACTCGATTTCGGAGAAGATGTAGTCTCGCCATATCTCTGGGCCCGCGGCATCTCGCGCCTCGACGCCGTCGCCATTACCCACGGACACTCCGACCACATTGGAGGAATGATCGCAGTGCTGAAGAATTTCAAACCGAAGGAATTGTGGATCGGCGTGCTTCCTCCAAGTCACGCGCTGGAAAACGTGATTGCAACCGCCCAGGCTCTCGGAGTGAAGATCGTGCGTCACTGGGAGGGAGATGATTTCGCATTCGGCGGAGCCGCAGTGCGTGTACTGTTTCCGCCGCGTGGCTGGTCCGCAGGCGCCAAGCCCCAGAACAACGATTCCATGGTGCTGCAAGTCGGCTATCGTGATTCATCGGTCTTGCTGGAAGGAGATGCGGAAAAGCAAGTGGAACGCCGCATCGCCGCCCTGGAGCATCCGCAAGCGGATTTGCTGAAGGTAGGACATCACGGGAGCGCAAATGCGACCACGCCAGAGCTGATCATGTCAGCCAAGCCGGAGTTTGCAATGATTTCGGTAGGATCCGGTAATTGGTTCGGCCTACCCCGCAATGAAACCCTCGCCCGCCTGGCCGCCGCCCGAACTCGTGTCTACCGCACTGATCTGGATGGAGCGGTTACTTTTTATCTAGACGGCCGTTCGGTTACGCCTTGGGTGGCGGCTCTTCAATAATGCCGATCTCCGCCGCTTCGTCCTCGTCCGCCGGCAACTGCTGATGATCGGCGATCACACTGCGTGCCGCATCCGCGTCTTCCTCACGCACCAGGATGATCATTCCACCCAATCCCGGGAACGCATCCTGCACCAGCGACGCAGAAGTGAGATCGCTTTCGATGCCCGCTGAATCAAGAAGTCCCTTCACCACCAGAGCCTCAGATTCTTGCTCAGAGCCGAAGACTTTGGACAACTTCTCGTTTGGATTAGGGCGCGGCTGCGCGCCGCCCACGGGATTGGTGGGTTCGGGCATGAAATCTCCAATTCTGGATTCGGCCCACACAGCCGATTCCTTCCCTTAGCGATTTTACTCCCCCTTCAAGCCAACGGTCCGGTGGATGCCAGTTCTGCGCTATAGGGTTGGCGAACCCCGCCGGCTAACCTCAAACAGCACCTTTGTGTAGTTGCATTCTCTTGAGACTTAGGCAGAATGGGCATAATCAATGGCGCAACGCCGAGGTGTGTCGCGTCATCCAAAAGCTGTGGGGCGAATAAAGGGGACGGCATGAACATTCCTCAGCAGGCCAGGGACGAAGCAAGATTTCCATTGGCGGACCAAGATACCCTCCGCGAACGTGAAGAGGAAGCCCGCAAGATTCGCCGCCTGCAGTTGATGATTAGCATGGTGATGTCCGTTATCGGCCAAGACCCCAACCTGACCGTTGAAGAGGCCTCAGAACTGGCGGCCGGAGCCAAGCGCGCCGCACTTGCCATGTTCCCCGACAAGGAACTTGCCTACGATCTGCTCTACAGACCCCGACTGCAAAGGCTGATTCGCGAGCGCTTCCGCCTGCAATAGGTTTTATTCATCTGCGACAGAATTTCTCAGTGTCCCGATTCCCTCTACGCTGACTTCCATCGTGTCCCCGGCTACCACTGGTCCCACTCCTGAAGGCGTTCCGCTCGGAATCAAATCTCCCGGAAACAAGGTCATCGCCTGAGCGATGTGACGGATCACAATATCCAGATTGAAGATGAAATCACGGGGGGTCCCCTGCTGCGTCCCCTCGCCATTGACCCGCGTTTCTACGCCGATGCCAGCCCACGGATCGATCTCATCGGTCACAACGGGCCCTACCGGGCAGAACGTGTCAAAGCCCTTGGATCTGGACCACTGCCCGTCTTTGTTTTGCAGATCGCGCGCCGTAACGTCATTCACGCAGGTATAGCCGAGGATGTATTGCCGAATGTCCACATCTGCCGCCGGTTGATAGCAAGTCTTGCCGATGACGACACCAAGTTCGCCCTCGTAATCGACCCTTGCCGAAATCCTCGGACGCCGCACGACCCCGCTCGGCGCCAGCAGTGCCGACGTGGCCTTCAGAAAAATCAGCGGCTCCTTCGGAACTTCGTGGCCCAGTTCGGCTGCATGCTCGCGATAGTTCCGCCCGATGCAGACGATCTTCGATGGCCGCACCGGCGGCAGTAGCGCAGCCCCTTCCAGCGGAATCGCCTCGATGCGTCTCGTGCGCAACCCTTCCATGTCTCCGTCGGCCTCCTCAGGAGGCGTGAGCAGGATTCGCACAATGGCATCCCGCCCGGCCACGGACTCGACCAGTCCATACTCAGCTTGTCCATTCAACTGAAATCGGCAGTATCTCATCATCTTCTATCTAAACACGACTTACGGATTTCAGGCGAATATTTCCTGCCATGGAGCGCACATTCCGGCGTCTCACGCCCTCTATCGCGGAACCACTTCGCTAGCCTCTTCCGACCACGCGCTCTCATTCCCGCGAGCATCTACGGCCGTCACAGAGTAAAAATAGCGCTTCCCCGGCTCGATGTTCGTGTCCCGGTAAGCTGGTATCTTAACCGGCTCCGCGTTCAGCTTGATCGCAGACGTTCCGTCCGTGTGACGATAGACGTTGTACCCGGCCAGATCCAGGTCGGGAACCGGCGCCCACACCAGATCGATAAAAGGTTTCTGCCCCGGACCGGAAAACACCGCCTGCAATCCCGCAGGAACAGCGGGCGGAAAAACATCATTCGCGAACACTTTGACATCGGGCGTGTCGTCGCCTTCGACCTGCACTTCCGTCTCATGCGCCTGAGCCATTACCGTGACCGCCTCTGCACGGTAGTAGTACGTCTTTTCCCATTCGATTGCCGAATCGGTGAGAGTGAATGCATGTTCGCCGCCGGCAGGCAGGTCGCCCACGAGAGTCTGCTTCTGATCTTCTCCGCGGCGATAAACCCGATAAGTGAAGTGCACGTCGGAAATCGCGGGTGTCGCCTCGCCCGTCCAACTCAGCACGACCCCCTGACTTGTAACGTGCGCCTGAAAGTCCTGCGGCGGCGGCAGAGTGCGTATGACCGGAACCCGTACCTGGTTCGAAAGCCCGGCCCCGCGACGATCGCGATTGAGGACCTCCACGGCGTACGTCACAGAAACAGAAGGCGAGTCCGGCTCCATCTGGAGAAGAAGTGTGTCGATGTATGAACTGGCAACCTTCTGACTGGAAGACTTACTCGTGCTTAGACTAGATGTAGCGGCTGCTTCGCCCACGGGTGTCCCGCATTGCGTTAGCTCTGTGGCAAATGCTCGGCAGATCCGGGTCGGCCCGAGACTGCGAACCGTCTGCCGATCGGTGGTCATGTTAGGAACCGTCCACGTAAGGGTTACTCGATCACCCTTGCGTGAAGCTCGCAGATCTGTTGGCGGCTTTGGCAAATCCAGTGACGGCGGTAGTGGTGGCCCAACCGTCGCGCACGCCGTAACCATCAGGGGCACGCCAAGAGAGAGCAGCGTCCTTGCCGGGAATCTCATGCGGAAAGAACAGACTACCAGAACGCTACGCAGTCAACTCTTTCACTGCTTCACGGAAAACCTTGGTATGCCGGTCGACGTCCTCATTCTCCGTCTGCGGCGACATGAGCGCCATGTTGTGGAAGGGTGTAAGCAAAATTCCACGATTCATCGCGTAGAGGTGCATGAATCGCTCGAGTTCAAAATCCATGGCATCGTGCGCCTCTGTGCCGTTCTTCGGCTCTGGACCGAACAGGTACTCCGCGCGGCAACCGAGACGCGTAACATGCCACGGGAGTTCCGCATCCGCAATTGCCTTGGCCACGCCCTTTGTCCATCGTTCGGCCATTGGAATCATTCGGTCGAACGCCTCTTTAGTGAGCACCTTCGTCAGCGTGGCGCGCATGGCCGCCAGCGACAGTGCATTTCCCGCTAGCGTGCCTCCGATGCCTCCAACGTCACAGTTCTCCAGTTCCTGCTTCGCCACAATACGGCCGGCAACTTCCTGCGAGAAGCCATACGCAGCTCCGGGAATACCGGCTCCAATTGCCTTCCCGAAGACGATCACATCGGGATCGAGATTCTCCGCCCTCGTAAATCCTCCGGGCCCGGCGCAGATCGTGTGTGTCTCATCAATAATCAGCAGGGTTCCGTGCTTCCGTGTGAGTTCGCGTAGCGCCTTGTGATATCCCGCCTGAGGATGCACGATTCCCACATTCGTCATAGCTGGCTCCGCGAGCACGCAAGCCACATCTCCATGAGCCAGTGCCTGCTCCAGCGCAGCGACATCGTTGAACTCGACAACTTTTGTAGTCACCGCAGGATTTACTGGCGGCCCAATATTCCCCGGCCGCGGCCCTGCCGTCCCATCCGCTGCAAGATTGATGAAAGTCTCGTCCACCGTCCCGTGATAGCACCAGTTGAACACCAGAATCTTCGGACGTCCTGTAATCTGCCGAGCCAGCCGGATCGAAAACCGGTTCGCGTCCGTCGCCGTCAGCGCAAACTGCCAGTAGGGAAGATGAAAACGCTTCTGCAGTTCCTCGGCGACGACGATCGCATCCTCTCCCGGCAGCATCAACGTGATTCCGCGCCGCATCTGTTCTTCTGCTGCCTTGACCGTGGCGAACGGCGAATGACCGGTCATCGCCCCCGTATCGCCCAGGCAGAAATCGATGTAGCGGTGACCGTCGACGTCGAAAAAGTGCGCTCCCTGCGCCTCGCGTACAAACGGAGGAAAAGCCCCAGCCCACTTCACCATCCAGTTCATGGGCACGCCGGCGAGCAGCGACTTGCGCGCGCGCTCAAACAGCGCCTTCGACTTTGGGCGCTCGTCTACAAATTTCTTCTGCTCGCGTTGCATGAGGGACTGCAGGCGGGAACGATCAATAGCTTTCATCGTCGAAAAGAAATCACAGGAGAATCAAGAATCCCCCTGTGCACCTCTGTGTCCTCTGTGGGGAGATTCTTACAGAATGTACCGCGATAAATCCTGATCCTTCACAATATCAGCCAGCATCTTGCGGACATATTCCGCATCCACCGTGACCTGCTCACCCTTCTTCTCGGGAGCTTCGAAGCTCAATTCGTCCAGCACGCGCTCCATGATCGTATGCAGCCGACGTGCTCCGATATTTTCCGTGCTCTCATTCACCCGGAAAGCGAAGTGCGCGATCTCATCCAGCGCCTCCGGCGTAAATTCCAGCTTCACGCCCTCAGTTTCGAGCAATGCCGTGTACTGCTTTACCAAAGAAGACTTTGGCTCAGTCAGAATCCGCACGAAGTCTTCCATCGTCAGCGACTGCAATTCCACGCGAATCGGAAAGCGCCCCTGCAACTCAGGGATCAGATCGCTCGGCTTCGAAACGTGAAACGCCCCGGCGGCGATGAACAGAATGTGATCGGTGCGCACCATCCCGTAACGCGTATTCACCGTGGTCCCTTCCACAATGGGCAGAATGTCCCGCTGCACGCCTTCCCGCGAAACATCCGGCCCGTGCCCGCCTTCGCGGCCGGCAATCTTGTCGATCTCGTCCAGAAATACGATCCCGGAATTCTCCACCCGATCAATCGCCATGCGCGTGACCTGGTCCATGTCAATCAGCCGCTGTTCTTCTTCCTGGATCAGATACTCGAAGGCCTCGTTCACCTTCATCTTCCGCTTCTTGGTCCGCTGCCCGAAGATGTTCGGCAACATGTCCTTAATGTTGACGTCCATCTCCTCGACACCCTGGTTGGTCAGAATCTCAAACGACGGGAAATTCCTCTCCCGCACATCGATCTCGACCGTCCGGTCATCAAGCTTGCCTTCGCGCAGCTGCTGTCGCAGTTTTTCTCGAGTGCGGCTGGCCGATTCTGTCAAAGCTGTGCTGCCATCAATCACAACTCCGCCGGTTGTTGAAGACGTTTCAGGACGCGGGGGCGGAGAAGGAGGCAGCAGAATATCTAGCAGCCGCTCTTCTGCATTGAGCTCAGCTTTATCGGCGACATCCTCCAGCTTCTCTTCGCGGACGTTGTCGATGGCGATCTCCACCAGGTCGCGCACCATCGATTCCACATCGCGCCCCACATATCCGACCTCGGTGAACTTCGAGGCCTCCACTTTTAGAAATGGAGAATTCGCCAGCTTCGCCAGCCGCCGCGCAATCTCAGTTTTCCCCACGCCTGTGGGTCCGATCATAATGATGTTCTTTGGAATGATTTCTTCCGCGAGGTCGGGGGTAAGCTTCTGCCGGCGCGTGCGGTTGCGCAACGCGATGGCCACGGCCCGCTTCGCGTCCTTCTGCCCGATGACGTGTTTGTCGAGCTCAGCGACAATCTCGCGAGGAGTCAGTTCGTCCAGCGCAAGCTGTTCTTCTTCGGCGGATGAGGGGAGATAAATAGCCATAACAGTTCTCAGTTCGAAGTTCTCAGTTCTCAGTCGAGCAGCTGTGTTTTAGCTGAGAACTGAAAACCGAGAACTGAGAACTAAAGTTCTTCGATCGTAACCCTGTCATTCGTATAGATGCACATCTTGCCCGCAATCTTCATTGCTTCTTCGGCAATCTGCCGCGCCGAAAGCTGCGTGTGCTCTGCAAGCGCCTGCGCCGCAGCCTGAGCGTAGGGACCGCCGCTCCCGATCGCCGCAATGCCGGTATCGGGCTCGATCACGTCACCCTGCCCGCTGAGCAGAAAAGTCTGCTCCTTGTCGCTCACAAGTAACAGTGCTTCCAAGTGCCGCAGAAACTTGTCAGTGCGCCAGTCACGGGCCAGTTCCACTGCCGCCCGCCCCAAGTTGCCGTGATACTGCTCCAGCTTGGCCTCAAAGCGGCTGAATAGTGTGAATGCATCAGCAGTGGAACCGGCAAATCCGGCCACAATCTTGTCGTTGTACAGTCGCCGTATCTTCTTCGCGGTGTGTTTGATCACCGACTCGCCAAGCGTGACCTGGCCGTCGCCCGCGAGAACCACGCTTCCCCCGCGCCGTATCGACAAAACTGTCGTGGACCGAATCAGTCGTTTCGTAGCCATGAGCGCAATTTTTAATTATAACAGTGACTTAGGGTGCTCTTGCCCGGTGCCCTCAAACCCGCAGATAACACCGGAATCTCCTGATATTTCCAGAAGGCTTCGGTAACCAAATCCGCGATTACCGCTGTGACATTTACCCCCGCCGCGATGGCCCGTACTTTGTAGCTCATGCGCCATTCTGCTGCCGTTCTGTGTGAAGATAAGCGATCCCTTCAAACCTTGGAATTAGCCCTTGATCACCTGAGCATCGAACTCATCAAGTGCCGGTCCCGCCGCGATGCACTGGAACTCGTCATGACCGGCCGCTGCACAATTCTCATTGTTGATTTTGATCTGGCAGGTTCGGAAGAGGCGATACGGATGGCAAATTTACTGCCATCAGAGCAAAAGCCCGCGCTGCTCGCCATTGCCACCCGCGCGTGGCCAGGCACCGGCCAGGCATTTCAGTCGGGCGCCAGCCGCATTCTTTACAGGCCGCTCGAAGCCGAACTCGTGAAAGAAGCTCTGAAATCCGGGAGAAAATCAGGCAGGGCAAACCGTCGCAAGTCCGCTCGTTACGAAGCCAAGACCCTGGTCTATCTGGAACTCGACGGCGCAACCCTGCCGGGAATCAGCATTGACATCGGAGAACACGGACTCGCAATGCAAGCCTCCGAACCCGTGCCGACGAGCTCGAATCTGGCCTTTCGCTGCGTGCTGCCGGGAACTGATGTTACTCTGCACGGCCACGCCGACGTTATATGGGCCAGCGCCCAGGGCCGCGCCGGATTGTTCTTCTCGAAACTCGCTCCTGCCGCGCGTAAGCACTTGAAGCATTGGCTGCACAAGCGCGGCCATCACAGCAAAGCGAAAAACGACGTCCGCGACATCCTGCCTCCGTCGGATGCGCACGTTGCATTCGCGAATTCCGAGGAAGAATTTCAGGTGGAACACTAGAAACAAACCGGCCTCGCTGCCGCCTTTCATGCCCCATTGTTCTATCGGCGCCAATCTGTCTTAGAATCATCCGGTTGCAGGTGATTCAAGGAGGTTGCGCTGACTACATCTATCCAACGAGATCTAGCTTTCAACGGACACTCGATGGTCGGCAAACTCCAGCGTGTGCTGGTGTGTTCTCCGCGCACCGCCGGATGGGGTGACCCACGCCGGTCCGCATCTTGGCACGAACTCGGATTTCATCACCCACCCGGTTTCGCTCTGGCTCAGGCTCAACACGAGAGCTTCTGTCGCGAATTGAAAGGCGCAGGGAGTGAAATCATCGAATTGTCCGGGGCTGGTCATCTTTCTCTCGACGCCGTCTACACTCACGATGCCTCGCTGCCCTCGGATTTCGGCCTGATCCTGATGCATCCGGGGAAGGCGAATCGCGTATCGGAAGCGGAGCGTCATGACTTCACGTGTGAAGCGAAAGGTATTCCCGTCTTCGGCAGAGTCGTGCCGCCGGCGTGCACGGAGGCTGGAGATATCGTCTGGCTGGATTCGAAAACTCTGTTGATTGGTCACGGCTACCGCACGAACGCAGACGGTATCGCTCAGATGCGTGCCCTGCTCGCGCCAAAAGGCGTCGATGTGATCTCCGCTCCGCTCCCTTACGGTCCCGGCCCGTCAGCTTGCCTGCATCTGATGTCCCTCATGAGCCTGCTCGACGAGCGGACTGCTCTGGTCGATCTCCCGTGGCTCGCCGTCGAAACCGTGGAACTGCTGAAATCGCGCGGCTTCAGCTTGATCGAGATCGACTACTCGGAGCGCGACTTGCTGGCCTGCAATGTATTGTCGTTGGGCGGCAAGCGCCTGCTCGCAATCGAAGAAAACCGCAAAACGAACGCCCGTCTGCGTCAAGCCGGATTCGATGTCCGCACCTTTCCCGGCAGCGAAATCTGCATCAACGGCAGCGGCGGCCCGACTTGCCTCACGCGTCCCCTGATGCGCGGATAAAACCCTGAGGATTCGATTCCGATTCGAAGACAACCTTCAAGGTTTCCGGATCGAACGGTACGGACGAATGCTCGTTTGCTGTTCCCATAGTCGCAACTCCTGCTCTTGAGTCCCGAGCACGTTCGGTGGCCTAGACCGTTATCATAGTTACTGTAGACCGTAACCAGAATGCGCAAACCACGCCG
>VFSW01004454.1_pt1 | contig 20871 bp, 25 predicted proteins | sample 5358111 | NCBI WGS metagenome assembly VFSW01 (sample SAMN11554181, study PRJNA540505) | mine drainage metagenome | isolation source: sediment from site ElyBrook_90M | place: USA: Ely Copper Mine, Vershire, VT | collected 2017
CTCCGACTGTCCACTTTGCCGTGGACTGGCTGTCCAGTTTGCGTGGAATACGCACTGCACCAACACCTTCAACTCCTTGCCACGTTTGGCGATCCCGGTAATCCCGACGCCGGTCCCGTCCGCCTCGCAACGCGGCTCTTCATTTTCGTCCAGAACAAATTCCATCCCGGCGCCCACCTGTTGCACCGACTTCCAAATCGTCATCTTGTCTATCGCCCACCCGAACATCTTGCCGAACTTCTCCGCCACACGGTAGGAAGTCAACGCGCCCAGCAGAGCCAACTTGCGCCGGGTTGCTTCGGGAATCCTCTTCCTGGGTTCCATGCCTAGCAACATCCGGGTGATGTACTGCTTGCTGCCGCACCCCTTGCACTCCACCTGCAACTGTTTGAGCGTGATATAGCGGAACCAGGTAAGAATGGTTGTCGCCTTGCCATGCCGCGTCTTCCAGATAAATTTCGTGTCATTGCCACAACATTTACAGGCGAAAGATTTTTTATCCTGAGCCATCTCATACTCGCCGAATGCAACCAGCACTTTCTGAAAAAAATCCTCCAGCAACTGTGGCAACAACGTGAGAAACACTTTCATAATCGACGAAAATGCCCCAGCGCACAAACTGTTTGAGTTGATTCAGGCGAAGAAAAACACTGAAGAACCTGCGCGTGACTTTTCCGACTACAGCGTAATGGTAAAAGAGGCTGATATTCCTGCTGGCGTCTCATTGCTGCGAAAGGTTGGATAATTTTTGTTGGTATCCTCAGGTTGTAGCAATCTATCGACAGCATATAATGGCCTCATATGATTAAGGAGAAATCACATGCAATACGCTGACATCATTGCAAGGGAAGCTGACTCGCTTCCCCTGGAAAAACAGGCTGAGGTACTCGATTTCATCGAGTTCCTCAAGGTGAAGCAAAGCAGATTAGGCGTAGCCGCCCCCATGACGAGCGAGGAAATCGAAGCGTTTTTCCGCAGCTTTAATGTGGATACGAGCGGCTACAAGTTTGACCGGGACGAAGCCAATGCCCGCTAAGGCGTTTATTGATACGAATGTTGTTATTTACGCCTTGGGGCCAAATTCTGCGAAGGCTGCACTGGCCGCTCCTCTGTTTATGCATCACCCGACTATATCGACTCAGGTGCTTTCTGAAACGGCGAATGTGGCATTGAAAAAACTGGCCTTACCGTTATCTGAAACAGGCAAGCTGCTCGCGATGCTCGAAACAACATGCCGGGTGGAAATCGTTACTCCGGCGACTTTGCAGCGCGCCTTGGACATAGCCGGGCGTTATGGTTTCTCCTGGTTTGATAGCCTGATCATTGCCTCTGCCCTTGAGGCGGAATGCGACACGCTCTATACGGAAGATTTGCAGCATGGGCAGGTGATCGAGGGAAAATTGACCATAACCAATCCGTTTGCTGTGTGAGCATGAGCGAGCATGGAAGATGCCGACACCATCATGCTTTCCGCGCTCCAGCACTGGAGCTATTGTCCGCGCCAGTGCGCGCTGATTCATCAGGAGCAGGCATTCGACGAGAACGTACATACCATGCGAGGCAATGCGGCGCATGAGCGGGTGGATGAGCCGGGTTATGAAACATTCGAAGGTGTGCGCGAGGAAAGGGCTTTGCCGGTATGGTCGGATAGTCTGGGATTGACAGGCAAATGCGATGTGGTTGAGTTTCACCCGGATGTTCATCATGTAGCGCCTGCCTTTCGGGGTGGGCGAGGATTGAAACAGATACCGCACCGCCCTCTTGTAGTGCCGTAATGTGTAGCGCCTGCCTTTCGGGGTGGGCGAGGATTGAAACCCATAGGCCCGCTGCTCGGAGGAGTTGGCAGGAACATAATCAGTTTCCCCCGCGTCTGCGGGGATATCCCCAAAGAAACAGACCAATTATGAGCTATTCAAATGAACCGTGCACAGGGAGATACCATTGTTTACACAAAATTTCTTGTATCCTCCATTGGCATTTAACACTGCGTTGCCAATTTTGTATTTGTTATTTTTAACCTTTAAGGTTATATTAACGCATGGAGAAAAAGAGACCACATTACTCACTGTCCGATATTCAGCGTGTTGTTGAAGTAAGAGGTGTTAATGCATTTACCGCTACCGCGCTGACAGGCGCTGCCGCTTTGGGTCTTTCCAATGCGCAGGCGGTTATGGTGGTGTTGGAACTTAAGCAAAAAAATTTGTACAAGAGTATGACGACGCATCTGGATCACACGATTTGGCAGGATGTGTACCACGCAACGCTGCAAACAGGTTTAGTGGCTTACATCAAGGTTACTTTACGTGAAAATGGAACAGTCGTTATCCAGTTCAAGGAGAAATGAAATGAAACACCTATGCCTGAATTGCGAACAGGGCGTGATGGTTCGCAGCAAAAAAGATAGTGTGATCGAGTATCGAGGTCGTCGCGTAACCGTTCATGCGCTGGATGGGTGGCATTGCCCTGTGTGCGGGGAAGTAGAGTTTGCTGATAACGAAGGTGCTCGTTATGCAGATGCATTGGAGAAGTTGCGATTAAGCGTTGATGCAGAAGAAGCGGCTGAGCTTGCGCGTATTCGCAAGAAACTCAAACTTTCGCAACGTCGCGCAGCAGAAATTTCGGGTGGTGGAGTTAATGCTTTTTCACGTTATGAAAATGGTAAAGCGAAGCCAGTGGCAGCGGTTGTGAATCTGTTTCGGCTGTTAGATCGGCATCCTGAACTGATAGATGAGCTTCCTACATAGGCGGGGGATTTAGGCAGCCCATTTTTTACTGTCACCGATTTGTCACGTGACACCGCCATTGTGGGGCTAATCAGGGCTATTTGAGGCTAGTTTTCGATAGTGCGGGCATCGTAAGCTATTGATTAATAAAGGTCGTATGTTGTACCTTCGTACTACGAACCAAGGGGTAGGGCGTTCGAATCGCTCCGGGCGCACCAATCAGGTATAAAATTGGGCACTTGATTATTCAGGCTGCCCTTTTTTATTTGCTGCATGGTTTCTGCCAGTGCTGCATAGCTGCCTTTAATGGTGGCGGTCTTATCTACCACCACGATTTCATCAACCAGCGCATTCAGATAGCTTTTTGCCAAGGGCGAACCTTTAGCCAACAGTTTTTTTCGTAGCACCTTGCCGAATACGTCCACCTGACTGGCTTTAAGATAGTCTCCTGTTGGTATTGATGTGTCGCGGCGTACACCCGCCATTTCGATGAATAACGCCTCGCGTGATGCCTTGAGCTGTTGGGCACGGCGTTGCGTGGTTTCGTCCAGATCAACAATGCCCGTTTCTATGGCGTCCAGGAGCCGCTGCTGGCGTTCCTCAATCTTTTTGAGCTGGCGGTTCAGGTCGTTGATTTTAGTCTGCTGTCCGTCCTTGGATGACTGGATGCGCTTGCGTAGCACTTCCATCATTGTTTGCAAACGCTCCGGTGCAAAAACCTGATCGGCAAGTTTAGCCAGCACCAGATCATCAAGTTTTTCCATGGGCAGATTGCCACTGCTGCAAGCGTGATTGCCTTGGGCGTGGCGGCTGGTGCATTTGTAATACTTGTATCTGCCGCTTTTGCCTGTGACCAGCGTCATGGCATGACCGCATACACCGCACTTGAGCAGGCCCGTGAGCAGAGTGGGGGATGACACGCGGCGCGGCGGCGCATTGTTCGGTGAGCGGGCCTCACGTTTTGCCCTGACCTGTTCAAAGATAGCTGCGTCAATGATGGCAGGGATGAGCGTTTTGACCCATTCCTCAACCGGACGCATTACGTTATTTTTCGAGTCGCGCATATTGAAGTAATAATCACCCATATAGGTCGGGTCAGATAACATGGAATGTATTTTCTGAAGCGTAAAGGCGCTGCCTCGCATGAATAGCCCTTTGCCTGCCAGATGCTTGGCAATCTCCTTGCAGCCCATCACACGCCCCTCGAAACCGTTCAGATACAAGTCATACGCGAGACGGACAACTTCCGCTTCCGCTTCGTTGATTTCCAGTTTCTTTTTGCTGCGTCCGCGACTTCCTGCCTGTCCGGTTGCAACGGCCTGATAACCAAAGGGCGGTTTTGAGCCATTGAAATAACCTTGCCGTGCGTTCTCTTTCATGGAGCGTGAAACGTGCTTGGAAATCTCCTTGGATTGATGCTCGTCAAACAAACAGATAATGCGCCGCATCATTTCGCCGCCAGCGTCATCGCTGGTCGGTTGAGTGATGGAAATGACCTTGACCTTGTTCTTGGCGAGCTTGCGTTCATACATACCGAACTCGATGCCATCGCGGAAGAATCGCGACAGGCTGTGAATAATGATGGCCTCGAATACCGGTGGTTTCATCATCGCATCATTCATCATTTGCTGAAAGATGGGCCGCTTGTCGTCGGTGGCCGTTGCACCTGGTTCGACAAACTCCTGAACGACCAGGTGACCGTTCGCTTTCGCCCATTCATGGAGCTGACGCAACTGATCCGGAATCGACAGGTCATTGTCGGCTTGTCGTGTCGTGGAAACTCTCGCATAAAGTGCAATTTGCATAGCAGCTCCTGAAGAATGGGGTAAGTAGGATTAGTCAGGATAGTTTAACGCGATGGCGGGTTTTATCAAGTCGATTTCGGATTCCATCAAGGCCATTTCAGCAATGATCTCGTTAAGCACGGACATCAGCAACTCGATCTCGGTCTCCTGGATAATATCGGCGCCAGGACGGAATCGGATGATGGGCATCATATCGATCATGATTCCTGGCGTGGGGTCAAAATCGACACAAGCTGTGACAGTCGCTTGCCGGGGTTGCCGGTATGCCGCGAATACGTACTGGAAATGACGGGTCTGTTGACGGCGCGTTGCCGGATCAGCACCGACAATGACACGCCCGCGTACTCCGCCAGCTCCAACACGTCAGCATGCTGCGCCTCGCTGATGCGCACCCGTATCACTATTGCCAATCGTTGTTTGCTCATAACTCTATTCTGCAAGGTGTTCACTTTTGCAGAACTTGACCCAAGGTGCGTCCGAGCTTCACCATAAGCTTTCCTGGACGTGCACTGCGTTGCATCTGAACTTCACCCTGGCTGCACCTTGAAGTGCACTGGAGTGACACCTCAACTGCACCATAACTTCACCCTGAGTGACACAAAAGCAAAGGGACAAAAACCGTACAAGGTAAGGTGATGTAGGACAATTCGATCACGTCTGCGACGCGATCGAACCCGTCCACCTCCCCACTTGGTCAGGCTCCGCCCGACACCCGGTATTCATCGCGCATCTTCCGTGTAAGCGGAATGATGCACACTGTGTTCTCCGCGGTTCCCTTGTCGCACATCACCAAAACAAGTTCAGGTGATTGATCGAGCTCAAGTCTGTTGGGTTGGGTATCGGATTTGCCCATGAATATCTCCTTGTGATTTCGTTGCGCATATCCCTATTCCGCAGGGTGTACACCCGGAAGAAACCGGCTGAAGCCGGAATGAGGCTGGCCGATGCGACAAGGGAACCGCGGAGAATGGCGGATGATGTCCACACACAAACCGGCGAAGGGCAGGGAAATTGGCGGACAAGCGCTGGATGATCGGGTGTCGGGCGGAGCCTGACCAAGCGGTAATGTTCCCGAGTGCCGCCGCAGGCGTGCACGATTTGGGACACATTACCTTACCTTGTACGGATTTGTGCCCTTCACTCCGTCCGTAATTCAGCCGCAACGCATCCGTGCTTTTTTTGGAACAGGAACAACAGGAATCCGAGACTGGAATGACAGGAACCGGCAACCGATAAGATCACAAACCTGCAATCCGCCGACACTGAACATCAGTAGTTCAAGCGCTCAGGTGTACGGCTTGCGGAATAGGAGTAACTCGATACGAAAGTTATCCATCATGAACACAAATTACAACCAAAAACCATCAAAATCAAATCGCGCATCACTGAAACGCAGCACGTCGATTTTGTTTGCAAAACACAGCATGCCGAGATGATATTATCGGCGTTGATCCGGTAGTGTGTAATCAATAAGCCGGTGATTTCCCGCGCAGATTACAGAGCAAATATTTTGGTGCCGATTTGAAATCAGTTTTCGCATCCTCAAGTTCAAGTAACTTCCAGAAATTGAATTTTCTGGAGGTGCACTATGAACGCAGGCAAGACGCTGTTTGCAACAGATCATGGAGTTTGTGCCGTGGAGCAGTTTTGCGAGAATCGCGACACGTTATGGCGGCGATTCCGGCGTGCGCAGTTTAAGATGCACAGAATAAGTCCGCGCCATGGCCTTTGCGCAACTGACTTACCGCGAAAGTCTTCGAGACATCGAGGCTTGTCTGCTGTCCAACCGATCGAAGTTGTACAGCATGGGTTTTCGTTCTCCAGTCAAACGCGCTACGCTGGCCGATGCCAACGAGGGACGCGACTGGCGCATCTGGGAAGATTTGGCGATGACGCTGATCAGACGTGCTCGCAAGTTGTATTGCAACGACAGCTTTGGCATCGATCTTGCGAATACGGCTTATGCGCTGGACAGAAGACCGATCCGGCTATCAAAGGATTGCGATGGACATTACTCAAAGGCAGGGAGAAATTGTCCACCACACAGAGCGCCGATCTGGACGCGCTGGTCGCCAAGATAACAACCAACCGTACTGCCCGTGCGTGGCTTTATTAAGAGCAGCTGCGGGACATTCTCGAGCGCAAGCAGATCAATATCGTTTCCGCCATGCTGAAGCAGTGGTGTACCAATGTCATGCGTTCCAAAGTCGAACCCATGAAAGAGGTCGCCAAAATGATCCGCAACCACTTCGACGGCATCGTGGCGTGGACTCAAACTAGACAAACCAATGGCTTCATCGAAGCACTCAATGGATTGTTCCAGGCTGCCAAACGGAAAGCCCACGGCTACACCAATTTCAATACCATGAGAACGGTGATATTCCTCATCGCTGGCAAGCTCGATTTTAAGAAGTTCAACGCACATGCTGCATAAGCCACTCGGAATTCAAAAAAGCCGTGAAAATATAACTTATGCAGATTTCTTGCGGTGTACCATGCCCATCAGTCCCAGACCGGCAATCATCATGCCGTAAGTTTCGGGTTCAGGTACGCTGGCAGCTGGATATGGTGTTTTGTACCCAGCATTTATCGCATCTGGAGATCCTGAAATTCCAGGATCTCCGGTCACGAAGCCCCCACTAAGAAAACCTACTACGTAGGGACCTTATAACAGGCGCATAAGAAGAGAGCGAAGATAAGGCAACGGCTGTGGTGGAAGAGTTTTATCAAGATGCCGGAGCTGGTACAATTTCCAGCCAGTCGGTGCCCATTCCGACAAAACTTACTAACAAGCTGGAAGAGAACGATCAGGAGGCAGCGCGAATAATGCTTGCGTGTGTCAACAGACTCAAAAGATACTGAGAAGTTTATTTTAAAGCCTTGGCAAGAAAATTATTACTGATCAAAGTCAGCACGCCAAGGTAAGTGTAATAAATATTTAATATTATTGGTCATTATCTTTTGATATTATTATTTATGATAGCGTTAGTGTCGGGAAACGTTATCGATTATTTTAATTTCTCGGCGTAATTTATGTTAACTACATGAGGCCTAAAATGAACAATAAATATGAATCTCAGTCACAAGCTGTCAAGATGGAGACTGCTCCACAGTCCGTTGCATCTGAAACTGAAAGTTTGCGCGAACTGACCTTTGAAGAAGCGTCCTATATTTCAGGAGGTCTTGCCAGCGCTAGAAGCTAAGCTTTGTAATTTAATTAATGATTAGGACCATGAATAGTGGCATATTACGCCACTATTCATGTCAAATTCACAAATTGCGAAACGTCACAAAAACTTAATATTTGTATTGTATATTTATCGACTACTTTATCAGTTACATACATTAACTCGAAAGCACGTCAAAAAATGACTAACAACCACGAACCATGGTATCTAGTAATAGGAGCATGCGGCGGGATAGGCCAAGAGGTTGTGAAACGGTTAACAGAAGTAGCGCATAAAGTAGTTGGTGTTGACGTAACAGAAAAGTCATCAGCTAACTCTTGGCAATACATCATCGCAAAAATTCCAGAAAGTGGCTTTGGGTGGTTAGATATACTAATAAAAACGCACGGCGCTCCATGCGGAGTAGTCTTTGCACAAGGAGTTTACAAGCGTATTCACCTTGAGGAATATAATCAAAATAATTTTGATGAGATTTTATCCTCAAATTATTCAGCAGTGTTTTGGTCGTTACAGATGATTATTCCAAGAATGGTCATAGGCGGTGGTGGCAATGTTGTTGTCATTAGTAGTCAAGCCGGGGCAACAGGGGGGGCTGATCCAGTCTATGCATCAGCAAAAGCTGCATGTAATGCATTGGTCAAATCAATTGCCCGAGAATATGGGAAATCCAATATATCAATAAACGTTGTGTCTCCTGGTCCAGTAAATACAAATATGGCATTTAGCGCAATGTCTACAGATTTAATTACTCGCTATAAGAACTCTATTCCTATCGGAAGATTTTCTGAAGCTGTTGAGGTGGCGGACATTGTCAATTATTTATTAGTTTCTAGCAAAGGGGCTATCAATGGGACAACAATTGACATTGACGGTGGACTGGTAAGACGATGAATAAATTCGCACATATTTTGCAAGTAAGTGAGGAATGTTATATTAAAAATATATATGGTGACTTTAGGTTAAGAGTTTTTAGGATCGAAACGAGCCCGGAAAATATTTTCTCCATCGCAACTTTATATGTTCTTCCTCTTTTTGATGGATGTTTAACTAGAATTAACTCGGCTTGCATTACAAGTGAAACATTTGGTGATACTCAATGCGATTGCAAATGGCAGCTTGAGGAATCATTTAGAATGATTGCCAAAGCAAAAAATGGAATCATTATTTATCTTTCACATCATGAAGGAAGGGGTGTTGGTTTGTTTCATAAAGTCCAAACTATGAATGCTATGGAAAACGATAAATCACTTTGTTCAGCAACTGCATTCCAAAAACTTCACTTAACACCTGACCTTAGAAATTATGATTGTGTAATGCCAATCCTAAATTGGTTTGGGGTTAATGAAATACGCATGATTACAAACAACCCTGAAAAAATAAAAGCTCAAGAAAATCTCGGAGTTAATGTGATAGATCGGATACCACTTGTTAGTGAGGACGCTTCACTACAAGAATATTTAAATAAAAAAAAGGAAAAATTTGGTCATATTATTTCCAACGTGCCAACACCACTCATTTCAGCAATGGAATAATTATGTTTACTAATTTAATTCAAAACATTGAAAAATTCTGTCTCAATAACGACCCTATGGTAGGTCCTGCCGGTCACGAAAATTATGTATCTATAATAAATGAGCATCTGGGAGATAAGAGTCAACAAATAGCTTTTTTGGAAAATTTTACATCCAAGATAGACAAAAATATACGCACAGGTAAATCATTAAACCATGAGAATGGATTTACCAAAATATCAATGTATAAGTTCTCTTCAGGAGCGCAATTGAGGCTGCATATTTTCCCACTTCACGAGTTTATTGATTCATCTATACATAGTCATAGATGGAATTTGAGTTCATATATTCTTTCAGGTGAAATGAAATGTAAAAATTTTCGTTTAATTACTGAGAACGATGAGCACAAAATATTTAAGTTTTATGATGAAATAGGTGGCACTAAACAGTGTGAATTGGATTCGAAAGTTGGCCTAGTATCGGATGCTCAATATGTATTATTTAAAGGCTGTAGTCATTTCCTAAATTTTAAAGTCATGCATCAAATTTCCAAAACGTTTGGATCACGCACAGTGAGTCTCATGTTATCTGGCTCCCCGCAATCAGATTATTCATTAATTTCAAGATCAGATGGTTATCAAATTAAAAATCGAAAATTTTTAACTAATATCGAAATCACGAACAAAATAAATGAAGTTATAGCGACTCATTTAAGTCCAGCAATTCATGCAGTAGATGAAAGTATAGATTCACATCATAAATCAATTTTGTCATCCAATTCGTTATAATGCCAGTTTGAAAATTGATAAATTGAGTGGTCTCGTCTTAAACAGTTTTAGATGTAATTATTGTCGCTATTGCATGAGTGCTTAGATCACTGTTAAATCCCTTACCAACATTAAATTACAATGAAAACATTTGCAGAAAAATTCTTTGAATTATCAATAGTTCGTTCATCTCTCTGTTTAGGTGTGGATCCAACGTCCCAGTTGCTTCAAGACTGGGGTTTGCCGGATTCCGTCTCTGGCCTCTCATGCTTTTGCGAAACAGTAATGGATGCCGCTGATGGAAATTTAGCGATTATCAAGCCACAATCGGCTTTTTTCGAACGATTCGGGCCAGAAGGGATTTCAGTATTAGCCTCTTTGATAAGAAACATTCGTGATCAGGGCGCCTTATCTCTATTGGATTGCAAAAGGGGAGATATAGGCACAACTATAGAGGCATATGCCGATGCTTATCTGGGATGTAGTAGCCCCTTTAATGTTGATGCCATAACTGTATCTCCATATTTGGGAGTTCAAGCGTTGAAACCCGTTTTTCTCAAAGCAAATGAAACTTCAACTGGAATTTTTGTTGTGGTCCGCTCATCAAATCCTGAAGGCCGATCCTTGCAGAATGCAATGCTTCCAAATGGCATATCAGTAGCTGATTTAATTGCTGATGAAATTACAAAATTTAATTGCTCTGTTACCAATGGGATTGGTCCAGTCGGAGCTGTAGTTGGTGCGACAATTACGACTTCAGAAGCGCAAACCTTAAATAGACTCTCGCATTCGTTGATTCTTGCTCCTGGAATCGGAGCACAAGGAGCATCATTTAAAGATATGGCAAGAGCTTTTGGTGGGAGAGTTAAGAACGTGATTCCATCTATTTCTCGAGGTATTCTCAAGGAAGGCCCAAACCTTAAAAAATTAAAAGGTGCTATTAAGCAAAACCAAGAAATCCTTGCAGAAACATTTGCCCATACCATGGAAAAGTAGGTAAATATTTATGGGAAAACTAATTGCTTTTTGTGGTATTGACGGTTCTGGGAAAACAACGCAAATACATTTATTAGAGCAATATCTTGCCATACATTCTATTAATTATATTACCGTAAAACAACCATCAAATTTCTATCGTGAAAATCATCATGTTAGAAAAAAAATAGATGAGAATAATGAAAACTGTAGTTTATTTTTTTTGGCGTTATTGTCCGCGGCAGATAGAATGTTACAGCAGTTTCAAATAATTGGCCCTGCCTTAGAGGCAGGCAATATTGTAATTATGGATCGTTATGTGTACTCCGCTTATGCTTACATGAAAGCACGAGGCATAAATGATGAAGTTTGGCTTCGAAATATTAATAAATTCGCTATCAAACCTGATGTCGTTTTTTACATAGATATCGAGCCATCTTTTGCATTGGACAGAATTATTAACCGAGACGGCATAAGCAAAAAAAAAGAAGAGCAGCATTTAGAGACTATGAAGAAGGTCCGAGACAATTTCATTAACTTATGTGGGGAATTCCCAATTATAAAAATTGACGGCGAACTGGATAAGATTGACATTCATAAAACCATTCTAAATATTATTGATTTAGCAGTTTGTTGAATTTATCCCCAATTTCGCAGATCAACAATGATGCCTGACAATATTTTCGATCCGAATACCGCGCGCCATGTGAAATCGGGTGTTTACATGCCGCCACGCTTGCGGTTTTTGCCGATATTGCATGGCAAACCGCAACTGCGGGCGCACCTCTCCCGTCTATCCTGCACCGGCGAGTGGCACCTGTATGGCGAACAGCTTGGGCAGGCGGCGCAGGTTGACGGTCAACATGGCCAGAGTAAAAACGTCAGCCACCTTGGCTTGTCCGCGCAACTTGGTTTGACGAATCGTCGCGCCGTGTTGTTTGGCATCTCCGAACAAGGTCTCGATCATCTTTCGGGCCACTTGGCTGACACCATAACCGGGATGCCGCGTGGTGCGTGCATCGATGTTGCTCTTGCGCCGGGCGCGTTTGCCGGTCTTGGTGTCGTATTCGTAAGTGTTCTGCGCCACATGCGGCGTCACCTTGATATCACGGCAGGCTGTCACGAATCCATCGGTGTCGTAGTTCTTGTCCGCACCCACGGTCTTCAAGACCTTTCCCGGCAAGGCTTGCAGCATGACAAGGGCAGCTTCGCGCTCGGCCGTGCCCGAAGCCGTGGTGAGTTGCGTATCGACGGCCAGCTTGTTGCGGTTTTCCATCAACACATGGCCGATATAGGCCGGAACCGCTTCCGCTTTGTTCGACTTGGTGTACAGGCGCGCATCGGTATCCGTCGTGCTGGCGTGGGTGTCATTGCTGCGCTTCTGCCGTTTAAAATCGACTTCCGGATTACTTTTACTGCCGCCCTTGTCCGGCGGTGGGCCATCCTTCGGCACAAAGCTTTTGTGCGAGGCCCAGGCGCGGATCAATGTGCCGTCCACGCTGAAGTGTTCCGTGGAGAGCAGGTCCGCAGTGCGTGCCTGTTCCATCACTTGCCCAAACAGCGTTTTGATCACGTCATGCGCGATCAGCCGGTCACGGTTTTGCGTGTAGGTCGAATGATCCCAGGGGGCGTCTTCCATCCCCAGTCCGACAAACCAGCGATACAGCATGTTGTAGCCAAGTTGCTCACACAGCAGTCGTTCGCTTCTGATCCCTACAGAGCTTGCAACACCAAGCCGCGCAACAGCCATTCCGGCGGTACCGAATAGTGCCCGCGATCTACATAGATCGATGCAAACAAGTTATCCATCTCGCGCAGCGCCTGATTGAGTATTTTGCGAATGGCGATCAATGGATGGATCAATGGATGATCAGCCGGGATATAGTCCGATGTCTTCTTTATTACAAACAAGCCTTCTTGGGTTATATCCGCTCTACGCATCGTGCTCACTTCTTTCATTCAAATACACCTTTCCAATTAACGATTCACCTTCATTTCGGTGGACCAATTTTGGGTATAAATTCAACAAACTGTTAGGGGAATATAGTTTATGATAATGGAAAATCTTCTTCTTCATCTTTCTGTACCAATTCCAGACATTAAAATTAGTATTCTTGACGAATTGGAGATGTGTGCACCTCCAGACGGGTGCGACCAAAACCAAGAATGGTGGAGAATATATAATCGTGAATACTTCTTACGATGCCCAAAAATTGCAAACTTCTGCGTTAGATCTGACGGAAAAGTAGAGATATCTCCAAATTTAGACGCATCTATTGAAGACATACAAAATAGGGTAATTACTTCTGTCTATGGTGCTCTGATTCATATTTTAGGACAGCTTCCGATACATGCTGCAGGATTAGTTGCACCTAATCAGCAAGGCGCTGTGTTAATTTGTGGTCATAGTGGTTCAGGTAAGTCAACTGTTAGTACTATTTTGGCAAAGCAAGGATGGGCTCTCTTAGCTGATGATGTTTGCCGCATAACCGATGAAAATAACGTGGATAAATCTGCTTCAATTGTGTGGCCAGGCTACACAAATATTAAATTGCTTCCTGACGTATGCGATAAAACTGGAATCTCAAAAGACACTCTAAAATTTATAGATAGTGAACACACGAAATATTTCTGGGAACCGCCAGTTACTTGTTGCAACGCTCAGTCTGTACGTCAAATTATAATTCTTAATAGAACAGGACATGTAGGGAAATTATCCATTAAACGTATGAGAGGCGCACAATCATTTTTCCAAGGTATTGAACACACATATAGAAGGGGGTTTTCTGGATTTCTAGGGAAGAAAATGGATCACTTTAGACTTCTTTGTCAGGTTTTACAAAACACTCAGATGTATCAAGTATCTATTCCTCTCAATGTTTCGCCGAGCACTGTTGCAGAAACAATTGTCTCATTGAATGGTCAAAATGTTTCAGTCCAATAAATGATTTGTCACTTCTTGCAAGTATTTTAAGCAAACTTATTTTAAGTTTTTTGGGAGGTGAATTATGTTACAGGATGATGATATTTTAGAACGCAACACTAATTTCCATTGCGCTAAACTTGATGGGGATTTTATATTTCTAGATGTGAGTCTTGGAAAATATCATGGAATAACAGGTTTTGCATGCTCGGTATATGATCTCCTTGTAGAGCCTTGCAGCCTTTACACACTGAAGAAACGTTTATTGCCTCTTTCAAAGATGGACTTAAACGTAGTTAAATTTACAAGTATTATCAAAGTATTATTAGATAAAAATATAATTCTGGTTGTTGAACCTCGTCATTATTAGCAATTAAGAACATAAATGAATAGTGACGCGGTGCGGTTTCATTAAGTGCCACAAGTCTAACTGTATCCAATCACGGAAGTACAACTTCGCGTCCCATCATACCTGCGTTAGCCAGAAGGTTTAATCTGGCCGATCGCCACTCAGCAATACATCGAATCCGTTCAAACTGCGCATCCGCAAGCGCAGCCTGAGCGTGCAGTATTTCTAATATGTCTGCCGCCCCATTATTGTATTTCCGTTGCGAGGTATTAAGGGATTCCTGCGCGACACTGAATAGTGTTTCCGATGCATGGAGATTCTGCAAGGAAGAAACTGCGTCTGCATAAGCTTTGACGACTTCCATCAAGATGTTGTTTTCCGTGTCCTGCAACTCGGCTTCTTTTTGCTCAGCTTTTGCTTTAGCACCCCGTATCTTGTATGTCCGTGCGAGTCCTTCAAAAAGCGGGATAGTTACGGAAATGCCTAAGGTATTTACATTTGCCGGCGTGGACAACAGCCCTTGTCCCGGATAGCCGTTCTTGTAGTAATTTGCCGACATATCCACTGTCGGCAGCCCTTCGGCACGCGTTGAAATAATTATTTGCTTGGCTGATTCCAATTGAGCTTGCGCAGCAGCGATCGCGGGATGAGACTTTTTGGCTATATCAAGCCAGGACGAAAGATCCTTTACTTCGACGACAACCTTGTCACGATTGTCGTTAGACAGAATGATTTGAGTTTGTTGCGATATACCGATGACATACACCAATACAGATAGTGACTTCTGGTAATCGCCAACTGCACGGCTTTTATCAAGCGTTGCCTTGGCCAGAGCGGTCATTGCCTGCAGCGTATCACTGTGAGATACCTCACCACGATCCTCTCGACGCTGCGCGCTCTCCAATATCTTTCTGGCGATCACCTCTAGCTGCTCCTTTGATAGCAGCATTGCTTTCGATGACTGCGCATTGAAGTAGGACTGGACTACAGTAGCCAGAACCTTTTGTAGCGATGCATCATGCATGGCAATCGCCGCCGCCAGTAAACTGTTGGCGGATCTCCGATTAGCAGCTCTACCACCGAAATCAAATAAACGCCAAGATAGGGTACCATACATCGTTTGTCCATATGTCTCCGTGGTACTGGTATTCAAACCGGGGTAGATCCTTCGGGTTTCCATACGACTTGTAGTAAGGGAAATGCTTGGCAAATAGGCTGCACGCGCTTCACCTACCAATCCTGCCTGTATCTTGATGGTAGCCCAAGTTGTCTTAATCTGCGGATTGTTACACAAAGCCAAATCTACAGCCTCAGACAAGTCAAGAGGGAGATCAATATTTTTGTTGCCAGGGCATGGAACTTTCCTTGTATCACTTGGCAATACAGCGCCTGTCTCGATTATTTTCGGGAGTGTTTGCAAAGGATCGCTGAAGGGTGGTTCCAGATCAGATGCTGAAGCTGACAAAACTGTCAGCATCGATACCATTCCCATCCACCACTTGCCATTCATTTAGATTTTCTCGCTTGCGCTATATCAAGGGACCCTGCACATATTCGATGATACGGCGCCTTAATCTGTTTTCCTTCTTCGACATACAAACCTCTGATACTGACTACGTCCACTGAAGTAATGGTTTTGGTATAACCCCTTAGTATCACCTTGACGGAAATGTTAACGATAACAAGCATGAAGTATCTGCTTCCATTGTGCATTCTTGGTATCACCTTTTTGCCTGATACAGACCGCTCATATTTTCAATACATTTTAGTTTCATTTATTTTTGAAGACCTGTACACCATAGACTGACAACCCCAATTGAAATAAAGCGTCGGATACAGCCATCAATGAACTCTTCTGATGCATCAAAGGGTTCTTTACCGTTTATCAGACATTCAATTACTTCTCGAACACCACGTTGGTTATTTATTGTAAGCCATATATAAACAGCAGGAAGTGACAATTCCATTCTGGCGGCAGAGTCAAAAAGATAGTAATTATTTTCTCTTTGAAGTATGCGGGCACGTGGATTCTTTATTAAAGCCTCGTGAGGAGGGTGAAATTCATCAATACCCCAAAGACGTATTTTTGAAATTTCTACCATTTTCCACTTTAATTCAGATGCGATCTTGAAATCGAATATTAGCTGGATGAAGCGACATGCATCAGTCAAATAGCGTAACTGCATTTCGAATGAAAAAGCAAATGGTAAAGCGGCAAGTTCTTTAAATCGAAGCAGTAAAATATCATTTTCACCTAAAAATATTTTTGCATTAGACAACCGCCATTTTGGTATGAATGACGTATTGCCGTGAATGGCCAAGTAGGCATCTAACGCGAAGCATCTCGCCATATCAATATTGTTGATAGCAGTATCAATATCTCCTGCCTCGAGGTTTCCCATCATATTTGTAAGCGATTTTGCGGCTTTTACACTAAACCAATCGACTAAATATTGTGCCAGTTTATTTCGATCAACAAACAAACTCAGTTTTTGGTTCAACTCATTATTGAATATGTTAATGCTTGATACTATGCGATGAAGTAGAAGTAAATCATAAAATCCTAGCTCAGAAATCACCGAAAAACCCTGATGCATTACTTCGGTAATGTGACTAAGATATGAATTAGATATATACGTAATTTCAATTAAACCTTTTTTTGAAGGGACAAATATCTCTTTGCTGCTAAATGCATGTTCTTGATCGTCTACTACAGCATATAAATCATAATCTGATTTAGTTGTAGCCAAACCCTCTGCATAGGATCCAGACAAAAAACCAGTCAATATGTTTGGATACCCTGATTCATGGCTTTCCAAAAATACATTTTCTAAGAAATGGCGAGTTTCATTATCTAATTTATCTGGAACCATGTACTTTCTTCCTTTTATTAAATGAAGTATGAAATAAGATGCTCATTTTCGGCGCCCACCTTAAGATTTTCCAAATAAACTGAAAATAAATGTTTATCCATATTCTTTAAGGTGAAGTCAGATTTGAGGCGATGACACAACTAGTTATACCTTTTCGAATTTCAATAATGCGATCTGCCGAGGCGATGGTCTCTGCACGATGAGCAATAATGACTCTGGTTAATCTCAGAGACTGAACTGCGACATTTACTTTCTGTTCCCGTCTTACATCAAGATGACTTGTTGCCTCATCTAAAAAAAGAATTTTTGGTTTCTTATATAGAGCGCGCGCGAGAAGAATTCGCTGTTTTTGCCCCCCGGAAAGTACTGTTCCCATATCTCCGACGAGAGTTTCATAACCCATTGGCATAACTGTGATTTCTTTATGGATTGACGCCAACCTCGCACATTCATTAATCCATTCCTGATCGGCATGTGGATCGAAAAAGCTTATGTTATCGGCAATAGAACCAGCGAATAAAACATCATCTTGCATAACTGTGCCTACCATGCGTCTCAGATTGCCCACGCCAAGCTTATTTATATCAACGCCCCCAACGCGAACAATACCCTCTGAAAAAGGAAGAATACCAAGCAAAACATTCAACAGTGTAGTTTTCCCACAACCAGAGGAGCCTATAATTGCTACTGACTCACCTCCTGAAATATGAAGATTAATATCATTCAATACATATGGTTCATTCTCGGCATACCTATAACGAAGTCCTTGCACTTCAATACTCGGTTCAAGGTCATCTGGCATTGGTGCAATCACAGAATCATGTGCTGTTTCTGGCTCTGTAAGTACAATATCTGCAAGCCGTTCTCCTTGTAGTTGAAGCATTTTTGCTGAAAAATAATTGTCTATAAGGCTGGATACTCTTGTATCAAACTGGGTCTTATATGCTATGAAGGCCATTAAGACTCCAACGGTAAAAGTTCCATTTATCACCATCACTGTTCCCAACCAAACAATGAGTATATTTTCTAATCCAAAGAGTATCCCATTAATAGTCTGGTAAAACAAAGTAAGTTTCTGAGTATGAAGCGAGGCATTAATTTGATTAGCAAACAGCGACAACCAATGTGTTCGACGTTCATTTTCATGATGGAACAACTTGATCGCTTTTACGCCTCGAACTGTTTCCAGAAAATGTGATTGCTGCTTTGCAGTATGTATAATTTGCTCTGCCGTGGCATTCCGCAAAGGTTGATACCATGCGGTACGTGTTAATGCATAAATTACCATTGCAGTAACTGGTAACCACGCCAAAGTTGAACTATATATGAACATCAAGATCAAAATTAGCGCAGCCATTACCCCATCTAGAATAGCCGTGAGAAAGGTGGTCGTGAGTGTGCTTTGAATTGTGTCTACAACGCCAAATCTTGAAACGATATCCCCTAGATGCCTCTTCTCAAAATATTGGACAGGTAATCGTACAAGATGTGTAAAGACATTTGCACGCCACTGCAAATTAAGCGTAGTACCCACAAAAATGATTGCCCAAGATCGCAAAAGTATTACAATTTGTTGCATTAACATCAACAAGCCGAATCCAAGAGCGAGGGTAGTTAACAAATCCCGATCAGCTGTAACAACTACATTGTCGATCACCCATTGCAAAAAAAATGGGTTAACAATTGTTAATATTTCCAGAGCAAAAGCCAGTAACAGTATCTGTCCAAACGAGCGGCGCAAACCTGTAACGTGGCCCATCAGCTCCCTAAACTTAACCATTCTTGGTGGATTCTGTTGCTGAAAACCTGGATTGGGCCATAGCTCAAGAGCAACACCTGTAAATGACTTAGATATCTTCGAAATCGGCATTTTACGTAGACCTACTGCCGGATCATGAATAGTAACCGTATTTATGGTAGCTTCTTTTAATACTACAAAGTGATTAAACTCCCAATGCAATATGCAAGGCATTCTAAGCTTACGAATATTCTCGAGCTCCAAAGTTACTGGACGCGTAGCTAAATTCATTTGATGCGAGATATGCATTAAGTGCGTAAGAGTTATCCCCTTAAGCGAAATTGGGAAACGACGTCGAAGTGACGCTAAATCGCTACGAAATCCGTGATAAGCCGCCACCATACCAAGACATGCGAGACCACACTCAGAGCCTTCTGTTTGCAAAATAATTGGCAGCTTAAGTCTGAGAGCAAAAGAAATTTCATCAAAGATTGACATAAATCTTAATTATTATTTGTTATTTTGAAGCTTGCCGGTTATGCTAAATAGCGGCTCTAATACCCATTCATAGAGTTGTCGCGTTTCCTGTAATACATCCGCCTCGAGAAGCATGCCAGCTTGTAACTGTTGCAGACGTCCATAAGTTTTGACTGTTTGTTGCGCTAAGTTTACTGTAATCAAATATAATGGTTCCTGTAACCCAGCCGGCTTGGCCTCATTGGCACTTCCAACTCCAGCTAATGCCCCTAAGTCTGAAATTTCCCCGGCGGGAGAAGCAAACTTTGAAACCTCCGCTACTGTTCCTTCATAGTGCCCAAACTTTTGATATGGATAAGCTTGATAGCGAATGAGAACGGTATCGCCAGTTTTAATGAATCCTATCGCACGGCTCGGCGCATAAAGTATTGCATGAAGTTTCGCGCCCATTGGAACAATACTTACTAGTGGCTTGCTAATATCGACAGCTTCCCCGACATTGCCTAAGACTAAAGTGGCGATACCCGTTTCTGGAGCCGTGATCATTAACTTACGTTTGGCTTCACTTTCATCTAGTTCTTGACCAAGGTTCGACATGTTACGTTCAAGCCCTGCCAACTGATTTTGCTGCTTGAGTGGTAACTCACGCAACTCACTCTGAGCTTCTGTTAGTTGGTTCATTGCGGTTAAACGATCTCGTTTTAGATTTTGCTGCTCTATTCGCTGATTCAATATATTCATTTGCTTCTGCTGAAACATATCCTTGGAAATATCATGTTGGGTGTACAGCTCTTGGTAACGCTTTATGACATCCTCGGTCAATTCAATACGACTAAATTGATCTTTAAGAAGTCCGTCAATACTAGTAACCTGTGCACGTAGAGTTGCAATACGATTAAGTAATACAGTCTTTTCCTCTCGCTGAACAAGTTGCACTTTATTTAATTCGTTTTTAAGAGAAAGGCGACGTTCACCTATGTGCCTGCTGATGGATCCTTGCGTGTCGCCCATTGCAGAACTCTGCCGGTCACTATATAGAACATACAGCAATTCCCCTTTGTTAACATGCTGTCCCTCCGAAATATGCTTCTCAAACACAACCCCTGGTTGTGGTACATAAACCTTGATGAGACCAGTATCAGGTAGCAATTCTCCGGTAATTGTGGATCGCTTGGTGTATGTGCCCCATATCAAAAATATAACCATTACTACAGCCATCGCACAGGCAAATAGCGTGAGGACAGTAAAGCTCAGAGGACGAATCAGAATAATTTCACCAAGCCATTTACTTCGTCTAGCGTCTATGGCACTTCGTCGAAAAATCCGGTGTCTAATATCTGTAAAATGGCTTGTCATAATTACTTAGTTAAATGACCTCCGGCAAAGCCAAAGGTTATTGTTTGCCTCCTCCTCAATGTGGCCGATGAAACCATGAACAGCTACTTACACCCTGTAAATGCCACATCCTCTCGGGCGTACGCGCCCGGCTCTGGTGGTGGTTTTCCACATTTAATTTTAAAATAAAATTATTAAGGAATTATT
>VFSW01004455.1_pt1 | contig 20870 bp, 16 predicted proteins | sample 5358111 | NCBI WGS metagenome assembly VFSW01 (sample SAMN11554181, study PRJNA540505) | mine drainage metagenome | isolation source: sediment from site ElyBrook_90M | place: USA: Ely Copper Mine, Vershire, VT | collected 2017
GAGTTATTCTTATATATTTGACTCAAATTCATTTTGATAACTATTTTTTGATAAGTACCAACTCTCGCCCGACTGTTTAATGAAACGCACTGTAACTGATATTTCTTCCTTACCGGTCATCATTTTTCTTCTTTTTATTTCGCTTCCTGCTTATCCCTCTCTGAATTTTTTAGATTGTTATGCCGGTCAGGACTCAGTTCCCGGAAAGGGTTGGCCTGTACAACCAGTCTATACCACTGCCCGTCTCACCACTGACCGGCCGGTGATCGACGGAAAGCTTGATGACGAATGCTGGAAAACCGGGACCTGGGCCGGTGATTTTCATCAGTATATACCTAATGAAGGGGCGAAGCCATCATATCCGACAGAATTCAAGATTCTTTACGATGACAGATATCTTTATGTCGCCCTTCGCGCCTTTGATGGGGAACCTGAGAAAATTCAGAGGATTGCGGGGTTGCGTGATGAATTTGTAGGAGATATGATGGGAGTGAACTTCGATAGTTATCACGACCATCGCACAGGATTTGAATTCACTTTAAATGCCTGGGGTCAGAAGATTGATCTCATCCTTTTCAATCCAGAGAACTGGGATTTCAACTGGAATGCTGTGTGGAGGGTAAAAACAGGTCTCGAGGATTCAGCCTGGGTGGCCGAGCTGGAGATCCCTCTCAGCCAGTTGCGTTACAGCAAGGAAAAGGAGCAGGTCTGGGGACTGCATGTATGGAGATGGATAAACCGTTATCAGGAGGAGAGCGACTGGGAGATCCAGTCAAAAACAGGTCCGGGAGTTTTGTTTAATTTCGGCGAACTGAAAGGGATAAATGGTCTGAAGAAATCGCAACGGCTTGAGATAATGCCTTATGCACTCGGTGATCTCAAAACAATGAAAAAGCAACCGGGAAACCCATTTACGGCAGGCGGAAAGAGATGGGGAGGGAATCTGGGATTGGATGCAAAGATCGGAATATCAAGCAACTTCACGATCGACATGACGGTTAATCCTGATTTCGGGCAGGTTGAGTCAGATCCTTCGGTAATGAATCTTACGGCATTCGAGACATTTTATGAAGAAAAGAGACCTTTCTTTCTTGAAGGATTGACAATTTTCGATTATAAATTTGATGAAGAAAGCCTGTTCTATTCCAGACGTATCGGACACAGCCCTTCACGGACAGTCGAGCCGGGTAGCAATCTTTTTGTTGATTCACCGGAAATGACAACTATTATTAGCGCTGAAAAATTCAGCGGAACAACCTCCAAAGGTTTGTCAGTGGGGCTTATACACAGTGTGACAGCAAATGAATATGCCAAACTGAGCGATCTGAACGGGAACATAACAAAGACAAAAGTTGAACCTCTCACAAATTACATGGTTGCCCGGGTGCAGAAGGGATATAATGGCGGAAATACTGTAATAGGGGGAATCCTTACCTCTGTTAACCGTGTTATAAGCGAACCGGATCTTGCCTTCCTGCCCTCCGATGCATATACAGGAGGCCTTGATCTGAAGCATCACTGGAGGGATAAGGAATTTTATATTGATGCCCGTCTGATTGGCAGCTACCTGAACGGTTCGGCTGAATCAATGACAGTATTGCAACGATCATCTGCCAGGTACTACCAGCGCCCGGGTGCGGATTACCTTGATTATGACACAACCCGTACCACTTTAAACGGATATGGTGGCAAGATAAAGATCGGAAAAGGATCAAAGGGATTCTGGAGATATTCAACAGGAGCTTCATGGTTTTCTCCCGGACTGGAGCTGAATGATCTGGGTTATATGAATACCGCAGACGTAATTAATCAGGAAAATGAAATTTCCTATTTTGTGAACAAGCCCGTTTCGATCTTCCGGACATTTAATATCGGCCTGGAACAATTCAACTCCTGGAATTTCAACGGTAATTACCTTGGCGCCGGAAGCCATCTTTCTTTTACTTCCGAATTTAAAAACCAGTGGAGTTTCAACGCAAATCTCATATATGACTCAAAAAAGCTTGACACAAAGATATTACGCGGCGGAAATGATATGATAATGCCTTATACCCTGATGTCGTTCGGAGGCTTGCATACTGATTATTCGAAAAAGGTCACCATCGGAGTGGATTATACTTACCAGTATGGCGGTAATAATTCAGCAGTAACTTATCAGATCCAGCCCGGAATTACTATACGTCCCTTCAGCACCTTTAAAATAGGTATTACTGCAGATTTTATAAATAACTTTAATGAACTGCAGTATGTGGCAACACGCGATTATTTATCTGAAAAGCGATATATCCTGGGTACGATTGATCAGAAGACACTTGGCCTGACGTTAAGAATGAATCTTAATATCTCTCCGGAATTCTCAATTCAATTTTACGGAAGTCCCTTTGTTTCCCGGGGGAACTATTCTGATTTTAAACATATTACAAATTCAGTGGCTGACATATATGATGACAGGTTCGCACTGTATAACAATGTGACCCTTTCAGACGGGAATTACCAGTTCGATGAGAATGATGATCGGATTGCCGATTATTCAATTCCGAATCCCGATTTCAATTTTCTCCAGTTCCGTTCAAATTTTGTTGCAAAGTGGGAGTACCGGCTGGGCTCATTCATATATTTTGTCTGGTCAAGCGAACGGACCGCAAACACAGGATCTTCCACGGCCTCTATAAAAGATTCCTATAAACAGCTGGGTAATATCTTTCCGGGCAATGTTTTTCTTATAAAACTGAATTACTGGTTCTCGTTATAATTCCAACCGTACCGGATTGCTTTTATTTAATTGCACGTATTCTCATTTCTGTCTCATCGGGTTTTTGCTGTCGATCCTCCTATCGTGATTGTATTATGAACAATTATTTTATGGATTGACTTCAAATTGGTAAATTTCGGAAAAGCAAGCTATTGCCATTTTTAATTGATAACTCCGATGATTTATCTTATTATCTTTATGGCGGACTTCCGGGGATAATAATTTATTATTATTTTATTCCATAATTTTGAATTTATTCAGGAATTATGATATTCTGAGATGAGGTTGCTGGTATGTGAAGATAATAAAATGGTAATGAAGACCCTTTATGTGGTTCTTGAAAGGGAGGGATTTAAAATTGATCTGGCAAAGGATGGGAATATTGCATTTGAATTATTGAATAAGAATGCATATGATATGATCCTTGTCGATATTCACCTCCCTTTTCACAGCGGACTGGAAATTATCAGGTTTTTGAGGTCAGATCTTAAACGGAATACTCCCGTGATTGTCCTGTCAGCTTTCAGTGATCTCCAGATGCAGCGTCAGGCCAGGGAATTAGAGATTGATGGTTATATTGTTAAGCCTTTTGACCCCTCTGACCTCCTGCAAAAAATCAGATCCATTCTCAGATTAAATATATGAACAGGCGCCCGGTTCTGTTAATAATAGTCTTTGTGCTGAGCAGAATTTTTATCTCTGTTCCTCTCTGCTCACAGAATATTTCTGATCCCGAAGCCGGGTATGCAAGGGTAAGAGCAATAGCATTCAGCGGGAAGCTTGATTCCGCAGCATCGGAAGCCAGGAAGCTGGTAAACAGCTTTCCTTCCTATGGTGATGCCAGGATACTCCTGGGGAGGATACTGGCCTGGAAAAAGGATTATGCGGATGCAGAAGCAGTAATAGATACATTGCTTTTATCGGAACCCGGGAATGCTGATGCCCTTTCTGTTAAACGCGATATCATGCTCTGGTCAAAAAATATCTCGCCTGTATCTACAGGACTCAGGGCAGGCTATTCATTCGACAGTTTTAAACAGCCATATGACAGATTCTGGCAGATATTCAATGCAGGAGCCGAACAAAGATTCAAATGGGGGCTTGCAGCGGCAGGAGTAAATATAGGAAACGCAATAATTGGTGGTGCATCACCCGACAGGGCAACCGAATGGCAGCTTGAGGCCGAAGCATATCCGAAACTGTCAGACAAAAATTATGCTTATGTTGCTTATGCCTTCAGCCCAGGAAAATATTTTCCGGGCCACAGGGCCGCAATGGAGATCTGGCAGGTACTTCCTGCAGGATGGGTTATCTCCGGCGGGTTGAACTATTATTATTTTGACCGTAATATATTCATAGGAACAGCATCTGTCGAAAAGTATACAGGAAAATACTGGATCTCCCTTAAAGGTTTCATCTATTTTAAGGATAATGGCCCGACTACTTCAGGTTATCTGACAGTCAGGCGCTATTTTAATGATTATAATTTTCTTCAGGTCGCAATGGGGGCAGGGAGCGCTCCTGATGAACCTTTTGATGTGATGACAGACCTGATGAGGTTAAGTGCCTACAGCTTAAAGGTGACATATAACGTATCCGTTGCCCCCAGGCTGATGATGCGTATTGGAGCAGGTTATTCCCGGGAGGAATATGAAAATAATATCTGGCGGAACAGATATGAGGGAAATATTAACTTTATCTACGCAATAAAAATGAAATAATGAACTATTTCATTCTGCTGATATTGCCACTTATTTCAGTTGCCTCAGTGAATGGTTCCCCGGGGGAGCTGAGGGTATATGATGATATCCGCCATGTTTCCTCTCCCAAAGTTGCTTATGGGAGGCACCCCAGGAAAAGAGCTACTGTTATTGTTCAGGACTATAACATCAGAAAAACGCTGCTGAAAGGGATCGTCGTTGCGCCACGGGATACATTCCCGATACAGGTGGGAGCCTTCAGAGTCAAGTCAAATGCTGACAGAATCTCCGATGGGATAAAGGCTATTCCTCACATCAGGGTAAGGATTATTGTTGAGGATGATCTGTATAAAGTAAGGATATCCGGATATCCTGATGCAGAATATGATCCGGCTGAAGATCCCGGCCTCATGAAGATCGCAATGACGGAAAAGCAGGACACCTTAAGAAATGATACTCTGATCGACCCCCTGGGCCATATCGAAAAGCCTCAGTCGGAAATATCGTCTCCGGCTACCGCCGGTTTAGCTTCAGATCCGCCGTCACTGATCGCCCGGAATGATTCTATAAAGGGGAAAGGCCGTTGGTTAACAGGGATAAAATATCTTGGTGATTCCTACTCACTTGTAAATGCTCTTATCATTACAATATTGTTCTCTATCATTTCAATGGTAATATTGCTGATTATCATTCTGATGAACAGGGACAGAATGGAAAAGGAGGAAAAGTTGCGTCATTATCTGATGGAGAAATATCAGGGCCTTATAGTAGATTATCTGTTCGGGAATGCCAGTGCGGGCGAATTTGATCCTGTTGCTTCAGACAGGTACAGCCGTCAGATCCTTATTGACCAGATGATCGACGTAAGTGTAAATCTTAAGGGTGAAGAAAGCAGAAAGCTTCTTGGCCTTTACAAATACCTTGGCCTTGATAAGGATTCCCTTGCCAGGGCTCACGACAGGCGATGGCATATAAAAATCAAGGGATTCCGCGAACTGGCCTTTATGAATATCAAAGATGCCAATGATGAAATATATAAGGCGCTTAATTCAACCAATGAAATTCTTAGGATGGAAGCCCAGATCGCGCTGGTCAGACTCAATAGCGAAGATCATTTTGATTTTTTGTTCCATCTGAAGAGGCCCTTTTCCCTGTGGGAACAGATAACCCTGCATGATCTGATAATCCAGCATAATATTCCGGTTCCCTCATTCAAAAAGTTTTTTTCATCAACAAATATCACGGTGGTGCAGTTTGCACTTCGCATGATAAGGGAGTTTAAACAGGCAGATGCTGAAGATGCAATCAGGGATATCCTGCAGCATCAGTCAGCAGACGTCCGGCAACTGGCCGTTCAGGTCGCAGGTGATCTTGGGATGTCATCAACCCTGGAAACAATGAAAAAGATGTATAAGAGTCAGAACTACAAAACCTGCCTCGAGATTGTCAGATCCATGGGGAAAATGCCGGATATTTCGATGATGGGATTTCTTAAACTTGTACTCGACAAGGAAGATGATGTGCAGTTACAGATTGAGGCTACCAAATCAATAGAGCTGATGGGAGAAGAAGGTGTCAAAGCATTGGTTGTACTGATGAAATCTGACTATAAAAATTATACTATTATTATCCGCCATGTACTCGACAGGAGAATTAACTGAATGATATGGGAATCTTATTTTCAAATCTGATATTCATCCTTACACTGGTAATCTTCACCTCATACCTTCTGCTGGGGATTTTTTCCGCGATGGCGCTGCGGAAATACCTGAGAAAGAACAGCTATATAAACTATAATTCACTTGTATTGTCTCCGTTGATCCCGAGAATATCAATCATTGCTCCTGCATTTAATGAGAGCAAATCCATTATCGACAATATCAGGACACTCCTTTCACTTTACTATAATAATTTTGAGGTCATCATTGTCAATGATGGCTCTACGGATGACACTTTTCAGAAGATAATCCAGGCTTTTGAGCTTGTAAAGGTCAACTATTATTTTGATTACAGGATCCCATGTGAAAGGATCAAGGGTGTTTATAAGTCAGAGAATCCCTCATATAACCGTCTGACATTCATTGATAAAAATAATGGAGGAAAAGCTGACTCGCTGAATGCAGGAATAAATATCAGCAGAAATAGTCTTATTGTTACAATTGATGCCGATTCAATTATTGAAACTGACTCTGTTCTGAAGCTCGTTAAGCCCTTCCTTGAAGAGAAGGAACATAAGGTAATCGGAACCGGAGGGGTGATCAGAATCATAAATTCATGTGAAGTTGAAAGAGGTCATATACGTGAGATACGGCTCCCTGACCAGATCCTTCCCAGGCTTCAGGTCCTGGAATATACCCGGGCCTTCCTGCTCGGACGAATGGCATGGAGTCACCTTGACGGTTTAATGCTTATCTCGGGTGCCATGGGTATGTTCGATCGTGAAACGGTAATACTGTCGGGAGGATACAGCATAAAAACGGTTGGGGAAGATATGGAGCTGGTGTTAAGGATGCGACGATTTATGGCTGAAAAAGGTGAAAAGTATGAAGTGACCTATATCCCTGACCCTCTTTGCTGGACAGAAGCTCCGGCTGATGTCAAATCATTGAGGAAGCAACGGACACGATGGACCCGTGGCCTTATTGAGTCGCTCTGGACACACCGCAGGCTCTTCTTAAATGGCCGATATGGCCGGCTGGGAGTTCTTGGTTATCCTTACTGGTTCTTCCTGGAATGGCTGTCTCCCTTAATTGCTTTCTCCGGGTTTATTTATACAATTTATCTGGTGATAATGCATAAGCTTAATCTTCCGTTTTTCCTGCTTCTATTTCTGTTTGTCTATACATTTGCTGTAAGCCTTTCGGTCTGGGCCGTTTTATTTGAAGAGATTACATTCCACAAGTACAGAAAAAAGAAGGATGTGATGCGTTTGCTTGTTTCATCGCTTGTTGAGCCTTTCTTCTATCCTATGCATACTGTGTTTGCGGTAATCGGGAATATTGAAGCCATGGGTGGCAAACAGGGATGGGGCAAGGCTACAAGAAAAGGATTTGAAAAGAAGAAAAAAAGCAGATCCTGGTGGAAAAAGCATTGATAACGGGGCAGGAAACGGATTTCCTGAGAGATATTTTTGGTTAAATATTTAATTTTGACGGCTTAATTTGTACAATTATATCCATTATGAGTGATAATTTTATCAGCCTGAGGGCTATTGAAGAGAGAGATAATAAAGAGATTGCAGAAGTGATAAGGTCTGTATTCAGGGAATTTAAGATTGACAGACCCGGAACCGTGTATTACGATCCTACTACGGATGATCTTTATAATCTGTTCAGGAAGCCCGGTTCTGCTTACTGGATTGCAGAAGCAGGGGAAAAGATAATCGGAGGCTGCGGTATATTTGCCACCCCGGATCTGCCAGAAGGCTGCGCGGAGCTTGTAAAGCTGTATCTTCTACCGGGTCACAGAGGTAAAGGAATTGGAAGGATGCTGATGGAGAAAACCTTTGAGTCTGCCAGGAAGCTTGGTTACAGACAGCTTTACCTTGAGTCGATGCCGGAACTGAAAAAAGCAATTACTCTTTATGAAAAGGCCGGATTTAAATTTATTTCATCCAGGCTTGGGAATTCAGGTCATTATACCTGCGATATCTGGATGATTAAGGATCTGTAGCCAATGCCCTGAGCGGATCAGAAGAGATAATTCATTCCAAGATAGGTGCCTCTTGTTCCGTCGCGGGGATCGGCAGCCCACCCATAATCCATTGATATTATGAAGTTTTCGTTGATCGCACATTGTGCTCCAGCCCCGTAGCTTATATGAAGTTTTTCCTCATCCCCTCTCCTGAGCCATGCAATGCCTTCGGGATCAGTTATTTCAGGTAGCTTATACTTGCCTGTCACCATACCTGCGTCCGCAAATCCCGAGAGTGCAAAATAGAAATTCTGGTTCAGGATTATTGTCCTGAAAAGCTTCCACCTGATCTCAGCATTGCCATAGATAAAATCTTCCCCTACCACCCTGTTTCTGAGAATGCCTCTCATGGTCTTGGCTCCTCCAAGTCCGCTGAGGGTAAGCTGTGGCGCTGAATTATAAACTAGGGGAAGCATATAAAATGGCATACTGCCGGTCATTTTGGTCTGCCATGAGAGTCTGTATGCGAAATTTATACGTTCGGGCCAGATGGTAAAATATTGTCTGTGTGTGAATGCGAATCTGGTGTAACTGTATCCTTCACTGATAAAACCGGGGATGACAAGTACCTGGGCCTCGGTCCATAATCCTTTCATAGGATTGGCCTCATTGTCGCGGCTGTCATATTTCACACCCACCTTCAGGGCAACAGTATGGCCCCCATTCACCTGGTCAGCCGGAATCAGGCCCCATCTTACAAAATCGCCGTAAAGCCCTCCTCTGACTGAAGGCAGATAATCTTCAGGCTCTCTTCCACTGTTGAGGTTATTGATATCTACCGTATCCAGCTTATTGTCGAGGTATTCAAATCCACCAAACCATTTCAGGTTATCTCCTTTCAGCCTGCCGATAAATTCAAGTTTTAATTTTATCATGGCCCTGTCCATCCTGTAAAAAACAGAAGAAATATAGGCAGGATTTCCGGGAGTGGTAAGAGCCGGGCTGTACCAGGCATTATAGCCATTGAAACCATAAAAATCCAATACCTTTTCAGTGAGGTAAGCAGCCTCTGCCAGCACACGGATCCCCGGAATGATGGTCCGTGTATCATAAGTTAACTGATTTATTCCGGAACCCTTGGTCGTCCTTGATATTTCAAGATAAAGGTTCTGATCGTACAATGGATACCGGGTGCCATCCCCGTAATCATATAATTTCAGAATTCCGCCGTACTTAAATCCTGTATTCGAATCATACCCAAAAACGGGAAATGCCCCGAATGAGAATCCTTTCTTTATCTTCACCTTCTCTTTCTCCTGTGCTGAAACAGTACTGGTAATCAAACAAATACAGACATACAGCAATAAGTATCCCGGGGTTCTTTTCATAGGTCTTTTTGAGCCGGCAATATAACAATACTTTTCAAAAAATCTCTTTCGGAAAGATTTTGATCTTCTTCTCATTATAAATACATTTGTTTGTTCACACATTGTTTCATGCATGAACAAGGAAAGAGGTGTATGGTTACCACTATGATGACAGGCAGGCATCATACCTTTAAAATCAAAATTATATAATGATGAAAAAACAAATTCTTCTTTTATTTTTTGCTTTCTTTATAATAACCGGAGCTGGCGCTCAGAATAAGCCTTTGAGGATTATCGTTTTCGGAGCCCATCCCGACGATTGTGATCTGGTTGCAGGAGGTATAGCAATTAAATTTACAAAAATGGGATGCAAGGTCAGGTTTGTCTCAATGACAAACGGTGATGCAGGTCATCAGTCAATGGGGGGCGGAGCCCTGGCGAAACGACGTATGGCTGAGGCACAGGAGGCAGGGCGTCGTTTCGGAGTAGAGTATGAAGTGATTGATAATCATGACGGTGAATTAATGCCAACCCTTGAAAACCGTTTGAAGGTTATCCGTGAAATAAGGAACTGGAAAGCTGATATAGTGATCACTCACCCCGCAAATGATTATCATCCCGACCACCGGTATACAAGCCTGCTGGTACAGGATGCCTCATTCATGGTGCTCGTTCCCAATGTGGCTCCGGATACGCCTCCCCTTCAGAAAAACCCGGTATTCCTCTGGCCGGATTCAACCGATCCTGATATTGCTGTCGATATTGACGATGTGGCTGAACAGAAGCTTTATGCCGCATCTGCCCATGAGTCTCAGTTTTTTGAATGGCTTCCATGGCTCGACGGTACTCTCGATAAGGTTCCTGAGGGCCGGGAGGAGAGACTTAAGTTCATGAAATCATGGCTTATGCCTCCAAATGAAGCTGAAAAGCAATGTCTTAAAAAATGGTATGGCGAAGATACAGCTTCGAAGATCCTGAACGCTGAAGCTTTCAAAATAGCTGATTACAGCAGAAAGCCTGATCATGATGAGTTGCTGAAGCTGTTCCCGGTTATTAAGAAATAAAAACTGTATTTTTATCCACGATTCAGTTAAATCAAATTATAATAAACTTCAAAAATGTACAAAATGAAATCATTGTCTGTCGTTCTTTTATTTATCATAATACTTTCTGTATCCTCATGTGGCACAAGGCCTGGAAAGCAGACCTCCGGCAATCAGGGAATAAATATTGAATTTGTTGATCACTCTGCAGATAAGAAAATTGATGTCCTGGCAGACGGGAAGCTTTTTACTTCCTATTGCTGGTATGACAATGTTTATAAACCTATTCTCTATCCGGTCTATACCGCTGCAGGCGCCGAAATAACAAGGGGTTTTCCGCTTAACCCGAAGCCTGGCGAGAGCACCGACCACAGACACCAGGTTGGTATATGGCTTAACTATGGAAATGTCAACGGACTTGATTTCTGGGGAAACGGTTCTGAGGGAAAGTGGGGAGTCAGAAGCGGAGAGATAAAGCATCTTAATATTGAAAATATGACCGGCGGGACCGGAGAAGGCACTCTTACTGCAAATGAAAGCTGGCGTGATTCAGTCGGAAATGAACTTCTCTCGGAGAAGACTGTGTATCACTTTATGGCTGAGGGACCTGTGAGGATTATTGACCGCATCACAACCCTGACTGCCACCGGTGACACAGTAAAATTCAAGGATACAAAAGAGGGAATGTTCGGGATCCGGGTTGCCCGGCAGCTGCAATTATCTTCAAAGGAAGATGTTGTTCTTAAAGAATCAAACGGAGGTACCACTACTGTCAGGGCCATGTCAAATGATGATATCAATGGAAATTACAGGAGCAGCGAAGGAATTGAGGGTGATTCTGTCTGGAGCACGCGGGCAAAGTGGATGGATCTGTACGGGACCATTGGCAATGAGAAAATATCTCTCGTTGTGTGTGATCATCCCAAAAACCAGAGCTATCCTACATACTGGCATGCGAGGGGTTATGGACTTTTCTCAGCCAATCCTCTTGGAGGCTATGATTTTACAGGGGGAAAGGAAACTGTGAACTTCAGGATTCCTGCCGGTAAATCGACAACCTTCAGATACCGGGTCATAATCAGTTCAGGAGCATTTCTTACAGATAATGAGATCAATGAATATTGCAGGGATTTTTCTGAAAAGTATCAGTAGTACTATATTAAATCTATAACATGATGACAAAGAGACGTGAATTTATTAAAACAGGTGTCATTGGGACTGCAGGCTTAGCTATCGGGGGACTGGGATTTCCGGCAAAATCCTACAGAACGATCATGGGCTCAAATGAGCGGTTGAATGTTGCTTTAATAGGGATCCGAAACCAGGGCGGCTATCATATTCAGCGCTGGTGTGCAATTAACAAGAGCCATAATGTGAAATTAAAGACTCTGTGCGATGCTGATGAGAGGCTCTTCGGTTCAAGGTCAAAGATGGTAATGGATATTACGGGTGAAAACCCGGTATTGGAATGGGATCTGTACAAGGTGCTGGATGATAAAGATATAGATGCCGTATCAATTGTCACCCCCAATCATTGGCATGCTCTTGCAACAATTTCAGCCTGCCAGGCTGGCAAGCATGTTTATGTTGAAAAGCCTGCATCATATAATATCCTTGAAGGCCATAAAATGGTGGAGGCTGCCCGCAAATATGACAGGAGGGTCCAGGTCGGACTGAATAACAGATCCTCTGTAAACGTGAGGGAAGCTATCAGGTTCATACAAGAGGGGGGCATTGGCGATTTGTTCATGGCACGGGCACTTTGCTTCAAGGCGCGTGATTCATACGGAATGGCAAAAGACAGCGAGCCGCCTGCAGGTTTCCACTATGAACGGTGGCTCGGACCTGCCCCTATGAGACCATACAATGAGAAGAGAGGCCATTATTGCTGGCACTGGTACTGGGATACCGGCAACGGGGATACAGGTAACACGGGTCCTCACCAGCTGGATATCGCGCGCTGGGGACTGAACAAGAACGAGCATCCTGAAACAGTCTATTCTGCAGGAGGATTATGGGGCCTCAAAAAGCAGCCCAGCCCACCCGATAAGATGACGCCGGGGAAAATGGCTTATGGTGATGTGGAGACTTACGGAAACGAAATGTCGACCCAGGAAACACCTAATACTCAGACTGTTGTTTATAAATATAATGATGGCACCGTGTTGGAATTCGAAGTCAGGGGCCTGTATACCAACCAGGAGGGTTACAAGGGTATTGAATCCGGGAATATCTTTTACGGAACAGAGGGATACCTTGAAATTCTGGGTGATACCTGGAGAGCTTTCCGCAAGCGGGAAAAGGACCCTTTTATGACGTCAAAAGAGAATACAGTATCCCCTCCTGAGAACCATTATATCAATTTTGTTGAAGCGGTGCGATCCGGGAAGAACGATAACCTTCATTGTGATGTTCATGAAGGGGTTATGTCATCCGATCTTCCTCATCTTGCCAATATCTCCTACAGACTTGGACGCGAGTTGCATTTTAACGGAGCGGCCGAAAAATTTGTTAATGATACAGAGGCTGATGCTATGCTTTCAAGGAAGGAATACCGCAAGCCATACCTGCTTCCTGACAAGGTGTAACAGGCTCAGGGATCTATTCATATAATACATTTGGAATGACCAGCCCCGTGAAGAAGATTGGACATTACAGGTACCGTATTCTGGCCCTGGTGTTCATGGCTACCACAATTAATTATTTTGACCGGAGTATTGTAGGCGTCATGGCGCCTACGCTACAAGCACTTTTCAACTGGACGAATAAGGATTATGCGGCCATTATGGTATCCTTTAAGATTGCATATGGTATCGGGCTGCTTTTCATGGGTGGTCTTATTGACCGGTTTGGTACTAAGATTGGATATACAGTTTCAATTGCGATCTGGAGCCTCTTCGGCATGTTACATGCTGCCGTCAGGCCGGCCTTTAGTCTTGTAGGATTTATTGTTGCCCGTTTCGGACTGGGAATAGGAGAATCGGGTAACTTTCCTGCAGCAATAAAAACAGTGGCAGAATGGTTTCCCAAGAAGGACAGGGCTTTTGCTACCGGGATTTTTGATGCATCAACAAGCGTCGGAGCCATTCTCGCTCCCTTTATTGTCGGAGCCATAGTTTCCGTAAATGGAGATAACTGGCAGATCCCGTTTCTCTTTACAGGATTTCTAAGTGCGCTCTGGGTGTTTTTGTGGATAAGGATCTATAGCAAACCTGAGAATAATCTGAAATTATCAGCAGAAGAATTATCCTATATTAACAGCGATTCGGAGGAAGAGACAGCAGAGAAGATCCCCTGGCTGAAACTATTGCCGAAGAGAGAGACGTGGGCTTTTGCCCTTACTACAATTACAGACGGAGTATGGTGGTTCTATCTCTTCTGGGGTGCAAAATTTCTTGCTGAACAATTCGCAGTCGACATCAAAAATATTGGTCTTCCCTTTCTTATAATCTTTGTAATGGCTGATGCAGGAAGTCTTCTCGGGGGACTGGCCTCAGGTGCATTGATTAAAAAAGGCTGGACGATCAATAAAGCGAGAAAAATTACGCTGCTTGTCAATGCAATTATAATTCTGCCTGTTGCGATGGTCCCTGTTCTTGACAGCAAATGGCTTGCGGTATTCCTGATAGGTTTGGGCGCCGCCGGGCATCAGTCCTGGTCAATAAACAGCTATACCCTGGTTCCCGATGTATTCCCGAAAAAGGCTGTAGCTTCGGTCATTGGAATAGGTAAAATGGTAGGGGTGGCTGTTGCGATAATTGCAGATATTGCCCTCGGTGCAGTTTTGGATACTGCCAATAATACCGGTTATTTCTGGGCGTTTGTTATAGCGGGCTTTTCATATATCTGCATACTGGGTTTTGTTCATCTTCTTATGCCACACATGACACCGCTGGATGATAATCTTAATCATATAAAAGAACAGGTATAGTCTTAATGTATGTAGCTTTATTGAAAAATTTAAACTCTTATCGATATGTCAAAAAATGAATTATCACGGAGGAAATTTATAGGAAAAACAGCTGCAGGAATTGCAGGGATGACAGCGTTATCCGCCAGCCCGTCAGTCAGCGCCGCTTCCTATAACAGAATTATCGGTGCCAACGACCGGATCAATATCGGATTTCTTGGTTGCGGAGCCAGGAGCAGTGGCCATCAAAATATGGTGAAGCTCTCCGAAAAAGGGAAGAATCTGGCTGTAGTTGCCGTTTGTGATATCTGGAAGGTGAACCGGGAGAAGGCCGCTGCAAACTGTAAAAAGCTTTTTGGGACAGATGTAAAGCAATTTAAATATACTGACGATCTGCTTAAAATGAGCGACCTTGACGGGGTAATGATCGCTACCGGTGATTTTCAGCACGCCAGGATCCTGGCTGAGGTAGTAAAGGCAGGGAAAGATTGTTACTGCGAGAAGCCCATGGCCACTGACATTGAAGATGCAAAGCTTGCCCGGAGTGCTGTTCTTGGATCCTCCCAGGTTGTTCAGATGGGATCACAATGGGTTAGCGATCCGATCCAGAAGAAAGTAAGAGATATCATCCGTTCCGGAAGACTGGGCCAGATAACCAAGATAGAACAGGTCTGGAATGATAACAACCCCCGCTGGCATGTTCCTGACGATCCGGATGTAAAAGCCATAAGGGAAGAGGATACTGACTGGAACAGGTGGCTCCTTGGAAAACCTTATGTCCCGTTTGATCCCTGGAAATATTTTGAATTCAGGATCTTCCGTGATTATTCGGGAGGTATAACCTCACAATGGATGAGCCATGGTGCAGGATTGGTCCATTTTTATACCGACACGGCAATTCCTGATACAATGGTAGCCAGTGGCGGGATATTCGGCTGGCCTGATATCCGTCAGAATCCTGACACTTTCCAGGCTCTTGCAACCTATGATGATGCTAAGTTCCTGTACTCATATACCACAAATTTCGCCAGCATGTTTGGCGATTATACCTGTATCAGGGGAAAAGAGGGCACTCTTTTCGCCCACGGAGGGGAAGGCAGTTCGAGATGGTTTTTTATACCCGAACACCAGGATCTTCCGGGAGGCTTTGATTTTTATGAAGGCATGAAAGAGACGATAAAAAGCGGAAAAGCGGAAATAGTCACAACTGAAGAATACGGGATGAAGCTGGGACCGGTAAATGTAAGTGACGATAGTAAATATCATCTCGATAACTGGATTGATTGCATGAGAAACAGGAGCATGGTGCCCAATGGCAATATTCATACCGGATTCTGGCATTCAGTGGCCAGCATTATGGCAACCAGGGCCTACCGTGAAGGGAAAAAGCTTTACTGGGACCGGACCAGGGAGGAGATTACTGACCACCCTGTGATTGGATAAGTTTTAAAGGGATGTATTCCGGAACAAGGGAGTGTGTTTTTGAATACCGGAGGAAAAATAAAAATATCAAATAATGACTAAAAGAAGAGAATTCATTAAGAAAAGTGTATTGGGAACTGCAGGAATTGCTATTGGAGGCATGGGATTCAGTTCTAAATCATATGCTTCTGTTGTCGGGGCTAACGAACGTCTGAATGTTGCAGTGGTTGGGGTAAGGAGCCGTGGCGGAGAGCACATTGCAAGCTGGTGCTCCATTGGCAAATCACATAATGTAAGGCTTATGGCCCTCTGTGATACCGACGAGAAATTTTTTGCAGACAGGTCGAAAGAGGTACTTGAAAAAAGCGGGGTCAATCCTTCCCTTGAATGGGATATGCGCAGGATATTTGAAAACCGCGATATTCATGCAGTCTCATTTGCTACTCCCAATCACTGGCATGCACTTGGAACAATATGGGCCTGCCAGGCAGGAAAACATGTCTATGTCGAAAAGCCGGTCAGTCATAATATTTTTGAGGGGAGGAAAATGATTGAAGCCTCCCGCAGGTACAACGTAAGAGTACAGTCCGGATTTCAGAACCGTTCGGTGAGTAATATCATCGAGGCAATGAAATTCCTTCATTCAGGCGGGATCGGGGAGGTCTATCTGGCACGCGGGTTATGCTATAAACCTCGTGATTCCTTCGGAATAGCTCCTGACAGCGAACCTCCTGCATCACTGCACTACGACCAGTGGCTGGGTCCGGCCCCATGGCGCCGTTATAACGAAAAACGTTCCCATTACAACTGGCACTGGTTCTGGGATACCGGTAACGGGGACACCGGGAATCAGGGACCCCATCAATTCGATTTCGCCCGCTGGGGACTGAACAAGAACGAGCACCCTGTCTCCGTCTATGCTGCAGGCGGGATATATGGAATTGATCCGGCGGAATGCGCCCAGGAGACTCCGAATACGCTCTCGTGCTCCTTCAGATACAGCGACGGTAAAATGCTTGAATTCGAGACCAGGGGCAGGTATACCAACAATGAGACCGATGTTGATATCTCAATCGGGAATATATTTTATGGAACCGAAGGATACCTTGAACTGAAAGGTGAAGCAGGCAGGCCCTGGAAAGCATTCAGAAAAAGGGAAAAAGAAGCTTTTGCCGGATCGGATGTCAGCGCAGACCATAAAGAGGGTACCCTGTCCGGAAGCGGAGGAGAAGGTCACTTCTCAAACTTTGTCGATTCAATTCGTTCAGGGAAAAATGACGATCTGAATTGCGATATAACCGAAGGCCATTATTCATGCGTGCTTCCGCATCTTGCGAATATATCCTACCGGCTAGGAAGAGAACTGAAGTTTGACGGGAAGAACGAAAAGTTCACCGGCGATGCCGAAGCCGATGCATTGCTTACGCAGAAATACCGTGAACCTTATGTTGTCAGCGATAAGGTATAAACCGGCCTGGAATTTTAAATGATTAAATCGATTAACCGCCATAAAAATTTTTTAAAACAAGTAAAGATGAAAAAAGGCCTTACGGGATTCCTCATTTTGTCAGTTATTATCTTATCGGGATGCAGCCGCTCAGGGCAGCAATCTGAAAGTTCAACACCGCCATTCATCATAGATTCCCACGTGCACTACACTGCAACCGGGGAATGGGAGAAATCGTTCGTGGATATCTATGCCAGGCACAATGCAATGGCATGCCTGCTTATTCCCATGCAGGATCTTGACCGGGGCATTGCTTTTGCAAAAGCCCATCCCGACAGGGTTATCCCTTATGCGGAAATTAATATAGACAGCCCCTCGGTTGTGGAGGATATCCTGAAAGTTCACTCAATGGGATTCAAGGGGCTGGGCGAATTGTTCGCAACCGGCCGGAGAGATTACAACGATCCGAAATATGACACTATCTGGGCTCTGGCTGAAAAGCTGGGAATGCCAGTGGCACCTCATACCGGTGTGCTGGCCGACGGCACTATGGCCAATTTGAGACCTTCATTTATCGCTGATGTCGCTTCTAGGCATCCGAACCTTATAATCCATGCTGCACATTTTGGTAATCCATGGTATGAAGAGGCCGCAGAGGCAACCAGGAGGAACAAAAATCTTTATTTCGACCTGTCGGGTTCCTCCCTGATCAAGAAAGAAAATGATCCGGGGTACTGGGCACAGTGGCTCTGGTGGACCGATGCTCTCGGTAAAGCTCATATCCCAAAGGATGCCGTACCTGCCTGGGAGAAAATACTCTTCGCCACCGACGAGAACCCCGATGCCCTTGATGAGAATATCCGTAGGTTCAATAAGGCTCTTGATGCCTGCCACGTCTCACCGGAGACAAGAGCAAAATGCTACGGACTTACGATGGCAGCAATATTCGGGATCCATCCCGGGGAGGCTAAACCTCAATAATTTTAGAATCCATTCCATGAAGATCTGGAATTTTGGAATTATAGGAGCAGGACTCATAGCTGATTTTCATGCGAAAGCAATACTGAGCCTTGAAAATGCAAGACTTACAGGCATCTGCGGTACCAACCGGGAGAAAGTAAACGCCCTGGCAAAAAAGTACGGCTGCAAAGGTTATGCGGGAATGGAGGAGATGCTTCTGGCGGAGGATATAGAGATTGTGACAATTGCAACTCCCAGCGGAGCCCATATGGAACCGGCCATAAAAGCGGCACATGCCGGAAAACATGTGATATGTGAAAAGCCGCTTGAAATATCGCTCGAACGCATTGACGCGATGATCAGGGCTCATGCAGAGGCAGGAACAAGATTGGGTGGCATCTTTAATTACAGGTATAACAATTCGCTAAAATATCTGAAAAAAGCTATTGATGACGGCCGCTTCGGTACCATCACATATGCATCCGTGCATGTCCCCTGGTGGCGAAAGGAAAGTTACTATAAAAACAGCTGGCACGGCACTTTGAGGCTCGACGGGGGAGGAGCCCTGATGAATCAGTCGATACATATGATTGATCTGTTGCAGTTCCTTATGGGGCCTGTCGAATCCCTGCAGGCATATACTGCCACACTGGCCCATCAGATAGAAGCTGAGGATACAGGTGTCGCCATACTGCGATTCAGGAGAGGAGCTCTTGGATATATCTACGGATCAACCGCCTCTTTTCCCGGACAATTCCGCCGCCTTGAGATAACAGGTACGAAAGGTACCGTTGTACAGGTTGAAAACAGTTTTAAAATATGGTCCTTCGTGGATCAGACAGATTATGATACTGAAATACTCAGCAGCTTTTCACGGATAGAGGGCGGAGGCGGTGTGTCGGATCCATCAGCTATCCCTTTTGAACCGCATGCAGAGAATATCTCGGCATTTATAGAATCACTGGAGAGCGGCAAACCTTTTGAAATTGACGGAGCAGAAGCCAGGAAAGCTGTTGAGATCATTATTGCCATCTATACATCGGCGAGGCAGGGAATGCCCTTCCGTTTCCCCTCATAAGCCCTGTTCCGGCAGAGCCATGAAGATCAGGCTTTTCGGGTTAACCCTCCTCCGGTATGAGATTACTTACAGGTAACCGGCCTCATGCAGGACTTTTCTGAAAACCGGATTGGCACGGTACCCTTCATCGGCCAGATCATTCCCCTGCATATCATAATTTGAATTTCCTTCGATCAGAACCGGACCAGATTCTGATATGGCCACGTCCCAGCCTACCAGCCGGATCTCCGGCATATACCGAGCAGCTTTCTTTACCAGGTCTTTAGCCTGAGTGAAAAGAGGAACAGGAAAATCCCTGAAAACGGTCCTTGTCACCGGATGTTCCGTAAGTACCCTGACTCCGTTTGATCTGATTGTGAAATATCCGTTTTTCTTTAATTTGCCTGTCACCAGATCTATCCCTACCTGACATCCGCCGGAGGAGATATTATCGAGATGAAAATTTATGGTGCTCATCCTGATATAACCTGAAAGGATCTCAATGTTCCCGTCACTGTTTATGAAGGTATCAAGTCTGATTGTATTCAGGCAGGAAGGGTTAAGCTTATCCAGACCAGGATGTTGTATGACGGTCTCCTGGAAAAGGAATCCTGCTTTTGTAACATCAGAATACAGCTCCACCACCGCTTCAGGATCATTTTCAAGCTGGGCGGGATAAAGTTTGTAGATCCTGTCCCCACCGTAACTCCAGTAAGTCTTCTTTATAAATATCGATTTGCGGCCCGGGTTTTCCTTAAACAGCTCCTCAAGAAGCAGTCTGAATTCCCGTATATTATTTACTTCGGTACATATTTTATCCCTCACAAACATCTTCCTGTGATTGTACATAATGATTTCCGGAAGGCTTATATTGAACTGGCTGTAAAAGAAATTAAAATATAGCTTATTTTCCAGTACATCAATTACCTCTTTATTATTGAATAAAGGTTTGACCTTAAAATTCAGGAAATCATCAGGATAATAGTTCATGATACCGGTCGATTCTTTCTTGAAGAGGTATCTGGAAAAATAATGACGGGGAAAGCTTCTGAAAACAAAAGAAAGATATAATAATTCCCCTGCCATCCTGAAAAGCGATTTCCGGTCAGGATCTTTAAGTAATTCTGCGATCAGACCTGTGATACTCTTTAATTGGGGTTTACTCATGATATCCGGTATTAATTTAAAAAAGCGGTTTGCATGTCACTGAAAATCCGTTAATGCATAATTACAAAATGGCCGTATCACGCTCCGGTCATTTTCAGACTTACGGAATTTGAATCAATTTTCCCGGATAAATTTACTAATAATAAATTTAGCTGAAGAATGGCTGAACAGGTTTCCCGGGATTGAGGGGCAGGCTGTCACTTGCTGCTGACGGTTCTGTTATCTCAGGATATTACTGGCAATCGCCAGGCTGATTTCATCCGCCATCAGGAACTGATCCAGATTGCACATGACAATGTTCAGAAATTATCTGATATGTCCTTAAATAAAATTTGTACCTTTAGTATTAAACTCTGCATACCTTGTTTATTGCTAAAACGACATTTTATTAAACTTCACAACTATCATGGAT
>VFSW01004457.1_pt1 | contig 20870 bp, 25 predicted proteins | sample 5358111 | NCBI WGS metagenome assembly VFSW01 (sample SAMN11554181, study PRJNA540505) | mine drainage metagenome | isolation source: sediment from site ElyBrook_90M | place: USA: Ely Copper Mine, Vershire, VT | collected 2017
CGCCTCTGCTCATGGTGGGTGGAGGCAGTTCTGTCTCTGATGAATTTTGGAGATTCCCATGACTCTTCGTAGTCTTCCTACTGGCACCGTCACTTTCCTCTTCACCGACATCGAAGGCAGTACCAAAATCGCGCAACAGTTTCCTGAGCAGTGGGAGACCTTGCGCGTGCGCCATCATGCCATTCTGCATCAAGCGATACAAGCCCACAATGGTCAGGTCTTTCAAATCATCGGCGATGCGTTCTGCGCGGCTTTTTCGACGGCGCCCGATGCACTCAACGCGGCGGTGGAGGCGCAGCGCGCGTTGAACCGCGAAGCATGGGTTCCCGTTCCGCTCCTCGTCCGCATGGGCATCCACACCGGCGTCGCACAAGCCGGCGCGGTGGATGCGGTCGCCGGCGGCTACACGGGCTATGCGACGCTGGCGCTCGTTCAACGCGTCATGTCCGCCGCGCACGGCGGACAGATTCTGCTCTCTCACACCACCGCTGATCTGGTCACCGATCAACTGCCGGGTGAAATTTCTTTGCGCGATATGGGCGAACACCAATTGAAGGGTTTGCTCCATCCCGAAAAATTGTGGCAAGTGGTCGCGCCCGATCTGCCTCAAGATTTCCCGGCGCTCGCTTCGCTCTCCACCCCCACCAATAATCTGCCGACGCAATTGACGACCTTCATCGGCCGCGAACGCGAATTGAACGACGCGCAAGAAAAACTATCGACCGCGCGCTTGCTGACGCTCATCGGTCCCGGCGGCACGGGCAAGACCCGGCTCTCGCTCCAAATTGCCGCCGAGCAGTTGGCTCGCTTTGAAGACGGCGTGTGGCTGGTGGAACTGGCTCCGATCACTGATCCGGCTTTCATCGTTTCCACCATCGCCGCCGTGTTTGACGTCCGCGAAGCGCAGGGCATTCCGCTGATCAATCTGCTCGTCGACTATTTGCGCGCCAAAGAATTATTGCTCGTGCTGGACAACTGCGAACACCTCGTCGAAGCGAGCGCGCAAATTGCCAATCAGTTGCTGCATGCCTGTGCGAAACTGAAAATCATCGCGTCCAGCCGCGAAGCGCTGGGGATTGATGGCGAGACGGTGTATCGAGTGCCGTCGCTGTCTCTGCCCGATCAACCTTCGAGCGATCTAATGAATTACGAGGCGACGCGCTTGTTCATCGAACGCGCGACGAAAGCCGAGCCGCGTTTTCATGCAACGGCGGAGAATGCCGCCGCGGTGATTCAAATCTGCCGGCGGCTCGATGGGATTCCGCTCGCCATCGAGTTAGCCGCTGCTCGCATCAAACTCTTCACACCGGAACAGATCGCGGAACGCCTGGATGATCGATTCAAACTGTTGACGGGCGGCAGCCGCACGGCTCTTCCGCGCCAACAAACTTTGCGCGCGTTGATCGATTGGAGCTACCACTCGCTGAACGAAACCGAGCAACGCGCGTTGCGTCGACTAGCGGTCTTTTTGGGCGGCTGGACGATCGAGGGCGCGGAAGCCGTTATCGGTGAACCTGAAGCCGTCGACGGCTTGTTGGGCTTGGTGAACAAATCGCTTGTGAATGTCGATGAACAATCGGCTGCCGCGCGTTATCGCTTCCTGGAAACGATCCGCCAATACGCCATGGAAAAGTTGCTCGAATCGGGCGAAGCCGTCGAGTCGCGCAACCGGCATCTGGATTACGTTTTGAAATTAGCCGGCGATGCCGAACCGGAAGGGTTTGGGTCTGTGAGCCTGTCCTGGCTCGATCAGATGGAAGTGGAGCACGACAACCTGCGCGCCGCCCTCGACTGGTCTTCGTCCAACAATGTGGAGAAGGCGATCAAACTGGCTCTGGCATTAGGCGTGTTCTGGAATTTCCGCGGCTATGCCGCGGAAGGCGTGGCATGGTGCCAAACGATCTTGGCACGCGCCGAATCACAGCCGCTCCTCGCCGCCCCGCGCGCCAAATTGGACGGGGTCTTGGCTCAAGCCGCCATCTTCTCGGGCAATCACCAGCTCGCCCGCGTCGCCGCTGATGCCGGTGTAATCCTGGCTAGGCAGGTCGATGACAAAAGAGCGATCGTGCGCTTACAAACACTTGCCGCCACATGTTCAATGTATCTGGGAGATATTCCAGCCACACAACAATACCTGCGTGACGCGGAGGGGCTGGCGCGCGAGCAGGGCTACCGCGATGAACTCGCCGTGACCTTGATGACAGGTTCCCAAATCGTGTACTTTACCGCCGGAGACATGGCTCAAGCCAAAGCGTATGTGGCTGAAGCGATGTCTTTAGCAGGCGAAGGAAACAGTGAGTGGGTGCCCTACATGTTCGTGTTTTTAGCCGCGCGGCTGTCGGGAACGTTCGGCGATATCGAAAAAGCGCGTGGGCTGTTCGGACAGGCTGAGGACGCCGCGCGAAGAATGGGCGACATGCGCGGCGTCTATTCCTGCCAGAGCGAACTGGCGCACATGTTGCGGAAGCATGGCGAGATCGACGAGGCGCTTGAACTCTACAAGCAGGTCTTGCCCAAATGGAAAGAGATGGGGCATCGCGCAGCGGTGGCGCACGAACTGGAATGTATCGCCTTCATTCTCATTCAAAAGAACCAGCCCGATCGTGCCGTGACGCTGCTCGGCGCAGCGCAAGTCATACGCGAGTTAATCGATTCGTCGATGACCCCGCCGGAACGGATAGATTACGAACGAGTCGTTTCAGAGCTGCGCGCCAACGTGAACGAAAACAAATTCAAACAATTATGGGACGCCGGAATGGCGATGAACATGGAGCAAGCCATTCAATACGCCTTAGAGTAAGCCAATGGTCGAACGACTACACGACGGATTTTTTCAGGCACACGCAAGTGTGAAAGTGTGGGCGTGTGGGAGCGACTCCCATACTCCCAAACTCGACTGGAGGAAATAATGGCAAAGAACATAACTGCCGCACCCAAGCCGACGAGCGGCGCAGTCGCGCTGCTGGTCGGCACGCGCAAGGGCGCATTCGTCATCCATGGCGATAAGACGCGGCGCAGTTGGAAAGACCCCGTGGGGATGCACATCGGCAGTATCGTGCATCACATGGTGATGGACCCGCGCGATCGCCGCACCATCCTCATGACCTCGCATACCGGTCATCTCGGTCCCACTATTTTCCAATCGACCGATCTCGGCAAGACTTGGAAAGAAGCAACCAAGCCACCCGCGTTTCCCAAAGCGCCGGAAGGTCAAAAGGGGCTGTCCGTCCATCACAACTTTTGGCTGACGCCAGGGCACAAGAGCGAGCCGCGCGTATGGTACGTTGGCACATCGCCGGCGGGGCTGTTTCGATCAGAGGATGACGGAATGACCTGGAACCAAGTCACTGGATTCAACAATCATCCCAAGTACAACCCACCCCCGCGTGAGGACGAGACTCCGCCGGATGGTCAAACGCTGCATTCCATCATGATCGATCCCCGCGATCCCAAACATATGTATATCGGTCTATCGTCAGGCGCCAGCGGCGTTTTCGAAACAAAGGACCAAGGTATGGATTGGATTCCCCTCAACAAAGGCTTTTCTGGGCTGGACGCGTATGGAATCCCCTCAGATTCGGAAACTGGACAGGAGCCGCACTGCATGCGCATTCATCCCGTAAACCCGGACCGGCTTTATCAGCAGAGCCATATGGGAGTTTATCGCATGGACCGTGCAGAAGGCGTCTGGAAGCGCGTCGGCGAGAACCTGCCGAAGGAACATGGCATCAGCGATTATTCATTTCCCATTGCCCTTCATCCTCGCGACGCTGACACCGTGTGGCTATTCCCGCTTGACGGCGGCTTTCCGCTTGGACGCATAACGCCGGATGGAATGCCAGCGACGTACATCACGCGCAATGGCGGCAAAACTTGGAAGCGCCAAGACAAGGGCTTGCCGAAGGGCGATGGCTGGTTCAGCTTAAAGCGCCAAGCGATGACTACCGATTCGCGCGACCCGGTCGGCGTTTATTTTGGCACGACGGGCGGCGAAGTATGGGCAAGCCGCGACGAGGGCGAATCATGGACGCAGATTGCGAACTCGCTGCCGGAAATCTACTCGGTCGAGGTCGCGGAGTTCGCGCCGTGAAGGTTTACATACCCACGCCGCTGCGGTCGTACACCCAGCAGAGCGTGGTGGAAGCCGATGGCGCGACGCTGGCGGAACTGTTCGGCGATCTGGAGCGCCGCTTTCCCGGCATCCGCTTTCGCATCATCAACGAGCAGGACGAAATCCGCGAGCACATCAAGATTTTCGTCAATCAAACGATCGCGGTGAATCTTGCCGCGCCGCTGCGACCGGGCGACGACGTTCACATTATCGCGGCGATCAGCGGTGGATGTGAGTGAGGGTGTATGGGTGTATGGGTGTAAGGGCGAGGCACTCGCAAACACTTGATTGTTGGACAAGCCACGTGGCTTATACCAACCGTATTGTCCTACCAGTGGAATTTGGCGAATGCCTCGCCCCTACGCGTTGTTTTTGACGCGGGACGCGCATGCGGATAGAATATCGGTAGAAGTACATCCTCAAGGACACGATGACATGCGCGAATTCAAACTGGCTCGGCTCTATGACTTGCAGCTTTCGGCAACACCATCCGCCATCGGCGGAACGATTTTGCTGTGGCTCGCGTTGATCGCCCTCGCGATTGGGCTGTTGAATTTTTCAGCGAGCGCGGCAATTCTCGCCACGCTCATCGCCAGCGCGCTGCACTGGTTTTCGGACACGCTGCACCAACTCGGACACGCACGCGCGGCGCGCCGCACCGGTTATCCGATGATCGGCATTCGCTTTTGGGGAATCCTCAGTTCGTCCGTCTATCCGCCGGACGAACCCGCACTGCCCGCCGCGACGCACATCCGCCGCGCGCTAGGCGGTCCGTCGATGAGCGCATTGGTCACGCTCGCGGCAGCAGTGATTTTGCTCGCGCTGAATCTCGCGAAGATTGGCGGCGCGGCGTGGTGGCTCGCTCTCTTTTTCTTTTTCGAAAATCTGTTCGTGTTCACGCTCGGTTCCTTTCTGCCGCTGGACTTTACCGATGGCAGCACGCTGCTGCACTGGTGGAACAAGGAATAGAAGAGCGCGCGGAGGATGACGATGCTGACCGGAATCCATTTCCTGCTATCCTACAAATGCACCTACGAATGCGACCACTGTTTTGTCTACAGCAGTCCGCGCGCGGCGGGAACGATCACCGCGAGTCAGATCCGTGGCGCGCTCGACGAGGCGCATACGATCGGCACGATCAAGCAGATTTACTTTGAGGGCGGCGAGCCGTTCCTCTTCTACGCGCTGATGCTCGAAGGGATCAAGATGGCGCGCGAGGCGGAGTTCGACGTAGGCATCGTGACAAATGGGTACTTTGCGACGACGGAGGAGGACGCCGCGTTGTGGCTCAAGCCGCTCAAGGAACTCGGCATCGCCGATCTCAGTATCAGCGACGACACGTTCCACTCGGACGAAGAAACCAGCCCGGCGAAGCGCGCGCTCGCTGCCGCGCGCAAACTGGGGCTGCCGGTCGGCTCGATCTGCATCGAACCGCCAACGGTCGCGGCGAATGTCAGGCGCGAAAAAGGCGCGCCGGTGGTCGGCGGCGGCGTCATGTTTCGCGGCCGTGCGGTCGAGAAACTCGCGGCAGGGCTGCCGACGCGCAACTGGGAAGAGTTCACCGAATGTCCGCACGAAGAGTTGCGAGAGCCAAGCCGCGTGCATCTCGATCCGTACGGGAACGCGCATCTGTGCCAGGGCTTGAGCATGGGCAACGCGTGGCAGACGCCGCTGTCGACGCTGGTGAGGAACTACGACGTTGCCGCGCATCCGATCGCTGGACCGTTGGCGAGCGGCGGTCCCGCGCTGTTGGTAAAGGAGTACAACATCCCGCACGACGAGGGCTACGTGGACGCGTGCCACCTGTGTTTCCGCGCGCGGCAAGCGCTGCTGGATCGGTTCCCGCAGTACCTTGCGCCGCGGCAGGTGTATGGGATGGGATAAAAAAGACACCCGCGTGTGAGCGGGCGTCTTCTATATTTGAAAAAGTATGCTACCGTTAGGATCGCTCGAACTTAGGCGAACGCGAATACATCCAGTTGCACGGATTTCAACGGACGCGCTTGACTGTGGACCATTTGCCGAATCTTTTCAGTGGTCTCGCGGCTGAAAACCGGTTCACTGCAACGCGCGCAAACGGTTGCGGGAATGTTTTCAACCAGAACCATATGTCCGTCAATATTGAACACTTCGCTCACCATTTCCGTGCGTGATTCAGTAGAACCGCAGACATGACATTTGAACACATTTACCTCCGCTCTGAATAGTTGTTCGTCCATTCGGTTTCGTCCGGCTCATATAAGGTTATGATCTTGACCATCGGTGAATTAGCGTACGATGCTTGAATATGGAGCGGTCGTCCCGCTTGTGTGAAACCCAGCAGTAGACAACTCGGAGCATATTTGTCCTCGGGATAATCTTCGATGATCTTCGCCTCGTTCCCGGCTTGGCGTATCTCTGTATCGCTGATGTTGCGCTCGACGGCGCGCTTGAAAGCATGGCGGCTGAACTCAAATTCCCCCTGCGAAAGTTGTTGTCGGATTTCTTCAAGTGTCTTCATCTTAGCTTTGCTCGATTCTATTATACCACGAATCGCGCGCAGATCCGAAAGATTTGGAAGCCCTTTCGTGTCTATCAAGGGGGTCTCGCGCTGCTGGATCGCTTTCCGCAGTACCCCTCGCCCCGGCAGGTGTATGGGATGAGATAAATAGAGACGCCCGCGCGTGAATTGGATGATTAAGAAGCCAAGCCAATCGGATTTTGTAATCTAATTGGCTTGGAACAAATAAGTACAAAATGGAATTTACATACTCGGCATTCCGAACATTACATACCAAACGAGCGAGTTGGACCGAGATTTTTTATTGAATGCCTACTAACCATATCGGACAATCCAGGTCGATAGTAGGCAGCGTTTCTTTAGCGATTCGAAAATATGCCATTCCGCTTACCGACTGTTTCCTATCCTTAAAATATTCTGTAGGATCAAGCATTACAATCTCAATGCCAAGCGCAATGTTTTTTTCGTACCGAGAGATACGAAAGCCGCAAAAATCCTTGAACATAGCTTCGACTTTACCAAACTGAACTTCAATACAAACACGGTTGATTCTATACTGTTTTGCGAAATCCGCCATCCATCCAGCGTTCAATGTCTGTGATGTGCGACATAGCTGTCGTTTATTGTTCTTCTTCAGAAATTCTTTCGTCGAGTCCTTAAGATTCAAGTCTTGCGGTGGTACGTCTGGAAAGTCATTGGCAAAAGGATCAAACGACCATTGCTTGTTGCCAAGCAACCAGATAAAATCTTGATTCACCTGTGTTTGCATAGCCCGTTTAGGCAATTTCTCAATTATTCCTAGTATTTCCTCTCGCAAGCCAAATTCGATGGAGCTAATATAATCGGGGGAACATTGGTAGAAATATTCTTCGTACTTCATTTCGCTCTGACCTTCTGCGATTGACACCGCGTGAGCCGACCACAGCTTCTGCACTTTTTGATGATACCAGCCAGAGGACCATAGTGCTGCAGAAACAAACGCCCACAGTGTTCGCAATAACAATCTTCAAGTCTAAAAAGTCCTTCTGAATCTTTGATGACTATGATTTCGTATTTCTCGTGGTCTATTTCATCGACAATTGCCTGCAACTCTGCAAGCAGAAACCTTCGAAGAGCTTCCGCTTCATTACTGTACCAGTACTGCAGCTTCACTTGCCCGGTATCTTCGATGCGACTCATATATTTTCGAATACCACGTTTTGCGACTCATATATTTTCGAATACCACGTTTTTTGTCATCGGGCGAATCGTCAAGAAGTGCCTGGAGTTGAACACTTATTTGTCTGATTACACTATTGCCGAATCGAACCTCAAAGGATATCTCTGTTTGGCTAGCACCCGATTGCATGTCCATGCCTCCAAGAGCAAATGAAAACGCCCACAGACGATGTGCAGATACTAAATCGTGGCTGTGGGCGCTTGGGCCGCAAAATCTCAACGGAGATTACAGCACAAATCTAGAGAGGATGGGAGTGTTTTACAAATACTGCCTTTTTATAAGCGGGCTGCAGGTTAGTGCATTTTGCAAAGTATGGAATCGAATCTCATAACCATTTCACAAGCAATTGCAATTTTACGCGAATGGCTTCAGCGAGGTTTTTTGATTCTCACAAAACAACCATCACCGTACTCGCGATAGTTGTAAATCATTATGGTCAGTCCGTAGGGCTTGAGCAGTTTTCGACAGGGGGCTGGTTTTGTTTTTTGAGCCCAACGATCAAAAAGAGCCAAGGGGAATTTCGCATTGAGACCTCCACAATGAGGATTGAAATGCACAACGTTTTGAATGCGCCCATCCGCCGCGCGCGTCCGCGTTCATCGGTGTCCTAACTGAAATCGTCACCGCGGGAAATATAGACGACAATCAAACCACACCAGAGCCGCAACTGCACATTACCGTTTGCTTGCGTGTAGGATCGTGAATCCGACGACTTGTTCGCCTTCGTAGCGAATGATTACATCGTCATCAGTAATCTCGCTATCTGTAGCATAGCTTGGTTTCTTGAAATTGACGTACAGCGTATCCGCTTCGTTGTCGTAAGACATCCAAAGATAATGATCCGGTAATTGTTTTACTGCCGGCATGAGTTTGAGGTATTCTCTAACATCTGCTATGGCCATAACTGCTGCCTCCTCTCTAATGAGCGGATTCTGCGCGTCAAAAACGCGGTGATGATGAAGCCGTTATGCTCTAGTTCTCGATATACGACTACCAGCCACTTGCCTGCTTCAACCTCTCGGATTGCCAAAAGTTCTCCGGCATTGCCCGCAAGAACCCGCACTGGTTGAGCGATGACTTGAAGAACACCAAGCCGCAAACCCGCGAGTTCAGAATGCTCTTCGGTGATGTGCGTCCATCGTTCATCAGTGAGTCGAATCGGAAAGCCGTTCCTCGATGTAACAGTATGCTCCATCCTGTCCTATCGCTCCGTTTGACTGACTCGCGAACTGAACACTTGCATTATACTTTGAAACTCGTCTGCCTGCAAGACAAATTTCTTTAACCTCTGTGTCTCAGCGGTGAATGTGTGCGCGTCGCGGTTGACGCGTGCGTAATTCCATTGTAGAATATGCTCGTAGAACAAATGTCCCAAGAGGCGCTCAATGCCAGCTAAAACCAAAACGCACAGCAAATGGACCTGCCAGCAATGCGGCTTTGTCTCCACCAAATCCTACGGACGCTGCCCGGAATGCGGCGAGTGGAACAGCATGGTCGAGACGATCGAGACGCGCGAGACCGCCGCCGCGTCGTCGCTTGCCGCGCTCGCGCCGCGCAGCCAGCCGCAAAAGATTTCCGACGTGGTCACCGAGGGCTTTCAACGCATCCCGGTGCCGATGCCGGAACTCGCGCGCGTGCTCGGCGGCGGCATCGTGCCGGGATCGCTTGTCCTGATCGGCGGTGAGCCGGGGATAGGAAAATCTACATTACTGCTTCAGATGGCGGCGACCCTCGCGCTGTCCGCCGGCACTGTGCTCTACATCTCCGGCGAAGAATCGGTGCAGCAGATGAAGATGCGCGCGGAGCGATTGGCACTCAAGCCCGACGTGCTGTACCTCCTCACCGAAACCAACCTTGACGAGATCATCGCGCATATCGTCCGGCTCAAGCCCAAGATCGTCGTCGTCGATTCGGTGCAGACGGTCTACCTGGAAGAGCTGAGCAGCGCGGCGGGCAGCATTTCGCAAGTGCGCGAGTCTGCGGCGCGGCTGACGCGCGTCGCCAAAGAAACCGGCGTCGCGATCTTCCTCGTCGGTCACGTGACCAAGTCCGGCGCGATTGCCGGTCCGCGCGTGCTGGAGCACATCGTCGATACGGTGCTGTATTTGGAAGGCGAACGCTTCCACGCGTACCGCCTGCTGCGCTCGGTCAAGAACCGTTTTGGCGCGACGAGCGAGGTCGGCGTGTTCGAGATGACACAGGAAGGCATGGTCGAGGTCGACAATCCATCCAGCGCGTTCCTCGCCGAGCGCGCGCCGAACGCGGCGGGCAGCGCGATCGCCGTAACGATGGAAGGCACTCGCCCGCTGCTCGTCGAGGTGCAGGCGCTGACGAACTCGACCGCGTTCGCGCTGCCGCGCCGCACCGCGAATGGATTCGATATGGGGCGGCTGCTGCTGCTGACCGCCGTACTGTCGCAGCGCGTCGGATTGAAGCTATCGATGCAAGACGTTTTCGTGAATGTGGTCGGCGGATTGAAAATCGCGGAGCCCGCCGCCGACCTGACCGTCGCGCTTGCGATTGCATCGTCCTTCCGCAATCAGCCGGTCGCCGAAGACCTGGTCGTGATCGGCGAGATCGGTTTGAGCGGCGAGTTGCGTACGGTCGCGCAGGCGCAGCGCCGCTTGATGGAAGCCGCGCGGCTCGGGTTCAAGCGCGCGGTCGTGCCGCAGACGCTCACGCGAATGAAGGACAAGCCGGACGGCATCGAGCTGATCGGCGCGCAGACGCTCGCGCAGGCGATGGAGTTCGCGCTGGTCAAGTGACGGTTGCATCCTGAGCGGAGCGGCGGGCATTCATCGACTGCGCTGCGCTCAGAATGCGCCCGCCGCGTAGTCGAAGGATACCGTGAATCCGCTCGGAATCTACTCTAGTTACCCATAGAAAACATTACAAGCAAGACGATTTATTCCCCCGTTTTTTCCCCAGATCGTTTCGGTAAGTGCGCTCCCGGGTTTGCTCCCCATCCTTCCCATTGACCCACATTTCGGCAACTCTTTTGATTGCGCGTGCCATTCTCGCAACCTCGACAAAAAACCAACGCTATAGGACATGAGTCACTTGCCTCTTGTACTATTGAGGCGGTCGGTTGTTCCCGTTAAACTCAGAGTGAGATTCAATCGCACACACTCTGTGGTGGGCTAGCCGGCGGATAACGATTCTGACCCGAGTCGTATTTTTCAATAACTTATCCGACATCGTCGAGCGAGTACTCACCTGCCGCAGCCAGCGTCGTTGCGGCAGGCGTTTCATTTCGCCTGTCCGCAGGAATCGGTCGATGGGTTCTACGACAGATTGGAATACGGATTAACGGAATGGGAATTTCGAACGCGATGAAACGATTCATTTCGATAGTTCTCCTGGCTTGTCTTTTTGTCAGTCTCTCCAGCGCGGTGGCAAGTTCGAGCGCGCCGGATCAAGTGACATGGCAAGTCGATATCACCTACACTTTTTCCAAGCAAGACGTGACCCAAGCCGGCTGGGAACAGCGACAGCAGGAACTCCTAAGCGCATTGTCAACGCGCCTGCAAAGTCGCGGCGCGCGCTTGGCGGTGCGAAGAACCGCGCGCGCCGATCAGGGCATCGACGATGCGTTTCACATGGAGGGGCAAGGAACAATTCAGCAATTCAAACTGGCGATGTTCGACGATCTGTCGCCTATCGGAGGTCTGCTGGGCGGTCCGACCGTACTTGACTTGTCGGGTCAAGTGACGCGTGGGCAAGCGGTTCGCTTCCTTTTGGACAGCAATCCTTCGACGGGCTATGGTTGGCAAGTCGCGCAGATCGATTCATCCCGCCTCCGAGAGTCGAGTCCGCGTGCGCTCATCTCCCAGACGAATCTGCTGGGAGCACCCCAGCAAGAGAGCATCACGCTCGCGGCGCTCCAAGATGGCAGCACGAGTCTCACCCTCAATTACGGGCGCCCGTGGGAAACTACCAGCGCGCCAGCGCGTCATGTGTCGCTGCAGTCCACGCGGCTGGAGGCACTGACGGATTTGACCAACCCAACTCCTCCCGCTCGCATCGCCTTCTCTACGAATGACCAGACGCACGCGCCAACTCTATCTGCGCCGCTGACGCTACCTTCGTCTTTCGATTGGAGAACCCAGGTCACTCTTCCGCCGATTCGCGACCAGGGAGCGTGCGGCAGTTGCTGGGCATTCGCCACCGTGGGAGCAATGGAAACCACCATGGCGATCGATAACGCCGGCATCGTCAATCTGTCGGAACAGTACCTCGTCTCCTGCAACCTCGACGGCTGGGGCTGCGGCGGCGGCTGGTGGGCACATAACTATCACGCCTACGAATCGGGACAGAGAAGCAATCCGCCGGGGGCAGTGCTCGAGTCCGATCTTCCCTACGCTGCCGCGGACACATCTTGCAATGCCACGTACAGTCATCCGTATAAGCTGAACAGTTGGAATTATGTTGGGAGCTCACACAGCGTGCCATCCGCCAGCGCGATCAAACAGGCGATTTACTCGTACGGACCGGTCGCGGCAGCAATCTGCGTCGGACCGAACTTTCAGGGCTATCGCGGCGGTGTTTCCACGGGGGATGATTCTGGAACTTGCGGGTTGGACGAAGTGAATCATGCCATCGTCCTCGTCGGGTGGAATGATGCAGACAATACCTGGATCCTCCGCAATTCGTGGGGAACGAGTTGGGGTGAAAGTGGTTACATGCGAATCTCCCGAACTTCATCCAACGTCGGTTATTCAGCCAACTACGTGGTCTATCAAGCAACGCAACCCACGTGCTATTCGATCAACCTAGCGGCTGTTCCGAGTTCCGGCGGGAGCGTAACTCCGTCCCTCTCGCCCAACTGCAGCGGCAGTCAGTATACGTCTGGGACGAATGTCATCTTGACCGCGACGCCGGTGAGCGGCAAGCGCTTTGGTCAGTGGAGTGGTGACGCGTCCGGCACTCTCAATCCCATCACCGCGAACGCGAACGGGAACAAGAGTATCTTTGCAAACTTCAATCCATTGCAGGGTAGCGCTTCACTTTCTTTTCTTCCCTTTCTCCAAAAGTAGCCATATCAATTGAAAGCGAACACGCGAGAGGAGATGCAAATGGCATCTCCTCATTTTCTTGCAAGCGTTGAGCCATCCTTGCGAAGGTTTGAGAATGGTAGCGACACGATTAACCTTCCTCACGACGACGCACATCCGATTCAGAGATCACTCCAACCTTCGCAAGGTTCTGAACATTTACATTTCTTGTGGCGATTGGATTCGATCAATCCGGAAGACCAGAAAATGCCGCGTCCGATCATCCGATTCCGTCGTTGACATCCGCCGTGTCCTGTGTTAAGATGTGGTCGTTCGATACGGAATTATCCCAATCTTTATTTTTCCTGGTTACCCAACTGAATAAGCGTGCCACAGAATTTGCCCGGAGACTCACCCAACTAAACTGCACTCTTTCGTAGCGGCAGCACTGCCGCCAGGTCATTCGCACTTTTTCGTCTTCCTTTTTGGTTGAGTGTGCCGCGGGCGGTACACTTTTTTTGTTGCAGTCGGGCGCCAGGAGGAGGCATCCATGAACATCGAATTTCTCCTCCGCATTATTGGAATGATCGTGTTCGCCGCGCTGGGTTGGCGGCTGGGCGACGCGCTGGGCAGCGGCGCAGAGACCCAGATTCGGTACATCATTGTGCTTGCCCTCGCCGGCGCGGCGCTTGGGCTGCTCATTACCCCGTGGGTCACGATTCGTCCCTACCTGTGGGCGCGCAAAACGATCCGCCAGATTCCGGCGCAACAACTCCTCGCCGCGACCATCGGCTTGATCGTCGGACTGATTATCGCCGCGCTGACCTCGTTTCCCCTTTCGCTCCTGCCCGAGCCGTGGCGCTCGGTGTTCCCCTTCGTCTCGCTAATTCTCTTCGGCTATCTCGGCGCGTGGATCATGATCATGCGCGAGCGCGATATCTTTGCGATCTTCGGCGGACGCTTTAGCCGCGAAGGCGCGGCGCGCGGCGCGCCGACCGACAAAGCAGTCTTGCTCGATACGAGCGTCATCATCGACGGACGCGTCGCGGATATTTCGCACACGGGTTTTATCGACGGGACGCTGCTGATTCCGCGCTTTGTGCTGGCGGAACTGCAGCACATTGCCGATTCGCCCGACGCGCTGCGGCGCAACCGCGGTCGGCGCGGACTCGACATCTTGAACAAATTGCAAAAGGAATCGATCGTGCCAATCCGCATCACCGACCTTGACATCGAAGACGTCCACGAGGTCGACGACAAGCTGGTGCGGCTGGCGAAGAATCTGCACTATGCCATCGTCACGAACGATTACAACCTCAACCGGGTCGCGGAGCTGCAGGGCGTGCGCGTCCTGAACATCAACGAGCTGGCGAACGCGGTGCGCGCGGTCGTCCTGCCCGGCGAGAGCATGAAAGTCCGCGTCGTGCAGGAAGGCAAGGAACTGGGGCAAGGCGTCGCTTATCTGGACGATGGCACGATGGTCGTCATCGATAACGGGCGCAAGTTTCTCGGCAACACCATCGACGTGGTCGTGACGCGGATGCTCCAGACGAATCAGGGGCGCATGATCTTCGCCGCGCCGTCGGATGACAAGAAATGACGGAGAGATTGCATGGCACTCAAAATCTATAATACGCTCACGCGGCAGAAAGAAGATTTCGTTCCAAACAATCGGGACCGCGTGGCGATGTACGTCTGCGGTCCTAATCTTTATGACCCCGTTCACGTCGGGCACGCGTTTTCCTACGTCGTCTTCGACACGGTCAAGCGCTACTTGAAATTCAGCGGGTACTCCGTCAAGCACGTCCAGAACTTTACCGATATCGAAGACCGCATCATCGCCAAGGCGCAAAAGGAAAACACGACAATTCAGGCGCTCGCGCAGGTTTACATCGATCGCTTCATGGGCGAGATGGACGCGCTCAACATTCAGCGCGCCGACGAGTACCCGCGCGCGACCGGCGTGATTCCGACGATCATCGAGATCGTGCAGGGATTGATCGACAAGGGCTTTGCGTACGCGGTGGACGGCGACGTATATTTTCGCGTCCGCCAAGACCCGGACTATGGCAAACTCTCGCACCGCGCGCTCGACGATATGGAAGCCGGCGCGCGTATCGAGGTGGACGCGCGCAAGGAAGACCCGATGGATTTCGCACTGTGGAAAGCCGCGAAACCGGGCGAGCCCGCGTGGGACAGTCCCTGGGGCAAAGGTCGCCCGGGCTGGCACATCGAATGTTCGGCGATGAACTTAGCGGCGCACGGTCCGCAGATCGATATTCACGGCGGCGGTCAGGACGTGATCTTCCCGCATCACGAAAACGAGATCGCACAATCGGAATCGTACACCGGCAAAGTGCCCTTCGCCAAATATTGGATGCACAACGCGCTGCTCCGTCTCGCCGGCGACACCTCGGCGGAAGACAAAATGTCGCGGCACGTCGGCAACACGCTCTGGGTCAAGGACGCGCTCGCGCGCCACACGCCGGACGCGATCCGGCTCTATCTGCTCTCGACGCACTATCGCACGCCGCTGGCATGGACGGATGACGATGTCGATGCGAGCGCGCGCGGTTTAGAGCGCCTCCGCGCCGCGGTTACCTCCACCGCTGCCCCTCCCCCGTCGTCTGATCCTTCGACTACGCCGCTTCGCGGCTCCGCTCAGGACGATGACAAAGGAGGGAAGAACACGCTGGCGAAGATCGCAGGCGAGACGCGCGAGAAATTCATCGCCGCGATGGACGACGATTTCGGCACGCCGCAGGCGATTGCCGCGCTGTACGATCTGGCGCGCGAGACCAATCGCGCGCGCGGCGAAAGCGCGATGCCGCAAGCGCTCGCGCCGGCGCAAGCCGCGTTGCGCGAACTCGCCGGCGTGCTGGGACTCTCGCTTGAGGAAAGGGTATCGGACCAACTCGCTGCCGCGCCGTTCATCGAGCTGCTGATTGCGACGCGCAAGGACTTGCGCGCGGCGAAGCAATTCGCGCTCTCGGATAAGATTCGCGATGAGCTTGCCAAACTCGGCGTGGCGCTGGAAGATGGAGCGCAGGGAACGACGTGGAAGTCAGCGTAAGAAGGAGAGGAGCAACTATGCGTACCACAAAAGGACTCACGGTTGAACAACTTGCAAAAGCACTGTCACATCTTTCGCCGTCCGAGTCCCAATCCCTATTAGAACTCCTGGACAAGGAGAATTTGAAGAAACGACTCACGCTGGTGCGACGGCAAGTCGCCAAAGGCAAAGTCGTGAGCGAGCAAGCACTCTTCAAGAGCTTGCGGTGATGTACGAACTGATTGTTCCCGATACCGTAGCCAAAGATTTTAAACATCTCGACCGACCTGTTCAGCGTGAACTGCGCGATGAACATTTCCCGCGTCTGAAACAAGACCCACGATGCGGTGATCCTTTGCACGGCGCATTGAAAGGCATTTGGAGTTACCATTTCAATTACCGCTCAACTCAATATCGAGTGGCTTACGAGATTCTAGACAAGGAAATGGCGATCTTGTTGGTGATGGTCGGCAAGCGTGGGGATTTCTACGAAGCATTGATGCGACGCGTGGGGCTGTGGTAGATGCCGGATTATCTCTACGGTCGCCATGCGATCCTCGAAGCGCTGCGCGCGGCGCGTCCCATCGAAGAGATTCTGATCGCGCGCGGCGTGCACAGCACCGGCGCGTTGAGTGAGGTCATCACGCTGGCGAAGAACGCCGGCGTGCCGATGCACGGGGTCTCGCGCGACGAGTTGGATCGCATGGCGCATAATCATCAAGGCATCGTCGCACGGATTCCGGATTTTGAGTACGCCCAAGTCGAGGATTTGCTGGCGGTCGCGCGCGAGCGCGGCGAGCCAGCATTTCTGTTGCTGCTCGATTCGGTGCAAGACCCGCAGAATTTCGGAACGCTGCTGCGGACGGCGGAGGCGGTCGGCGTGCACGGCGTCATCATCGCCGAGCGCCGCGCGGTCGGCGTGACGCCCGCCGTCGTCAAGGCATCCGCCGGCGCGGTGCATTATCTGAAGATCGCGCGCGTGACGAACCTCGCGCGGACGATCGAGGAATTGAAACGCGCGAACGTCTGGGCAATCGGCGTTGAGAATGCGCCGGAGGCGCAGGATTTTGCGCGCGCGGATTTCAAGATTCCGCTTGCGCTCGTTCTCGGCAGCGAAGGCGAAGGACTCGGACGCCTCGTGCGCGAGAAATGCGATTTCCTCGTCCGCCTGCCGATGTGGGGCAGGATTGATTCGCTCAACGTCGCGGTCGCCGGCTCGATCGTCCTGTACGCGGCGAAAATGCAGCGCCAATCCAATCATACGTAATTCTTACAACTCGCCCCGCGCCATTCACGAACAACTTTGACGCGTCCACTGTGAGTGTGTTATAATCTTCCCGCCGTGATTCCGACCTTACGCGTTTCAGTCGTCATCCCAACACACAATGGAGCGGCAACGCTCGCGGCGTGTTTGGAATCGCTGCACGCCTCTTCCCACTTGCCCCACGAGATCATCGTCGTCGACGACGCGTCGACGGACGACACGGCGCGAATCGCGGCGCGGCTCAAGTGCCGGGTGATTCAGCTCGACGAGAACGTCGGCGCGGCGCGCGCCAAGAACCGCGGCGCGGCGGAAGCGGCCGGCGACATTCTTTTCTTTACCGACGATGATGTCGTGGTCGCGCACGACGCGCTGGAGCGACTCACCGAAGATTTCGCGGACGCGCGAGTCGCCGGCGTCGTCGGACTGCTCGACGCGAAGATTCCGTTCGACGATTTCGCGAGCAACTTTAAAAACCTATGGATGCGCTTTACGTACGCGCGACTGCCGCGCGAGCGCATCGGCGTTTTTTATACTAGCATCGCCGCGATGCGCCGCGAAATCTTTCAGCAACTCGGCGGCTTTGACGAGAACTATCCCGGCGCGAGCATCGCCGAAGACACCGAGTTCGGACAGCGCGCGTGGAGCGCGGAGCATTGGCTGCGGCTCGATCCGCGCGTGACGGCGGTACACTGCAAACACTATACGCCGCGCGCGGTGCTCGTCACCGATTACCGGCGCGCGCGCGCGCTGATGTTGATGCGCTTGCGTAAGCGCGGTCAACCGTTCTTCACGAGCGTGCCGCTGTTCTACCAACTCGCGGTGCCGACGATCTTCGCGGCGCTCGGCGCATTGCTTGCTGGCGCGACAAGTGGCAATGGGTTCTTGGTCGGACTTGGAGCAGCATTACTCGTCACGTTTTACGTTTTATTCTTCGGGTGGCTCACCTATCTCGTGCGCGAACGCGGCGCGCGGTTCGCGCTGATCGCCGCGCTGTTCCAGCCGATGGACGTGATCGCGGTGGGTGCGTGGATGCTGGCGGCAGCGGTGGAATTCGCGCAAGGCAAGCGATATTAGCAACTCAACGGAGCGCGTCTGTGAACAAACGCGAACTTTACGAATCGCTCAAGCAGAATCCGAAGAATGTTCGATTTGAAGAAATCTGCCGTATCGCCGAAACCTTCGGCTTCAAATTCAGAGGTGGCAAAGGAAGCCACCGCATTTATGTGAGACCCGGTGTACGAGATTTGCTCAACTTTCAGAACGCGAAAGGCAAAGCCAAGCCGTATCAGGTCAAGGAGTTTCTAAAGATTATTGAGCAGTACCATTTGTTGGAGGAATGAAGCGATGTCTAAATATGCGATCGAAATATTCTACAGCGAAGAAGACGAGGGTTATGTTGCGGTTGCTCCCGAATTGCCTGGATGCTCGGCGTTCGGCGAAACGGAGGAAGAAGCATTGAAAGAAATCAAGATCGCGATGGAACTTTGGATGGAGACCGCGAAGCGAGAGTCGCGACCGATTCCCCAGCCGCTTGGCAAGGAACTGCTCAAGGTTGTCGCAGGTGTCTGAGAGGTAAGCGATGTCTTCTCCATTTCCCGGTATGGACCCATTTCTCGAAGGAGAAATGTTCCAGGAATTTCATGATACGCTGGCGAATGAAATTCGCGCACAGTTGATTCCGCACGTCAAACCAAAGTACGTCGCGCTGCTGGCGAAGCGCTACTCGTTCGAGCATCCCATCCCCAATATCACGACGCCGATTTATCCCGACGTTCATATCGCCAAGCAGACGCACGTAGCGTACGCCGCCGGACGCGATATCGAAGCGCCGACCGTCGAACTGGAGAATCCGCTGCCGGAACCGGTGCCGTACCTCGCCGTCGAGATTCGCGATGTGGCGGAGCGGCGCTTGGTGACGGCAATTGAGATTCTGTCGCCGGTGAACAAGCGCGGCAAAGGCGCGCGCGAGTACAACGAAAAACGTTTGGAGATTCTGGAGACCGAGACGCATCTTCTCGAAATCGATCTATTGCGTCAAGGCGAACGCATCGCGCTGGTGGGTGATCTGCCCCGCGCACCCTATTTCGTGTTCCTGAGCCGTTGGACGCGCCGACCGAAAACAGAAATCTATCCGATCCAACTGCGCGCGCGGCTGCCCGTCGTGCCAGTGCCGCTTCTGCCGCCCGATCCGGATGTGCCGCTCAATCTGCAAGCCGCGCTGGACGCGTGTTTCGATCTGGTCGGATACGAGCGCCTGCTCGATTACACGCAACCACTCGCGGATTTGAGCGTGGACGACGCGGCGTGGGTTGGCGAAACAATACACGCCACAAATCCCAAATCAGAAATCTGAGATCGAAAATCAAAAACTCTCCGGGCGAGATTCCCGGCACCATAGCACGACTCTAAAGGAGACAGCACCATGTCCTTGATGAACTATATGAAGTTCGCGCCGCGTATTCTCTACAAGAAAGGCGCGTCGCCGCTGTACTTTGTCCTCTTCATCACCAAGAACTGCAACGCGCGCTGCGGACACTGCCTCCTCGGCTCGCACGAACGCCACACCGGCGAACTGACGATCGATGAAATCGAAAAGGTCAGCGCGTCGATGAACGATATGATCTTTTTCACGCCGACCGGCGGCGAGCCGTTCCTCCGCAAGGACTTGCCGGAGATCGTCAAGATTTTCCACAAGAACAACCACGCGCCCAACGTCGGCATTCCGACGAACGGCTCGCTCACCAGCCGCGTCGTCGACGGCGCGCGCGAAATGCTCGATGCGTGCCCGGATATGGACTTGCACATCGACATTTCGATTGACGGCGTAGAGGAAGACCATGACAAGTTCCGCGGGTTCAAGGGCTTGTTCGACCGCGCGATTCGCACCTACCGCGAACTGCGCGTGCTCGAAAAACATTATCCCAACTTTTCCGCGTGCATCCAGATCGCGGTCAGCAAGTACAACCACGAAAAACTCGACGAGATTTACGATTACCTCCGCACCTACGTCGGCGTCAATACTGTCTTCACGTTGCTGCTGCGCGGCGGACCAAAAGACCCGGCGGCAAAGTACACGCCGCCCATCGACCCGAAGGCGAACGAATTTGACATCGACAACTATATGAATTTCCACAATCGGCTGGAGCATGACAACAAGCAGCGCGAGTTGTCCGGCTATTACAAACTGCCGTTCGGCGATTTCATCAACGCCAAGCGCATCATCCGTCCTAAAATGATCACCAAGATGGTGAAGGAACGCCGCTTTGTGATTCCGTGCACCGCGGGTACGCTCGGCGGCGCGATGTACGCGAACGGCGACGTGCTGGCGTGCGAGTTGCTGGAGGAAAAAGTTCTCGGCAACGTCCGCGATTTCGATTACGATTTCAAGAAAATCTGGTTTAGCCAGAAGGCGGACGAGACACGCGAGTGGATTTCCAAGACCAAGTGCTACTGCACCTACGAGTGCTTCATGACCGTCAACATCCTGTTCAACCCATTGATGTATCCCGTGATCATGAAAGAGTGGGCGAGTCTCAAGTACGCACAACTGCGGCACGGTCTCTCGCCGGAAGTGATGAGTAACGCCCCGCGCCCAATCGAAAGTTACCGCGTGGAGATCTAAGTCACAGGCAACAATGGACAAGGGCGCGAAGCAAGCGTTCATTCAATCGATAGCTCGACGAAATCAGACCGACCGACTGGCTCACTGATTCTATGGTCACGCCACGCG
>VFSW01004458.1_pt1 | contig 20869 bp, 25 predicted proteins | sample 5358111 | NCBI WGS metagenome assembly VFSW01 (sample SAMN11554181, study PRJNA540505) | mine drainage metagenome | isolation source: sediment from site ElyBrook_90M | place: USA: Ely Copper Mine, Vershire, VT | collected 2017
CAAAAAGTTTAGTGAACCGTGCGTGAACTTCAAAAAGGCAGACAGTTACGAAAAAACAAGTGGCCATTTTTCCCTATATTATCCAAATGATATCTAGGCACACCTTACGAAGACACAAGTCTGAATTCGGTCACCTATCTCATCCATAATGAATCCTTTTAGAAATTAGTAACAATTATCCATCGTGATAATAAGTTGGCTGATTTACCCAACCTAGGAGTCTTGAGTTATCGTCTTACGTTCTATTATCTGAGAAAATATCGCTTCCAATCTCATCTGTTTACCTTCAGTCATATTTGTCAAGTCTTGATCGCCTGTTTGATATCGCCTAATTCCTTCTGATTTACATTTCCTTGAGGTGAAAAGTTTTCTACCATGTGATTCTAGTCCAACACTCACCTTATTTGTTGATCACTTCTAAACTTGTAAATCTTTACCACAGCACAAATCCATTGTATCTGGGCATCTGCAAAGAAACGAGATGTACTATATTTTTTCTTTATCGTTCGAATCTTTGGATTTGCCTTTGGCAATTAGGCAATCATGGCACAGTCTTGGTTTTAAGGTAGCCAACTCTTTATGCTTTTTGCAGCGCTTGCAAATTTCTTTCAACATTCATCTACCTTATTCCTGATAAACTATCGAGTTTTCAATAAATAAAGTTATTTGAGGTTGGGCATAATTCTAACTCAATTTTACTACAATAACTGGTTTGTTGACTAACTCGTTCTAAACCGCAATTTTGGTATTAATATCGATCACCTTATTCATGTAAGGATCTGAAAATCGATCAAAATAATGTTGAAAAATAACGAATCTCGGAGTTGGTCGACAAAGCACAATTCAAAGGAAGGACAGGTGATATACAGTACCAGGAAGATATCTGTCGAGCCTCTCTTTGAGATACTCAAGGATACATTTGGAATCGGTACGCTTGCAGTGCGTGGATTTGACATATCCGCATCATTTGTACTGTCATGTGTGTTTGTGTACCAGCTGGCAGTGTACTACAACTGTATTGCAGGTGCTGAAAATCCAAGATGTGTCAGGCGCATGCTTGGAAACTAGATTTATTTTTTGATGAGAATTGTGCCCAAGCCTCATCTAATTACAAAGAATGTAAAGAAAGATGAAAAAGACAGGTCGACTATGACCTTGGGCGTCGCAAGCTAATTACAATTCCAAACACAATAATTCCAGCACCCGCAACAGCTATCACTGCGCCGTTTACAATCCACTTGGGATTAGAGTACATGAAAGACGAATGTGGTCCTACAACTGAATTTCCCTGTAAAAAGAAAAGTATGCCAAAGGCAACAATGATTGCGCCTGATCCTATCAATGGAATTCCCACATTGCATGCTTTAGAAAGTTTTCCTCTGCTTTTCATGTAAAAGCATGCGATAACAATTGCTACAATTGTGACGCCAATTATTATAGGACTTGTTGGCATTACCGGTTCACAAGTCTGCTACTATTAAAAGTGGTAATTAAACCTGAATGTTATAGACATTGTTCAAACTTCGGTTGATTTTCCAGTTTCCTATTCGCAATATCACTAGTGATCCATCGAAGATTGAACAGTGCCAAAATTCAGGGACAGACCCCTCAGATTGCCCAGAACCATGTTATAAAAAAAGGTCAAATGAGCATCCGCTGTCTTTACCCCAGAAATACAATGCGGTTGCCGGGATTTGAACCCGGGTCGCAGAATTGGCAATCCCGCATATTAACCAAGCTGTACTACAACCGCTTAATCGATTTAGAAATTTCTAGTCTATTAAAGGGTACTGTTTGGAAACATAATTTTTTAACATCTGAATGTCAAGGAAAACTGTGAATCCTCAACTTGAAGAAAAAGTGAATCAAAAAATAAAAGAAGTAACTGGAAAATCAGAAGAAATTCGCATGATAATAAATTCACTAGGTAATCTCATGACCCATCCAGATTCTTTTGCCTATGGTATTGCCATTGGAAGACTATACAATTCATTTTATTATCAATGTAGGAGAATACTCAAACGCAATCCAACTGATGAGGAGTTTTCTGAATTCCTAGAAATGCTCGGCAAAAAACAAAAAGAAATTCTTAATGCACTAGGACTTGACTGATGCTGGTTTTAAAGAAATTACTTTGACTGATGGGGTTATTGGCAACTTTACAGACGCATTACGCATCGCCTTCTTTGCTATCTCGAGATGCTCTTTTTTGACAAATGCTTCCATGAGTATCTGACCTCTATTGATGCGGGCAGCCAAACTGACTGCCTTGCCAAAAGCTCCTCTCATTCCTTCCTGAAGTCTATCTGCACCAGCAGTAGCAATCATTTTGTTCTCTCTTAGTAATATGTGAGGATAGATTCTAAGATTAGAGAAATATCCTGTTTCTCCTGCCTCTTGTTCGATGGTTTTATTTGCAGCCAATCTTGCCGATTCAATTGCCATATGTCTTACCTGTATTTTTTCATTGGAACATAGCTGGACACAATAATCATAATCTGCATCTTTTTTTCCTCCTCCGGAAAACTTGGCAATTTTTATCTGAGGTTTACCCTTGATGAACTCTTTTCTTGTATAGGGTTGACCATTGCCAATTCGGTAATTTGCTCCATGCATAAGAACACTTTTTCATGTTTATTTGGTGCCCATATTTTAACCGTGAGATCATTTGACTGTCATGGTTTACTCGTAAAAACCAATTTTCTGAGATATTTGGGTTATTGAAAAAGTATTAAGTGATGTTATATGGGGTCTGTCAAATTATATCCAGCCCACTATACAGAGCCTTATATTGTGATCGAACACATTGAATCACCAATGTCCGAGTTAGAATCCAAGGTAGAAGGCATACTAGTTAAAGATCATGTCTTGGTCTTGGACAAAAACATGCAACATAGCTTGGAACAAAAGGGATTTGGAGAAACAATGAAAAAGAAATTTTTCCTCAAGCCATTTGAGTCTCTATATTTGTTGTATATGGACAAACTACGACTCCTCAAGGGTGAACAACCAGTACATTTTGATCATCTCATGGGTGAGTGTATAAAACAAGACAATGAGGCCTTTACAAAATTCCTGATTTATAGAGACTTACGAACCAAAGGATATATCGCAAAAGATGGATTTGGATTTGGTTCTGATTTTAGGGTATATGAAAGAGGACAATTTGGAGAAAAGGGAGCCAAGTATGTAGTGTTTGGCCTCACAGAAGGAAGAAGACAAAAGATTGGCGTACTACAAAAACAGATAGAGCAAATTGTTACGATGGGTAAAGAGCCTGTACTTGCCGTGATTGAGAGGCGGGGGGAAGTAATTTACTACAAGATCTCAAAGATCAAGTTTCATCAAAACAAAGACCAACCTGGATTTTCAAGCATAGAATTCTAATTTTAAATATAATACCACATCTACATTACAATGGATGGAATTCAAGGAGATTTACTGTTTTAACTGTAAAAAAAGTCTAGGCAGATATAGCGACAAATATTTCACAGATCAAAGGATGGGGGAAATCATAAAGGCAAATCATTCTACCCATGTATACGAAGGGCATATGATTGTCATAAGGCGAATAACTGGTTGAAGACCGACATTATTTCAAATTATTTGCCCTGTATTTTCTATTTTTTTCTGTACAATGTATGAATTCATAGTAACTATTTTATATATGAAATCAGTCGTCAGATACGTTGAGATTTTTTGCTTTTCTAGTTTTAGGTTTGCTCCTGTCTATGAGTGCATCACAATTGGCTCATGCCTCCTATGGTGGAGATGTAACAATATCTGATCCAACCTTGGTGGACACCACTGGACACGCACTTTCAAGTTTCACCGTGGGCCAAGAGATTGGGGTCCAATCTATCATAGCTAACCATGGTACAATAAATCAAAAATTTGCCTATCTTGTTCAGGTAATGGATAGTTCTGGCGGTACGGATTACTTTCAAGCATTTTCAGCTTCTATGTTAGGTAATCAATCTTTTACGGCAACTCAAGTGTGGATTCCAAAGGATCCTGGTACATATACCATACAAGTATTTGTCTGGGACGGCCTTGCCTCAGCTGTTCCGCTGACAAATGCTGTTGAGAAACAAATTACCGTAGAGGCATAAGCAACGCAATACTGCATACATTGAATTTAAACCTTAAGTAGAATTTTGTAGCTCGAATCCTTCGCATTGCTTAATTAAAATAAAATTTTTTGGTCTGGTAATGCCTGATGAATTATGCAGAACATGTGGTGGTGACCTCGTGATGCATTTCCAATGTTCAGAATGCAGAAAAGCGATCCAAAAAATATGTACAACCTGTAGTACTATCACACGTAAGCAGTTCCATGATAAGTGTAGCAAACAAGAACTGACTATAAACATGCAAGGTATGCATGAATTAGAACTTGTTCAAAAGAAGAGATCTTCTAAGATAGTTGCTCATTCGGTTCGCCTAGCCACGACTCTTAGTATTATAGGCTTTTTCATACTTGGTTTTGCGACAGCGGCATATCTTGACGTATTTCAAAATCCAGTGTCCAGTACCGAAATGATGAAATCTGGCAATGTACCTGTGTCTCAAGTACGCTATACTGGGGCCATATCTGATTCTTTACAGAACTGTCTTGCATATGGCAGCGGAGAATCAGTCACAGTGACATGTCCCACGCAATCTGGATATGTGTACAAGGCAATACTGGATATGCCAAAGGATCTTGCAAGTAAATTTGCCGACTCTGTCTTTTCTATACGAGGTGTCTCTCTTGTTGAACACTCTGATGGCTCTGTCGTATTACGGTACCAAAACAATACCTATATGACAAACTTTTTTGCGATCTAACCTATAAGGCAAATCTCACAATCACAGGAAATCTTGTCATCTTCTTTGTAAAGGCACTTTGCATGCTGTCCTGCTTGGCATTGAACGCATATGGTCTCCATGTTTTTTGGATCAGAATATTTTTTTCCTCCGTCAAATCCAAAGCCTCCGTCTCTTGGTCCTATCATGATTAACTGTACAACACCATGTATTTTAGATCTCGTAAATACCTATATTCCGCAATAAGCAAATTGATATTTTTTTTACCCTTTTTACGGCCTAAAATAACACTCCTCAGGCACAAGTGCATGTTAAGATCAACAAAGGGATCTAGTTTATCATATCTAAAAATTCTCAATTCTTGTTGTAACTGCGATTAACTCCTATTATCTCTACCATGATGCCGGTAGGAAAATGAATCATCTGAATCAAGTGATCTTCTGAAGACTAGAGTAGCTCTGAATTTAGGAACATGGCAAAATAATTTGGGTCAAACCTACAACTGGATTACCTGTAAAAGTGCTTCCACAATATTCTGTTATGATTTCTCTGTTGTTAATGGTACCATTGTTACTTATGACGCCATTATTGGCAATGGTGCCGTTGTTGTTGAAGATATCTTTGTTGATGATGGTGCCGCCTACAATGTTGGTAATGATACCAACATTGTTGACTGTACTGTTGTTATTGATTGTACCATAGTTAGTGATTGAATTGTTGTTAGCAATCATGCTTTTGTCGTAATTAGTGATAGTACCTGCACCATAGTTAGTGATAGTACCTGCTCCCAAGTTAATGATGATACCTTTTGTATTGAAGATACCATAGTTGTTGATAGAACCGCTGTTGTTGATGGTGCCATAGTTTGTGAAGGTCCCTCCTGTATTAGCATTAATGGTACCACTGCCCTTAGTATTGATGGTACCATTGTTGTTGAAAATACCATTATTGTTAATGGATCCTTGGTCGTTGGTATTGTTGGAGCCTTCCTGGTTAGCATTGATGACGTGGCCTCTGTTGTTGTTGAAGACGCCATTGTTGTTGATGGTACCATTATTGGTATCGATGGTTCCATTGTTGGTTACAGAGCCTTGAAGGTTATCAACTGTTCCTGTAATTGTCAAAGTAATGCCGGGAAAAATAGAATCATCTACAATCAATGAATCACCAGCAAGCGTGAGATTAGTCATAACACATGTTGAATTTGTGGCATACCATATACCTAAAAGTGGAGCCTCCTGGCACGATGCTTGATCCTTCAAATTAGTTGTAATTGCATGCATGCCCTTCTGCACATACATCATTTTTTCTTTCATTGTATTTTGTAGCGTCCAACCTCTTTGCGCTAATTTGATTGCACCATCAGGTGTCACACAAGCAGGAGTACCGTCCTCTGCCTTGGTAACTAGCTCAAGACCATGCTGACATTCTACATTCTTTGCAGGAACTCCTGACTTGAATTGTTCTAGAGGATCTGGCATATTGTATGATGATGCTGTACCGACTTTAACTGGAACAGGAGATGGTTTTTCCGTGAACGGACATATGGAAAATGAGTAATTTGCCTGCAGATCTAGCAATACCATTTTCTGATCATCAGAAAGTGGCGGAATGAGATTTCCATTGTAATCATAATTACAAGGTTTTGATGCATTCAAGTTACATCCATTGCACTGGTAGTGATTTAACATCAGGATATACAATACTTTGTCAGTATTTACCAAGTAAGAAATAACATCTGATGTAATTCCTTTTACTTGAGATAAAATGGTTGGCACTCCTTCTGTTTTGCAGGAATTAGAACCATACATGAGATGTCCATTAAGTACATACACACAGACCGCATGCGAATTATTTGTAAAAACATAGCTTGGGTTGTTAGAGGATTGAGCAAACACAGTAGAACTGTACAGCATCAAGACAAGAACAAGAGGGATTGTCTTTTGTAAATGACCCAATAGTGGGCTGAAGAAACTCTTCAATTAAAACCTTCAGGGATACAAATCATGCGAGTCTGAATTTTATAGAACGTGAACACTCAACCTGCAAAGTAGAAGTTGTTTGGGATTTGACATTATCGGTGACTTCTAAAAAGATCTAAAGATCCCCTTATTGTGGAATATGGGTAATTAGCGAAGTTAAAAATGTCAGTTTTGATAAAACTTTTCCTAAAAGTTTTGTTGGAGCGTAAGACAGGAAAAAGATGGTTAACCATTTTTCCTTTCAAAGAAATTCACAGTATGGAAAGGCTGTGATTCATCAGAAAATGTGGTATCTTTAACTTCAAAATTTTCTCTAGGTATTAGAGCATCTAAATTTACCTTAGACATACAATCACAGTTAATGCTGTGTCTATAAAAATTTCTATATGATCAACCATTTTTTATCCCAATATCAATGCAAAATCCGGTCCTAACTATATCCCCAGAGTAGGGTGGCAAACGTGGAATCAACGCCAACGCTTGCAGACGAGCGAATCCCAGAAGCTGCAGAGCTTGCAGAGATGGTTTCCCAACACTTCTGGACGCAGTCCGGCTTTGCCCATTAGTGCCATTATTGCACCAGATCTCAGGTTTGCTCTGTCGAACATGATGCAACAGGCGGACTGATGATAAGGGATCTGCCTGACCTTGAGATAGTAGAGGGAATAGCAAGGTTTTCAGCAAAACCTGCCAAGGTAGTCATTCGAAGAACCCTGTCAAAGGCAGGGCACAGCTACTTTAGTTTCATAACGGAAACCGGAGCAGAAAAGGTACTTGCATACATCAATCAAAGAATGATTGACGGGGAAGTGCTCAGTCCTGAAAGTCCTGTGATAGTGCCGTTCTCGAGATATCCAAGGTTTCGTGGAAAAAACAAGGGAAGAAAGTTCCTGTCAACTGCGATAATCGAAAGGGATGTCCGACAGACCATGAGACCTCGCTTCAAGTGGAGACCATACATGCTAAGGACATTCTTTGACACACAGCTCTTGATTGCGGAATCAAGGGGAAAGATTGCACATGACTTTCGCGTGTTCTTCATGGGACACAAGGGTTCCATTGAAGCCAAGTACACTACAAACAAGAGCATACTTCCAAAGACTCTGATTGACGAGATGCGAGAAGCGTTTAGGAAGAGTCAGGAGTTTCTCGACTATGAAACCAACAGAGAAAGCGGAGAAGAGATCAGCGCACAGAGAATTGTGACACCAGAGGAATTTGAAGAGATGATAACGGAAGACTGGCAGTATCTTGGAACTTTGCCAAATGGAAAGATTGTTATCAAAAACAAGCAGGGCTTGAACTAACAGATAGTCAAAGCCTTGTAGGGTTCGAACATAGTTTTAACCTACTCTTCAAATCTCTCGTAGGGATTTGATATTTCAGTATGGTTCGGTTGTCGCGCTAAAAAGCGTGAGTTAAGTGCGGTAGAAATTTTGCTAATAGTTAGTTTAACTTTCATACAACGGAGTGGACTACCTTTTAGCCAATTTGTTGTACAGGTTTTTTCTTTCTTTTAACAACTCTTCTGCTAATTCTTGAACTTTCTTTCCAGTCTGTGCTTTGGTAGTTTTCTGCATGCTCTTATCTAATATTCTGATATATCCATTTCCTAATATCCTTTTCCAAGATTTCACCAGATGCCAAGTCTACCAATTCAGACATGAATTCATCATCTGTGACCTCTAATGTGAAACCATTGTAGCGCAAAAGGAGCTCGCCTAAAAATGCAGCCGTCCTTTTATTTCCGTCTGCTAAGGGATGACCGCTCACTATTTGTGATACGAGATATGCCGCCTTTTTTGCTATCACATCGTTGCTTAATTCACTGCCAAACTTTGTCTGCAGGCTGTCTAAGGTGAATTCAAGATTAGCCCTATTGAGAAATGCAAGTTTTGTGCCTGTGTCACTCAGCAATTTATCTACTAGCGCGATGATCTCATCTTTTTCAAAATATTTTATCAAATTGATATAGTCCTAGAGGGCGCCTGCTTTTAGCATTTGTTCAGATCGGTATGGAGTATCTGGGAGTACAGTTCTCTACCAGAGAACTAACACCCCGGGTACAGTTCTTTTAAAGTGCTCCCGCCGGGATTTGAACCCGGGATCACTGCCTTGAGAGGGCAGTATGCTTAGCCGGACTACACCACAGGAGCTATCTTAACGCCATAAGGAATAGCAATTTAAAGGCTGGCTTGATTCGATGATTGGAAAATTGGCAAATGGCGCAAAACGTGTTACACATAAACTGATCAAGGTTTATCAAATTCTCTTTTTTTATGTGTGCCGTACAATGGGCGAAATTTCACTAGTTCGTAGTTTTATAAAGGAAAAGGAGATGTCTATTTTCAATTATTGACTCATGCATGATTCTGTAATTGGGTTCATTCCTAGAATCATGCGTAAGTGTGATTGTCTAATTACTCATATTCCGCAATAAGGCGATCTTGATCTTTTTTGGCGCGAAAAATTAGATTCCTTTGTTGATCTTAACATGCACTTGTGCCTGAGGAGTGTTATTTTAGGCCGTAAAACGTATGGCCAGAATATTCAATTTGCTTATTGCGGAATATAGGTAATTATGATATCACAAATGGTAATCTCTATTTGATGGTGAATTATGGTTTGTCATACTGACTAAAATTTTGAAGATGTCTGATATACAAGTCATGTTGGATGTTATTTCTTATCGTGTATGAGATCTGCCCATGATCTTCTTTCCTCCAATATGGGATTTTGTTGTATTCCCTCTGAATCTTCTTTTATCAATTGTAAGGCAAGCTCAGCCTCCATTTGCAGATCTTTTGTAGTATTTTTTGAAAATAGGCCTATGACACCACGTATCTTGTAATTCATCTGAGTCTCAAGAATACTCGTATTTCCATGCGCGAAAAGTAGTATGTCTTTTACACCAATGATGGGTCCCCTGAGCCATTTTATGTGCACACCTTCTTTTGGAAAAAGGATCACTCTCTGTTGACACTTGTTATCTTTTCCAAGAAATACATCACGTGTTATGACATTCTGTTCTTTTGATGTGTTTTTGATATGGGTTGTTCCCTTCCAGTATGTTGGGTCATTATCAATTCTAGATATTATCCTCCATACGTTTTCCTGCGGTGCGTTGATCTGTATTCTTGCATGGATCTCAACCATGAGATCAAGTTAGTGAATTTACGATAAATGTGTGGGGTATACACTGTAATACAACAAAAAGGTGACTCATTCTAAAACTTGGCAAAATAATGATTAGGCTTTAGTTAATGCTTGAAAAGGTTAGGAATTAATCTTGATTATGCCATTTGTTATCATGTATTGTAAGCCCTGAACAAACTGGCCATCACCAATCTGTCCACTTGCCCACCAGCCTGCATCATTTTTTATCCATGCTGGAATCTGCTGGGTTCCTGATGTTGCAGTTGAGCCTGATCCTGTAGGTATTTGTATTATTCCGTGTTGTATCATGTATTGTAAGCCCTGAACAAACTGGCCATCACCAATCTGTCCTTGTGACCACCACTTTGCATTGTTTTTTATCCATGCTGGAATTATGATACTTTGGGTGCTATTTGTGGTACTTGTAGTGCCAGATTGATTTGTACTAGTTTGACTAGATGTACTTGATGAATTAGTGGTCGGAGGCAAAGGTGATGCAAACGGCGATGCCACCTTGACATCAACCTGTATTGAACCTGCTGAACTTACATCTGATACTCCAGATTCAGGTCCAGTCCCAGCAAAATATATCACGTAATGCGCAAGTGGCGGAGGCTGTTGTTGTAAGAAAGTTATGTCATCCGATCCAACCGGTGCATACATGTCTACTCTTCCCATGCTTTGCGCATACGAGCTTAACTGGTTACCTTGATTATCGACAGTAAATATGTCATAATGTGAATTGGAATACTTTTGACTTGGATCGAAGGATTTTTCAAACCAGACTCTCCATTCTATGGGACACCCTTGGTGTGGTACCGACGGGCTGTACATGTATTCTATGGTTGTTGAACCAGCATTGGTGCTATTGCTGCCATGAACCGCGTCTTGTTGCATGTTAGGTGCTGGGCAGTTTATATTGCCACCTGCTGTGCTGGTTGATTGAACATTTAGAAATGACGGTGGTGTCTTACTATTTCCCTGTCCAAGTAAATCTATGCTGAAGCTAAGAGGTGGTGTTCCGCTTGTTACAATCGCGTATACTCTGGCCTTGACAGGAAATGCTAGGGGGGGATATACCCAAATGTCACTGGTAGCTCCACTATCATGCCACTGTATATCCCATGCGTTGAATGCACCTGCTGGAACTGTTACTTGTTGCTGACCCACGGATCCTAGCGTAGTTTCGCCAAATATTCCAGTATTGCCCCATGCAGGAGATGACAAATCCTTAGCGGTAATTTTCGTAGAGAATGCATCAAGCCATGCTAGTGAATTTTTGAATATGCTTGCATAGTTGGCTAAATTCGAGTCAGAATATATTGGATCAGGCGAGTTTAACCCTACTGTTATGACCCCCTTCTGTACTATGGAACCATCAGTCACAACCATCCTCAAGTTAGTTCCTGAACTTGTTTGGTTCTGAACCCAAAAGTCTATCTCTATTGGTTCGCAGTTATGCCAGTCTGCAGTGCAGATCTTGTATTTGTAATAATCGCCTTGTTTTAACCCCTCTCCTGGGTACCAAGTAGCTGCAAATGCATTAGGTACAGCCGTAAGAAAGCTGACAACAATTATTGATGATAACATGATGGTTAAAGAAAGGGAATTGAACTTCATGTTCGCTATCTTTAATGTATTTTTGATTACTAATAAACCTCATTAAACTATGCTGTCAGTTACGGATTTCGCAGCTTGATGGCAGGCAAATAAAAAGGAGATTCCGTGGAATTGGCCTGCTGTACACTTGCCATCCGGGGCTGCGCTTTTGGCATGTAAAGGAAAATCTTTACAGCTTCAAATCCCTGCATATTCAGCATGGATTTATTCATGAGCGCGTTTCTACGTGATTGATTATAGTATGTATTGTCTAACTTGGAACCATCTAACAAAAACCATACGTTGTGAGATGTGCATGAGATCTATTGATACTGACTGTAAACATTGTCGCCAGATAACCTAAATGGTCATCTTAAGACTAAATTGAGTTGCTTAGACCTTTTTAGGTATTGGTATCTTTCTGTCATACATGGCATCGGTGCATCAGACAAGATACGTGCATCGATCTTCAAAAAATAAACAATCTGATAGAATCCAAATTATCGCTTTTTATATTATATTGAAGAAATGTTTTTCAATTCAATGTATTTGTAAATTTTAACAGCTTGGATGCTTTATAGCAAAACCAATAATTGGAGTTCTTGTGGACGTACAAAAGATTCCAGAATTACTGTCTATATCAAAACATCCTGTAGGTTTTGGCGGGTGTAGAAATAACGGATGTAATCTTGATTGCTGTGAATACAATATTAGTGTCTTTGATGGACAATCCGGAGAATCCGTTCATGATCTTTCTGGGGACTTGATAAAACTGCATCATTGTTCACTATCAGAATCTAACGTTTCTATTTTAACTCAATTAGAAAACCTGACTATACTTTATGACGATCAGTGGAAGCTACGAATGTTTCTGGCCACAATAAAAGAAAAGAAGGAAAAAGTCTTCAATTCATACGCCAAAAACTGTCTTGTTGATGCAGGAATATTTGCAAACAAAGCCAAGGAAGCAGTAAAAACTAATGACCCTTTTGCCGCAATATGGACAAAATGTGCATCGTATTTTCTTGCAGATGCGTTGTTCTTGATCAACTCAAAACGACCCAGTCCTACTCATATGTTGGAAATAACTAGAAATTTGAAAAAGAACGAGATCAACCAAACGTTCTCCATGATACATCACATACTTGGCGTGGAAAGGGCTTCTACCTCCGTTCTTCCAAGAATGGTCAAATCAACCATTGGATTTTCTGACATGATTGAAAATAATGGTAATTCAAAGATCATCAAAAGAAAATACGACTATCTAGTTGAAAATTCGCTATTATCTGATTGTTATTTCTATTTGGGATACATGAACAGAAATAATATGATGAAAATAAAAAACCAGATTCATAAAAACCCCGGATACATCCACGTGCTAAAGGTTGCACTTGATATAGAAAGCGATCAGATGATTGTAGATAAGCACGCAAGTACATTATTACAAAGAGTTAATGATCTTCTTGTGGATATAAAAGATCAAAAATGATATTCTATTGTATACTTGTTTTTTTAATAACCTTTAAAACCCTGTAGGAGATCTCCCAGATATGACAGACGCAGCATGTGGATGCGACTCAGCAGCACAAAACAAAGTAGAATGCGATTGCCTGATGCAAGGCGAATGCTATTGTGACGCTAATTGTACTTGCAAAGCATCAGTTTGTAAGGAACAGGTAGCATCATTCAGATAGGTTTTAACCCTTTTTCTTTTATTTTTTGAGTACTATTTTTCGTCCTCGTCTTTGATTCCCCATGTCTTTACAAGTTCTTTTTGGAATTTGTCCACCTGCTTTTCGTTTAGTGTATCTCCGCAATTCTTGTGCGTTGGGACTACTACCATGCCATCTAATTTGAATTCGACTTCATACATGTGTACTTTTTCGCACTCGCACATGTGCGAAGTACATAATGTTCCGCTATATTTGCTTATTTGAAGCCTTTAATGATGCGATCATAATATGCCTGAAGTAAATGGTCAACATCATGGGGCAAGATTTGGGATTTTTATACAATCATGGCTAATTTATAACGTGATCTCAGGACGACTGTATGCCTCATTTGTCCTCAGTGTAGTTGCAACTCTTGCAATAATACCGCAAGCCCTTGCTGCTACTGATGTTATCATATCAAAGGGCGATTCAGCTGGGCAGGGTTGTGTTACTGCAAAGAACTGTTACAACCCAGATGTTGTAACCGTGACCCCCGGTGACACAGTTGTCTGGACTAATGCAGATAGCTCGTCACATACAGTAACCAGTGGAAATCCTTCAGACAATCAAACCGGCACAATATTTGATAGCAGCCTTATCAGGCCATCTACTACATATTTTTTTACCTTCAAAGATCCAGGATCGTATAATTATTTCTGTCAGCTTCATCCGTGGATGACAGGTGAGGTAATTGTTGCTGCTTCGGATATGACATCAGGTACCACGTCCACTACGGCGCCGGAGTTTGGTTCACTTGTCCAGTTCGTACTGGTGATTGCAGTGGTAGGAATAATCACATTAAGTAAAAGGAGAACAATAACGCAAAAATTCTAAGGAATTTTTATTATGAGATTTTTTCTAAATTGGTTTTTTAAGGCTTGATGGTATGAATCAGAGAAGTTACGTACTAACAGGACTTGCTATTGCCTTTGCTGCATTTTTCTTTATGATTTACAGAGAAAAACTACTCGGGTCTATTCATGCTTACACAGGAGCAGGCGTGGCAATAGCTGTTATCTTGGTTGCCATATTGATAGGATTCAAGTCTGATTCAAATCACTCGAAAACAAAACACATCTGATAGTTTTTTACTACCTTTTGTATTGTCAATAGGAGAAAAATATCTGTCTGCATTCTTTAATGCTGAAATTGTACCTATTGACCCATATTCAGCAATAAGGTGATCTTGATCTTTTTTGGCGCAAAAAACTAGATCCCTTTGTTGATCTTAACATACACTTGTGCCTGAGGAGCGTTATTTTAGGCAGTAAAAAGGGTAAAAAAAATATCAATTTGCTTATTGAGGAATATAGGTCAATATGTTCACAACTGTTATCCATTTTCCACATTAGGAGTATACTCTTGTTAATTCTGTGATAACTACATGCCGGGGAAGCATTATTTTAGTCCGTAAAAAGTATAACACATAATTCTGATTTACTCAACTTCAAAATATGGGTTAGGAGACATGTAACCTAAAGCCGTAAATATGTGATTTTGATATACTGGTTTTATTATTTTGAATTGGTCTTACTCATGTTCTGCCAACTCCTGAGCTGATCTGATAACAGTTAATCAAAAGCCAGTCACAAAACTTTGATATACTATCATTGAATTTGCCCCAAACATGCAAAGATGCTGGTAGTACATCCAACCTTGAACTTTCTAACATGATTCTGACTCCCTCTTTTCCTTCATACATGTATGCATCCTGTACTTGTGGACTGTCTAACAACTCCACAGCTTTTGATTTTATAAAATCTCGAGCAATTGGAAAACTCTTGCTATTTCGCTGAAAGACCATGCCAATATTTTCCGTTCCATATGATTCAAAATCCTCGATCTTTCCTCTCTGAGGGAAATTCAATGAAAGATTTATTCCATATTTTTTACCCACCCTTGATGCAATTTCATTTATTGTTGTAAATGCCATGGCTGGATTTTTTTTTAAAAGAATTCTGATCTGTGGCATACTTGATCCAAGTTCCGTTCTAAGTTCTTCAGTAATTGAAGAAAAACTCATAATTGTAAACAAGAATTTTTCTCATATATTCATTGAGTTTACTTAATTACTGGGCTTTTTTATTATCCAATCGTGTTTCCACTTGACAAAGATGGCGTTCCATATGATGAAGGTTCGGAAAGGGCTTCAAGCGTTGAAGATTATAAGGTAACATGCATACAGTTCATCAAGGACATTAGTAGCGATTATCTTGCATGGGTGGATTATTACAAGCTTCCACAAGACGAGGACAAAAAAAGGAGGACTCGAATACACGCAATAGTGGAACGCACAAATGAATGGATTGCCAAAGTTGCAACCACGATAAAGGCAGTAGATGTAGTGATGAATGATGGAATTCAAAAAATGGCAGAAAACACAGCTGGATATCCTTTTCAGATCGGAGTCTTTGTAAATAATACATCTGAGTACACACTTGCAAAGCCAGGCATGGTAGATATCAACGTCAAAGCAGTCGGAAAAGAGGGCTATAAAGTAAAACTAGGCTGGCACCAAAAAGAAGAAAGATTTCTCATAAATTCTACTTGTCCTGTCACGATTGATGAATCAAATGACATGGTGCAGGAATTTGAAATATTAGATTTGCACATAAACATGCATGCTCAAAAATGTCATCCACGAGATGTTATATCATTTACTGTAGTAATAGCTGAGACAAAAGATGGTCAAGAATATGAACGACGGGGAGTTACAACAATCATTCACATGGGATAACTTCAAGCACTATTCTTGATTCCTCGGCACGCCTGTCAGCATATTTTATACTGGATATCTTTTTTGCTAATTCTTTGTCCTTGACTAGTGTTGCATAGCCTAGAAAGGTTGTATCGTTTATCGCTATCTTGACTAGCGGAGTTGCAATTGCATTTTTTAGCCAGTCACTGTTAGGATCTCTCCTTGAAAAATAGAATTTGCCATCATGAAATACCGCTCTGAGCTCAACTGCATGTTCTTTTCCAGTCCTTCTTCCTGTTGTAACTAGGACGGAAGCAAGCGGACCCTCCTTGAACTTCATAGGTCTAATTTCTGTTATAAAGAATTTAACCCATTAGATTGAAAACTCTGATACCTAATTCAATAAACTGACTTGGAAACTCTCGCGTATGGCAACCTCGCTAGAATTTAACAGAAACCAGATAAAAGCAGACGAGTTTAAAGGAAAAAAGGTCATAGATAGAGAAGGAATAGAATATGGAAAGGTAAAGCACGTACACATAAACTCAGATACATTAGAAGTGGTTGGAATAACAATCCATGAAGGAATTCACAAGGATTACTTCTTGTCGCGAGATTATGTGGATAGGTTTACTGAAGAGTCTGTTCTGCTTTCTTCGGCTCCTATAAGAACAGACGTAACTGTGGTTGATATTGATGGCAAAAAGGTTGGAAAAGTAAAACGACTTCACATGAATAAAGACACAAACGAACTTGAATCAATTGAAGTAACAGAGGGTCTTACCGGCTCTAGAATATTCCACACGTCTGAGATTTGGGGTGTAGGGGAGAAGATTATTCTCAGATTGACAAAAGATGAGTACAAGAAACCATGAGTTTAGGGTTTTGAAGTAAAATGGATTTTTACGCACGGGTGTTGTGTTTTCCGTGTTGAAAATCCGGTAATTTATGCCCGAACTTCAAAAAACCGAATAGACACAAAAACCTTAATTTTTTATTAATCGTTTATTATGTTCTGATAAAATCATGTAATTTGATCTTGCCCAATAACTGTGAATAATTCAAGTTGCATGATTTAGTTTGAAATGATCTATTGCATTCGTAAAAGAGATCAACTGTCTATAATTTAATCATAGTTGACTAAAACCACAATAATTCCTAACTTAGGAGATCTTCTTGGTATTTTACAACTTCCTCATCGTTGAGGGTCTCTCTTCCACTAGTCATAGTTATAATATTTGTACTGTCAAGTGTTGTGCTTGGATATGCATGGGCAGCCGATTCTCCTCCATTTGTGACACAATGGGGAACATATGGGCTACAGGCTAATGGAAAATTTGCCTTTCCGCAAGGAATAGCTACTGATACCTCGGGAAATGTCTATGTTACAGACTTGGGTAACAGGAGAATTCAAGAATTTGATAACAATGGTAACTTTTTGTCTACGTGGGGAAGCCTAGGGTCTGGAAATGGAACATTTCAAGCACCTGCGGGAATAGCGGTGGGCGGTGGTTACATCTATGTTGTAGATAATAGTTTGAACGTAGTTCAAAAATTTGATATGAGTGGGCACTTTATCATGCAATGGGGAAGTAAAGGCAGTGACAATGGACAATTTTTACTCCCTCAAGGAATTGCAGTTGACTCTAAAGGTAACGTTTACGTTGTAGATACCGGAAATAGTCGAGTTGAAAAGTTTGATAACAACGGAACATTCTTGCTTTCAATTGGAAGCAGTGGTCTTGATAATGGTAAATTTCTCTCTCCACACGGAGTAGCTGTTGATTCGTATGGTTATGTCTATGTTACAGACACTGGAAATAATAGAGTAGAAAAATTTGCTCCAGATGGAACCTTCCTACAATCATATGGAGAATCTGCAGGTCTAAAATCACCAATTGGAATTGCAGTAGATGCATCAGGTGATATCTATGTAGCAGACGATGGAAATAATCAAATTGTTGAGTTCAATAGTAACGGAAATATCATATCTTGGGGGAGTGCTGGCACAGGGCCGAATTTCTTTATGGAACCAAGAGATGTTGCAATCGACTCGACAGGAAACGTCTTTGTTGTAGACAGTGACAATAATAGAATACAAAAATTTGGCTCATCTACACCACCCCCACAAATACCATCCCAAACACAAACTAATCAAACTAATCAAACTAATCAAACTAATCAAACTAATCAAACACAAAATACTCAAACTACACAGAATCAAAGTACAGTACAAAGTACAAATTCATCATTAATCACGGATCCAAATGAGAAGACAATACCACAAATTACCGCTCCGCCTGATATGACTGTGGAAGCAACTGGTGTCTTGACTCCTGTTTCTATTGGTCAAGCTACTGCAACAGATGCAGTAAAAGTTGTCTCCATTACTAACAATGCGCCATCTAAATTTCCACTAGGAACTACAATGGTAACATGGACTGCCATGAATGCGGGAGGAAATACCGCAAAGGCTGTTCAAAAAATAACGATAGTTAATACCACTCCCCCTACACTTACCGCTCCACCAAATGTTACCATTCAGGCAACAAGTTTTAATCATAATACTGTTGATCTAGGGCTTCCATCTGCATATGATGCGGTAGGAGTAGAATCTATCACAAATGATGCTCCTCCATACTTTTCATTAGGACAAACAGTAGTTACTTGGAAAGCAATTGATTTATCAGGTAACGTTGCTACCGCTACACAAACAGTAACAGTTCAAGATACTACAACACCAACATTAAGAGCTCCTGCAGACATGACTGTAAATGCCACTGGAACACTAACACCTGTAAATGTTGGTCAGGCAACTGCCACTGATAACATTGGAATTGCTTCACTAACCAACAATTCTCCCCAACAGGGATTTCCACTTGGTACAACTATAGTTACTTGGACTGCAGTTGACGCAGGTGGAAATACTGCCAACGCCACACAAAAGATAACAGTTGTAAATCATGTACCTCCCAAGCTAACCCCGCCTGCAAATGTAACCTTCCAGGCTACATCTCTTGACAATAATACCGTCCCACTGGGCAATGCAACTGTCACCGATTTCGAGCCTGTCACTATAACCAACAACGCATCAAAGACATTCCAGCTTGGCAAGACAACAGTACTGTGGACTGCAAAAGACACATCAGGAAATATATCAAATGCAACTCAGACTGTAAATGTAGTAGATACTGTACCTCCCAAGCTAACCCCGCCACATACGGTCATAGTTAATGCTACAAGTGTTACAAGTACTCCAGTAAACATTGGTAACGCTACAGCTACGGATGACACTAAAGTAGTTTCAATTACAAACGATGCACCTGCTGTATTCCCGTTTGGTAACACAACAGTAACCTGGACTGCAAAAGATGTATCTGGCAATACTGCAACCGCGACTCAGCTAGTTGAAGTGGTTGATCATTCCCCACCACAGCTAACAATACCCTCGAATATTGTTATCAACGCTACTTCCTTTGCAACTCCAGTTTCAATAGGTCCAGCTACAGCAACTGGCATCATCGATACTTCACCCAAGATAACAAACAACTCTACTGGTCTATTTCATATTGGAAAGACTATCATACAATGGACTGCTGTTGACAAGTTTGGGAATACAAAGTCGTTAGATCAAACAGTCAATGTTCTAGCATGTGGCAAGCCAGAATCTTTCTACAATGTAATCATGGGAACTAATAATAGTGATACCTTAACAGGTTCACCAGTACCTAACTTGATACTAGGACTTGATGGTAATGATACTATTCATGCAGGACCGGCAGGTGATTGTATAATTGCAGGTGATGGTAACAACATAATATTTGGCGGTAGTGGAAATGATATGATCATCGCAGGTAACGGTGATAACATAATTAAGGGAAGCACTGGTAATGAACTGATTTACGTGGGAACTGGAAGCAACATTATTCAAGGCGGTACCGGTCATAATACCTGCTATCTAGGTAACCCAGGTGTAGATATCGTAGTCAACTGCCAAGCCCAAAAGTAATGCGATTTCTATAGTTTTTATTGAATAATCTGGAATCAGATGTTAGTAATACATGGCTGTCACGTGAATAACCACGTCATCATACAATGTCTTTTTACGATTCACATTACGTGATTTTAAAGCAATACAGAGTAAAACCTCTTCAACCGTCATTTTCATAACTTATCTTTTGTCATTTTTTTCTGCAACATACTTGTCGTAATATGGACCGTTTGGAGTACAGCGCTCACCTTGAATTATGCCAGCAGTTTTGTTACTGTCAAACCAACTTGTTTTAGAAGGACAAAATATGCCACCGCAACTTAGATTTTCGCACATTTGTATCACTTTTGGCATTGTATGACCAATCCAGCATACTGTAAGTGATTTGACTTGACCATCTGGAAAAGTGGCTATAAAATGCCATGTCTCATTTATCTTAAAGTATCCATCATAGTTTACAATTATTGGTGGATGGTGTCCACTAGTGAAATTTATTGCTCGTGGAAGGACGTTATCGCAATCTATCCCATCGACTTTGGGTGTACTGCTACCTGTGTATGCAAATCTTACACCATCAAATTCAACAGGTTTGTTTATTTCTGCAGCAATAGGAAATCCATCGTAAATTCTGCTTTCGTTGTTTACTTTCATGTTTAAACTATAGAGGCAGTCAGTTGAATTGCCTTGGCATTCTTGGGGCCGTATTGACTCATTTTGGAATAAAAGAAAAACATACACTGAAATGGTAATTGCTAAGACCGATGCTGAAATTATAGTAAGAAGCGGTATTTTCAAAATATACTATTATTCAATCTCCAAACTTTAAAAAACTGGCGTAGATTCCCATCGTAACATTCTTCCATATAGATGAGGGTTGGGCACAATTCCAAGTCTATTTTGATCACATTCCAAAATTAATTTA
>VFSW01004459.1_pt1 | contig 20868 bp, 15 predicted proteins | sample 5358111 | NCBI WGS metagenome assembly VFSW01 (sample SAMN11554181, study PRJNA540505) | mine drainage metagenome | isolation source: sediment from site ElyBrook_90M | place: USA: Ely Copper Mine, Vershire, VT | collected 2017
CCTCGTGTACCAGGCGAGGGTTTTCGCCTGTGAAGGGCGCGATGTGCTGCGCCATGGGATGCCGGCCACGGTTACGATACCTCTGGATCAGGCGGCGGCCGGAGCGGATCCCTGCCGGGAGTGAACGTGGACATACTCACGGCCGATAATCTGTCCAAGCGCTTTGTCGTGGAAGGACAGAACATACAGGCGCTCGACGGTGTGAGCTTCTCGATCCAGAAGGGCCGGGTGACGGGATTGATAGGCCCGGATGGCGCTGGCAAGACCACGCTGATGCGGCTTGCAGCCGGGCTCATGGTGCCCGATGGCGGTTCCTTGCAGGCGCTGGGCTGGGATGCGACGCGCGATGCGCTGAAGGTTCAGGCGGCGCTGGGTTACATGCCGCAGCGCTTCGGGCTGTATGAAGACCTGACCGTGCAGGAGAACCTCGACCTTTATGCAGACCTGCAGGGCGTGCCCAAAAACCAGCGGGAGGAACGCTACCGGGCGCTCACGCGCATGACCGCGCTGTCCGAATTCACGGGCCGTCTGGCAGGAAGGCTTTCCGGAGGGATGAAGCAGAAACTCGGGCTAGCCTGCACCCTGGTGCGCGCCCCGCGCCTGTTGCTTTTGGACGAACCCACCGTCGGCGTCGATCCGGTGTCGCGCCGCGAGCTGTGGGCGATCATCGAACGGTTGGTGAAAGAGGAAGGCATGAGCGTTCTGCTCTCCACCGCCTATCTCGACGAGGCGGAACGCTGCAATGCCGTCGTGCTGATGCATGAAGGCAGGGTGCTGATGCAGGGAATCCCCGCTGACTTGAGTGCGCCGATGAGCGGCAGGACCTGGGCGGTCAGGGGAGGCAAACTCAGGGACATGCAGGCAAGGCTTGCAGCACAGCCCGGTGTGGTCGATGCGCAGGTTCAGGGGGATCATGTAAGGCTGGTGACGAAAATGGCGGGCGTGGAATTGGCGCCTCTTCCGGAACTGGCCGATGTGCGCATGGAGGCTGTATTGCCGCGCTTCGAGGATGGCTACGTCGATCTCTTGCGCGCGCGCACGCAAAGCGTCTCGCATGAAGGCATGGTCTTCAACCATCCGGTGCCCGAGATAAAAGGCAATGGGCCCGTGATCCAGGTTGAAAATCTCAGGCGCAGCTTTGGCGACTTCTGGGCGGTGGACGGCATCAGCTTCGAGGTCAATCGCGGCGAGATATTCGGCCTGCTCGGGGCGAACGGCGCGGGCAAATCCACGACGTTTCGCATGCTCTGCGGCCTGCTTCCGGCAAGCTCGGGCAGCCTCAGGGTGGCAGGGCTCGATCTGCGCCATGCGGCGTCTATCGCGCGCGCGCGCATCGGCTACATGTCGCAGAAGTTTTCGCTCTACGGCAACCTCAACGTGATGCAGAATCTGGTTTTCTTTGCCAGCGCCTACGGCCTGCCGAAGAAATTGCGCGCGGAGCGGATGAATTGGGCGCTTTCCGAGTTCGAGCTGGAAAAGCATGTTGGCCAGCTTTCCGGCAGCTTGCCGCTGGGCTACAAGCAGAGGCTTGCGATGGCCTGCTCCCTGATGCATCAACCGGATATACTGTTTTTGGACGAACCCACTTCAGGAGTCGATCCCCTGGCAAGGCGGGAGTTCTGGCAGCGCATCAATGCGCTGGCGCGCAGCGGGGTCACGGTGCTGATCACCACGCATTTCATGGAGGAGGCGGAATACTGCGACCGCATCGCGATCATGGCGACAGGCCGCATCCTGACGCTGGATGAGCCCGCCGTCATCAAGTCCAAGGCAAGGACGGACAAAAATCCCGAACCCAGCATGGAGGATGCCTTCATCCATCTGGTGGAAGACGCGGCCAGAGAGGCGGCATGAAAAGCGAATTGCGCGGCGGAAGCCTCATGCGGCTCAAGGGGCTGGTGAAGAAGGAATTTTTGCAGATCGCGCGCGATCCCAGCAGCATCGCGATCGCCTTCCTGATGCCGCTTTTCCTGCTGGTGCTGTTCGGCTTCGGGGTTTCACTGGATGCGGATCATCTGCCGGTAGCACTCGTGGCCGAGCAGCCGACGCTCTACAGTGACGAATTCTTTTCCTCGATCGAGGGAAGCCATTACTTCGTGCCGCGGCATTTTCTCACCATGGCCTCTGCAGAAGAGGCCATGCGCGAGGGCAGGGTGAATGCGATCGTGCATCTCAGAGCCGATTTTGCAAAGAAGCTGTTAAACCCGGAGGGGGCTTCGATCCAGCTCATCGTCAACGGGGTGGACGCCAACACCGCGCGCCTGACCCAGGGTTATCTGCAGGGAGTCTGGGTGAACTGGCTGGACAGGCGAGCAAAGAGTGCCGGTAGGACGATGGTGACGCCGGTAAAGCTGGAAGAGCGCGTGTGGTACAACAGCGATGTGAAGAGCCGCAACTTCCTGGTGCCGGGTCTGGTTGCGATCATCATGACGCTGATCGGCACGCTGCTCACAGCGCTTGTGATGGCGAGGGAATGGGAGCGCGGAACGCTGGAGGCGCTGCTCGTCACACCCGTCACGATGACCGAAGTGCTGCTTGGCAAGATTATCGCGTATTTCGCGCTGGGAACGGGCGGCATGCTCCTGAGCGTGGGGCTTGCGGTATGGCTCTTCGGCGTGCCGCTCGTGGGGTCCTTCTGGCTGCTGCTGGTTTCTGCCTCGCTGTTTTTGCTGGCTGCGCTGGGCATGGGACTTGCGATTTCAACACTTGCGAGAAATCAGTTCGTCGCGGGGCAGATCGCGATCGTCGGCACCTTCCTTCCCGCCTTTCTGCTTTCGGGCTTCATCTTCGACATCGACAGCATGCCCCGGGTGGTGCAGTTCGTAACACACCTGATCGTCGCGCGCTATTTCGTCGCCATCGTCCAGACCCTGTTCATGGCGGGCGACGTATGGTCAGTGGTGCTGCCCAACGTGTTTGCGCTGGTCGTGATGGCGATCTTCTTCATGGGCATCACCTGGCGAAAATCGAAAAAGAGGCTGGAGTGATGTTCACACGCATGATTGCCCTGATCTACAAGGAGTTCCTTGCGCTCTTCAAGGACCCGAAGAGCCGGCTCGTGCTGATTGCGCCGCCGATGATACAGCTTCTGGTTTTCGGCTATGCGGCCACCTTCGATTTGAAGCATGTCCAGTATGCGCTTTACAACGAAGACCGTGGCATCGCATCCAGGGAGTTGGTCGCGGCCTTCGATGGCGCGCCCGCGTTTCATCGCCTGGCCACCCTGCAGTCCGAGGAACAGATCGCACCTCTGGTGGACAGGCGGGGCGTGCTGATGGTGATCCGCATCGGGCCGCGCTTCAGTTCCGACCTGCTTTCAGGAAGGAGCGCGCCGCTGCAGATCATCGTGGACGGGCGCAACTCGAACACCGCGATGATCGTTTTGAATTATGTGAGCACGATCGTCGAGCAGTTCAACACGCAGTGGATCGCGGATCACGGCCTTGAGGCGGCACCCGCGAAGCTCGTGACGCGCGCGTGGTTCAATCCCAATCTGGAGAGCCGCTGGTTCTTCATCCCCGGCATCGTCGGCATGCTGACGCTTGTGACGACCATGCTGGTCACCGCGTTGACCGTCGCCCGCGAGCGCGAGCAGGGCACTTTCGACCAGCTTCTGGTCACGCCCTTGCGCCCCGGAGAAATCCTGCTGGGCAAGGCTTTGCCGGGGTTCATCATCGGGCTGGTTCAGGCAAGCATCATTTTGCTGATCGCAACGAAGTGGTTCGACGTGCCATTGCTCGGCAGCCTGCCTGCGCTCTATGCGGGCCTGTCGGTATTCCTGGTTTCGGGCGTGGGGGCCGGCATGCTGATCTCGTCTCTGGCGGTGACTCAGCAGCAGGGATTGCTGGGTGCATTCCTGTTCATGGTGCCTGCGGTGATTTTGTCGGGATTTGCGACCCCGATCGCGAACATGCCGCATGCTGTCCAGATGGTCACGCTGATCGATCCGTCGCGCAATTTTCTGGTGATATTGCGCAAGGTGTTTCTGGAAGGCGCAGGATGCGACGTCTTGATGGACCAGTTCTGGCCGATGGGCGCAATCGGTGCTGCGACGCTGACGCTGGCAAGCTGGCTATTCAGACATCGCATGTATTAGCCTGTCACCAGCGTGATGCCGCTTAAGGTCGAGATAGATGCAACGATTAGGCGCCTGTTAAAGGTTCGCAATGTGCTGCCGATAACATGAATTCAAACGGGGTGAGGAGAGGGACGTGGACGCGATCAGGAACAGTATACGCAACAAGCTTCTGCTGATATCGGGAATGGGCACGATCTTGGTGCTCATGGCGACCCTGTTTGGCTTTTGGCAGGCGTGGAACAGCATCGAGGATTTCACAGGCCAGGTCGGGATGCGCAATGCCAACGAAAGGCAGATCCGCACCATACAGCTTGATTTCAAGAAACAGGTTCAGGAATGGAAGGATACCTTGCTACGCGGCAGCGATCCTTCGTCTCTAGAAAAATACTGGGGGAATTTCCAGAAACAGGAGAGCCGTGTGGATGAGGGCGCGCAATCCCTGATGCAGAAGCTCGACTATGACCCCGTTGCTCAGGACATGCTGAAAAAATTCTATCAGACGCACCAGGAAATGGGTGCTGCCTATCGCAAGGGGCTGCAAGCCTACAAGGATGCAGATTTCGACATCAAGGCCGGAGACGGTGTGGTGAAGGGCATGGACCGCGCGCCGACCGAGGATCTTACCGATGCCGCGAAAGAGATCGGTTCTGCTACCGTGCAGGCCTCAAGCGAGGCGGAAGCGAAAGGAAGGCGTGGGATACTCGTCAGCATCGGGATGATAGGGCTGTCTGCCCTGATTGCATTCATCGTTTATCTCTGGATGATCAGAAGACACATCATCGATCCTGCCAGGGCTCTGGTCAAAGAACTCGACGCGCTGGCGCACGGCGATTTTTCTCAGGCAGTGAGATACAGGTCCGTAGATGAACTCGGCAAGATTGCGGCGAGTGCAGAGAGGATACGAACCAACCTCGGCGGGATCATCGCCGAAATCAGGGATTCTGCCGGTACGGTCTCGAGCGCTGCGAGCAGTCTTTCCCGCACATCGGCCGGCGTGATATCCGCCTCCCAGCAGCAGTCCGAGGCGGCTGCCTCGACAGCCGCGGCCGTCGAGCAGATGGCTGTCAGCATCGCATCGGTCGCCGACAGCGCAGAAGAGGTGAGGAGGCTTTCCTCGACAGGGCTTGAACAGACCCAGCAGGGAAATGCCAGGATATCCGAGCTGTCGCAGGAGATAAGTGCCGTGGAGAAGGCGGTGCAGGGCATAGAGGAATCGATCCTGCAGTTCGTGCAGAGCACCGACTACATCACCGGCATGGCAAGGCAGGTCAAGGATATCGCAGACCAGACCAATCTACTGGCCTTGAATGCGGCGATCGAGGCTGCGCGCGCGGGAGAACAGGGGAGAGGGTTTGCGGTGGTCGCGGACGAGGTGCGCAAGCTTGCCGAGAAATCGGCCAAGGCTGCGAATGAAATCGACACCGTGACGCAAACCCTGGGATCTCAGTCTGCAAAGGTGGGCGGCGCGATCAAGGAGGGGATGGACTCGCTGCGCGCAAGCGGCGCCGCCCTGACCAGCGTCACCGCGGTGTTGAACGAAGCAAACGCATCGGCCACCGAGGCGGATCAGGGTGTGGGCAGCATTCATGCTTCGGTCAACGAGCAGAAAGTCGCAAGCGACGATATCTCCAAGCATGTGGAAAAAATTTCCCGGATGGCCGAGGAAAACAACATCGCGATCGACAAAAGCGGGGACGAGATCAGGCATCTCGAAGAACTGGCCTCATCGCTTCTTACCATCGCCGGCAAGTTCAAGGTGGCGTGAAGCGTGTCGGTTCCTGTGATGCGGCCTGAAAAACTCATATTCTTGCCGGGTGCTGCCGGAAGTCCGAACTTCTGGCGGACGGTCTCGGATCTGGTGCACTATCCAGCATCCCGCAGCTTGCTGGGATGGCCGGCATTCGATCGCGTGCCAAGAGACCCGAACGTGAACTCCATCGCAGATCTCGTCGCGATGGTCGTGAAGGAAATGGACAGGCCCTGCGCGCTGATCGCGCAGTCCATGGGAGGCATCGTTGCGGTGCAGGCAGCGCTTGAGCGGCCTGAATTGCTGACGCATCTTGTGCTTGCCGTCACCTCGGGAGGCGTGGACATGTCGGATGCCGAAGACTGGCGACCTTCATTCCGGGCCGCCAACCCGCAAGCGCCTTCTTGGTTTGCCGATTACCGCGAGGATCTTTCCGATCGCATCGCATCCATCAAGGCGCCCACACTTCTGCTCTGGGGAGATGCCGACCCGATCAGCCCGGTGGCGGTGGGCAAGCGTCTGCACGAGCTGCTTCCAGATAGCCGCCTCGATGTGATCAGCGGGGGCAAGCACGATCTTGCCGTGAAGTTTGCGCCGGAAATTGCCCGCCTGATTGGCGAACATCTAGCAGCCTGATTTGAAAAACAGGCTATACAGTTTATGCTGTGTTTTGTACTGCACATGATTTTGTTCTACCATGGCGATGTTCTGTCAATCATGGGAGGTAAAAATGAAACTCTTTTTCTTGATGATTTCCATTTTGTTCTCCACTGCCGTTTGGGCAGTTGGATCAGATTATGCGGTGGCAAAGAAGGTGGCCGAGACCCGCTATGCCGAGGACAGGAAACTCTGTGCCGACGAGTCCACTTCCAGCATCAGGATGCAATGCCTGCGCGATGCGAAGGACGAATACAACAAGGCGCTCGCCAGGGCCAAATCCGAGAACGCATCGACATCGAATTCATCGGCCTCTGCTTCAGGCGCCTGTGCGGACTGCGGCCAGGTGCTTTCCGTCGATGTAATCGAGAAGAAAGGGGAGAGCAGTCCGCTGGGCCTGATTGCGGGCGGCGTGGCGGGCGCGCTGCTAGGCCACCAGGTGGGAGGCGGCACCGGCAAGGACATCGCGACGCTGGCCGGTGCGGCGGGCGGCGCCTATGCGGGGCATGAGATCGAACAGCGGGTGAAATCGGTCAAGACCTGGCGGGTCGCGGTCAGATTCGAGAACGGGGATGAAAAGACCTTCGATTTCGACAAGGACCCCGGCTTTTCGGTGGGCGCAAAAGTCAGGCAGGACAACGGCAGCATCGTGGCCCGCTGAGTCAGGATTTTGCGGGAAGGAATTCGATGCCGGTGCGTTTCACGAGCTCCTCATAGCTGATGGGCTTTCCCACGCGCGCCTCGTTGGTGTTGTCCAACCAGTGTACCCAGGCGCGATGGGTGGAGGGGTCATAGACCAGCTTGAAGAGATGCTGCGGCACCCAGACATGATCCGCACCTATCGTCATCGGCGCCTTGTCGAACACCGGACCTGTGATCACATACACGTCGCCTGTTGCGCGCAGCGTAATGCCGTGTGGCCTTCTCGATGCCGGCCCAGGCTTTGCGGTTGTTGACGGGATACAGGGGAACCATGTTCGCCAGTGAGAAGCATTGCGCCATCGCCTCTTCTGTCGCCATGTCGGCGGCCGGCGCCATGTGACCGCGGTCGAAACCGGAGCCGCGATAGTCGCCAAGCTCCGCGCGCTCGGATCGCGGTAACCTCGCATCCGCAAAGAACCTGTTCGTCCTGTGGTTGTATCGGGCGTCAATCAGGAGCCTAGAATTCAGTCTCTCCGCGACATAGACCGGCGTATGGCTCAAGCCCGAGTGCAGCACCGCGAACTCGTCGAAGCAGAGCGCGCGCGGTTCAAGCGCCTCCGCGTGGGGGATCACGGGCGGCATGCCGTTGGCGAACTCATCGCGGCATGCGCCAAAATCGCCGGCATGGGCCGCGCCGAATGCAAAGGCCAGCGTGAAGAGTCCGGTCGCAAGCCGCATCATCTGCGCATCAGGTTGAGCTGCTTTGCGATGATGTCGTGGTTGAGCCAGAGCACGGGGCCCGAAGGATCGGAGCTTTCATGGAACATCAGCGGACCCGTGCCTTCGAGGACCAACGAACTCAAGTGGCCCGCGACCAATTCGCTTCGGTTGACATGCATGTGGGTGATCTCTTCGGAAGTGCCTATCATCACATCGGCAAGTTCGGCCGAGTTGTCCATCGGCCAGGCCGCAAAGTCGCGGAATTTTTTCATCACGTCGCTGACGTTGTAGTCCTCGATTTTTTTCAAGAGGCTGTCGAGCGAGATGCCTTCCTGCAAAAGCGCCTGGCAGGCTTTCCATTGTTCATTTGCCCATGCGCCGTCGCCTTCCTTTTGCAGCGCCTTGAGCAGAGGGAAAAGCGAGAGCTCCACGCCCACGAAGATGTCGGATGAGTTGGTGCGTATCTCGGGGCAGTTGTACACGGTCGCCACAACGCCCTTATCCCAGGCGGACCTTGCGACATCCTCCAGACGCATCTTTGCATAGCCCTGGGTGTAATTGGTATAGGTCTGCCACTGATATTTCCCGTCTATCAGGATCTCGGTGCCGTGATAGCCATAGGCGGAGTAGCGCACCTGGCCGCCTGTTTTCCCGATGCGTTCCCTGATCTTTGCACTGCCATCGATCAGATGCTGGAAGGTGTTGGCAGTGACTTCGTCGAAATTCATCAGGATCAGTTTGCCAAGATCGCTGTCCAGCAGCGCGCGGGAGGACATGAAGCGCTCGCCGCGTCCCTTGTAGATGCGGTTGGCGATCGCGAGGAAAACCTTGACCTTGGGGATGCCGCCCGCCATCGTGTGCGCGAAGAAGACGTTGCTGCCGTCCGCTATCATGCCGTCGAGTTGGGACATCACTTCTGCGACAGCCTCCTTGAAGCGCTTGATTCCAACAGTGCGGCATTTTTCGATGTGCTGCCAGTCCAGCTTGTCTTCCTGCCAGCCTTTCAGTGTCAGCCCGGCCAGAAGATCGGTGGGAGTGGGCTCGCCTTTTGGCCCATCCAGGTCGAACCCGGCCATTAGCGGAACGTTGATGATGCGCCCGCCCAGATTGGATTCTGCGATCGCCAGCTCCTCGTCGGTCAGCTTGCGCAGCGCATTGTTCTCGTCGCGGCGGCCCACCGTGATGCCGATCAGGGTCATGCCGGCTTTTCTTGCCTCGTTGATGAGGCCGTTGGCATAGCCGCGGCCGAACAGTTCGCCGAACAGCACGAAGACATCGCCCTTGCGAAAAATATTGGTTTTTGGAATGTCCCTCAGTGCAACGGGTGAAGTCATAATCAAGCTCCGCTCTTCATTCAGATTCAAAATAAATCAAACAGTCCCGCCCACCGTCAGGCCGTCTATCCTGACTGTGGGTTGGCCGACTCCCACGGGCACGCTCTGGCCTTCCTTGCCGCAGGTGCCCACACCCGGGTCGAGACTCATGTCGTTTCCTATCATCGAGATGCGCGTGAGCACATCCGGGCCGTTGCCGATCAGGGTCGCACCCTTCACCGGGTGCGTGACATTGCCGTCTTCTATCATGTATGCCTCGGCGGTGGTGAATACGAATTTTCCGCTGGTGATGTCCACCTGGCCGCCGGCGAAATTCACCGCATACAGGCCGTGCTTGACCGAGGCGATGATTTCGGCAGGATCCTTGTCGCCGTTCAGCATATAGGTGTTGGTCATGCGCGGCAGTGGGATATGCGCATAGGATTCGCGCCTTGCGTTGCCGGTGACCGGAACGCCCATCAGCCGCGCATTCAGGCTGTCCTGCAGATAGCCTTTCAGGATGCCGTTTTCGATCAGCGTGGTGCACTGCGTGGGGTTGCCCTCGTCGTCCATCTGCATCGAACCGCGCCGCTTGCTCAACGTGCCATCATCCACCACCGTCACGCCTTCTGCTGCGACGCGTTCGCCCACGCGACCCGAGAAAGCGGAGCTGCCCTTGCGGTTGAAGTCGCCTTCAAGGCCGTGGCCGATCGCCTCGTGCAGCAGGATACCGGGCCAGCCATTGCCCAGCACCACGGTCATGTTGCCGGCCGGCGCAGGTTTTGCATCCAGGTTGACCACGGCCTGATGCACCGCCTGTTCGGCATAGCGGTGCAGCATCGCGTCTTCAAAATATCCGTAGTCGAAACGCCCGCCGCCGCCCGCGCTGCCCTGTTCGCGGCGACCGTTGCTCTCGATGATCACGGTGAGAGAGAGGCGCACCAAAGGGCGGATATCGGCATTCATCAGGCCGGAGCTTTGCGCGACCATCACCACTTCGTATTCTCCGGCAAGACCTGCCATCACCTGCACCACACGCGGATCGAGTGCGCGCGCATAGCTTTCCAGGCGCTCCAGCAGTGCGACCTTGTCCGCATCCTTCAGGCTTGCGATCGGGTCGCTAGGCAGATAGATGTCGCGTCTTGAGCCAGGGTGCAGCAAAGGCACTTTCTGGTTTCCGCCTGAATTCGCGATCGCGCGCGTGGCCTTTGCAGCACCCTGCAGCGCGGCAAGGCTGATGTCGTCGGAATAGGCAAATGCAGTCTTCTCGCCGCTTATCGCCCTCACCCCAACCCCCTGGGCGATGTTGAAGCTGCCTGACTTGACGATGCCTTCCTCAAGAGACCAGCGCTCGGCGCGGCGGTACTGGAAATACAGGTCTGCATAATCCAGACGGTGTGCCAGCATGTTGCCGAACACCTGTTCGATCTGGCGCGTCTCGATCTGATGGGGGGAGAGCAGTATCTTCTGCGCGGTGGTAAACAGGTTGTCGGATGAGGCGGTCATGGTCGGATTCGGTCGTGATGGAGTCAAAACGGTTACAGGGTCATGTTAGTCGTCGGATGCTTGCGGTAAGTTCAATCCGATTAGCGGCCATCTTCGCAGTGATACAGTGCGCGATGTTCGAGCGCGGGCAGTCCGGTGCGCAGGCTGGCCTGATAGCTCGGATTGACTTCGGCGATCACCACACCCGAGCCGCGCGGCAGTCTGTCCAGCACGCGCCCCCAGGGGCCGATGATCATGCTGTTGCCATGCGTCTCGCGCCCATTGACATGATAGCCTCCCTGCGCGGATGCGATCACATAGGCGAGATTCTCGATCGCGCGAGCGCGCACCAGGACCTCCCAGTGCATCTTGCCGGTGGTCTCGGTGAATGCGGAAGGCAGCACGATGATGTCCACATCCTTCATCGCGCGGAACAGTTCCGGGAAGCGCAGATCGTAACAGATCGCAAGGCCGATGCGGCCGAAGGGGCTGTCGATCACGACCACCTTGTTTCCGGGTTGTATGGTCTTCGCCTCGTCATAGCTTTCGTTGCCCAGCGCCAGGCTGAACAGGTGTATCTTGTCGTAGCGTGCGACCTGCTGACCCTTGTCGTCAAACACCAGGCAGCTGTTTTTCACCTTGTCCGGCACGCTTGCGGCAAGCGGAATGGACCCGCCCACCAGCCAGATCTTGTGCCGGCGCGCGGTCTTGCTCAGGAAATCCTGGATGGGGCCTTTGCCTTCCTGTTCCTTGACCTTGAGCTTGTCCTCTTCGTTCATGCCCATGATCGCGAAAAATTCCGGCAACACCACGAGCCTGGCGCCCTGTTCGGCCGCCTTCGCAATCAGGCGTTCCGCCTCCTTCAGGTTGCCTGACACGATGGGGCCTGAAGCCATCTGTATCGCGGCGACCTTGAAGGTATTGCTCTGCGCTTTGTCTGACATGACGTATCCTGTGTTATTTTTTCGGGGAATCGGCAGGCGCTTCCAGCAGCTTGATCGGCTTTTCGCCAACCTTCACGACGTTGGGGTTTGCCCAGGTTCCACTTACATTGTATTCAAAAGACATCAACTTATCGAGCGGGTTGCCCAGAATCTTGCTTACGACGAAGGTGCCTATCCCGACCACGGGACCTGCCGCAAACGCGCTCAGCGTTGAAATGCTGGCCCCCAGAGTGGGCAGGATCGCGATGTGCAAGTCCTGCGTTTCGTCGTTCAGATTCACCGATCCTTTCATCATCACCTTTGCGGAAGCGCCGTCTATGTGCAGGTCATCCGTCTGCATCACGCCTTTTTTGATCGTGGCATTGCCGTTGATGTTGTCGAATTCGAAACCGGAGCTGAACACGTCGGTGAAGTCCAGCGCGATGCGCTTGGGGAGTTCCTGCAAGCTCAGTATGCCAAGCAGCTTGCCTAAGCCCGGGTCCATCTTCAGGAATTGCCCCTTCCCGGTGTCGAGCTTGAGCGTGCCATCCAGCGTGGCGTAACTGAAATCGTCCGGCTGCCCATCCCAGCTCAGCTTGGCGGAAAGCTTGCCGCTGCCGTTTTTCACCGTGTTGGGATAACCCGAGCGCGCCAGTATCTTGCCGGCATTGGAGATGTCCATCAGCAGGTTGACCTGGGTCTGCGTGTTGCGCCAGTAGCCGTCGCCGGTGACGCTGCCATCCGGGTTGGTGATGCGCAGGCGTTTGAGCCGCCAGTCCTGTCCTTCCGGGAATCCGACCAGTTCGAAGTGGCCGATATTCTTTTTCTTGTACAGCAGATCTTCGATCGCGATCTCCAACGCGGGCAACTGGCGCGGTGCGACGGTTGCGGGTTCGGTCTTGGGCTCAGCCTTGGGTGTCGCAGGCTTCTCTTCTGCCAGATAGAGGTTTTTCATGTGCGCGGTCAGTTTTCCCTTTCCGCCATCGCTTTGCGGTTGCCAGGTGACCTCTCCATTCGATTGTTCGCCCGAGAGATGCGCGATCAGGTTATCTCCGCGCCTGGTCGCATCGATTTGCATGTCGTCTATGCCAAGGCCGAAGCCAGACAACCTGTCTATGTGGAGGCTGGCGCCTGCAATCGGCAGGGAGGGGCCGCTTCCGGCTCCAAGATCATCCCAGCCCTGCATGGAAAGAATAGGCAGATTGCCCTTGAGCCAGATGCCTGTCTGATTCGCCTCGTCGATCGTGCTGCCTGCATCGCCGAAATTGACGACGCCTCGCCGGATGGTGCTTTCGCCGTCGATGTCTTCGCTGATCAGCCGTGCGTTCAAGAGTTTTGCGAGCCTTGCGCTGATCAGGTATTGTCCGGGCGCGATGCTCTTCCTGTCGATATGCAGCGGCCATATTTCATCGGCACTTTTTGCAAGCGGCGCAGGAAGGCTGGAACTCATGCCCTGAAGATTCGAGTTCAGCGTCAGGTTGACGATTTTCCTGGCAACAGAAATGCTCGCATCCCATGTTGTGCTGCCATGCAGTCGCTTGGTCAGCGGGCTCGTCTCGGACTCGCGCAGCGCGTCGAGATTGGCGCGCCCCTGCAGATTTGCGCGCACAGCGCCTTCGGATGTCTGGACATTGAGGTGCGCAGGTCCGCCCAGGATGGTGGTCGTCACATTGTCGGCCCTGATGCCCGATTGTGTGAAGGAAAGCTCGCCGCGCGTGTTGCGCAAAAGCGGTGCGCCGCGGCCCAGGTCGATATCGCTGTTCTGCACTTTCAGAAGGCCGGATACGGCAGGCGGCTTGTTTGAGGACAGCGGAATCTGCATGGAAAGCGAGAGTTGACTATCGCCGCTGGCCTTGATGTCGTCGGTGAAGCCGTCGATGTAGCCGCGCACCGGACTTTGCTGCACGAATTGCAGGAATGTGCTGTTCGTCGCATCCGCGTTGCCTTTGATCTCCATAGGGATGTCTGCATGCTGCATGTCGGGCAGGATAACAGACAGATCGTGCAGGTGCGCGCCCAGCATGGTTGAACTCGGCGCATGCAGCTCCAGCCTGTTGTCGTGTATCAGGAATGAGCCGGACAGATTTTCGATTTTGGGCCAGCTATGCGCAAACTGCATGGAGGCATCCTCCGCATGCGCGGTGATCTCGAACGAGGCGTCGTGTTTCCCGTTCAGCGGAAATTCGCTCAGATTGCCTTTCAGGCGCAGGTGGAAGTCTTCGGTGTGGCCGGACAGCAGCGCGCCGTTGAGCCAATCGCTTTCCTTCTGGTGGAGGGCAATCAGCGGCGTATAGCGTGCGGCGCGCCTGATGTCCCCGCGCGTGAGATGCACGGTCAGGTCGATCACGCCGCGCGTGCCGGCCTTGGTGCGATAACTGCCATACGCATTGCCCGCCAGATCGTCGTTGACCGCAGAGATGTTCGCCACGCTGATGTTGAGTTCACCCTTTTCATGGCGCCAGCTTGCCTGGCCTGTCAACGTGGAAAACTGGAGCGCCTCGCGCAAGATGCCTGGCGCATCGACGGTCAGATTGCGCGAGTTGATCGACAGATTGCCGCTGCTTTCGTTGCCGTCTATGGATGCGGTCAACCCGGAGAATCCGGGCAGCTTTCCGACCTGCTGCATCGCGAGGTTCTCGAACTGCCCCTTGATCTTCAGACCTTCCAGTTTGTCAGGCGAGCTCTTCCATTGCACATCGAGGTCGGATGCCTTGCCGCGGGGCTGGTATGCGTTCAGTTGGTCGCGCATTCTCGCATCCAGCGGAAAGAAGGCGGCAAGGCCGGACAGACTTTCGAGTTGCAGCAGGTTTGCGCGCAGTTCGCCTGAAGCCGGGTGCGATTTTCCGGCTTGACTGGTGCGAAAATAAAAATCGGTAGGCTGCAGCCGGATTCCGTTCTTAAGGGCTAAGGAGAGCTTCTTCGTGCTCATCTCCCATCCGTCGGAAAGCGTCTTCCAGGTGACGCGCCCTCGCAGATACTGCACGTCCATCTTCGGCAGATTGTCCGCAAGCTGGGTCGATACGTCGCGCAAAGCCATGTCGACGGTAAACTGGCTGAAGCGGCCTTGCTTCATTCCAAGCCAGGCCCTCAATGCGCCGCGCCCCTGGCTGATCTCGGGAGGAAGCGTGAGCCAGGGACGCAGGGCCAGAAGGTTGGTGCGGTCTGCCTCGACGAACAGTTGCCCGCGCCATTGCCCGGTCTCGTCAAATTGCCTGCCGTGGAAATCGCCCCTCACGTCCAGCGGCGCCGACAGCGCAACAGGCGGCATCGCGCGCAGCGAAAACCTGTGATGATGGAAAAGGTTCGCGATCAAGAGGTTGGCCTGGGTCAGCACCAGGGGAGGCGCGTTGCGTTTCTCGTCCTGCCAGACGATGATTGCATTGCGCACCAGGATGCGCGACTGATGCAGCACCCAGTCGGCCAGATACGGATTGGAGTCGCCGGATTTGACGGCGATGCTGCCGACATAGATTTGCCCCTTTGCATCGCGCCTGATCAGCAATTCGGGCTGGTCTATCTCGAGGTTGGAAAGCCGCAGTTGCAACGTGGGCAGGGATAGCCAGGACACGCTGGCATCGATGTGCGGCAAAAGCAGTGCAGGCTGACCCCGGCTGTCCAGGATGCGCACATCGGTAAAGTCGAGGCTGGGGTGCAGTCCGTCCCACTCGCCACGGATCTTGCCTATGCTCACCGGATTGCCCAGGGCCGTTGAAATCGAGGTCGCGATCTGCCCGTGAAACTGTTCGATATTCGGCAGCAGCCAGTAACGCAGCGAGATCACGATGATTGCGCACAGTACGAAGACCGAGATCGCCGTCACGATCGCGATGCGCGTCAGCCAGTTTAGGCTATGCCAGAGCAGACGAACTGGAAGTGATTTGTGCATGGTTTCGGTTAGCCATAGGCCGGTTGCATGAGGGTGATCCGCTTGCAACGGACGACCGTTCTGGTTTGACTGGCGACTGGCGACGGTTCGTAGGACAATGCGTATTCTATCGTGAAGCCCTATTTATGAATACCCAAAACTTTACGCATCCGGCCTTTCCTGATCTGCTGCAAAAGACGCTGCGCTGCAGCCGTTATGCCAGGCGCATGCTGGAGGCCGATGCCGATCTGCTGGCCTGGTTGCAGGAAAGTTACGGCTCGCCTTGCGATCGCGATGAGATTTTGCATCTCTTGCATCAAGAGGAAGCCGATCTGCTGGACGAGGTTCGGCTTGCCCGGGTTCTGCGCACGCTGCGCAAGCAGGTGATGGTCAAGCTGATACTGCGCGATCTGAACAGGCTTTGCGATCTGAATGAAGTGATGAATGCGATGACCTGCCTTGCGGAAGTCGTGCTGCAGCAGGGGCTAAAGTGCCTTGCGCAAACGCTGGAAATGCAATTCGGGAGGCCTTTGGGAGAGGACAGTCATGCCGTGCAGCAGATGCTGGTCGTCGGCATGGGCAAGCTGGGAGGGGGAGAGCTCAACGTTTCTTCCGATATCGACCTGATCTTCCTGTATGCCGAAGACGGAGAGACGGAGGGGCCGCGCACGCTCAGCAATCACGAATTCTTCACGCGGCTCGGTCGCCGCCTGATCAATATCGTCAACGAAACCACCGGCGACGGCTATGTGTTCCGCGTCGACATGCGGCTCAGGCCCTATGGCGAGAGCGGACCATTGGTGATGAGCTTTGCGGCGCTGGAAGAATATCTGGCAAGCCAGGGGAGGGAGTGGGAGCGCTATGCCTGGATCAAGGCGCGCGTGGTCGCACCTGCACCCTGTGATCGCATTGCTGAGCTGAACGGACTGTATCAGCCCTTCGTGTTCAGGAAGTATCTGGATTTCAGCGCGATCGATTCGATGCGCAAGCTGCATGAGCAGGTGCGCCGTGAGGTGCAGCGCCGCGACCGGCTCGACAACATCAAGCTTGGACCGGGCGGCATCCGCGAAATCGAATTCACAGCCCAGGTCTTCCAGCTGATACGCGGAGGGCAGGATGCCAGGCTGCGCATATTGCCGACCAGGGCTGTATTGAGACGGCTGGTCGAAAACGGGTTGCTGCCGTCAAGAGTCGTGGCGGATCTTGATGAAGCCTATGTGTTCCTGCGCAATCTGGAACACCGTCTGCAATATCTCGACGACCAGCAGACCCAGGATCTGCCAGCCAACGAAGAGGACAGGCAGATCATAGCCGAAGCGATGGGTTATGCCGATTATGCGGCGCTGATGGCTGACATGGGCAGACATCGCGCGCCGGTGAGCGCGCAATTCGAGCAGATTTTTTCCCAGCCGGATGCCACGCAGAGTCTCGTCTGGCGCGAAGGCTTGAGTTTTGATGAGCTTGCGCAGGAGCTTGCCGCGCTGGGATTTTCGGCTGCCAGCGCAGAACGCCTGATGCAGTTGCGCAAGAGGCAGATGTCCGAGGAGGCGAGGCAGCGGGTGGATGGGCTGATCCCGCAGTTCATTGCGCTGTCTTCCGATAGCAATGATCCGGACGCGACGCTTTCAAGATTTTTGAATCTGCTGGATGCGATCATGCGCCGCGTCTCCTATCTTGCTTTCCTTGCGGAATATCCGGAGGCGTTGAAGAGGTTGGCGCGCCTGCTCTCGGCAAGCAGTTGGGCTGCGAGTTATCTTGCCCAGCACCCGGCGCTGTTCGACGAGTTGCTCGATGCGCGCGAATTCTATCAGCCGCCCTCATGGCGCGAGATCGAGCTGGATTTGCAGCAGCGTCTGGCAGGGCTGGATGCAGAGAGGCAGCTCGACGTGCTGCATCAGGTTCAGCAGGAGCAGGTGTTCTATTTGCTCGCGATGGACCTGCAGGGGCTTTTGCCGCTGGAGAAACTGAGCGACCATCTGAGCGATCTGGCGGACATGATCCTGAATCAGGTGCTCAATCTGTGCTGGTCGGTTGCGCGCAAAAAGCATGCGCAATCCCCGCGTTTTGCGATCATCGCCTATGGCAAACTGGGCGGCCGCGAGATGGGTTATGCTTCCGATCTTGACATGGTGTTCCTGTACGACGACGATCATCCGGACGCGCAGGAAAATTATGCCAGGCTGGGCAAGAGCATCAATGCGATGCTGGGCAGTTACACGACATCGGGGCGCCTCTATGAGACCGATTTGAGATTGCGTCCGAACGGGGCGAGCGGTCTTTTGGTGAGTTCGGTTGACGCCTTCAGGGACTATCAGCTGAACGAGGCCTGGGTGTGGGAGCATCAGGCGCTGACCCGCGCGCGCTTCTGTGCAGGCGACAGAAAGATAGGCGAGGCATTCGAGGATATACGGAGTCGGGTGTTGAGGCTGCCGCGCGAGTCTGAAAATTTGCGCGCCGAGATCGCCAGGATGCGGCAGAAGATGCACGAGGGCCATCCCAATGACAGCGGATTGTTCGACATCAAGCACGACAGCGGCGGCATGGTGGACATCGAGTTCATGGTGCAGTATCTGGTTCTGGCGCATGCCCACCGCCATCCCGAACTGGTTGCGAATTCAGGCAATCTGGCCTTGCTGAAAGCGGCGACGGAGCTCGGCCTGATCGATGCTGTTCTCGCAGAGAAAGTGCGCGACCTTTATCGCATGCTGCGCAGGATGCAGCACAGGATGCGGCTCAACGATGTTTCGCCATGCCGCATCCCGCAAGGTGAGATCGACACGGGCGCGTGCCGGGAATTGTGGGTAAAACTGTTTGGCGCATGAGACCCTGATTCAGTCTGCCTGTTTGCCGCGCTTTTCCAGCTCTTCCCAGCGCGCCATGATGGACATCATCTCTTCCTCGATCTCCTCGTTTCTGGCCTGCAGCTGTTTTGCGCGCTTCGCATCGGTCCTGAACAGCGTGCCGTCTGCAAGATGCGCCGCGATGGCGATCTGTTCCTGCTCCAGAGATTCGATGCGCACAGGCAGTTCCTCCAGTTCGCGCGCTTCCTTGTAGCTCAGCCTGCTCTGCGGTTTCGGTTTCACCGCAGGCGGCGCGGCAGGGCGGGGCGGAGTCGGGGGCTTTGCCGCCGTTTCCTGGAATTTCTTGACCCTCACCCAGTCTTCATAGCCGCCCACATATTCGACGAGCTTTCCGTCTCCCTCGAATGCGATCACCTGGGTCACCACGTTGTCCAGGAAGGCCCTGTCGTGGCTGACCAGGAACAGCGTTCCGTCATAGTTGTCCAGCAACTCCTCGAGCAGCTCCAGCGTCTCGATGTCCAGATCGTTGGTCGGTTCGTCCAGCACCAGCACATTCGCAGGCTGGGTGAAAAGCCTTGCAAGCAAAAGGCGGTTGCGTTCCCCGCCCGAGCAGCTTTTCACCGGCGACCTTGCGCGCTCGGGTGGAAACAGGAAGTCGCCCAGATAGCTGATCACGTGTTTCTTCTGCCCTGCGATCTCGATGAAATCCGAACCCTGGCTGATGGTGTCGGCGAGCGTCGCCTCGTCGTCAAGTTGCGCGCGCAACTGGTCGAAATAGGCGACCGATATCTTGGTGCCCAGCCTGACTTCGCCCGAGTCGGGCAGGACTTCCCCGAGGATGATTTTGAGCAGCGTGCTTTTCCCGGCGCCGTTCGGCCCCAGAAGGCCGATCTTGTCGCCGCGCTGGATGCGGCAGGAAAAATTCCTGATCAGCGTGCGTCCGCCATAGGACTTGCTGACATCGGTGAGCTCCGCGACCAGCTTGCCCGAGCGCTCCCCGGTGTCCACCGCCATCTCGACTTTACCTACTTTCTCGCGGCGCTTGGCGCGCTCAAGGCGCAGCTGCTCCAGGCGCAGCACGCGGCCTTCGTTGCGTGTGCGGCGCGCCTTCACCCCCTGGCGTATCCATACTTCCTCCTGTGCCAGCACCTTGTCGAACTTGGCGTTCACTACCGCCTCGTCGGCAAGCATGCGCTCCTTGATCGCAAGATAAGCGCTGAAGTTGCCGGGGAATCCGGAGAGCCTGCCGCGATCGAGTTCCACGATGCGTGTTGCGACATTGTCCAGGAAGCGCCTGTCGTGGGTGACGAAGAGCACACTGCCTGAAAAGCTGTTCAGCAGACCTTCCAGCCATTCGATGGATGAAAAGTCCAGATGGTTGGTCGGTTCGTCGAGTATCAGCACGTCGGGTTCGGCGACCAGGGCCTGCGCTAAAGCAACGCGCTTTCTCTGTCCGCCGGAAAGGTCTCCCACCCGCTTGTCGGGATCGAGGTCGAGCTTTGCAATCGCGGTCTCTATCTTTGCCTGCACGGACCATCCGTCCTGTGCTTCAAGCGCGGTCTGCAGGCGCTGCATCTCTTCGAGCAACAGGTCATAGTCGGCATCCGGCTCGCTTAGCTTGTGCGAGACATGGTGGTAGTCGTGCAGCAGCTGCTGCAACTTGCCCAGGCCCTTGGCCACCGCATCGAACACGCTGTCGTCGGGGTCGAGCACGGGTTCCTGGCTCACATGGCAGATGCGCGCGGAAGGCGCGCGCCATACCAGACCGTCGTCCAGAGCGCCCTGTCCCGACAGCACGCGCATCAGGCTGGATTTGCCGCCGCCGTTGCGCCCGATGAGTCCCACGCGCTCGCCCTCGTCGAGTTGGAAGTCGGCATGATCCAGCAGGGCTACATGGCCGAAGGCAAGGCAGGCTTTGTCCAGTGTGATGTAGGGCATTATTACGCTTTCGAGGGTTTGTCGTCGGTTGTCAGTTTCTTCAAGTCGTCTATGATTTCGACGGAATGGCGCGAGGTATCCACGCTCAGATAGATTTTTCTGATCCTGCCTTCAGGATCGATCAGGAAGGTATAGCGCCTGGCGATCTTGACCAGACCCAGATTGCGCTCTGCACCGTAGCTTGCCGCCACCTTGCCATCGCTGTCGGCAAGCAGCGGGAAGGGCAGGTGATATTTCCTGGAAAATTCGGCATGGTTGTCGGTATTGTCGATGCTGACTCCGACCACCTGCGCGCCCATTTGCCTGATTTTGGAAAAGTCATCCCGGAATTTGCACGCCTCTTCGGTGCAGCCTGGCGTGTCGTCCTTGGGATAAAAATACAGCACGAGATATTTTCCGCGGAATTCAGAGAGGCTGTGCTGTGTGCCGTTCTGGTCAGGCAGGCTGAAGTCTGGTGCGGCTTGCCCTGCTTGAAGCGGGTCTGCCGCCAGCGCTGCCCGAGCGGTGAACAAAACCAGAAACGTGGTTGCGATGATGGTCAGCCATTTCATGGTGGACTCCTTCGTGGGTGGAATTGAGAAAGTCGGACATGATACCAGTCAGAGGGTTCAGATTGCGGAACAATTCCGGTAGAATACGCGTTCTGTCCCCGTAGTTAAATGGATATAACCGCCCCCTCCTAAGGGGCAATTACAGGTT
>VFSW01004460.1_pt1 | contig 20865 bp, 23 predicted proteins | sample 5358111 | NCBI WGS metagenome assembly VFSW01 (sample SAMN11554181, study PRJNA540505) | mine drainage metagenome | isolation source: sediment from site ElyBrook_90M | place: USA: Ely Copper Mine, Vershire, VT | collected 2017
ACAATCATCTGGCGGAGCCTACCAATCTTCACTTCCACGGGTTACATATTGCGCCCACAGGCCATGCCGACAATGTCTTCCTCGAAGTACCACCGGGTGAGTCGCTCCAGTACGAATTTACTGTGCCTCGCAATCACCCGGCAGGGATGTTCTGGTATCATCCCCACCTCCATGGTCGTTCGGCCAGGCAGGTTTCCCTGGGCCTGGCGGCACCGTTCCTCGTCCGCGGTGACTTGGATCAATTGCCCGAGGTCGCCGCCGCCCATGAGCACCTGTTAGTGTTACAGGACTTCCCGAGCCTGAATCCCGGCGGCCATATGTCGGGCATGCATGAGCATGGAGGAGGAAACTCCCGGGTTGCCGTCACCGGCCGATACAGCCCAGAGTTAACAATTGCCGAGAACGGTCTGGCACGCCTGCGGTTCCTCAATGCGTCGAGTTCCCTCTATTACCGCCTGACAATAGAAGAACACCCGATGCACGTCATTGCGACCGATGGCGGAGGCATTCCCACGCCACAAGCCGTGGATGAACTACTGCTCGTACCCGGACAACGCACCGAGATACTCGTCCGCGGTGAGCGGCCCTCGGGTTCGTACAAAATCCTGAGCACAGCAGCAGGGATGATGGGTGTAGCCGAGGGCGGGCCTGCTGAGAACTCACAACCGATCGCGTTCCTCGTATACGGAGGAAGGTCAGAGCGAGTGTGGAATATCCCCTCGCGATTGATTGATGTTCCGGCTCTGCCCGCCCCGTCCGCGCCCGTGCGGTCGTTCGTGCTGAGCGGCGGAGGCATGATGGGCCACGGGAGATCTTACTCGATTAACGGCCAGAAGTTCGATGCCCGTCGTATCGACACGACAGTTAGTCTGGACACAGTTGAGGATTGGGAATATATCAACACAAGCCGCATGGACCATCCCATGCACTTGCACGTCAATCCGTTTCAGGTTCTCGACGCCTACGGCCAGCCCGAACGGGCGTGGCGCGATCTTGTGAATGTTCCGGCGGGTGATCGGGTGCGGATACGAGTACGTTTCAGCGATTTCGAAGGAACCGCCGTCCAGCATTGCCATATTCTCGCCCACGAGGATAACGGAATGATGGCGACAGTCCGGATGGTGAAGGAACCCTGAACGTCAGGCCCCTCGATCCACGATATTTCGCATGCACGCGCCATTCACGACGTGGCAGGCTTTCTGTCTTTTCGTTCCTCAGCCCTGTTGCGGGATCTCGCGGCGCGCTACGAGAATCCGAATGGAAGGATCTGCTCCGCCATGCCAACGCACTTACGTTTGCCAAGCTGCCAAGACGGAGGTCGTGGCTTAATGATGAATGGATAAGTGGCGCAGCGCCGCTCATCATAGTGAACGATGATGCCGAGCCGTATAGCTGCACGATGGCCTGTTGCCCCTGCCTGGATCGGTAATAATGGTTGTGTTGTGCTGGTTCACAATTTGTTTGGCATCAATAGGCCGATGCCAAGACGAATCTCATTCGCTCCGATGACATCGAAGCCGCAAGCGGGGTAGAAGCCCTTAGCGTGGAGATTTCCGAGGACGTGCAGCGCAAGCAGCAGCCCCCGGCAGGAGCAAATTCGGCGCACGCTCGACCAGGAAACGCCCGATGCCGTGTCTCCAGTGATCCGGTTCGACGAATAATCCGCCGAGTTCCTCACCGCCATCTTCCCGAGGCAGACGCGCGCGAAGCCCACGACAGAGCCGCCCCGTCGGATTCCTCGCGACTCGTCGGAGTCTCCCTCCTTCCCAATCGCCCATCCGGTGGTTCCTTCGAGACAACCCTCGATCCATCATCCGTCCAGGATGCTCAGGCTCGGGACTCCATTGACGCCCCCGATTCCGAGCACAACCTCCTGGCAGAGGCGATAATGTGCGTCGCCTCCATACAAGGAGCCAGTGAGCGTGCGGTCCCATTCGCTGTTTTCCGGGCAATCGGTGCGAGCAGGTACACGGGCACGACGTGGATGGCGATCCCTTTGATCCAGTAACGCCACGCTCGAACTCTCACGTGTCTTCCTTCGATGATCACCGATGCGGAGCCATCCATCATTTCGAGAAGCCGATCGCGCGGGTCCCACGGAACAGGCGATTCGCTCTGGTTGCCGGCAGGGTCCAGTATCTGCCGGAAATAACCCATCCGGTAGGCCAGCGTCACTCCCGCCATCGGATCGTCGAGATCGGCAGCGGCTCGGAGCACGCACCCGCGAGCACGCCGAGGCCGCCGCTGTAGTTGGGGATATCGGCGTCGAGGGCAATCTCCATCGAAAAATAGGCTACGCGGGTGTTGCCCGGTTCGTTGTTGTTCATGGGGTGTCTATTCTGCGGTCGCGCTCGTTGACATCACCGGTTCTCAGGACCGACTGAGGGCTCCGGCACTTTCGTTGCTATCAACAGCCAGTTGACCTTGAACATCTTGTGAAGGCGGTCGTATTGCGCCAGATCCTTCTTCGCCCCGAAGGTCTGATCCAGGCTCTCCTGGAATGCGTGATTATCGGGAAAAGCGTACTTCAGATTCTCGCGCGTTAGCGGGAGGACATCGCCATTCGATCCCTTACTGAAGTAATACACTCCACCGATGCTGCGGCCGTGACTGACCCTCTGCTCGTAGATGTAGAGTTCTTTCGCTTCACGAATTCGAAACTCCTGATTCGATACAAACCGGTAATCCTTCCCATCACAAGCGCGGAATCCGAACAGGTCGCTCTTCTCGTAACGAGTCGTCTCGGTTCCGTGCGTAACGTGGATGTATGACTTGTTGAGCACATCGTGCAGCTCAAGTTTGTGATCCTTAGATCCACAGTGGCCTTCAGACGTCGGGCGACCGTCGCTATAATCCGCAGCCGTTAAATAGATTCCGCTGGTGCCCGGCGGCGCGCCCTGGACTGATTCGACAGCGCAAAAAACGAGAACAACGACCCAAGTGGAGAAAAACTTCATAAACTCACCTCCCGCGAAAAGTATTCCGGGCAGCCAGACCCGATCTCGGTATTGGCAATTCCGTCGACATCTCGTGGCTTGCGTGTAATCATCGCCTTCCCAACGCTCTCAGCACATTAAGCCCCGCTGCTCAAGCAGGTCAGGGACGGGACTCAGTGCTCCGGCGTTTGCGTGGCAACCAATAGTCGATTAACTTTAAACATCTTGTGAAACTCGTCGTACTGTGCCAGATCCTGCCCGGTGCCGAACATCTGATCCAGGCTGTCATGGAACGCATGGTTATTGGGAAGGGCGCGCTTCAGGTTCTCCAGCGTCAACGGAAGGACATTGCCATCCCGTCCCACGCTGAAAGAATATTCATTGACAACGTGACGGCTCTTCCCCACGGTCACGTGAGTTTCGCGCACGTAGATGTACAAGTCGCTGGTTTCGAGAATCCGATACTCCTGATTCGACACAAACCGATAGTCGTTGCCGTCGCATGCACGAAAGCCGAACAGCTCGCTCTTTTCGTAGCGACGCTTCGAGGCTCCATGCGTCACGTGGATGTATGACTTGTTGAGCAGATCGTGCAGCTCAAGTTTGTGTCCACCAGACCCACAGTCGCCTTCGGCGGTCAGCCGACCGTTGCTGTAGTCCGCAGCCGTCAAATAAATTCCGCTGGTGCGCGGCGGCGCGCCCTGCACGGATTCGATAGCGGCAAATACGATAACAGCAACCCAAATGGCGTAAGGCTTCATGGAATTCACCTCGCTTCGGGTATTGGCAATTCGGTAGCCATCCCGTGGGCAGGCGCCCTGTTGAGATCTGCCTCCATGGTCATGGGGCGAAAGGGAGTCGACGATGTGACGCTGTTTGGAATACGGCTTCGCCCTTCCTGGGTGCTGCGCTGACAATCGCATCGATGTTTGCCCGAGGCCGCGCCAATACTCTAATATCTGTGAATCCCGCCGCACTGATCATGGCTCGCAACTCCCCGCGGTAGTTCTCTTTGCCCTCTTCGATCACCGCACCTAACCACGGCAGCGGCGAGAGCCAGGCGTGCTTCGGCCTTCCAAAATCAGCAAGTGCGAAGTGCCCTCCGGGTTTGAGCACGCGTCGTATCTCCCGAAGTGCGGCGACTTTGATGTGACCAGGAAGATGGTGGAAAACGAGGGTGCTCGTGATCAAGTCGAATGTGTGGTCCGGAAATGGGAGATGTTCGGCGGTGCCCTCGATGTAGGTTATGTCCAGGTTCGCCTTCTGCGCTTTCTTCCGCGCGATCTCCAGCGCCTGCTCATCCGGGTCGATGCCGATGACCGTAGCTCGTGGCGCTCGCTTCTTCATCAGACGAGACATTGTGCCAGTACCGCATCCGATATCGAGCACTTTGTCCACAGTGTTGATCGGCGTAGATGCGAGGACCCTTTGACGAAAACGTCCTCCGAGCCCCAGAAGGACACAAAACAAGTCATAGAGCGGTGTGAGGAAGCGGTACCGAAACGGTGGCACATGGCTGTCTTGAGAAGCGTTCCTGGTCATACCGAATGCACCTAATAAACGGGCAGACGCCCTTCGAGAAGGGCCGCCTGAAGCTGGGGGAATCGTTGAAGCTCATCGCTCACAATATCTCGAACCTGGTCAGTGACAGAGTCGATCCCGGATTCGGATTCCAGCGCCAGGCATACGTCCGCGATTTGCGGATCGCCAATCGGACGGCCGATTTGACTCACCAGCACGCAGTACGCACCTTTCGCTCCGGGGATACAGCGGGTCGCGCTGGCAGCAATTTCAGCCGCCGCAAGGTTATAGAGCTTTCCGACGTGGGTAACCTTCCCGCCAGATAGAGCTCGATCGGCTCCAGGACTTCGCCGCCTCCGAACGCCGGGCGCGCCGCTCCGCCGCACAGAAGAATCTTGTCCACATTGTGATGCAGGATTATGCCGAACCGGTCGAGGTAGTGGCGGCAAAGCCTCCGGCAGATTTCCTCTCCAAGGCGTCGGAAATCGTATCGGGATGGCCGATCCCTTTGCGCTCGACCACTTGCACGTTCTGGCGTCTGGCCAAGCTGTCTCAGCAGAGCGGATGGTCAGGTCCAACCAAGCTTCCCTGGAGTATCAGGTATGGGCGCTGCGTTCCGGCCCGGGCAGCTTTCCGCCCGAAGGCCATAACCGAGGAATGAATCGGGGTGTCCTCGCGGCATATTCATCCCATGCTCGGCCGAATTCGGCCCGGACTTCGGCTTCCTCCCGCCGCGCGAGTCTGGCGTATACCGTGACGAGGATCGGAAACATGACGAGCGTTATGAGCGTCGGCCACTGCAGCAGGAAGCCAAACATGATCATGGTGAAGGCGGCGTACTGCGGATGCCGGATGCGCGCGTAAGGGCCGGTGGTTGCCAACGCGCCTTGCCGCTGCGCTTGATAGAGTACCCGCCATGCGGCGGACAGGAGAATGAATCCCGCAACGATGAAGAGGTTGCTCGCGATGTGGATCGGGTTCAGGTGAGGATCGCCCTTGAAACCCAAAAGCGTGTACCAGAGGTGCCCGAAATCGTGGCCCAGCGGGTCCACGCCTGGAAATCTTCGCGCGAGCCATCCCGACATTAGATAGATAGTCAGCGGAAACCCGTACATCTCAACGAAGAGCGCAACGATAAAAGCTGAGAAGCCTCCGAACGTGCGCCAGTCGCGCTTCGTGTTCGGCTTGAAGAAGCTGAAGGCGAACAGGATAAAGACGGCCGAGTTGATCAAGACCAGCGACCACAGGCCGTAGGCCGGCATATCGTTTCCGTGATTCATGACTGGTCTCCCTTCCCGTCGTGGCCGTGGCCATGATGCATGAACAAATGATTCAACGGACAGGCGAGCAGCAGTGCGTATGGAAGAAACCCGAGGATGTGGGCGCGGTGTTCCTGCCACAGGAAAAAGATTGCGATCGCGAGAAACAGGCAGAGGCCCATTTCCCACGGGATGTGAAGCGCCCTGTTTTCCCTCTTGGACTCATTTGTAGGTGTCATTTCACAGTCTTCCAGTGCATTTGGCGCGCCAGGCGAGATCAATGTTGCTTCACGGGGAGGTCCAGGATCATCGTGCCTTGATAATCAATCAATTCGGTCCTGTGCGGGGAGTCTCTCTCAATAACAAGTCGTCTATTGCCGGATCTGAGGCAGGAGGCTGCCTCATTTAGGGCGATCCGCGCGTCATCCCGGAGTCTGCTGGGCGCCATGCCATGCCGCTGCGCCCCAAACCAGTCGAATGATGGGTGGTCCAACGCGTGCTTCATCAGGAACGGGTGTTTCAAGAAATATGAGGAGCCGTCGCGTCCTGGTCGTCGATGACGACGAGAGCCTGCGCCGCGTCACGCAGGTCCAACTCGAAGAAGAAGGCTATACGGTCATGGCAGCGTGCAACGCCGAAGAGGCGCTCGGTATTCTCACACGCCGGCCGCAGGACCTCGTGATTACGGATCTCAGCATGCCAGGTATGTCAGGCGTCGATCTCCTGCGGAAGATTGTCTCGGAATATCCGGAGACGACGGTTGTGCTCGTCACGGCATATGGGACGGTTGAGAGCGCAGTCGAGGCAATGAAACTCGGCGCGTACGATTACATCACCAAGCCGGTCAATCCCGTGAGTCTGCGCCTTGTTGCAGCGCGAGCGCTGGAGCGTCTGGCGCTGCGCGAAGAAGTGCAGACGCTTCGCTGCGCGCTCGACCAGAAGGTTGGCTTCGAAAACATTATCGGCCACGCAAAAGGTCTGCTGCATGTACTAGACGTCGCCGCGCGCGCCGCTCAAACCGACATCACCGTCCTGATTCGCGGCGAGACCGGTACGGGGAAGGAACTGGTTGCACAGGGCATTCACCAAAGCAGCTTTCGCAGGAACCGTCCATTCGTCACGATTAACTGCGGCGCCATTCCGAGAGATCTCCTGGAGTCGGAGTTGTTCGGCCACGTCAAGGGCTCGTTTACAGGAGCGCTATACGATAAGAAAGGAAGGATTGAGACCGCAGCCGGAGGAACCGTCTTCCTTGATGAGGTAGGGGAGATTCCGCTGGAGATGCAGGTCAAATTGCTCCGTCTGATTCAGGAACACGAGATTGACAAAGTCGGCAGGAATGGCAGCCTCGAAGTTGACGTCCGGATCATTGCAGCCACTCACCGGAATCTGCTGGCGATGGTGGTGGAAGGGACCTTCCGGGAGGACCTTTATTATCGGCTGAACGTCGTGCCGATTGAGATGCCCCCGCTCCGGGAGCGGAAAGAGGACATTCCAGAGCTGGTGGAGCACTTCTTTGCCCGGGCAAAAGACAAAGTCGGCAGGAGGAATCTGAAATTTCCGGAGGCTCTGCTGCCTTATTTCTCGTCCGGGCACTGGCCTGGCAATATTCGAGAACTGGAGAACGTGATCGAGCGGCTCGTAGTTCTCGCTGCCGGGGACGAAGTGGCTGTCGAGGACTTGCCGGAGGTGTTGCGCCGGGAGTCTCCGGGTGTGGACATTCTGCGGATGGAGATCCCGGCCGAGGGCATCAGCCTCGAATCCATCGAGAAGGAACTAATTCTCCAGGCGCTGGTGAGATTCAACTGGAATCAGAGTCAGGCGGCTCGATACCTGGACTTGAGCCGCAAGACCCTGATCTACCGGATGGAAAGGTTTGGGCTTAGGAACAATGCGGAGGCGGAAACGCAGAGCGATCCGCACGCCAATTGAACGGGCAGTCGGGAGCATGGCGAATGAGGCGATACCTGTCGATATACGGCGCTATGCTGCTCATCACCATCGCCCACTATGTAAGTCCCACCAGACTGTCGCTCTGGCACGAGATCCTGGAGCGCCTTTACTACCTTCCAATCATTTTTGCCGCGCTCTCCTTTGGCCGGCTTGGGGGAGTCACTGCGGCCGTGTGCGCGGGTGCCTGCTACATACCCCACATCGTGGTCGCGTGGCACCACTCTGCTGGCGAGACCGAGTCGAAGTACGCCGAAATCGTCGTATTCCTCGCTGTTGGCGCTGTCACCGGTGCGCTGTCCGATCGTGAACGACATCGAGCAAACGAGCTCCAACAGACGGCGGAGCAGCTACGCACGGCGAACGCGCATCTGGAGGAAAGCTTTCGCCAGTTGAGACGCGCGGACCGCCTCTCGGCAGTAGGGCAGCTCGCGGCTAGCCTGGCGCACGAGATCCGTAACCCGCTGGGCAGTATCGAGGGGGCCGTCGACATCGTCGAGAGGAGCGCGAGTGAGGAAAGGCGACGCGAGTTTCTTGGAATCATCAAAAAGGAGGCAAGGCGCCTCAATGGCTTGCTTTCGAATCTCCTCGACTTCTCCCGCCCCAGAACTCCACAGATTAAGCCGGTCCAAATCGAGCGTATCGTCAAGTCAGTAGTAGACCTTACTTCTCATTCTGCCCAGCATCAGGGGATACGCCTCGAATGCGAGATCGAGCCGACCGTGGCACTCGTTGAGTGCGACCCGGAACAGATGACCCAGGCGTTGCTGAACGTCACTCTAAATGCTCTGCAGGCAACTCCGGCCGGCGGTGCCGTATCGCTTTCGGTACACCAGCAAGGCGATGTCGTTCTCATTCGGGTTAGGGACGAAGGCGGCGGGATCGCCGCCGATGATACGGAAAGAATCTTCGATCCGTTCTACTCAACCAAAGAAGGCGGTACGGGTCTCGGACTCCCCATTTCGTATCAGATCATGACGCAACACAAAGGACGAATCACGGTAGAGCGAAACGCCGAGACCGGCATGACGTTCACCTTGGCGTTGCCCGTCACTCAACCCCGGTAATCAGAACCGTCGATTTATTTCGCAAGATCATGGCTTCTTTGCGGCAGGCACTGGACGATTCAGGGCAACCTCAAAACGACCGGATCTCGGCTGCTCGCAAGGCCCATCTCGAATTTCCTAAATTCTTATGTAAAACACATGATTTCATCATGTTAAATACATATAAACGCTGAAAATTGCCTCCAGCGCCTGTTCAGGCGCGATGGATTCGGATGGCCCCGCGCGTGCCTCTGTAGAGGCAGGTCGCGAAACACAAAGCTGCAATCTACAGACGGGCAGGCGGCCAAATTCTAATTCAGGAGAAACGAAAATGAACGCATCACGCAAACAATCCTGGGTAGCCGTTGCTGCCCTCACCATGTCCACGATTCTGTTCGGCATAGCTCCGCAGATGACCGCCGCCGATTCAAAAACGGTGCAAAAGGTTAACCATCCGCTGTTGAGCGAGAAGCAGGCTAAGAACCTGGCCGCCACGGCGGAAACTCGGGCAGAGCATGCGAAACTTGCCGCTTACTATAATTCCGAGGCCGATCAATTTGAATCGGAAGCCAGGCGCCACGCTGAGCTCGCGGACGTTTATAAGACTACCGGCGGAGTTGCCTTGGGTGGGAAGAACTCGGGCACCGGAAACTCGACTCGAACGTCCGGGCATTGCGACGCCATATCCAAGTCGCTCCAGGACGCCGCGAAGTCCGCGCGAGAACTGGCCGCCGATCACGACCAAATGTCCAAAGACGCAAAGAATTGACCCCGGAAGGCTGGCGAATCGCCAACAAACCACAGAATCGAAAACAAACAGGAGAAACACATGAAACGGTTTCCGGTTGAACTGGCGCTTTACACCATCGCACTTGTGGGTCTTGCCTTGCCTGCCGCCGCGCAGACGCAGCTTGCCAGCGACCATAAACTCTCGCCAAGTGAGGTCAAGACGCTCATCAAAGCCGCGAGCACGCCGGAGGATCACTTGCAACTGGCAGAGTATTTCAGGCGGGAGGCACTCGAGGAGACGGCGTCCGCCAGGCTTCACGATGAGATGGCCGAGCTCTACGAACCCGGCTCGGCCCCACCCTCCAAATTCAAACAGCCTACCTCCAAAGAGATGAAGGGTCACTGCAGGGAATTTGCTCGCAACGCCAGCAGAGCCGCGGAGATTGCGACAAAGATGGCGGAGGAACACGAGAAACTGGCGGAAATGATGCGTACATCGCCACCACAGACCACTCATCGAGCCCGATGACGCTATTCGGTCATCGGCGGGGTGAAAAGCCAGAGCGCCGGAAACGCTCCGGGACAGCAATTCCAGCCTCGCTGCCTGATTTGGGGCAACGACTGGCGTATACGCGGCAGCTTTGGCATGAGGAAAAGATGTGTTTTACATAAGAATCACATAGTTGGAATTGGCATGCTACATGCCTCCTATTGAAACGAAGATGCGAATGCAGGGTTTCAGCCGTCCACGCCCCGACGGCCGGAAACAGCCCGAGTCGGCTTGATTGCTTCGCACGACGTCTCAAATCAGAAGGAGAAAATGACATGTTGAAACATTGGAGTTTACGCGGCGTGCAAACGGCACTGCTGCTCACCGTAATGACTGTCCTCGCGGGCGGTGTCTCACTCCGGGCGGACGACAGCAAAATATTGACGAAGGATGAACTGAAGCACCTCGTCGCCACGGCCGAAACGCCTCAGGATCACCAGCGTCTGGCCGCGCACTTCACCGCCAAAGCCGACCAACTGGAAGCGGAAGCTCAGGAGCATACGGAATTGGCGGCCACGTACAAGGCGCATCCCACAATTCATGAGCAGAAGCATCCGATGAGCGGCCAGACCGCCAGCCATTGCGACTACTTCGCGAAGTCACTGCTCAAGGCCGCTCAGGATGCGCGCAAGCTTGCGGCCGACCACGAAGAAATGGCCAAAGAGGCAGCGGCCCCGCGTAAGTAAGTGCCGTGAGCGTCGTGCGTGCGAGCGCAGCGGGTGGCCCGATGCATCAGCGTCGGCAGAGTTCGTCGCGAACTCTGCCGGCTATTGCGTAAACCTGAAAAAAGATCAAATCCCTCAAGCGCGAACAAGGAGACACAGATGGCAAGAAACGGCAAGGCGACCACTCAGAAGGGTGTGAACCAAACTGTCTGCACTGCGCCTCACCAAAGGCGCAAAACGTTTTTATCGCCGGAACATTTAATGGCTGGGATACCGGTAGTACCCCGATGGAGCCCTCAAAAAGACGGCACATGGCCTGTAGTGCTGGAGCTTCCTCCAGGACAGTACGAGTACACCTTCGTCGTCGACGGCGTGTGGTGCTGCGTTCCCGTCAGCGAAGGCATCGAGGCGCCAGTCCGTTGTGTCCCGAATCCTTTCGGCACAATGAATTGCATGATCGACGTTCGCGAGAGCAAGGAAGTACAGGAATTGATTGCAAGACGGCCACACAGTGATCTATCGTGCGGGTGCTTCGAACGACGCATCAAGTCAATTAGGAGAAAACGATATGTCAAGGCATTCGAATTTCGGCAGCCTGCGAATCGCGCTGCTGCTCACCGCAATGACCATCCTCGCTGGTGCTGTTTCCCTTCAGGCGATCGAAAGTAAGCTGCTGACGAAGGAAGAACTCAAGACTCTTGTGGCCCACGCGAAGACTGCTCGGGACCACGAACGCCTGGCAGCGCACTTCACCGCCAGGGCCGAGGAACTGGAAATGGAGGCTCAGGAGCACACGGTTCTGGCGGCGGAATACAGGGCAAATCCGAACATAACGATGAGTCTCGCGACCGTGGGCCATTGCGAGAATTTCGCCGTGCAAGTCGGCGCGGCGGCGAAGTCAGCCCGCCAAATGGCAGCCGACCACGCCAAGATGGCCAAAGAGGCCAAGTAAACGGTTGAGGGTCGTGCATTCGCGTCACGAGCAGTAGAGGTTGCGACAATCCCGAACCGCAAGCAATGATTTTCGTGGCCACCTAAGTGCGGTGCAGGTTTTTAGTTCTATGAGCAATCAGGGAATCGCAGAGCAACACAACCCGGCAGAAGTGACCGCCCGAAAGGGCACTGATGTGACGAAGGGCCGGTTCGACCGCGAGATAGCAGCAGGGGACTACACATGCCCAATGCATCCCGAGGTGAGTCGACCTAACCCGGGAAGCTGCCCGATTTGCGGTATGACGCTTGAACGCCGGATCGTCTCTGCGGAAGAAGAACTAAACCCAGAGCTCGTGGACATGAGCAGGCGGTTTTGGGTCAGCGTTGGTTTGACGATTCCCCTGCTGATGTCAGCCATGGCACAATCTATCACCAGCCATCCGCTTGAACATTTCGCATCTGCGCGGTTCTGGAACTGGTTTGAAATGGCTCTCGCAACTCCAGTCGTCCTCTGGGGCGGCTGGCCCTTCTTCGTTCGTTTTTGGCGGTCCATTGCGAATCGAAGCCTTAACATGTTCACGTTGATCGGGTTGGGCATCGGCGTGGCATACGTCTACAGTCTCGTAGCGACACTATTGCCGGGGATTTTCCCAGCCTCGTTCCGCAGTGATGCCGGAGAGGTCGCGGTTTACTTCGAGGCCGCAGCAGTGATCGTCACGTTGGTCCTGTTGGGGCAAGTCCTGGAGTTGAAAGCTCGCGGGCAGACCGGTGCTGCGATCCGGGCTCTTCTGGGGCTGGCGCCAAAGACCGCGCGCCTGATCCGTGACGACGGGTCCGAGACCGACGTTCCACTGGATCAGGTACAGGCCGGAGTTCGTTTGCGGGTCCGTCCGGGCGAAAAGATTCCCGTGGACGGCGTCGTGCTCGATGGCGCCAGCAACATAGACGAATCCATGATCACAGGCGAACCGATGCCTGTTGGAAAGAAGGCTGGCGAGCGAGTGACCGGGGCCACAATCAACGGGTCGGGATCGCTGATCATGCGGGCCGAGCGGGTCGGCGCCGATATGCTCCTGGCGCGGATTGTGCGCATGGTTTCGGAAGCGCAGCGCAGCCGGGCTCCGATCCAGAAACTTGCCGATGCCGTCGCCGGCTACTTCGTGCCGGTAGTTGTGGGTATTGCAGCGCTAACGTTCGTGATTTGGGCGGTGGCAGGGCCATCACCCCGAATGGCGCACGCGCTGATCAACGCCGTCGCGGTGCTGATTATCGCCTGCCCGTGCGCGTTGGGGCTGGCAACGCCGCTCTCGATCATGGTGGCTACTGGCAAAGGTGCAACCATGGGCGTCCTGTTTAAGAACGCCGAAGCCATAGAGTTTCTGCGCAAGGTGGACACCCTGGTAGTAGACAAGACAGGGACGCTTACCGAGGGCAAGCCAAAGCTGGTCGGCATCCATCCCGCTCCCGGTTTCGACGAAACGCGATTGCTCCATCTCGCAGCCAGTCTGGAACGCTCCAGCGAGCATCCACTCGCGGCCGCGATTGTCCTGGCGGCGGAAGCTCGTGGACTCCCGCTCTCATCAAGCGATGCCTTTGAGTCGCTGACGGGCAAGGGCGTCAAAGCCCGCGTCGATGGTGCGGTGGTCTTGCTCGGCAATCGCAAGCTTATGGAGGAAGGCCAAATCGACGTGGACTTCCTTGCAACAGAGGCCGAGTCCGGACGCGCGAGCGGTCAGACGGTCATGTTTGTGGCGGTTGATGGCAAGGCGGCAGGTCTGCTTGGAGTCGCTGATCCCATCAAGGAGACAACGCCGGAGGCAATCCGCCAACTGCACGAAGCCGGGATACGAATTGTCATGCTTACCGGCGACAATCGCACGACGGCCGAAACGGTGGCGCGGACGTTGGGTATTGACGAGGTGATCGCGGAAGTTCTGCCGGAAGACAAGGGCAATCAGATCAGGCTCCTTCAAGAAAAAGGAAGGTTCGTCGCAATGGCCGGTGACGGAATCAATGACGCTCCGGCGCTGGCGCAAGCCCAAGTCGGAATCGCCATGGGCACGGGCACCGATGTAGCCATTGAGACCGCCGGCGTGACGCTGGTCAAAGGGGACCTCCGGGGAATCGTGCGCGCGCGTTTGCTAAGCCAGACAACGATGAAAAACATTCGGGAGAATCTATTCTTCGCTTTTGTGTACAACGGTCTGGGCGTGCCGATCGCAGCGGGCGCGCTGTACCCGGTGTTCGGAATGCTTCTGAGCCCGATGATTGCCGCTGCCGCCATGAGCTTTAGTTCGCTCTCAGTTGTGGCGAACGCTTTGCGGTTGCGCGGAGTACGTCTCTAAGGAGGATTTATGCAAGGCTTGGGTTCGCTGCTTCTATTTGCGGCGTTTTTCTACTTCATGATGCGTTTCGGCTGCGGAGCCCATATGATCCATGGGAGCCATGCCGGGCACGAGGGGCATGACGTTCCCGCAGCGAAAGATCCCGTGTGTGGCATGCCTGTCGGTCCAGGCGAGGGTTACGCCAAGATGGTCCAGGGCCGCCAATACCGCTTCTGCAGCAGGAAGTGCCTCGACCAGTTCGAGCAAGAGCCGGGACGCTATCAGTCTGGACAGGGAGGAGCGTGATGAAACGAACTTTGTCATTTGCGGCGTTTGGAAATGCAACCAGTCTCTTCCTTGCCATCACATTTGCCTCGTGCGTTGCATTCGATCTTTTGTTCCCGGCACACGCGATGTATCAGGCCTGGCAAAAGCTTCTGCCAGGTTTCGAATGGATTAGCTGGAAGAGTTTTTTTCTGGGTCTGGTCGAGAGTTATGGGTACGGCTGGTATGCAACCCTGATATGGGTTCCGCTGTATAACGTGTTTGCCGCCAGATCCGGCAGCGGGGGTTAACGCGGTTTTCGACGAGGGAGAGCCTATGACCTTTGCCGTTACGCTCGTTCTTACCCTTGTTTTATTCGCGTCCCCGGAAGCACTTGGTCAGACTCCGGCCAACCTTTTCGCGGCATTCGACTCAGCGCTCGACCACCGGCTGGCAGCCATGCTTCAAGGTCTCCAGGTTCGTAGCGACAATGCCCCCGTGGTTCATGAGCCCGCGGACATGCCGAATCCAGTCGCCATCGCTGGCCCGATCCAGATTGATACTCAAGGTGACGTCGGCATGTTCGCGCAGCAGTTCTGGGGAGGCCGAGGCAAAGATCTGGACGCCGCCCTGATCCGCCTGCAGGCCATACGTCCGACTCTCGAAAGTATCCTTCAGAGCGAAGGAGTGCCGAAGGACCTCATCGGGGTTGTCCTGGTGGAGAGCGCGGCGCAGCCACTGGCCCAATCGTCTCGTCAGGCGCGGGGCTTGTGGCAGCTGATTCCGGAAACAGCACGCCGATACGGGTTGAAGGTCGGGGGCGGGCGCGACGAACGCATCGAGATTGAGCATGCCACGAGGGCGGCAGCTCGCTACCTGCGTGACCTGTACCAAGAGTTCGAAAACTGGCCGCTAGCATTGGCCGCGTACAATGCCGGGCAGGATGCCGTTCAAAAAGCCCTCGGACGATCAAGGGCGACCACGTTCCAGGAACTCAGCGACGGTGGCTCATTACCCTGGGAAACTCGAACTTATGTGCCTGCCGTTTTGGCGGCGATGAAATTGATGGGGTCAGATAGGCCTGTGAAACCGGCGGCGCTGCGCGGCGCGCCGTGGATCTATGCACTGATCGGAACCGCAGACCGGGATTTTCTCACTCCAGATAATGGTTCGGCGCCATCTTTCGGGGCAGACCGTGCCGCGAGATGATCCAATCGTCTGCGTGGGAGGATCGGGATGGTTCGACGACTCCGTTAGGAGTTTCCTGGATTCCCAGCAGCCAATCCTATAACTTTGCCCTGTATTCGCGATTCGCGGACGCAGTCACCTTGTTGCTCTACGATCGTGAAGACCTCGCCCATCCCACCGTTACCTATCGGTTTCATCTGCTCCGCAACAAGACCGGGCGGGTATGGCACGCGAGCATCCCGAAGTCACAAATGAAAGGCGCACGATATTACGCCTATTCAATTACAGGGCCGGCGGTGAACCAGTTCGAACGGCATGCCTTCAAGCCGAATAAGATTCTCCTGGACCCTTACGCAAATTCTGTTTACCTTCCGCCATCGTACGACAGGCGCCTCGCGATCGGACCCGAGAGTAATGCCGGGTGCGCGCCGCTCGGAGTGTTATGCGACGAGAAGGCAGCGGAGTTTGATTGGGGGACCGATGCGCGGCCACGACACGACAGCGACTTGATCGTCTATGAACTGCACGTCCGCGGATTTACGATGAACTCGAACTCTGGCGTCAGTAGTGAGAAGCGAGGAACGCTTGCCGGAATCATCGAAAAACTTCCCTATCTGTGCGAACTAGGCGTCACTGCCGTGGAACTCATGCCAGTACACCAGTTCGATGACACCGAACCGAACTACTGGGGCTATATGCCACTGAACTTCTTCTCTCCCCACCATCGGTATGCCACCACTCACGGCGGGTGCGACCAGATCCGTGAATTCCGCGAGATGGTGAAATCACTCCACGAGGCCGGGATTGAAGTCATTCTCGATGTTGTTTACAACCACACGGGTGAAGGGAACGAGAACGGTCCCACTTTCAGCCTCAAAGGAATCGATAACAGCGAGTACTACATGGGATCTCCCGATCCGGGGCGTCCTTACGCGGATTTCACGGGCACGGGCAATACTCTCAACTGCGCGAATGCCGCTGTGCGACGGCTGATAGTTGACAGCCTGCGGTACTGGGTGCGGGACATGCACGTTGATGGATTCCGCTTCGATCTCGCCTCTGTCTTTGCGCGCAACAGCGACGGCAGCATCAATTTCGACGATCCGCCGATCTTCGGAGATCTCGCAGCCGATCCCGATCTGGCTGGAATCCGGATGATCGCCGAACCGTGGGAGGGAAATTCCGAGCATCCGAATTATGAATTGGGCGTTTCATCTACGGGCCATTCTCCTCCCGGTGCCGAATGCTGCCCCCACTGCCGGTTGCATACCTGCCGTTGCACAGTTGCGGAGACTCTTCAGCGCAGCTTCCCCGGGATCGGCTGGCGTCAGTGGAACGACAGATTCCGGAGCACGGTCAGGCGCTTTGTCAAAGGGGATGCCGGCATCGTTCCCGATCTCATGACGCGCATCTACGGAAGCTCCGACGCTTTCCCGGATTCGGTTCGCGAAGCGTCCCGCCCCTGGCAGAGCCTCAACTACATCAGCTCGCACGACGGTCCTACTCTGTACGACCTCGTCGCCTTCAACTCTCCGGAAAGCTGGAACTGCGGCGATCGGGACGGAGAAGCCGGCGTCACACCGGACCATGAAACTGCGCAAGCAGCAGATAAAAAACTTCTGCTGCCTGCTGTTCCTGTCGAACGGCACGCCGATGTTCCGGGCGGGAGACGAATTTCTTCAAACGCAGGAAGGCGATCCGAACCCATACAACGTCGATGGCCCGAAGACCTGGCTCGACTGGAGCAGGCTCGAAGCACACCGTGACATTTTCCGCTTCTTCCAAACGATGATCGCGTTTCGCAGGAATCATCCTTCGCTTGGCAGATCGCTCTTCTGGCGTGATGATATCGAGTGGTTCGGGACTATAGGCAGCGCGGACCTGTCTCGGGCTTCCCGCGCGTTGGCCTACTGTCTTCATGGCGCTGCCGAGAAGGACAACGATCTCTACGTCATGCTCAATGGCCATTGGGAAACGCTAGTGTTTGCCATTCAGGAGGGCAATGTAAAGGACTGGAAGCGCATCATCGATACGTCCCTCGACTGCCCTGGGGATTTCGTCGACTCTGACAACGCCCCTACGATAGCTGGAAACTACACCGTCGCTGCCCGGTCCGTCGTGGTGCTCGTTCGGTGAGTGGCTGTAGCCGTCGCGCGGCGTAGGTCCAGGACGATCCCAAGCCGCGTTTCCGCTTTACTGTGCTCTATAGCCTGCGCGGGCGTAGACCTGATGTCGGCCATTGACGCCGCGAAGCGTCACGCGGATCTTGTGCCACTTCCCCGGCGTTCCGACAGAGTTCGGGCGGTACGTCAGCACGTATCGGTCGTGGAGCGAGAGACTCACCCTGGCTGCCAGCTCAGGCAGTTCTCTCGCGTGTAGAACCGTGTAGTGCTCTCCGCCCGTCGTTTTCGAGAGAAATTCGAGGATCCGTTCGCCATGCATTTCCTCCCGGAATCCGCTGTCGTGGATTCCGAGTGAATGGATTTGCACTTCGGTCTCCTCCAGTATGTGACCGAGTTCCTTTTCTGTAAGGCGGCTGTGGTTGTCACCGCCGTCCGATATCACCAGCAAGACTCTCCGCTCATTCCGTGCTTCACGCATCTGCCGAAGGGCGAGGGCGACAGCATCAAACAGAGCCGTACTTCCCTTCGGCCGCTCAAACGAGAGCTCACTCTGAATGGCGGAGTCGTCGGAGCTGAAACCAGTTCTGAGCGCGGGCCTGTCACTGAAACTGACGAGGAACATTTCATCACCCGGTTCAACTGTCCGCAGAAACTCATGAAGGGCCGCCTGAGCCATCGCGATCTTGTTCTTCATGCTGTTACTCACGTCAAACACAATGCCGATGGACACCGGCGTGTTCTCATGTGAGAACGAGGTAATCTCCTGTTGTGCCTGCTCGTCGGTCACGCTGAAGTTGACACCGCCGAGGTCCTGCACGGATTTTCCAGCCCGGTCGGTTACTGTCACTGGCACGATCACGAGTTCCGAATTGAGCCGAAAAGTCGGTCCCGGCGGGAAGCTGTTTGCTGACGCTGTAAAGGAATCCGCCCCCTGCGCAGCCACTCGGACGGATAGCAGACCAACGATATACACTGCCGCAGAAATTCGCATTTGGCGGTTCCCCCGGAGTTTTAGGCACGGTGACTGCCACTTTCCAATTCCTTGCGTTTGCAAGCCGAATTCACCCATGATTGTGGTGGCGAATCGAGCCGACTGCCGCAAATGAGGCACCATCCTGGCCTATACACGCCACTGCGATTCTCGAATCAACAGTGAAGCGCGCTAATACACTCGCAAATCGAGCAATCGGCTTTGGTGTCCCAAGTGCAAAATAGCCCAGCGTGGTGAAGCGAATCTCAAGCCGAAACACGAAGTGGCCGCGTCGAGCTGGGATTGGACTCGCCTGGCTGGCGATGTCCGCGCTGGCTGCGGGACAGGAATTGAGGCTGAGCGATCTCGTCGCCGAAGCGCTGGCGAACAATCCCGAAATCCAGGCGGCTCAGAAGAGTTACGAAGCTGCCCGTCAAAGACCGAGCCAGGCGAGCAGTTTGCCGGACCCCATGTTCTCGCCGGGCTGGACGAGTAACGGTAATCCGCTGCCCGGCGCGCAGCTGGGGACGAATCCGACTGCGTCAATTGGATTTATGGTCACTCAGGAGGTCCCTTATCCAGGCAAACGGAACCTTCGCGGCCAGATTGCTGCTAAAGACGCCGAGGCCGAATTCCAGACGTGGCAGACTGCGCAGCTAAACGTTCTGTCGCGAGTCAAACAGGCTTATTACCGGCTTTCTTACGATCATTCGGCGATTCCGGTGCTGGAACGAAACCGCGTGCTGCTCGATCGGTTGCTGAAGATCACCGAGGCACGGTATTCCGTCGGCCGCGCTCAGCAACAGGACGTCTTCAAGACGCAGACGCAAATATCGGTTCTTGAGAGCAGAGTGATTCAACTCCAGCGTGATCAGGCCGCGCGCCAGGCGGAACTGAATGCGCTCCTTAACCGCCGTCCCCGCCAACCCATGGGTCTGCCGCCCGAACTCCAGGCGAAACAGACCGTGCGATCGCTCGATGAGTTGTTCGCTCTCGCGTCCCGCCAAGCCCCGATGCTCACGAAAGACCAGCGGATGATCGAACGTTCCGAACTCGCGGTGAATCTCGCACACAAGGATTACTTCCCCGACTTCGCATTTTCGGGCGGCTACTTCAACCAGGGGTCGATGTCTCCGATGTACCAGGCGAGAGTCGATATCACGATTCCGCTCTATTACAAGCGAAAGCAGCGCGCGGCGCTGACCGAGCAGACGCAAATGCTCGCGCAGGCCCGGCGTTCGTATGAAGCCACCGATCAAAATCTGCATTTCCAGATTCAAGACGAGTTTCTGGCCGCGGAAGCATCCTGGAAACTGCTCCAGCTCTATGCAAGTACAACCGTTCCGCAGGCAAGCCTGGCGTTGGAATCGTCTCTCGCGTCTTATGAATCCGGCACTGTTGACTTCTTATCCGTTCTTACGAATTACATGTCGGTCCTCGAATTCGAACTAAATTATTACGAGGAGCTGCAGAACTATTACCTGTCGCTGAGCCGAATTGAAGAAATGATTGGAGCGCCGGTCCTTCCATGAGAACATTCCGTTTCTTACTGGTCGTTCTGTTGATTTTTGCAGGGTTCGGTGGCGGTTACGAGTACGCCCAGTGGCACGCGTATTCAACCAAGGTGAAAGCGTCGGCCCCGAAAGAGCGACGCGTCCTTTACTACGTCGATTCAATGAATCCGAAGTACAAGTCCGATAAGCCCGGTCCGGCTCCGGACGGTATGCCGCTGGAACCGGTTTACGCAGATGAGTCTTCGACCTCAAGCACAGCCGGTGCCGCGAAGACCGGGAGTGACGTCCCGATGGGGACGATTCAAATTACTCCCGAGAAGCAGCAGTTGATTGGCGTGAAATACGGTTTGCCAACCATGGGTGCGTCGATCAAGGCGATTCGGGCGGTAGGCAAAGTGACGCCAGACGAGAAGCGGATCGCCCATGTGCATACTCGCGTGGAAGGTTGGATTGATAAGGTCCTGGTGGATTTTACCGGCAAGCTCGTCGATAAAGATCAACCGCTCCTCACACTTTATAGCCCCGATCTGCTAGCCACGCAGGAAGAGTTCCTGCTCGCTGTCAAGAGCAAGGATCTCATGAAGGTCAGTACGCTCGAAGGCGCGCTGGGCCAGAGCGAATCCTTGATAGCTGCATCGCGCCGCCGTTTGCAACTCTGGGACCTCAGCGAGGGCCAGATCGACGAGATTGCCCGTACGGGAAAACCTGTGACGAACATCACTGTGTTCTCTCCGGCCAGCGGGTATGTGATGGCCCGCAACGCCTTCCCCAAACAACACATCACATCCGATACCGAGCTCTACACAATCACGGATCTCACAAAAGTGTGGATCGTCGACGACGTATTAGAAGCTGACGCCTCACTGATTCGAGCCGATCAGTTGGTCACCATC
>VFSW01004461.1_pt1 | contig 20863 bp, 21 predicted proteins | sample 5358111 | NCBI WGS metagenome assembly VFSW01 (sample SAMN11554181, study PRJNA540505) | mine drainage metagenome | isolation source: sediment from site ElyBrook_90M | place: USA: Ely Copper Mine, Vershire, VT | collected 2017
CCAGTGATAAAAAACTCCCTTCGGAGTAGTTCCTTCGCGAGATCTACGCGACCCACCGATCCCCTTCGCGCCTGCTCCCGGCCACCTCTCTCTTCTCGGCGCTCGGAGACACTCCGGCGGACACCTTCGGCGCGACGCTGCGCTGGCGGATGTTCCCCCGGCTGGATCTCTTGCCCACGGTCGCCGCGAGGGAAACGGCCGGAGACGCGGGCGTCGACGCCACCCTCCGGGCGACGCTCCGTCTCGACGATCCCGGGGAAGCCGCCGTCTCGCTCGACGGCCGGCGTCAGGGGGCCGGACCCGTGGACGGGAACGCGCTTGGCGGTGCGAGCGCCGGTCGCCCACCGCGTGAGCGCGTCGACCGAGCTCGAGCTCGTCGTCCCCGACGATTCGCAATGGCGCGGATCGGTATGGCCCTGGGGTCTGGTCGCGCTGCACTGGGAGCCGGTCGAACGCTGGGAAGTCGCCTGGGCGGTCGAAGCGGGGGCGACGCCGACGAGCGTGCGCGAGGTGAACTCGCTCGCGCGGCTCAGCTGGTCGTGGGGAGCGCGATGAAGAGAGCGCCTCTCCTCCTCTTGGTCGCGCTGGCTCTCGCCTTTGCGCTCGGCGCCTGCGCGGAGGTGCTCGGCATCCGCCCGGCAAACCACCGGCCCTTCCCCCACCACCGCCACACCGCGCAGGGAGGGATCAGCTGCGTGCAGTGTCACGAGGGGATCACGAAGGCGACGGACACCGACCCGCTGCACCTGCCGGACACCGCCAAGTGCGTGAGCTGCCACGCCAAGCCGCACGACACGCACGCGTGCAGCGGGTGCCACGGCCTCGAGACGACGCGCGCCGAGACGCAGATGGACCTCGACAACCTGAAGTTCAAGCACTCGACGCACTACGTCCTTCTGAAGGGCAACTGCGCGTACTGCCACGAAGGCGTCGAGCGAGACTCGGACCACGTGCGCCCGCCGATGGCCGTGTGTCTGACGTGCCACGTGCACCAGCAGGACTTCGCCCAGGCGAACAAGTGCGACCGGTGCCACAAGGACGTCCGGGGGGAGCAGGTGCGCCCCTCGAGCCACGTCGCGCACGACGGCGACTGGCTGCGCGAGCACGGCAACCGGGCGCTGTCTTCGAGCGAGCTGTGCGCCACGTGCCACGCGCAGAAATTCTGCGGCGGGTGTCACGGCGCCACCGTCCCGGTGCTCCCGGAGAGGATGACGTTCGACGACCCGCTGCGCGCCGGCGTCCACCGCGCGGGGTTCGCGGCGCGCCACTCTCTCGAAGCCCGCACCCAGCCGGGGCTGTGCACAACCTGCCACACGGCCGACTTCTGCGAGGACTGTCACGCGAAGAACAAAGTCGACGTGGGCTCCGGAGGCGCGAGCCCGCACCCGGTCGGCTGGGTCGGCCTTCGCGGAGAGCCGAACGACCACGGCGCCGCCGCCTGGCGGGACCCCTCCGTGTGCGCTTCGTGCCACAGCGGCGCCGGCGAGCAGCTCTGCATCGGGTGCCACCGGGTGGGGGGCATCGGGGGCAGTCCGCACCGTCCCGGATGGAGCAGCAGAGAGCGCCCCACGATCGACCAACCGTGCGTCGGCTGCCACCGGGGCCCGTGATGTGCAGCCGCCGCACTTTCGCGCAGACACTGCGTCTGCGCGAAAATATGCCGCTGCATTCCTGGCAGTGCGTCGGAAAGAACCGCGCGGCACATCGGTTGCTTTTCCCGTGAGAGAGGTTCCCAGCCCCATGGATGATCTGGTGATCGGGATGGCCGGATCCGGCGGCGACGGCATCGTCAGCGCCGGCGAGTCGTTGATCGCGGCCGCCGCTTACGACGGCTACTACGCGATGATGACCAAGAGCTTCGGCTCCCAGGTCCGCGGGGGAGAATCGTCTTGCCGCGTTCGCCTCTCGACCCAGCGGATTCACAACCAGGGCGGATTCCTCGACGTGGCCGTCGCCCTCAACTGGGACGACTTCCTGAAGTTCGGCGCCGAGCTCCCCGTCTCCGGGTCGACCGTCGTTATCTACGAGGCCAAGACCGGCGTCGCGCCGACCGCGCTTCCGCTGACGGGCGTCACGCCGAAGGAGGCCTTCCCCGTGCCGATCGGCGATATGGCCAAGCAGGCCACGGGCACCGAAAAGGCGAAGAACACGGTGGTGCTGGGCCTCGTCGCCGGGTGGTTCGGCATCGCACGCGAAGCGATGCTCCGCGGCCTCGAGAAGCGCTTCGCCCGCAAGGGCCCCGCGCTGGTGCAGGCGAACGAAAGGGCCTTCGTGCTGGGCGAGCAGTTCGCGAAAGACCACCCGCTTTCGAGTCCTCGCCTCATGGATCGCCCGGCGCACAAGGGAGGGCAGAAGCTGCTGGTGGACGGCAACAACATGTGCGCCGCGGCGGCCATCTTCGCGGGCTGCGATTTCTTCAGCGGATATCCGATCACCCCGTCGACCGAGGTGATGCAGTTTTTCACGAACGAGGTGTGGAAGTACGGCGGCGCGGCGCTGCAGTGCGAGGATGAGATGGCCGGGATCGGCGCGGCGCTCGGAGCGTCCTTCGCCGGCAAGAAGACGATGACCGCGACGTCGGGTCCCGGCATGTCGCTGAAGACCGAGATCCTTGGGCTCGCGTCGATCGCCGAGCTGCCTCTGGTCGTCCTCGACGTCCAGCGCGGCGGACCTTCCACGGGTCTTCCCACTAAGGCCGAACAAGCGGACCTTTTCATGGCGGCCTTCTCGGCGCACGGAGACGTCCTTCGCCCCGTTTTGGCGCCGACCGGAGTGGCCGACACGTTCGACGTCACGGTCGAGGCCTTCAACCTCGCCGAGCAGTACCAGACGCCGGTCGTTCTCTTGTCCGATCAGGAGGTCGCTCAGCGCAAGGAGACCGTCGACCCCATCGACACGTCGCGATTCACGATCGCACGGCGCAAGCAGCCGACCGACGCCGAGCTGAAAGACTACGCGCGATTTCGGATGAGCGAAGACGGCGTCAGCCCCGTGAGCCACCCCGGGATGGCCGGCGGCGCCTACCAGGGCGCCGGGATCGAGCACAACGAGCACGGCAACCCGACGGCGAGCGGCAAGACGCACGCGGCCATGAACGAGAAGCGGTTCCGCAAGCTCTCGCCCCTCACGCGGCGCCTCGACCTCTTGCGGAGCGCGGGACCCCCCGCCGCGCCGCTGGCCGGCGTCGGGTGGGGCGCGGTGGCGGGCGTGTGCCACGAGGCGGTCGCGCGCGCGCGGGCCGAGGGAATCGATGTGAAGCTGCTCGTGCCCTGGCTGCTCTATCCGGTGGCGGAGGAGATCTACCGCGACTTTTTCGTGTCGGTTCAAGGAGGCATCGTCGTCGAGCTCTCGCACCAGGGCCAGCTCTATCGAATCCTCCGGATGTTCGTGGACGTCCCCGCCGGGGTCACCCCTTTCTGCCGCAGCGGCGCGAACCCGTTCCAGCCCCAAGAGATCGTGGCCAAGCTCAGGGACGTCGCTGTTGCGCTCCAACAACCCACCGCCTCGATGGCCTCGGAGGAATGAGTCGTGAGAACCGTCGACGCGTCGGACGCGAGTCTCTCTCGCCACTACCAAGCGAAGGATTTCCGGAGTGACCTCAAGCCGATCTGGTGCCCCGGTTGCGGCGATTTCGGCGTGCTCCAGGCCATCTATCGCTCGCTCGCCGCGGTCGGCCGGCCGCCGCACGAGACCGCGTTCGTCTCGGGCATCGGATGCTCGAGCCGCATCCCCGGCTACACGACGACGTACGGATTCAACAGCGTGCACGGGCGCGCGCTGCCCATCGCCCAGGGGATCAAGCTCGCCAATCCCGACCTCCTGGTGCTCGTGGCGGGGGGCGACGGGGACGGCTTCTCGATCGGCGGCGGCCACGTGCCCCACGCGATCCGCCGCAACATGGACCTGACGTACATCGTGATGGACAACCAAATCTACGGGCTCACGAAGGGCCAGCTCTCGCCGACTTCGCCGCGAGGTTTGAAGACGATGACTTCGGAGTACGGCAGCCTCGAGGAGCCCGTGAATCCGCTCCTCTACGTGCTTGCGTACGGCGCGAACTTCGTGGCGCAGGGGACGCCGGCCGACATGGCGGGGCTGACGTCCGTCATCGAGGAGGCGATCCGATACCCCGGTTTCTCGTTCGTGAACGTGCAGTCTCCGTGCGTGACGTTCGGGAAGGAGGACCAGCAGGCGAAGGCGCAGCACGCGCACATGAAAACGCTGGCGAGCCTGGGGCACGATCCCTCCGACCGCCTGGCCGCCATGGGTCTGGCGGCGCACTACGGCAAAGAGCTTCATACCGGCGTGTTCTACAAGAACGCGTCCCCCCCACCGACCTTCGAAGCCCTGGCTCGCGAACGCCAGCAGGCGCTGGGCCGGCCGGGCATCTCGCGCGAGCGAATCCTCGACATGTTCGTCCAACGGTGATCCACGTGAACAAGCTCCGAGCCCTCGATTTCGCCGAGCTGTCGCTGCGCGACGCCCTCGACCTCGCCATCTTGATCGAGGAGGAGGCGCGGGACCGCTACGGCGAGTTCGCCCACCAGATGGCGATTCACCACAACGACGAGACCGCCCGCTTCTTTCGATTCATGATCGACGTCGAGGCGGCGCACGAGCACGTGCTTCTCGACCGGCGGCGCACGCTCTTCGGGGCGGTGCCGTCGGTGATCCGTCGGGAGATGATCTTCGACGTGGAGGCCCCGGAGTACGACGCCGTGCGCGCGACGATGACCGAGCGACAGGCCCTCGAGATATCCCTTCGTGCGGAGGAGAAGGCGTACGCATTCTTCGAGTCGGCCGCTCGGGCCGTGGAGGACCCGGCCCTCTGCGCCTTCTTCCTCGAGCTTCGAAACGAGGAGGCGGACCACCAGTGGCGCATCAGCGAGCGCATCGCGCAGCTGCCGCCCGACCCCGAGATCACCGCGGACGACATCGACGACGGACCCGTCGCGCACTGAGCGGGCACGCACGGGCGCCTGAGACGTGGGAGCAGGACATGAACCCGAGCGAAATCCGGAAAGAGCTCCTCGGCCAGCACGAGGCGCTGCGAGCGATCATGGACGGCCTGCGCGACCTGGCCGGGCGCGTCCGGCTCGGCGAGCCTCTCGACATCGCGATGCATGAGGGCATGGTCCGCCTGGCGACCGCGCTGGCCGAGCACAACGCGCGGGAAGAAGAGCTGCTCAGGGACCTCATCCCGACCGCCGACGCCTGGGGGCCGGCGCGCGTGGAGCTCATGGACGAGACGCACTGCCAGGAGCACGCCGAGCTCGAAGACATGCTCGCGGCCATTCGAGAGGCGCCGGTGGGATTTCTCGAGATGATGACGCTGTTCGAGCGCCTCCTCGAGCACATGGCGCTCGAAGAGAGGGATCTCCTCGCGGCGGACGTGCTCAAGGACGAGCTGATCGTGGTGGATGCAAGCGGGTAGCTGCAGTCTTCTGACGAACTCCGGCCCGTGAACCTGCTCTTGCGCATCGCCTCTCTCCGTGGCTCGGGGAGAGGGTCAACTTTCTAGCTCCGATCGGTCCAGTTTTCGCCAGGCAGGTCATGCTCTCTCGATGCACCACGATGCGAGCATCGCGAGCGACGAAGCAAACAAAGCGAGGCTCTCTGCTCGAATCGTGACGCGTCAGGTTTGCATCGCGCCACGCCCTGGAATGAAAGCGAGGATTTTTGCTCTGACGCGCCCTCGCCTTGCTCTCCTACCCTTGGGGGCCGACTTCATGAAACTGCTCGATCCTGCACGCGCCGCGGCCGCCGAGATCCCTTGAGCCCGCGCAGTTGCACGGCGAGCGCGATGCTCTCCCACAGGCAAGCCGAACCGATCCACCGCGACGGTCACGGTCGACGGCGACGGACCTCGGATGCAGATCCGGACGGCGGAGTCGGACGAAGGATACGGACCTCAGTCCGGGGCCCCGTGCACCAGGTCCGCCCCCGCGCTGCTTGCCGCGTCCACGAGCGGCCCCGGCCACAACCCCAGCCCCACGACCGCAACGGCGCAAACCGCAATTCCAATCCGCAACGGGGGGGTCGCGCGGATGGCGGGTGCCCTCTCCGATGGCTCGGCCATGTACGCCGCGCGAAGGACGTTAATGTAATATAACAACCCCGCGACGGCAAGGACGATCCCTGTCACGACGAGCCCGACGAGCCCGGCCTTCCACGCGGCCAAAAGCACGTAGAGCTTCGCCCAGAACCCGACGGCGAACGGGATGCCCGCGAGCGACAAGAGAAACGCGAGCAGCGAGGCCGCCAGCCCGGGGGAGCCTCGGAACATCCCGGCGAGCGCGTCGAACCCGAACCCGCGCCCCGAGCTCGCCGCCGCATGCACGACAAGGAAGGCGCCGAGATTGGTCACGACGTACGCCGTGAGGAAAAAGAGCGTCATTCCGACGCCGAACGGGCCGCCCGCAGCCAGCGCAAGGAGCACGTAGCCCATCTGAGCGATTCCCGAATATGCGAGCAGTCGGCGGAGATCCGTCTGCGGCAGAGCGAGCAGGTTGCCGATTCCCATCGACAGGAAAGCCGCGAGCGCGAGCGGGGGCAGCCACGCCGCGCGCGCTTGGCCGAGGCCTCCGAGGAAGACGACGGCGAGCACCGCCATCCCCGAGACCTTCGGCGCGACCGAGAGGAACGCGACGAACGGCGTCGACGCGCCTTGATACGTATCGGGCACCCACATGTGGAAGGGCGCCATCCCGATCTTGTAACCGAGGCCTCCGAGGAGCATCAGCATCCCGACCGTGCCGAGCGGCGTGGTAGGAGCCGCGGCCACCGCCTCCAAGCGCGTCGAACCCGCCATCCCCGTGAGAAGGGCGAGCCCGAAGAGCGTGACGGCGGTGCTCGCAGCGCCGACGACGTAGAGCTTCAGCGCCGCCTCGGACGCGAGGCTCTTGCCCGGCTCCTCGCCCTTCGCGTCGTTCTTCGCATACGCGGCTAGAACGTACAGTGGAATGCCCATCAGCTCGAAGGCGACCACGAGGAGCACGAAGTCCCGCGCGCCCGGCAAGATCACCATTCCCAGAACGCTGGACAGGAGAAGCAGCCAATACTCGCCCTGACGCCCCGGCGTCCGGGCGGCCACGTCGTCGATCGCACCGAGGGCTCCGAGCGCGGCAGCCCCGATGACGAGCCGCTGCACGAACGTCGTCCAAGGTCCGCCCCGGTACGCGCCGAATCCGGCCGTTCCCGCGCCGTCCACGAAGAACGTCGCCCCGAAGAGCAGCACCAACCCGCCGACGGTGACCCAACCGATCCAACCGGGACGCGTGGCCTGGCTCGCGTCGCGCGGGCGAGGCCCGAGGACGTCCCCCAGGAGCACGATCACGGCCAGCGCCGTCACCCCCAGGGGCGCCCAGAGCGTGCGCCATTCGCTCATCGGACCTGCTCCACGGTCGCGCGCGCGAGGTGTGCGAGGCTCCCGGAGTCGATCGAGTCGAGCAGCATGCGAGGCCAGAAGCCCAGGACGAGAAGGCCGGTTCCGAGCAGGACGAGCGCCCCCCACTCCGTGCGCCGCGCGTCCGTCAGGTGCCCGAACGCCTCTGCCGGGCCGGGCCCCCAGAAGATGGTGCGCACCGCCTTGAGCACGTAAATGGCGGTGACGAACGCGCCGAGGATCCCCGGAATGGCCCACGCCGCGTGCCCGCTCTGCCACGCGCCGAGGAACACGAGGAACTCGGAGACGAAGCCCGCCGTTCCCGGAAGGCCGAGCGACGAAAGGCACGCGATGGTGAAGAACGCCGCGACCCCCGGCATGGCCGCAGCGAAGCCGCCCATCTTGGAAATCGCGCGGGTGTGCGCGCGTTCGTAGACAAGCCCGACGAGGGCGAAGAAGAGCCCCGTCATGATCCCGTGCGCCACCATCTGGAAGACGGCGCCGTCCCAACCGGCGGGCGTGAGCGTCGCCGCCCCCAGCATGACGATTCCCATGTGGCTGACAGAGCTGTAGGCGACGATGTATTTGAGGTCCGTCTGGCTCATCGCACACATGGCGCCGTAGAGTACGTTGACGGCGGCGACGGCTCCGACGGCGGGGACCCAGAAGCGCGTTCCCTCGGGGAGAAGCACCATGCCCACCCGCATGACGCCGAAAGCCCCGAGCTTCATGAGCACGCCCGCATGAAGCATCGAGACGGCCGTGGGTGCCGACGCGTGCCCGTCGGGTGACCAGGTGTGGAACGGGAAGACGCCCGCGAGGGTGCCGAAGCCGAGCCAGATCATCGGGAAGACGACTACCTGGAGCTGTCGCTGGTATTTCGCGGCGGCGAGATCGCCGAGATCGAAGCTCTTGCCGCCCGCCTGCAAGTAGAGAGCGAAGATGGCCACCAAGATGGCGGCCGACCCGATGAGGAGCATCAGCGTCAGCTTCATCGCGGCGTACTGCCTGTCGCCCACCGCAAAACGCTTCCAGACGAACCGGAACGGCCCCGCGGCGCTCACCTCGTGGCTCGAGCCCCAGATCCCGATGAGCAGGTACATCGGCAAGACGGCAATCTCGTAAAAGAGAAAAAAGACGAGAAGGTCCTGGGTCACGAAGACGCCGAACACTCCGCTCACCAGGACGAGCAACAGGACGAAGAACTCCTTCTCGCGCGTGCGAAGGCCCCAGCTCGCGAGGACGCCGGCGAAGATGATGATCCCGGTGAGCAGGAGCAAGGGACCGCCCCAGCCGTCGAGGGCGAAGCGCAGATGCACCCCGAGGGACGGAACGAGCGGATAGTCCTCGACGCGCTGGAGACCGCGGGCACTCCGGTCGAAGCCGACCAAGGCGACGACGCTCCCCCCCAGCGACACGGCGGCTCCGAGGAGAGACGCGACCCGGATGCCGGTGCGCGCCCGGGGTGGAAGCAGGATGACGACGACGGCGGCGAGCGCCGGCGCTGCAACGATCATCGAGAGGAGGTGCCCGTTCACCGCAGCACCGCCCACGCCGCGAGTCCGACGACTCCGAGCATCGCGGCGAGCACGTAGTCGGGGGCGAACCCCGTTTGCACCACGCGCGCCCGCGCGCCCGCCTCGAGCGTCGAATACCCGAGGACGTTCACGAGGCCGTCGACCACGTAGCGATCGATCCACCCCAGGCCCCGCGCGAGCGCCAGGCCCACCCGTCGATACCCGAACTCGTAGAGACGATTGACTGCAGCGGTATTCGCGATTCTCTCGAGGAGGGCGAGCGGCGCCGGGACCGCCGCCCCGCGTGCCCGGCCGAAGACTGTGTAAGCGAGACCGAACCCCGCCATCGCGAGCACTGCGGCGAGGGCGGGGCCGAAGCCCATCGCAAAGTGGTACTCGTGACCGTAGAGGCGCGCGAACGGCCCCACGAACAAGCCACCGCCGGCCGCCAGTACGCCGAGGACGACGAGCGGCCCTCGCATCGACCAACCAGGCTCTCTCGCGTGTTCGGCCTTCTCGCTCGAGGGCGCACCGAAGAAGGCGACGAAGACGACGCGCCCCATGTAGAAGGCCGTGAGGAACGCCGTGGCGACCAGCGCGATCCACGGGACCGACCCCAACTTGCCCTGTACCGCCTCGAGCACGAGGTCCTTGCTGAAGAAGCCGGACAGGCCCGGAATGCCGGCGAGCGAGAGAGCTCCGACGACGAATGCCCCGCCGGTGATCGGCATGCGACGCGCCAGCCCGCCCATCTCTCCGATCTCGTTGCTGTGGACGGCGTGGATCGCGCTGCCCGCGGCCAGGAAGAGAAGGGCCTTGAAGAAGGCGTGCGTCGTCAAGTGGAAAAATCCGCCGAGCATCGAGCCCGCCCCGAGCGCGGCCACCATATAGCCGAGCTGCGAGCACGTCGAATAGGCGAGGACCTTCTTGATGTCGCTCTGCACGAGCGCCAGGCAAGCGGCGAAGAGCGCAGTCGCCGCGCCGAGTCCCAGCATGATCGCGCGCGTCGCCGGGGCTTGCGCGAAGAGCGGGTCGGCCCGGACGACCAGGAAGACGCCGGCGGCCACCATCGTCGCCGCATGGAGGAGCGCCGAGACGGGCGTCGGCCCCTCCATGGCGTCCGGGAGCCAGACGTGCAGCGGGAACTGGGCGGACTTTCCGACGACGGCGAGAAAGAGAAGGAGCGTGACGATCGTCGCCTGGCGCTCCGTGAGGTGCGCGCCCCAGTCGAAGCCGCCGGACGCGACCCAGAGCGTGAGCAGCCCGGCCAGAAAGCCCATGTCGGCAAGCTTCGTGATCCAGAACGCCTTCAGCGCCGCCCGCGCCGCGCTCGGCTTCCGGTAGTAGAAGCCGATGAGGAGATAGCTCGTCACCCCGACGAGCTCCCAGCCGGCGAAGAGCTGGAGCAGGTTGGGCGCGACGACGAGGATGTTCATGCTGAGGAGAAAGAGCGCGTGGTACGCGAAGTATCGGCCGAACGCCGGCTTCGGCTCGTGGGCCATGTAGCCGAGCGAAAACACCTGGACGCAGAGAGCGACGAGAGTGACGACCGTGAGCATCGAGGCCGCGACGCCGTCCACCCGGACCCCGATCGCGGCGACGGACGCAGACGACACGCGCAGCCATGGAATGGCCGTCACGACCGGCGTTCCGTCCCGAAGGCAAGCCGCGAGAGCTGCGATCGCCGCACCAAACGAGGCGAGCGTGCCCGAGATGCACAGCCACGCTGCGGGCCAACCATGACGGCGGATCGGAGGGATCGCCGCCGAGACGACGGCCGCCGAGGCCGGCGCGGCCAGGGCCACGAGGGCGAGAATCGACGGACTCATTGCCTCATCTCGCGTGCGAGCCCTACGTGCGTATCGCCGTGGCGCCGGTAGAGGAGCATGGCGAGCGCGAGGCCAACCGCGACCTCCGCCACCGTGAGAGCGATCGAGAAGACGACGAAGGCCTGGCCGTCCGCTCCGCCTCGGAAGCGGCCGAACGCCACGAAGGCGAGGTTCGCTGCGTTCGCCATGAGCTCGATCGAAAGCAGGATGGCGACCACGTGCCGCCGGGCGAGGAGGCCGTACAGCCCCACGGCGAAGAGCGCCGCGGAGAGAATGAGGAATGCCGAGAGGCTCACTGAGCTGCCTCCGCCGTCTCGGCTGCCGGGGCCGGGGCGATGCCTCGCACGGAGGTTCGAACGACGCCGGCGTCCCGGCGACGCGCGATGACGATGGCGCCGACGATCGCGACGAGCAAGAGCATCGAGATCGTTTCGAAAGCCATCACGTGATCCCGAAGCAAGAGGCGTCCCAGATCCGCCGCCCCGCCGGCAGGCGGGGGAGCGAGGGGCGTGCCCAGGCCGTCGGTCGTCACCACGGCCCATCCGAGGAGCAGGAACAGAACGACCGCCGCGCCGGCAGGCGCGACGGAGGGAGCGTCGTCGAGCGCGGGCTCCGCCCCTCCGCTCCGCCGGGTGATCATCACTCCGAAGATCATGAGCGTGATGACGCCTCCGACGTAAAGAAGGACTTGCGCGCCGGCGAGGAACGAAGCGCCGAGCATCGCGTAGAGCCCCGCCGTCGCCAGCAGCGTGACGCCGAGCCAGAGCACCGCGTGCACGAGGTTCGATGTGCGCACCACTGCGAGCGCGGAGAGGAGCGCGCACGCGGCGCCGACGCCAAAGCCGAACGATTGCATCATCTTCCCTCTGCGGGGGCCGCCGGTACGGCCGTCTCGACCTTGGCGGCGACGGACTTCTTCTCGGCTTTCGGCGGCTCCTGCCGCTCGAGGAGCTCGGTGCCGCGCCCCCAGGCGAGGGTCTTCTCGCGTGGGTTGGCGCGCAAGCGCGCGAGATCGAGCACGAGGTCCTCGCGCGCGAAGCCGGGCGTCTCCGGCTCGCGCGTCATCCGGATCGCGTCGCTGTTGCAGACCTGGATGCACAGCTCGCAGCCGATGCACGCCGTGAGATCCAGCACGAACTCGTCGACGTACTGGCGCTTCTTGCCCGTCACGGAGGACTCCCGCTTTCCCGTGGGCTTCATCCGTATGACCTCGGAGGGGCAGATGCGCTCGCAGGCCATGCATCCGATGCACGCGAGCTCTCCGTGCTCGTCGTCGGGGAGCGCGAAGCTCGCTCGGTAGCGCGCCGCCCGCGGGCGGATGACCGCGGGGAACTCCACCGTCGTCGGCGCGCGGAAGGCCGTGACGAGCGTTGTCCGGAGCGCGCGCAGGGCGTCGACGAGGGCACCCATCAGCGAAGCCCTCCTTGCACGAGAACGACCCAGCCCGCAGCGGCGAGCACGAGACCGACGCCGAGGGGCGTCAGGCGCTTCCAGCACAGTTTCATGAGCTGATCGGCGCGGAAGCGGAGGAGCGACCAGCGGACCCAGTAGACGAGGACGAAGAGCCCGAGCGTCTTTGCCACCATCCAGGCCAGGCCCGGCCGGAAGGGGCCGTCCCAGCCTCCGAAAAAGAGGGCCGCGGCGATCGCGGAGCCGATGAGGGTGTGCAGGTACTCTCCCATGTAAAAGAGGGTGAACTTGGCGCCCGTGTACTCCGTGGTCACTCCTGCCACGAGCTCGCTCTCGGCCTCGGGGATGTCGAAGGGGATGCGGTTCGACTCCGCGAGCAAGGCAAGGAAAAACACGAGGAACGCAGGCAGGCCGAGGAAAAACGGCCAGACGACGAGCCAGTGGTGTCCGGCCTGAAAGGCGACGATCCCCGACACTCGCAGTGTGCCCGCCAGGATGACCGGCACCATCGCCGCGAGGACCAGCGGCACGCCGTACGAGACCGACTGGGCGATGGCGCGCATTCCTCCGAGGAGCGCGAATTTGTTGCGGCTCCCCCAGCCCGCCGCGAAGGTCGGGATCACGGTGAGACCGCCCACGGCGAGGATATAGAGGAGACCCACGTCGAGGTCGGCCGCGACGACCGACCGCGAGAACGGTACGACCGCCGCAGCGCCAAGGGAAAAGAGCACCGCGAGGACGGGCGCGGCGTCGAAGAGGGCGCGGTCGGCCCCCTCGGGAACGATGTCCTCTTTTTGTAGGAGCTTGATCACGTCGGCGAGGGGCTGAAGCAGCCCGACCGGCCCTACCATCGTCGGCCCGAGGCGCGACTGCATGCGACCGGCGAGCTTTCGCTCGAACCATATGGCGACGGCTACCGTCGTCAGCAGAACGCCCATGATGACGGCGCCGTAGAGCGCCCCGTGGACAAGCGCGATCATCGGTCGACCTCGCCCATGATGGGATCGAGCGATCCGAGGATCGCGACAGCATCGCTCACCGTGTGACCGGGCAGGATGTAAGGAAGCGCGGAGAGCGCGTGCAGGCTGGGGGACCGGATCTTTAGGCGGTACGGGCACGCCGGCGCGTCACCGCCTCCGACGACGAACGTCCCAAGCTCGCCGCGCGGCGTCTCCACCGCCGCGTAGACCTGACCGGAGGCGACCTTGATCTGGGTGGGCTGCCGGACGGGCTTTGCTCCGCAGATGGGGCCCTCCGGGAGGCCGTCCAAGCCGGCCCTTGCGAGTCGAATGCTCTCGCGAATCTCCTGCACTCGGACCTGCGCTCGCGCCAGGCAGTCGCCTCCCGACGCCACGGCCGGGACGACGCGCAGCTCGTCGTAGGCGCCGTAGGGCGCGTCACGCCGCAGGTCGTGATCGATGCCGCTCGCCCGCAGATTCGGGCCAGTGACTCCCAGCTCGAGCGCCAGTTCCCCCGGGAGCACGCCTACGCCGCGGGTCCGCGCGGCGAAGATCGCGTTCCCGACGCTCATGTCTTCGTACTCCCGTAGCCGCGATTCGATCGTGGCCAGCGCCGTGGCGACCTTCGGCGCCCATCCAGCCGGGATGTCGTGCCGGTTTCCTCCGATGGTGTGCGTGTTGTAGTGGAAGCGCGCACCGGTCACGTCCTCGAAAAGGTCGAGGATGCTCTCGCGCTCGCGGAAGGTGTGCATGAAGAGGGTCGTGCCGCCTCCGAGCGCCCCGCCGAGGTCGAGCGTGAAGGTGCCGAGCCAGAGGAGGTGCGAGGCGATCCGCTGCAGCTCGGCGAAGATCGTCCGCATCCAGCGCGCGCGGCGGGGCACCTCGATGCCGAGGAGCTTCTCGAACGCCATGTCGAGCGCTTGCTCGTTCGTCATCGGCGACACGTAGTCGTTCTTGTCGACGATGGGCGTCTGCTGGACGTACGTGAGCTTCTCGCAGAGCTTCTCGACGGCGCGATGCAGGTAGCCGACGTACGGTGTGGCCTTGACGATGATCTCTCCGTCGAGGAGCAAATCCATCCGGAAGACTCCGTGCGTCGACGGATGCTGCGGCCCGAAGTGCAGCAGCATCAAGTCTCCCTCGGCCTCGATCGAGGCCGGCGCGAGGTGGGGGTCGACCCCAGCACGCCGGGCGCTTTGGACCTGCACGTTCATCTCCATGGCGGACACGCCGTGTCGGACGCGTAGTCTTTGCGCAGGGGATGGCCGACCCAGGTTTCCGGCATCATGAGGCGGCGCAGATCCGGGTGCCCTTCGAAGCGGACGCCGACGAGGTCGTACTGCTCGCGCTCCTGCCAGTCGGCTCCTGCGAACGATCCCGTCAGCGTGGGCGGAGACTGCCCGGAGGAGAGGAGGAGTCGCCAGGCGGCGATCCGCGAGCCAGGTCCGACGCTCCGCAGGGCGTAGTCCACCTCGAACCTCTCGGGCTGCGCCTTGGCTCCCGTCTTTTCCGGGTAGTGGGTCGCGACGACGTAGACCAGCTGCTTGTATCCCAGCGTGCGGAGGCGCCGTGCGAGGCGAAGATGGGCGTCCACGGCGACAACGGGAGCCGCGCCGGAGGGGATCTCAGTCACTCCGAACTCTTCCCGTAAGATCGCCTCGAGGCCCTGCGCGCCCTCGCTCTTGTCAGGATGGCCGGTGAGGGCCGGCACCGACTCGGAGGCCGGTGCATCGGCTCCGGCAAGGGGCGGCTCCGTGGCGTGAAGAGCTCCCTCTTCCTGCGCGCGGTCGACGGAAGGGTCGCGCGAAGGATCGCCGACGCGGGGGATTTTCGGCCGGGTGAGGTCGAGCGTCGACGGGCTGTAGATGTGGGGCGCCGGGAGCTTGCCGGCGCGGCGAAGGCGGACTCTCTCCTTGAGGCGAAGCAGCCCGTCCATGAGAGCCTCGGGGTTCGGCGGGCACCCGGGCACGTACACGTCGATCGGGACCACGAGATCGACCCCCGGCACGACCGAGTAGAGGTTGCGGTAGAAGTCCCCGGAGATCGCGCAGGAGCCCATCGCGATGGCCCACTTCGGCTCGGGCATTTGCTCCCACAGCTTCTTCACGCGCGGCGCCATCTTGACGGTGATCGTGCCGGCGACGACCATGACGTCGGTCTGCCGGGGCGTGCCCCGGAGGATGGTCCCCATCCGATCGAGGTCCACGCGGCTCGCCGCGGCTGCCATGAACTCGATCCCGCAGCAGCTCGTCGCCATCGGGAAAATCCAGAGGCTGCTCGTGAGGCCCCATGTGAGCAGCCGGTCGACACTGGTCGTCGCGATCGAGAGCCCGGGAGTATGGGCCACCGCTCCGAGCAGCGGGTGCTCGTAGGACAACGCGCGCTCCTCGTACAACGGTAGCCGATTCGCCGACGAGCCGTTTACTGCCACTCGAGCGCCCCCTTGCGTGCGGCGTAAAGCCACCCCAGCATCAGCACGGCCACGAACGCGACCGCCGTCCACAAGCCGGCCGGCCCGAGGTCTCGCACCACGACGGCCCACGGAAGGAGGAAGATCGCCTCGACGTCGAAGAGGACGAAGACGAGCGCAACGAGGTAGTAGCCTGCGTGAAACTGCATCCACGCGACGCCTTGGGGCTCCTCGCCGCACTCGTAGGGTCTCCGCTTGAGCGGCTCCTCGCGCCTCGCGACGACGCGCAGCACGCGACCGGCCCCGACCATCCCGAGACCCACGAGGGTCGCGACGACCAGAAAACCGAAGACGGAAAGCCACGCCGGCTGGATCGACATCGCGAAGTTTCCTCGCTGATTGCACGAGCGCCATAAGCACGCGCCACGCCAGTGCGCTGATCGAGACGATCGTGCCCCCAGAAGGTGAAGTTCGGCGAAAGACCTGCGCGTTGCCGCAGAGTTGGCGTCAACTAGGCGTGGAACCGGGAGGGGTACTGGCCCGACGCAGCCGCGGCTCTGAGCGCGGCGTCGTCCGGGTGAAGCGCGAGCGCCCGATCGAGGAGCGCCTTCTCGCTCTCGGTCCGTTTCTCGTCGGGAACGCAGCACTCGACGGGGCAGACGGCCTGGCAGGCCTCTTTTTCATGGAAGCCGACGCACTCGGTGCATCGCTCGGGGTCGATGAGATAGATGTCGGGGCCCTGGGTAATCGCTTCGTTGGGGCACTCCGGCTCACAAGCCCCGCAATTTATGCACGCATCCGTGATAGTGGTGGCCATGGTGGGCTCGACGTTCAGCAAACATCCTGCCAGGCGTTAGGGTGCGGCGGTCACCGGCCACGGATGCGCGCCTCCTCGGCCCCGCAGACGTCTCCTCGAAGAGCGCACATCACCTGCGAACGAGCTTGCCCACGAACGACTTGCACGTTCCCTTCGGGTGGATCGAGCCCCGGACCATCCTGCATTTGCCGCACGCGTTCGCTGGGCCGGGAAGGAAGTGGAGGCACCGATCGCACGCTTTCTCCGGCTGCGCGGAGGTATCGACATAGGCGAGCGAGGTGCGGATCTGAAGATCGCTCGGCGAAAGCATGCTCGTGTCGGTGCAGGAGAGCGTCGAGAAGGCCGCCTTGTCGCAGGCGTCCACCCCTATCGCACCGAGGGCCGCGACCATGCAGGTCTCGACGAACTGCCGTCGGGATGAGCGTGGCCGATTTCCGCCCACGCTCTCACGCGGCGTCCGGCGGAGGTCTCTTGTCCGCGTGGAGGATCTCGCACACTCGCGAGAGCGGAAACGCGTGCCCGCGCCGGTTCAAGACGCGCAGCGCCGTCAACTCTGCGACGATCTCCCGCATGGGCAGGCGCCGGATGAAATACATGTGGCGCACCATGGCCATGATGCGCTGCTCGTCGGGGTTCTTGACGAGCTTCGACCTGTCTTTCGTGAGCTTCCACCCATAGGGCGGCTGGCCGTAGAGGATGTCCTTGGACCCCTTCGGGGCGGAAACGCGCATCATGGGTGGAGACCGTACTCCAGCAGCTACCGAACGTCACCAGGTTCGTCGGTTGTCCGTCGGCGCATTTCTCTCGTCCGTGTGGCGCCCCATCACACGACGGCTAGCGGCCGGCATGCTTGCCGGAACGTCGGCGGGCTGCACACGAAGAGGCCCTCGGCGTAGCGGACCCCGAGCTGGAAGCCGCGATACCGGTTGAGGCCGAGCACCGCCTCGACGTACGGCATCCCGAGCTGAGACTCGTAGCACTCGATAGCCGCGCGCTTGTCGTCGACGACCGGCGAAATGTCGACGCCGCAGTTCGGCCAGAGACTCGACCATGTCTCGTAGCACCAGACGTCCCCGCGAAACCCCGCCTGCGCGATGGCGATGTCGGCGCTCGCCGCGACGGCCTGGTGGTCGCGGTGGTGGTCGCCCGGGAACGGACAGTAGAGGACGTCGGGCCGGATCGCACGAAGGAAGCCGACGAGCTCTCTCGACACGAGGTCTTCGCTGTACGAGACGCGACCGTCCGGAACGTCGAGGAACGCGTACTCGAAGCCGAGGACCCTCGATGCCTTGTCGGCCTCCTCTCGTCGAACGACGTTTCCGTCCTTGTTCGGTCGGTCGGTCGTCACGAATACGATGTGGATCGAACTCCCGGCGCGCCGGTGGAGCGCGAGACATCCGCCGATCGCAATGGCCTCGTCGTCGGGGTGCGGAGCGAGGACGAGGACACGTCTTCGCTCGATCGTTCCGAGCTTGACCGGCATCCGATGCGTGACCCGATGGATGCGCCGAAGAAAGCGCGTGGCCGTGCACTCGAAGGCGGCTTGCAAGACGTACGGTCGCGGCAACAAGGCGTGCTCTCGGAGAAGGGTGGAGCCCGCTGGGCGCAGGGACCTCCGTGCGACACACCCGTTGCAAGCTGCGCTCCGTCGGCGAGCGTGCCGCGGGATTGCGTGCATGGTACTTGGAGCGCAGGATCGTCCCGCGAACGAGCCTCACTCGAGGGACTGGGAAGCGACGTCGAGCGATGTGACGGGCATCGCTCGTGCTTCGGGCCAAACGAACGATACCGCGCAGCGCATGCCCTCGAGCGCCAGCAAGAGGAGAAACGAGTCGTACGGAACGCGGTGCCGAGCCTCCCCCCAAAAGAACGCGGCGACCGCGAGCACCGTCACGACTTGCGCGGCGGCGATGACGAGGACCAAACGCGGGCGGAGCGCCGTCGAGACGAGCCCAATCGCAACGAACGGCAGGAGCGCCACGAGGAGCTTCTTGAACAGATCGGCATACGCGCGACGCCGCGAATGACGCTCCAAGCTCACGCTCTCGGGCCACGTATCGTTCCGGAACATCAGGAGCTCGACGCTGCCGACGAGGTGGCGCACGCGCCACGCGAGAGACCGTTGCCTCACCAGCTCTTGCCGGATCCTCTCGAGCTTCGCGCGATCGCCGATGTACCCGTCGAAATCGTAGCGCCGGATCTCCCCCGCCTGCGCCTTCGACGGCGGCGAGAAGACCCACACCCGGCCGCCCTCGCTCGAACCGACCACGCCGAGGTCGGTGTCTGCGAAGAGCCGCTGCAGGGCTTCGTTGTCGGCGATGAGGCCGGGTCTCTGCGTGAGCGCGAGGTGCCACGTCGCGCCCATCAGCACCGCGAGACCGAATACCGCGACGACGAGGCCGACGCGTCGCCGCCGCGTGTCGAACGGGCGCGGCGGGATCATGCGCATGGCCAAGGCGACGATCCACCCGCAAACGAGGAGGACCGCCGTGAGCAGAAACTGGGGACGGACCAGATAGGCGAGCCCTGCACATAGGCCCGTCGCAACGGCGCCACGCCCGGTCTCGATGTGCCTCGCGAGGAGCCACGAGGTCACCGCGAAAAGCCCCATCGAGAGCTCTTCGGACGAAAAGAAGCCGCAGTAGGTCACCTGCGGCTGCCAGGCGGCGGCCAGCACTCCGAAGAGGACCGCCGCCGACAAGCCCCATGCCCCCCACGCCCGCGGAACGACGCGCAAGCTCATGAGCAGCACGCAGGGAGCGACGAGAGCCCCCCACGCGCAATGCACGATGAGGAAGGGGAGCTTGGGCGGCCAACCGAGCAGCACCATTTCGAGCGCGTAGACGAGGTGCGTCCCGGGCGGGAAGAAAGCGAGAAAGCGCGGGTACGGATCGGGACGGCTCTCCACGAGCACGCGTGCGCGATCGATGTACCCTTGCATGTCCGAGTACACGTTCGAATACGGGTCGTTCACGTGCTCGACCCAGAAGACGCGAATCGCCAGCGCCAGTGCGAAGACCGCGACGGCGGCTGTGGCCGCGGAGATTCGGCGGGCTCGAGGCATGCGGCGCGCTCGCAACGACTACCGCTCTTTCCGGCTTACCCGCAATCGAGGAAAGGCGCGGCGGGCGGCGGGGGCGACTCCCCCCAACGGCGCTGAATTCGACACCACTCTGGCACGAATCTTAACCCCACGCGCCCAACGGATGGGCTCATATGCGCGCTCATGAAGTTGCTCGCCGACGCGGCATTCATGAGCGTGTTCAAACACCTCTTCATTTACAATATCCTGTTCGAGGATTCGGAGGTCGACGAACGCTTCCTCGGCATCGACGAGGGCTCCAGTGTCCTCGGCATTTCTGGCGCAGGATGTCGCATCGCGGGCCACCTCAGCCAGCAGCCGAAGCGCGTGGATGCCGTCGACATCAACCGGCACCACCTCGCGTTGACGGCGCTGAAGGTCCAGGCGGCGCAGAAACTGACGTCGTACGAGCAATTCTACGACCTCTTCGGGCGCGGCTCGGTCGCCGATTCGGAGCGGCTCGTCGGGAAGCTGGCCGAGGGGTTGCCGCCCAACATGCAGAGCCACTGGAAGCGGCACCACAAGCTTTTTTCGAAGGACTACCTCTCCAAGGGCCTCACCGCGCGGCTGCTCGGCGCCCTGCAGAAGCTCGCCGGAGTCGACGAGGGGTGGGTTCGCAGACTCGCGACGCTGAGCGTCGAGGAGCGAAAGCGCGTCGTGCGCGAGACCTTCCGCCCGGTCCTCATGAACCCGTGGGTCAAATGGATCCTCGAAAGCCCCATCCACCTCATCTCGATCGGCGTCAACTACGCGCAATGCGAGCGGATGCTCCGGATCGAGGGGACACCGGACATCGTCGCGTTCCTCCTCATGCACCTCGAGCGCGTCGCCGACACCGACATCGCGCGCAACTGGTTCGTCTGGTACGCGATCGCCGGAAGGTACAACCACGACGACCAGGAAGCCCTCCCTCCCTTCCTCCGGAAGGACCGCCACGAGCGCTCCTCTCGCTCGGAGACCACCGTCGCCTACCACAACCGCTACATCCACGACGTCCTCGACGAGGCCGCTCCCGCGACCTGGTCGCACTTCACGCTTTGCGACGCTCCCGACTGGATGAGCGACGCCGACCAGAAGCGCCTCTTCGAGGCCGTCGTCCGGACCGGCAAGCCTGGAGGCGTCATGCAGTACCGCACGGTCGAGCGCGATTCGCTCGTCGAACGGCACGGTATGACCGACAAGCTGCAGCCGATGCCGTACGAGACGCAGATGGCGACGGCGCTCGATCGCACGCGCCAGTTCCGAGGCGTTCGCTACTACCGGATCGCGAGCTGATGTCGACTCCGCCGGGTGCGACCACGCTCGAGGCCCACCGCCGATTCCTCAACGCATACTACGGGACGTCGCGCCACATCTACGACGTGACGCGCAAGTATTATTTGTTCGGCCGAGACCGTGCGCTTCGCGAGCTTGCGAAGGAGGGGTGGGCGACGCTCGTCGAGATCGGGCCGGGGA
>VFSW01004462.1_pt1 | contig 20863 bp, 16 predicted proteins | sample 5358111 | NCBI WGS metagenome assembly VFSW01 (sample SAMN11554181, study PRJNA540505) | mine drainage metagenome | isolation source: sediment from site ElyBrook_90M | place: USA: Ely Copper Mine, Vershire, VT | collected 2017
CGTCTTTGTCGCCGTCGCCGAACGCCAGCATGTTACCCGGGCGGCCGAAGCGCTTAACCTGGCGCAATCCGCCGTCAGCGCGGCGATCGCGGCGCTGGAGGGCCGGCATGGCGCCAGGTTGTTTCATCGCGTCGGCCGCGGCATCGAATTGACCGAGGCCGGAGCGCTGTTCCTGCCGGAAGCCAGGGCGGTGCTGGCACGCGCCGCCGCGGCGGAACTGGTTCTGTCGGAACTGGGGGGACTGAAGCGCGGTGTGCTGCTGATCCAGGCCAGTCAGACGATCGCCAGCTATTGGCTGCCTCGCCACCTGGTCGCCTTCCACCGGGCCTATCCGGATATCGATCTGCGCCTGACGGTCGGCAACACGGCACAGGTTGCCGCCGCCGTTCGCGACGGCACCGCCGAACTTGGCTTCGTCGAGGGATCGATCGACGATCCGGTTCTAACCAGCGTTCAGGTCGCCCGCGATCGTCTGGTCATCGTCGTTGGTCCCGGCCACCCCTGGGCGTCGTCGGGCCAAGTGACGCCGGCGCAGCTTACCGACAGCGAGTGGGTGTTGCGCGAACCCGGCTCCGGCACCAGGGCGATGTTCGAGGCGGCGCTGACCGGGTTTGGCATTGCCGCCGGGGCCTTGAAGGTTTCGCTGGAATTGCCGTCCAACGAGTCCGTGCGCGCGGCGGTGGAAGCCGGGATGGGCGCAACGGCGGTTTCCGCATCGGTCGCCGCGCCCAGTCTTGAAACCGGTCTGCTGTGCCGGGTCGCCCTGGATCTACCGGACCGGGCCTTTTTGGCGGTGCGGCACACCCAGCGCCACCGCGGCCGAGCCGCCGATGCGTTGCTGGCGGCGATCGGGGGTTCGGCGGCGTCACCGACCTAGAGCGGCTTCCGTTCGCCTTGGCTCGCGGACGCCGCTCTCATGCCTGCCCCGGTCGCGTGATTTTCACCCTCGGATCGCCCCCGGCTTTCGGGCCTACGCGATACCCAGCAGACGGATCAGGCCCACACTCATCGCCCCGAGAACAACCAGCGACAATGTGACAGCGGCTGTGACCCGTCCGCCAGCGCGTGCGACAACGCGCAGATCGGTGCCCAGACCCAGCGCGGCCATCGAAACCACGGTCAGCAGGTTGGTGGCGATTGCCATTGGGGCCAGTGCGACGTGCGGGATCAGGTCGGCCGAACGCAGGCCGGCCAGCAGCAGGAACCCGACGATGAACCAAGGCACCAGCTTGTGCAGCGGCGGCAGGCCTCGCGCGGGACGGTCCCCGGCGGTGACATGCGGCAGCGGTTCGTCGGTTTCGTCGCGCAGGCGCCGGGTCAGCAGCGACAGGAACAGCACGACCGGCCCCAGCATCAGCACGCGGACCAGTTTGACCAGCGTGCCGATATGCACCGCCACGGCGCCGATCGGCGCGGTCGCAGCCAGCACCTGAGGCACGGCATACACGGTCAATCCGGCCAGCACCCCGTATTGCTGCCCGCTGAGATGCAGCAGCGTGGGCAGCAGCGGCAGCCCAAGCACGACAAGCACGCCCAGCACAGCGGTGAAGGCGATCGACGCGGAGACGTCCTCTCCGTCCGCGCCAATGATCGGCGCGACGGCGGCGATGGCCGAGTTACCGCAGATCGCATTGCCGCAGGCGACAAGTGTCGCCATCCGGTGCGGCAAACCCAGCAACCGTCCGATGCCATAGCCGGCGGCGATCGCCAGCACCACGGCGGCCGCGATGCCAACGATCAGACCGGGGCCGGCCGCCAGGATGGTTTGCGCGCTGATCGAGGCACCGAGGAGAAACACCGCGATTTCCAGCAGCGTCTTGGCGCTGAAGGTGATTCCGGCGAACCAGCGGGAACCCGGCGACCAGGCGGTGCGCACGGCGGTTCCGGTCAGGATCGCCAGGACCAGCGCCTCCAGCCACCGTCCGCCCAGGGTTGCGGCTTCGACGCGTTCCAGCAGCAGCGCCCCGCCGCTGACGGCGGCGCACAGCAGAACCCCGGGAAGAATGCCTTGAAAATAGTCGAGTGTCCGTCGCGGAAGCCGGCGGGCGGTGGGGACAGGGGTTGTCAACAAGCCGGACATGCAAGCCTCGTGGGTTGAGATGACCGAAGATGACGCGGCAGCCGAGCGCAATCCAACACCGCGATTCGATTGAACCGATCTCAATCTACGATGATTCGTGGAATCGGTATCTCCTTTCCGGATAAAAAGTAGTTCGATGATTTCGGCAACCGCACAACCGGACCGATGCCGCCTTCGCACCGCACTGCCCGCGCGCTATGCCCCGACCCGGCGCCGCGGCGCTTGAAACTGGAGAACGACATGGCACCGATCCGACTTGGAATTTTGGGTGCCGGCATCATGGGGGAGCGCCTGCTACGGGCCGCCCTGGAGCATGCCGGCGACAGCGTAACGGTCACCGGCCTGTGGGACCCGTCCGAAGCCGCGATGGCGCGGATCGGCGCGGCACTTCCGGCGGTACCGCGGCTCGACAGCCCGGATCGGACGATCGAGGCCTGCGACTGCCTGTATATCGCGTCGCCGCCGGCCTTCCACCTCGATCATGCGCAGCGGGCGCTGGCGGCAAACCGGGCGGTGTTCTGCGAGAAGCCGCTGGCGGTGGACGTCCAGCAGGCGCGGCGCTTTGTCGCCGCGGCCCAAGGCGCTCGGGTAGCGGTGAATTTCCCGATGGCCTCGGCCTTTGCCGTGGACCAGCTTCGGACGTGGATCGCGGCAGGTGCGGTGGGCACTCCGCGCACGCTGGATATCGAGGTGGCTTTCGCAACCTGGCCGCGCGGCTGGCAGCGCGATGCGGCCGGGTGGCTGGACCGTCCGGAACAGGGCGGGTTCACGCGGGAGGTGGTGTCGCACTTTCTGTTCCTGACCGGCCGTCTGGCCGGGCCGTTCGTGCTGCGGGAGCGGTTCGCGTCGTTTCCGGACGCCGAACGCAGCGAGCGGGCAATCCGAGCGGGCCTGACGGTTGGGGGACTACCGGTGACGCTGATCGGTTCGGTCGGGACCACCGCGAAGGACGACCACAACACCTGGACGTTGCAGGGCAGCGCCGGAGCGATCCGGCTGCGCGACTGGTCCACCGCCGAACGCCTGATGCCGGATGGGTCCTGGCAGCAGGAGGCACAGACCCTGTCGCACGAAGCCATGCGCCCGCTGGTGCTGCGCCGCCAGCTTGAGGGCGTGGCGGCGATGACCCGCGGCGAGACCCATTCGCTGGCCACCCTGGCCGAGGCGTTGGCGGTGCAGGAGACCGTGGAGGCGATCCTAGGGACCGCGGCGTTCGGTGCGCCTCATTAGACGCCAAAGCCGCTGTCGGCCGGGATGATTTGCTTGGAAGAGCGCGAAGGGCCGCGAAGGAGCGATGCGGCACCTTCTGCGGCCATTTTGCGCTATGAAGGCAGAATGACCGGCCGCGCTGGCGGTCCCGTCCCACGATCCTCTCACGGCGCCCCCAAAAGCCCAACGGCATCCGCCTTCCAAGCCGACCTCCTTCGATGCAAGACGTCATGAAAGGCCATCCCAAGGTGCGCCCGGCGATCGTTGGGATATGTGGTGCAATGGATCGCCGGGTGCTAGAAATCCTGTTCGTCAGGGAGAGAGCGAGATGAACTCGGAGGCCGGCGCCACCACGCCGAACGGGCGAAGGCAGTCGGGAATTCGGTACGGTATCGTCCTTATCGCCGGCCTGTGCGTGATGGTTGCGACGATTGCCGGTGCGGCGTCGATTATCTTCCAGGCCCGTCAATCCGAGATCGACACCTGGAAGGTCAATGTTTCCAACCTGTCCACGACCCTCGCGGAGCATACCGAACAAAGCTTCAAGGCCGCCGATCTGGTGCTGCAAAGCATTCAGGCCAAAGCCGACGATCTGGGGATAGCGGACGACGCCGATCTTCGCCAGCAGATGGGAACGCGATCCGTATTCGAAACCCTTCGCGACAAGATGGCCGGGGTACCGCAGATCGACGTGGTCGCGGTCGTGTCGTCCAGCGGCGATATCGTCAACTTCAGCCGGACGTGGCCGGTGCCGGCTCTCAATGTAGCGGACCGCGACTATTTCCAGGAACTGACCAAAGCGGCTTATCCGGGCGTTTTTCTCAGCAAGCCCGTGCAAAATCGCGGTACCGGAGCGATGACCTTTTATCTGGCGCGGCAGATACATGGCCGCTACGGGAAGCCGGCGGGCATCGTCATTGTTGGCCTGTCCAGCCAGTTCTATCAGGATTTCTTCAGGGCCGTCAGTCCGTCCGGGGCCGCCACCTTGTCGTTGATCCGCAGCGACGGCGTTCTGTTGGCGCGGGAACCGATCGACACCGAAACCATCGGCGCGTCCTTCGCGAGCCGCCCCGCTTTCCGCGATGTCGTGGCGCGGGTATCGGCGGGCGCGGTTCTGATGGATGGACGCCCGTTGCCGGACGGCGGAACCGGACCGCTGCGGATCGCGGCGCCGCGCCGGTTGAGCGACTATCCGGTCATCAGCAACATCACCCTGGATGAATCGGCCGTGCTGCTGAACTGGCGCGCCCATTCGCGTATGATCGTGCTGTTGAGCGGCTTCCTGGTCGCGATCGTGCTGTTCGCGACATTCCTGGTGGCCTCGTTGCTGCGCGGACAGGACCAGACCCTGGCGCAGTTGACCGATGCCCACCGGAGGGCGGAGACCGAAGCGGCGGAAAAGACGCAATTGCTCGCCGACCTGCGCGGCAGCGAAGCTCGCCTGTTGGAAAAATCCAGCGCGTTGGAAGTGACGCTGGAGAACATGGAGCAGGGCTTGCTGATGATCGGGCCGGACGGGATCATTCCCGTTTGCAACCGCCGCGCGATAGAAATGCTCGATCTTCCGGAGGAGGCGCTGTCGGGGACCTACAAATTCGACGACCTGCTCGCCCACCAGTGGCGGATCGGGGAGTTCGCGCTGACCGATTCCGAGTTGAAGGGGTTCGTGCGCGGGGGCGGCATCAAGGATGTTCCCGACGTTTACGAACGGCTGCGTCCGAATGGCACGACGATCGAAGTGCGTAGCATCCCGCTGAAAGGCGGCGGCCTGGTCCGCACCTACAGCGACGTAACGGACCGCAACCGCACCGCGGCACTGCTGGTAGCCGCCAAGGAGCATGCGGAGGCCGCCAGCAGGGCGAAGTCGGACTTCCTGGCGAACATGAGCCATGAGATCCGCACGCCGATGAACGGCATACTCGGCATGAATGCGCTGCTGCTGGACTCCGGGCTGAACGAGCAGCAGTTCAAATACGCCAGCATGGCATACGAGAGCGGCGAAGCCATGCTGCGGGTGATTAACGACATCCTCGATATCTCTAAGCTGGAAGCCGGAAAGGTGGAGCTGGAGGTACTGGAATTCGATCTGGCGGAGCTGGCCGGCAGTGTCGCCGGGCTGCTGGGCCGCCGGGCGGAGGAGAACGGCGTCGCGCTGACGGTGACGATCGATCCGGCGTTGCCGCACCGTTTCCGCGGCGACCCGACGCGGCTGCGGCAGATCCTGCTGAACCTGATCAGCAACGGCATCAAATTCACCAGGAACGGCAGCGTCCGCCTCACCGTAACACCCGTTGCCGGGGGAACGAGGTTCGAAGTCGTGGACACCGGCAGCGGCATCGCGGCCGACGCGCTGGGACGTCTGTTCGAGAAATTCACCCAGGCCGACAGCTCTATCACCCGGCGGCATGGCGGCACCGGGCTTGGTTTGGCGATCTGCCGGGAACTGGTCGAACTGATGGGCGGCCGGATCGGCGTTACCAGCCAGTTGGGTTCAGGAAGCTGTTTCTGGTTCGAACTGCCGACCGCGGCGTTGGCGGCTGGTTCTGCCGCGGGTACGGCCGAAAACCCGCCGCCGGCTTCGGCATCGGTACCGCGCCGCCGCGTGCTGAATGTGCTTGTCGGGGAGGACAACCCGATCAATCAACAGGTTGTCCGAGCCATGCTGACGCGCGCGGGTCATACCATGCGGATCGTCGGTAATGGCGAAGACGTGGTTCGAGCCGTCGGCGAAGGCGGCTTCGACGTAGTACTGATGGACGTTCAGATGCCGCTGCTCGATGGATTGGAGGCGACCCGGAAAATTCGCGATATGGGGCCACCCAAGGGCAGCATCCCGATCGTCGCCGTGACCGCCGATGCGATGACGGGCGCGCGCGACCATTACGTGCGGGCGGGGATGGATGGCTACCTTGCCAAACCGCTGCGGTTCCGGGATTTGATGGAGACGATCGAATCGCTGGCGCTTGAACCGTTTACGGCGGCGTCGTAACACACCTGATCGCTTGAGCCGTCCGCCGCGTTCCGGCTGCGGGACGCCGTCTTCGCGGAGGAAAAAAAATGTCCACCACTGCCGGCCTCGCGGCCGACCGTCAAACCGCTGCCTCCATTCTGGCGCGCCTGGACCGGCTGCCGGCCACGCGTCACATCTGGACGATGGTCACGCTGCTGTCGCTGGGCGGGATGTTCGAGTTTTACGATCTGTTCATGACAGCCTATGTCGTGCCGGGCCTGGTCAAGGCCGGCCTGCTGACCGGTGTAGCGCTTGGTATGTTTTCCGGGCCCGCGCTGTTTGTTGCTTCGACATTCTTCGGCCTGTTCATTGGCACCTTTGTCCTGGGGTTTGTCGCCGACCGGTACGGGCGCCGCACGATATTCACATTCTCGATGCTGTTTTACTGTGCCGCGACCCTGGTCATGTCATTCCAGGATACCGGTTTCGGCGTCTGTCTTTGGCGGATGATCGCCGGCATCGGGATCGGCGTGGAACTGGTTACAATCGATACCTATATCGCGGAGTTGGTTCCCGTGCATATGCGCGGCAGGGCATTCGCGTTCAACCAGTGCGTGCAGTTCGGCGTCGTGCCGATTGTTGCCGGCATTTCGTACTGGCTGGTGCCGCTAACCCCATTGGGCTGGGACGGCTGGCGCTGGGTGGTGGCGATCGGTGCGATCGGCGCGCTGTTTGTATGGGTTCTGCGCCGGGCGATCCCGGAAAGCCCGCGCTGGCTGCTGACCCATGGGCGGCTGGCCGACGCCGATCGCATCGCCACGCAAATCGAAGCCGCGGTACGCCGCGACCTGGGCGGAGCGGCGCTGCCGCCGCCCGCCGCGCACGAGGTGGACGATTTGTCGGCGCGCGGCTCGTTCCGCGAGATCTGGCAACCGCCCTACCGGACGCGGACCATCATGCTGATGGTGTTTCAGTTCTTCCAGACATTCGGGTTCTATGGTTTCGCCGCCTGGGTGCCGACCCTGATCGCCAAACAGATCGGTATCAACCTGAGCGGCAGCTTGCAGTACGGATTTATCGTCGCGATCGCCAGCCCGTTCGGGCCGCTGCTGGCGATGACGTTCGCCGACAGGTTCGAACGCAAATGGCAGGTGGTCGGTGCGGCGGTCTGTATCGCGGTGTTCGGCGGATTGTTTTCGCAGCAGTCCACAATGCCGTTGCTGATCCTGTTCGGCGTGCTGATTACGCTGGCCAACAACATTCTCTCGTACTCGTTCCACAGCTATCAGTCGGAGCTGTTTCCCACCCGCATTCGCGCCAGGGCGGTAGGTTTCACCTATGCGTTCAGCCGGATCAGCACGGTGTTCGCCAGTTTCATCATCGGGTTCTTCTTCGCGACGTTCAACGGCACGACCGGCGTATTCGGACTGATCGGGTTCGCCATGCTGATGGTGGTGCTGTCGATCGGCATATTCGGCCCGCGGACCAGCAATCTGGTGCTGGAGAAGATTTCGCACTGAGCCGGCTTCAGATAGCCAACGCCGGATCGCTACCGGTGCGGCGGGGCGAACGGATCCAGCAGTTGCCCCGCCATGTCCGGGGCAACCGGGGTGTCGGTTCCGTACTCCGACGGGTGTCGGTGTTCGGGTAGATGCAGGGTTCCGAACACCCGATCGACCCACGGAAACATCGGCGCGTAATTTTTGTTCAAGACCCGCGCATCGTCGTTGGCATGGTGCCAGCGATGAAATGCCGGCGTTGCGATCAGCCACTCCAGCGGACCGAAGCGCCAGCGGACATTGGCGTGGATGAAATAGCCCCACACCGGGCCTGCCAGCATCGCCACGATGGCGATTTTGCTGCTCTGCCCTTCCATCGGATTGGTAAGACCCAGCGCGTAAACCGGCACAAATCCACATAGCCGGGTGAAGATGAAATCGATCGGATGGCCACGTGAGTTGACCAGCCAATCGACATGGGTAGGGCTGTGATGCACGGCATGGAACCGCCACAGCAGCGGAATTTCGTGCGACCACCGATGCCCCCAATAGAATCCGACCTCGGCTAGGATGAGCGTCGAACCGAGCCGCACCGCCAGCGGTGCATGAACGAACAAGGAGGCGGAATAAGTATAGTGTCCCAGCCAGGCGATGCCGGCGAGCGGTGCGGCCAGGACAAGGCCGGGCAGGATGCCGTTGATGAAGTAGTACCCGACATCGGCCAGGAACGCCGTGCGAAAGACCCGGCCGGGACGGAGAGCGAAAAGCTTTTCGAGCGGAACGAACAACGCCCCAAGCAGCAACAGCCACGCACCGAGGCGCAGCACCAGGGCCGGCAACTGGTGGAGCGATTGCACAAACAGGTCGATAGCCGCCATTCCGCTTTCCGGATTCAGGCCTCTAAGCCCGTTGTCCGGCCGCCCCGGCGGCGGCGCGCGAGGATCGCCAGACCGGTCAGCCCGGAGAGAACCACGGTCATGCTCGCGGGTTCCGGGACAGTCGTTACCGAGACGTTCGTCAGCAACACGAACGGCGGAGCCCCGGAAGTCGGGGTTCCAGCCGCCAGAAAGGACAGAACTTCGCTGCTGGCGGTTGGAATGAAGTAGAATGTCTGGGTCAACCACCCCGTGAAACCCTGGGTCGGATACGATGCGGACGCCGTGGTCTGAGCGGTGGCGGATGAGGTTCCCAGATTGACCGTCCAGTCGGAGGTGCAGTTGCTCGGGCTGCACACGAAACCTGACTGCTGCGCCCCGGCCCAGGCGAACGAGACCGCGACCTTTTGCCCCGGTGTTAAGCCTTTGATGGTCTGATCGATCGCCCCGACACCGGTATTGCCGTCCGCACCCAGAAAGGCCGGGTTTGCGGGGTTATAGACCTTGACCGCCGAGTCCATGCTCAGGTTGGCTGTACCATAACTGTCGTTCGCCGCATTCGTCGGGGCGTTGAGGAAGACGAACGAGTAACCCGTGCTGGACCAGTCGGCCAGAAGCTGGCCCGGCGCATAGGTTCCACTGGATGCATAGGTACCGAACTGCTCCGATGCGGTAATGTTCGTCCCAACGACACTGGATTGGGTAAAATAGGGATTCTGAACCAGATTGGCGGCAACGGCGGTTGCAGCGGACAGAATCGCCAGCAGCGCGGCCGAAGCGAAATAGCCTGACAGGACGATCGATCGCGCGCGGCCTTTTGCCATGGGTCTGTTTAGCTTTCGAATAAATTCAAAGATAGCTCGGACGGGCCCCGCCACGACGGCCGGAGGCTGACCAAACGGTCTGCTGACTTTCTAACCATTATCGGCATCGGTTCGGGATTGCCCAAACCCGGCTTGACGGGGAGGTTACGGTTCGCGTCGATTGCCGAACCGGCCGCGGGAGAGAAAGCCACGGCACAGACCGTTGTCAGAGCGGCGCTTAGGAACCCCCGATACGCCGACCGCTTGCACCCCATGCCGAGCCACCTGGCTATTATAACGATGTATAATCGACCATCGTAAATTGTTAGAATTTTGTCAAGAAAATCGGCCTGTATCGTTCGTTCGGAGCGGCAATGAACCGTCTGGATGCATGGCGGCGCTTACCTTCTGGTTTCATGTGCGGCAACCGGCACTCCGCGCGCCGCAAGCACGCGCGCAGAATCCTGGCACGACGCAGCAAACTGAAACCAAACTGTAAGCGGAATCGCGATAGTTGTCGGGGCGGGTATGTTCCGTGAGGTCGGGGTAGAAATTGTTGTGACCGTCGCCCATTTAAACCTGTTAGTGTCGGTGTGCGATTCGTTGCAGAGTGCGGAATTTTAAACAATGGCGAGCAAACGGTTAGCGTTTCGGCTTTTGGGGATCGCGGGCTTGGCCGTGGCATTGGCATGCGTGGCCGGGCAGGCAAGCGCCGCCGACCCTAACCTGGCCGTCAATGGGAGTTTCGCTACCACATCTAAAACGTCGGCCGAATTCGGCTCCATCAACAACGGCTACACGCCGACCGTGCAGCTTACCGGATGGAGCACCTCCGGATATAACTTTGTCTATCTGCCCAATACGGTAGATACCTATGGCGCCATCGGTCAGTACACTTCGACCGCCACCCTCGCGAGCCCCGGCATGAGAATGTGGGGACCGAACGATAACGGCGGCCTCGCGAACGGCCTGGTCCAGGCCAGCCCAACCGGCGGAAACTTTATTGCCGCCGACGGGGCCTATGAAATTTCGGCTATCACCCAGACCATCGCCGGCATGAATGTCGGTGCCAAGGTCTATGTGTCGTTCGCCTGGGCCGGGGCACAGCAATATTCCTTTACCGGCCCAACGACCGATCGGTGGACCGTGGACCTGGGGAGCAGCCCCAGCCAGACCACGCAGGCCGTGTCGCTTGTAAGCAACGGGGCGTCGGCATGGATGACGCAGACATTCAGCTTCATCGCGACCAGTTCCAGCGAGTTGCTCTCGTTCCTGGCCACCGGAACGCCATCCGGCCAGCCGCCATTTGCGTTGCTCTCCAATGTCGTCGTTACCGCCCCGGAACCGCAAAGCGTGGCGCTTTTGTTGTCCGGGACGATCGGACTGATGGTTGCCGCGCGCCGCCGCCGTCCGCGCGCCGCCACGAAGGTATCGGCCTGACCGTAAAACCCGGCCGCCCCGGGCCGGAGTGCGGGTCTTGGCGCGTCTTGGTATAAGGTCGGCGAAATCCATCAGGAGCCGCCGATGCGCAACACACCCCACGTCCTGCTGTGGACCGACTCACCCGGTCCGTACGCCGATGCGATCGCCCAAGCCGGACTCGCCAGCCTGGTGACGATCGACACGCTCGGTCGCAAGGACCAACCGTCCGACGCGCAGCGCGCCAACACCCGGGTGCTGCTGGCCGCCAACGCCCCGGCCGGACTGCTGTCCGCCATGCCCAACCTGCAATGGGCGCAGTCGCTGACCGCCGGGGTGGAGGGCTGGCTCGCCCTGCCCGACCTGCCGGACGGTCTGACGCTGACCTGCGCGCGCGGCACCCACCGGGAGTCGATGCCGGAAAATATCCTCGGCGCCCTGTTCCACATCGCCAAGCCATACGCAGCCATCGCCGAGGACAACCGGCAAGGCCGCTGGACCCACCGCGTCGCAACGCCGCTGAACGGAACCACGCTGGGTATTCTAGGCCTGGGAGAGATCGGCCAGGAGGTCGCTCGCCTGGCCGCCGCGTTGGGCATGCGCGTTATCGGCACCAAGCGCCGGCCCATCCCGATGCCCAACGTCGCGGAGGTGTTGCCGGCGGATCGCACCGATGAGGTGCTCGCCCAATCCGACTACGTGCTGTTGCTGCTGCCGGCCACGCCAGAGACGGAGAACCTGATCGATGCCGGGAAGCTGGCGAAGATGAAACCCGGCGCCTGGCTGCTGAACTTCGGCCGCGGCCACCTGATCCAGGATGGCGATCTGATCGCCGCGGTGAAAGCCGGGACGATCGCCGGTGCCATTCTGGATGTGTTCCGGCAGGAGCCGCTGCCGCGGGATCATCCGTTCTGGACCACCGAAGGCATCCTGGTCCTGCCCCATATCGGCGGCCCGCACCCCCAGCGGGATCGCATCGTCGCCCGCCTGTTCGCCGAGAACATGGCGCTGTTCCTGGATGGCAAACCGCTGAAGCACGTTGTCGATCGCACCGCCGGCTATTAACCCCGCGCGGCACCGCCGCCCGTATGGCGCCCCCAATCGTCCGAAACGACCGGAGAGTACGACACATGGCCAGTAGCTCACCCGTGCATGACTACATGCTTCCGCGCTTGATCGAACTGGTCGATCGGGCGGTGGCAACCGGCATTGCCCGCGATGTGGCTGTGGCGGTGCTGATCGATCTGGTGACATCGCCGGCGTTCGACACCGCGTCGGTCGATCGCACGGCGGATTCCGCACCGCATCCGCTATGGGACCGAACCGCGGACAGCCTGGTGCTGGTCGGGCAGACGCCCGCGATGCCGCCGCAGGCTGGCGATGCCCGCGACGAGGCCGATTTCGTCAAGCCGATCAGCCCGTTCTCGCCGTCTTAGACGTTTCAGCCGGTGACGTCGGCCTGCGGACGGTCCAGAGCCTGTGCCACTTCGGTGTGCCAGACGCCCTGGCTGTCCTGAAACTCGATCAGGGTTGTGTCGCCCGGAATCCGTTGTTCCGCGGCGACCCGCCTGGCCGCGGCAAGGGCCGAGGCCTTGTCGGCGAACGGCTCTGAAAATACGTCGTTCAACCGATAGGCCCAACCGCCATCGTGCTGCACGACCTTGTAGTGAATCCTTTGCATGGCGACCTCCTCGCGTTGGTTCGGGTTAGATGGTGCTTGTCCCGAACCAATACGAGGCGCGGGCGTCAAACCGGGGTCGGATCCAAGCGGTAGCCGCCGGGCGCGGTCATCAACAGGCGGCAATTCGACGGATCGGTCTCGATCTTCTGCCGCAGGCGATAAACATGGGTTTCCAGCGTGTGGGTCGTCACCCCGGCGTTGTAGCCCCAGACCTCGTCCAGCAGCACCTGACGCGACACGATCTTCCTGGCGTGCCGGTACAGGAACTTCAGGATATCGACTTCCTTGGCGGTCAACCGCAGGCGCTGCTTCTTGTCGGCGCCGACCAGCAGCTTCGCCGACGGGCGGAACGTATAGGGCCCGATGGTGAAGACAGCGTCCTCGCTGGTATCGAACAGCCGCAACTGGGCGTGCAGGCGTGCCAGCAGTTCGTTCGCGCGGAACGGTTTTGCGATATAGTCGTTGGCACCGGCATTCAAGCCGCTGACGACATCGACTTCGTCCGCCGCGCCGGTCAGCATGATGATCGGCATTGTGTGGCCCTGCTTGCGGATCTGGGCGCAGAAATCGCGTCCGTCGCCATCAGGCAGGTTGATGTCCAGAATAATCGAATCGAAGCGCGCATCCGCCGCCCCCAAATGGCGGCTTGCCTCACCGAGCGTGGACGCCTCGATGGATTGGAATACGCCGCTGGACGCGACCTGGTCAGCCAGCACTTGCCGGAGTGCGTCGTCGTCCTCAACAATAAGGATTGGTCTGGCAGCCGACATGTGATCTTCCTCGCGAAAATGTAGCGAAGTCATCCGCGTATCGGATTAGGTGTCTGATCGCAAAGAACGTTTCCGTGATCGGGCGTGCCGGGTCCGACTGTCGCGGGGTGCGACGGGTGCTTCGGACTGTCGCGGGGTGGCCGCCGGCGGTATGATTCGGTGTTGCCGAAAGGACCCCGAATGACCGGCCGACATCACCGCTATCGCGTTACCGTCGAGTGGACCGGCAACCGGGGACAGGGTACGTCGGACTATGGCGGGTATGACCGGGCGCACATTCTTCGGTCCCCCGGCAAGCCAGCGATTGCCGGGTCGGCCGATCCCGCGTTCCGCGGCGATCCGGCCGCCTGGAACCCGGAAGAACTGTTGCTCGCCTCGCTGTCCGCCTGCCACGAACTTTGGTACCTTCATTTGTGTTCGCAAGCCGGCATTACGGTGATCCGCTACACCGATGAGGCGGAGGCGACGATGGAGGAAGACGCAACCGGTAGTGGGCGTTTCACCTCGGCCACGCTGCGGCCCAGCGTGACGATTCAGGCCGGCGGCGATACGATGAAGGCCATGAGCTTGCACCGCGATGCGCATCGCTGCTGTTTCATAGCCAATTCGGTGAATTTTCCGGTCGGCTGCGAGCCGTCCGTGGCGACCGGGGCGGATCCTTAACGCCGGCGCCGGGGCCGGCGGCACAGGGTCCAGAGGCGTCCAGCCATCGCCCCGTTGCGTTCGGGAAGGAGGGGAACCCGCGGCAACGGAACGATGGCGGAGGCCAGCCCAACGCCGGAGGGGGAGCGGCGACGGACTATCGGGAAATCTTGGGCGGCCTAAAGCGACGAAACGACGGTGCCGAGAACCGCGGTAAGGTCGAAACCGAGACTGGTAACGATACTGACGATCGAAGTAGCGACCACCGAAGCAATCATTGCATATTCCAGAGCGGTCACACCGCGCGAGTCCGCGGTCAGCCGGTGTATTCGATGGCAAAGACAAGTCACGACGGCGGCTCCTTGCATCGTATTAGGCCTTGATTCTGTTCCCGGCCAGTATCGCCGCGCGGTAGCGATCCGGTGAATGCCACTGACACACGGCGACAGTTACAAAGTGTTTGCATATCCCAATATTATTGCAATCTAAACGATAATCCCGGCCGGGCCGGTGCCACGCCGGCCGATGAGCATACCCATCGGCCTTTGGAGATAGAAGCGTTTGCCCGCCGTTACCGCTTGCAAGGCGGGTGTCGAATCGGTAGCGTGGTTAACGCATACGGAAACTAAGAAACCGATAAGTCATGGCCGCTGCCGTAATCGACCGAACCGCGGGCCGCGACGTGACCGACCGGTGCCGACAAGAATGCAGGCGGCCTTTGGGAGGGATTCGAACATATGGGCGCGATTTCGCACAAACCGCTGGAAGCGATCCCGGTTCCGGCGTTGCTGGACCGTTCGGCTGCCGCCTTCGCCGCGAAGACGGCGATGTCGTTCGAAGGGCGGCGGTGGACCTATGCTCAGCTCGCGGCCCTGGTGGACCGCGCGGCGGCGGGTCTGCAACGTCTGGGGCTGAAACCCGGCGACCGGGTCGGGCTTTGCCTGCCCAACACACCGTATTTCGTTATCTTCTACTATGCCGCGCTGAAGGCGGGATTGGTGGTCGTCAACTACAACCCGTTATATGTCGCCCGCGAACTGCTGCATCAAATCCAGGATTCCGGGACCACGACGATGATCGTGCCGGACCTCGCGACGATCTACGACAAAGTGGCCGGTATCGCCGATCTGCAACGGATCGTGGTCTGCCCGTTCGCGGGCGCGCTGCCGGCGCTGAAGGGGTTGGCGTTCTCGCTGCTGAAGCGCGGTATGGTCGTTCGGCCGGATTATGGCGCCCGCATCGTGCCGTACCGTCAGATCATCGCCCCCGGTGCACCGCCGACCCCGGTGAAGATCGATCCCGGCGACCTCGCGGTGCTGCAATACACCGGGGGCACCACCGGCCGGCCCAAGGGTGCGATGCTGACCCACGCCAATCTGTCGGTAAACTGCCAGCAGGGCACCCACCACATGCCCAGCATGCGCGAAGGCGAAGAAAAGCTGATGGGCATCCTGCCCTTCTTCCACGTCTTTGCCATGACCTCCGTCCTGAACGGCGCGATCGGCATGGGCGGCGAGTTGATCCTGCACCCGCGGTTCGAGATCGGCGCGGTTATGAAGTCGCTGGTCCGCGACAAGCCGACGATGCTGCATGCGGTACCGACGATCTACAACGCCATCGCCGACGCGGCGGAGAAAGACCGGGTCGATATCTCCAGCCTGAAGGTCTGCGTGTCGGGCGGTGCGCCGCTGCCGGCCGAAGTGCGCGAACGGTTCCAGAAGCTCACCGGCTGCCGAATTATCGAAGGCTACGGTCTGACCGAGGCATCGCCTTGCGTCAGTTCCAACCCGCCCGACGGTCAAGTCCGGCCGGACTCGGTCGGCATAGCGATGCAGGGAACCAAGATAGAGATTCGCGGACTGGACGATGTCGGCAAGATTTTACCGGCGGGGGAACGCGGCGAAATCTGCGTGCGCGGCCCGCAGGTGATGAAGGGCTACCTGAACCACGAGACGGAAACCCGGGCGGCCTTCGTCGATGGCGCGCTGCGGACCGGGGATGTCGGCTACCTGGATCAGGACGGCTATCTGTTCGTCACCGACCGGATCAAGGACCTGATCATTTGCAGCGGCTACAACGTCTATCCGCGCACGATCGAGGACGCGCTGTACGAACATCCGGCGGTGGCCGAAGCCGTGGTAATCGGCATCCCCGACTCCTATCGCGGTCAGGCGCCGCTGGCGTTCGTCACGCTGCGGCCCGGGGAAACCCGCACTTCGGAGGAGCTGCGCGACTTCCTGCGCGACAAGCTGTCGGCGATCGAGCTGCCGGTTCGGGTGGAGATCCGCGCCACGCTGCCCAAGACGGCGGTTGGAAAACTGTCGCGAAAGGAACTGGTCGCCGAATCGGTGAAATCGACGTAAGATGGTTGACGTATAGGTAAACCCGGTTTATTGGATTGTGCATGTTGCATGAACACCTCTACACCGTAACGGAACTGGCGAAGGAACTGGGGATGACTCCCCGGGCCGTCAGGTTTTATGAGGACAAGGGGCTGATCGTCCCGCGCCGAGCAGGCACCACCCGGGTGTATTCCGGCCGAGACCGAGCACGGATGATATTGATTTTGCGGGGAAAGCGGCTGGGCTTTTCGCTGAGCACAATCAAGGAATATCTCGATCTTTACGATACAGATATAACGCAGCATGCGCAGCTTCGGCTGTTGCTGACGGCGATCGGCAAGCGGCGAACGCAACTGACCGCGCAACGTCAAGCCATCGACGAAGCGCTGTCGGAACTGGACGAGATCGCCGCGCAGGCCGAAGCGGCGCTGCGGGTTCCCGCCCCGCGCCCCAAGCGCGCGGCTGCCGGATAGCACAACAAGACCCTGAGGAGACGACAATGACCAACGCCGTAATCGCGGGCTATGTCCGCTCCCCATTTCATTTCGCCTCCAAGGGCGGTCTGGCGCGTGTGCGGCCGGATGACATGGCAGCCCAGGTGGTGCGGGCACTGATCGCGCGCACCGGGGTCAAGCCCGAGGATATCGAAGACATCGTCGTCGGCTGCGCCTTCCCCGAGGGCGAGCAGGGTCTGAACGTCGCCCGCCTGATCGGGCTGCTGGCCGACCTGCCGCTGTCGGTCGCGGGCGTTACCGTCAACCGGTTCTGCGGATCGTCGATGCAGTCGATCCATATCGCGGCCGGTCAGATCGCGCTGGGCGCTGGGGATGTGTTCGTCTGCGCCGGCATCGAAAGCATGAGCCGGGTGCCGATGATGGGCTACAACCCGCTGATCAACCCGGCGCTGATGAAGTCGATGCCCGCCGCGTATATCGGCATGGGCGAAACGGCGGAAAACGTCGCCCGCAAATGGCAAATTCCGCGCTCGGAGCAAGAGGCCTTCGCTGTCCGCAGCCACAGGCTGGCCGCCACGGCCGCCAGCACCGGCCGGTTCGACGAGGAGATCGTGCCGATCGTGAGCAAGGCTGGTTCGGTCGGGCAGGATGGCTGTATTCGCCCGGAAACGACGGCGGAAACACTGGCCGGCCTGAAACCGGCTTTCGACAAGGATGGCACAGTGACCGCCGGCACGTCCTCGCCGCTGACCGACGGCGCCGCCGCGGTGCTGGTATGCAGCGAAGCCTATGCCGACAAGCACCGCATACAGCCCCTCGCCAGGATCAAGTCCATCGCTGTAGCCGGTTGCGCGCCGGAAATCATGGGAATTGGCCCGGTCGCCACGACCCGGAAGGCGCTGGCACGCGCGGGGCTGGAAATCGGGGCGATCGACGTGGTCGAACTGAACGAGGCGTTCGCCAGCCAGGCACTCGCCTGCGCGCGTGAACTGGGCATCCGCGAGGACATCGTGAACCTGGACGGCGGCGCCATCGCGCTGGGCCACCCGTTGGGTGCGACGGGTGCCCGTATCACCGGCAAGGCGGCATCGTTACTGGCGCGCACCGGCGGGCGCTATGCGCTGGCCAGTCAATGCATCGGCGGCGGTCAGGGCATCGCCACGATCCTGGAGCGCGTCTGATGATCCGCCGCGTCGGAGTCATCGGCGCCGGCACCATGGGCGCCGGCATCGCCGCCCAGGTCGCCAATGCCGGCGTGCCCGTGGTGCTGCTGGATATCGTTCCGGCAGGTGCCAACAACCGCAATACCCTGGCCGAGGGCGCCATCGCCCGCATGCGCAAGGCCGACCCGGCGGCTTTCATGCACGACGGCGCGGCGAAGCTGATCGAACCCGGCAACCTGGAAGACGATCTGGGCAAACTGTCCGACTGCGACTGGATTATCGAGGCGGTGCTGGAACGCACCGACATCAAGCAGGCGCTATACCGCAAGCTGGAAACGGTGCGCCGGCCGGGCAGCGCGATCAGTTCCAACACCTCCACCATCGCCCTGAAGGTGCTGACCGAGGGCATGAGCGAGGCGTTCCGGCGCGACTTCCTGATCACCCATTTCTTCAACCCGCCCCGCTACATGCGGCTGCTGGAAATCGTGGCCGGTTCGGAGACGGCGCCCGAAACGGTGGCAGCCGTCGCGGAATTCGCCGATGTCGGGCTAGGTAAGAGCATCGTGCGCTGCGAGGACTCGCCCGGTTTCATTGCCAACCGGCTGGGTATCTACTGGATGCAGGTCGCCGTGACCCGGGCGTTCGATCTGGGCCTGACGGTGGAGCAAGCCGACGCGATCGTCGGGCCGCCGATGGGCATTCCCAAAACCGGCGTGTTTGGGCTGATGGACCTGGTGGGGATCGACCTCGGACCGCATGTGAATGCCTCGATGCGGGCGGTGCTGCCGGCGGCCGACGCGTTTCATAGCGTGGACCGGGACATCCCGCTGATCGGACGCATGATCGCGCAAGGACTGACCGGGCGGAAGGGCAAGGGCGGCTTCTACCGCATGGACCGTGCCGGCGGCGGACGCAGCAAGCTGGCGATGGATCTGGCGACCGGTGAATACCGGCCGGAGCAGAAGCCGGCGCTGCCGGAAATCGCCGCGGCGGGACGCGATCTGCGGGCGCTGCTGTCGGCCCCGACCAAAGCCGGAACCTATGCGTTTCAGGTGCTGGCGCACACCATTGCCTATGCCGCCACGCTGATCCCCGAGGCCGCGGCGTCCATCGCCGATATCGATGAGGCCATGCGGCTGGGCTACGCTTGGCGCTGGGGTCCGTTCGAACTGGCCGACAAACTGGGAACCGCGTGGCTGGCCGAGCGTCTGGCGGCCGAGGGCCTGACCGTGCCCAAGCTGCTGGCGGACGCGGCCGGGAAGACATTCTACCGGGTCCACGAGGGCCGGAGGCAATATCTCGCCCCCGACGCCACATACCGGGATGTGGTCCGAGCGCCCGGGGTGTTGTTGCTTGGGGATATCGAACTGGCGTCGAAGCCGGTGCTGAAGAATGCGTCCGCCTCGCTGTGGGATATCGGCGATGGCGTGGTGTGCTTTGAGTTCACCTCGAAGTCCAACGCCCTGGACGACAAGATCGTCGATCTGCTGAACAAGACGATCGAACTGGTGAAGGCGCGCTACAAGGCGCTGGTGATCTATAACGAGGGCAGCAATTTCTCGCTGGGCGCCAACCTGGGGCTGGCGCTGTTTGCCGCCAACATCGCCGCCTGGGGTGAAATCGAGAAGTCCATTGCCGCCGGCCAAAATGCCTATAAGGCGCTGAAATACGCCCCCTTCCCGGTTGTCGCGGCCCCGGCCGGGATGGCGCTGGGCGGCGGGTGCGAGATCGTGCTGCATGCCGACGCCGTGCAGGCGCATGCCGAAACCTATATCGGCCTGGTGGAAGCCGGCGTCGGCCTGATCCCCGGCTGGGGCGGCTGCGGCGAAATGCTGGCCCGCTGGCGCGCGGAACCGAAACTGCCGCGCGGCCCGATGCCAGCGCCGGCGAAGGTGTTCGAGGGTATCAGCACGGCAGATGTGTCCAAGTCCGCGCATCAGGCGATGGAAAAGAAGTTCCTGCGCCCGACCGACGGTATCAGCATGAACCGCGACCGGCTACTGGCGGATGCGAAACGAAAAGCCCTGTCGCTGGTCGATGGCTATCAGCCCCCGAAGCCCCCGGAATTCGTGCTGCCCGGCCCGTCCGGACGAGCTGGCCTGTATGCCGCGGCGGAGGGGTTCCATAAGCGTGGGCTGGCAACCGCCCCCGATCTGGTCGTGGCGGACGCCCTGGCCGAGGTCCTGTCGGGCGGCGACACCGACATCATCGACACGATGACCGAACAGCAGGTGATGGACCTGGAACGCAAGGCGTTCATGCGGCTGATCCGTACGGCGCCGACGCTGGCCCGCGTGGAATACACGCTGGAAACCGGCAAGCCGTTACGGAATTAGAATGTCCGCTCCCCGTCATGGCGGGCGCAGGCCCGCCATCCACGCCTTTGACGACAACACTCCCTCAAGGCCCAGCGCCGGCCGCGACGACGCCTCGCAGAAGGAATTTCACCATGCAGACCTATAAAGCGCCCCTTCGCGACATGCGCTTCGTCCTGCACGAACTGCACGACAGCGCCGCCCTGACGCGCCTGAACGGGCTGGAGGATGTCTCCCCCGACCTGATGGACTCCATCCTGGAGGAAGCCGCCAAACTGGCCGAGGGAGTCCTGCTGCCGATTAACGCGGCGGGCGACGAAATCGGCTGCGTGCTGGAAAACGGCCTCGTCCGCACGCCCAAGGGCTTCAAGCAGGCCTACGACACATTCCGTTCGGGCGGCTGGACCGCCGTGTCCGCCGATCCGCGCTACGGCGGCCAGGGCCTGCCGGAAAGTCTGAACAAGCTGGTGGAGGAAATGATTTGCTCCGCCAATCTGGCGTTCAGCCTCTATCCCGGCCTGACCCACGGCGCGTATCAGGCGATCGCCAGCCACGCCACCGACGAACTGAAAGACGCCTATCTGCCAAAAATGGTCGATGGCACCTGGTCCGGCACCATGTGCCTGACCGAGGCGCATTGCGGCACCGACCTGGGCATGC
>VFSW01004463.1_pt1 | contig 20862 bp, 23 predicted proteins | sample 5358111 | NCBI WGS metagenome assembly VFSW01 (sample SAMN11554181, study PRJNA540505) | mine drainage metagenome | isolation source: sediment from site ElyBrook_90M | place: USA: Ely Copper Mine, Vershire, VT | collected 2017
CACGCCCATCGCCACGGGGGGCAACATTCTCACGGCGTTCAACAATGTGGCTGGGGGTGTAGCCATCTTGAATGAGGCCACCGGAATCCTCAACATTGGTGACGCTACTGGGTGGGTGTCATCGGTCAGGGCCCACATCAATGGCGGGTCCTTCAGTTTGGAGGATTTCACGAACGGAATCATCTTCTCTGCGAACGGTTTTTCCAAGGAGTTTGGTACGGCCAACAACACAGTGGACAACGGAACTGGGGTGTCCACATGGGTAGGTACCGCCAACTTCCAGAATGCCAACCCGTTCTCGATGCTCAACGGGCAGGTCCTTACCGTGGTTGAGCAGGCCCAGACCGTAGGCGCTGCGAATCTGCTCATTCCCAACTTCGCAGGGATCTCCGACACCTTTGCGTTTGTCACGCTTGCCCAGACCTTGACCCACAAGACACTCTCTGGTCCCACCCTTTCAGGGGTGGTGGCGGGAGTGTACACTATCAGCGGGACCCCCACGCTTGGGGCCAGCATGTTGCCATCGGTAGACAATTCGTGGTCTCTCGGGTCGTCCACATTCCGGCTCTCGAGTATTTCAGCCTTGGATTTCCTCGTTTATAATGCCGCGGCGGACACAGTTCAAGCGATCCTTCTCGGAAAGGTGGGTGCACTCTTCGGACTTTCTCTCGGACCTGGGGGAGCAACATCACCAGATACCAACTGGTTGCGCCAGGGGGTAAATGTCATCGGTGGCTCATCCATACTGACATTCGGAGGCGGTACCGCTCCCGCCGCTCTTGCTGTACCTGCGAGCGGTACCGCATTTGCCGGCAGTACGACTAACAATGTGACCGTGTTCGTCACCGCATCTGGGACTACCACTGCCTGGGCCGTGAATGGAGTCACCATCGCAGGGACGCTTACACCAGGTCACTGCATCGCACTCAAGGCCAATGACACCCTGACCATCACCTACACGGTTGCTCCTACACTAGTGTCAATGGCGGCGTAGGAAATATCCTGCCTGTAGCCAGTCTCTCTGGATAGTGGTCCCGAAGAGGGTGGCAAGAACCGGGTGAGTCACTCACCTCTATATTTATTAGGACAAACCCGCCTCCCCTCATTGAGGAAGGGGAATCGGCAATGTCTCTGTTGAGCGACGTAGTGGCACTGATCTATGGGCGGAACATACCGGACTTGAACTCTGCGAATCTCGCAGTGTTCTCGGGAGAGGTAGCGGGTCTCGCTGACCCGGTCTTCATCAACACCGTGAGTCCAGGCGCGATGCTGGTCGTCAGTCATCTGGGAACGCCAACCCTGATGGTGAGTCCGGGAACAGTGAACGTCATGGGCTCGCTTAGTCTATCCGGTGCCCTGAGCATGGCCTCTCTGACGGTCACTGGCAACGCGACCATAGATGGTAATCTCGATGTCCTGGGAACGGAGACTGTTGGCATGACCACGGACCTTCTCGGCCAGCTCACAGTGGATATGCCTTTGGGGTTTGTGGGGAACATCGCGCAGTTCCAGATCAACGGGACGAATGTATCGCACATAGACCAGACGGGGGCGTATACGGTGGGGGCATCGACGACATATGCGGACGGGGTGATTACGACCTCGGGGACGCTCTTGTCGACGAATGCGACGTTGCAAGGCTTGAGTAATATCTCCATTGCAACTGCCGGAACCAAGAATATCCTCACGGCGTTCAACGATGTCGCCGGGGGAGTTCCAATACTGTTTCGATTTGGTGGCAAGAACTTCATCCAACTTGGTGACGGTACTTTAATTCAGGGCCTTCAGGTAACAACAAACGGAAACGGATTTACCTTTTCAGATTCCACAGTTGGGAAACTCTTAGCGAGTAATGGCACTGGTCAACTCCTCACCCAAAGCAACATGCTAGACGGAGGCGGAGGAGCTGGAACTGCAAGGATCGCAGGACTCCTCACTGCCAGTGCCGGACTCACACTAACTGGGATTCTTGGGGGGACGTACACCCTTGGTGGGATTCCAAGTTTAGGGGCGAGCATTCTACCTACAGCAGACGCGACGTGGTCTCTGGGTTCGTCCGCATTGCGTATTAACGAGATGATTCTCGCAGGTGCTGCGGGATTACTTCTGTATGGAGCCGCCAGTGATGCGAACCCGACCGCCCAACTTGTAGGCAACTCTGCGGGGAACATTGGACTGCAACTGGGACCTGGGGGTGCAACATTACTCGATACGAATTGGATACGCAAGGGCATTGGAATCATTGGAGGGGCATCCATCTTCACATCTGGTGGCGGAACTGCTCCAGTGGCATTCGTTCCAGGGGCAACAGGGGTAGCCACCGTGGTAAGTGCCACGAACAATGTGGTGCTGATATGTACCGCTGCCGGAACCCAATCCGCAGATGGGGCCATCAATGGCGTGTCTATCGGTGCTGATTGGGTGGCGGGTCAAACAGTATCGCTCAAGGCCAACGACACGATCACCTGGACGGGGACTGTGGCTCCGACGTTCCTAACCATGGCGGCATAGGGGGGTCAAAGTGCCGACCTTTCTGGGTGCTTGGGTAGACCGCGTAGCCCACAATGGGGGTGATGCGGTGATTCTCGACTCAACACCGTTCGCCCGGCAGGTGGTTCTTCCAGAAGATCACCAAGCAGGAAAGACATCCCAACATGGCTACGTCGTGGCAATCGTAAGGCTGGTCAAGGACCAGAAGGGGGGTCACATCATCCCCGTCGAGAACACCTGGTTGGACAGACTGGATGAAGCCGACACGCTGTTCCGGGAGGAGGCCCAGGTTCTCGGCCACGACGTTCCCCGCTACTGCCGTCCTCAACACCGGGCCATCTACTCAAAGGGGGAGATCCCAGGGGGGTCCCCACCTCCCGCACCCAAAGTCTCGAGTCCGGTGTCCCCTCTTCCAGTCATTCCTGCCTCTGATGAACCCGAAGAGGAGACGGATGTGGAGAAGGAGATGGATGACATCGCCGAGGATCCCAAGAACTTCCTCAAGACCCCCCCAACGAAGAAATCCGCCAAGGGCGGATCTGTCAAGAGAACGGGCAAGAAGTGAGGATGAATGAAGGCAATCATAGCGCGAAGCAACGGGAGCCACTACCTAGCCGAACTCGAGGGCGTCCAGATGGAAAATCCCAAGAAGCTCTGGGCCGCTGGAGTGCATTTGAAGGCAGGCGCACTCAGCGCCTATGGCTACTGTGCGCACTGTTCGTCAAAGGTCAGACGTGAAGCTCTGCGCAAGGCAATAGCAGCAGATGGGACGAATACTGTTCGGAGGCGGCTACTGTTCCTGCAAAACGTAGCAGGGAAAAAGAACGCAGTCATGAAGAAGGCCGCTGAGTCTGATCTCGGATGGATGCACTACTACTACGATACAAAGGCAGAGGAAGAGGAGGAGAACCCATCGAAGAAGCATCCCCTAGGAGGGTGGTACTCCGGAAAAGGAAAGACCGCAGGTGAGGCAATCGCCAACGCCATCCAGAAGATTACGAGGAACATCGGCGGAACTGGTTGGGAGGATAGTGCGATAGAGTACTCCGACAAGGCCGGTCATGTGAAGCTCTCACCTGACCCAAGACAGGGTGCGGGAACATCGTGGTCCACCTACATTGCCAATGACCAGGCGACCTACTTCGTCTCGGGGAATGTCGGTAGGGAAGGGACACTCTGGAAGACTGATGCCGAGGTGGAGAAAGGGGGCGAGGGTGAGAACCCTCACGACAAGGTAGGCAGAGTCAGGATCAACGTCCATCCTGCCTCCTACGGTCGGAGCCGAGACATCAATAAGGCCCTCAAGGAGATGGCCACAAAGTTGCACGAGATCCAGAAGCAGGAGAAGTGGAACGGGATCATTGATCTCGACGTCTTCGACAAAGAGACAGGAGCCTACGCCCCCCTAATCATCGAGATGTTCACCCCCAGTGGAGACCAGATGTACTCCTTCTACCGTAACAATGTCGTTCCGTTCGATGCGGATGAGAGCGAAGACAAAGTCACAATGGCAGATTCGATAAGGGACGACATTCCAAGTGCCGTAGCTGACGTAGAACGAAAGATCCGAGAGGTGAACCGTTACCGATGAAGGCAGTGATCCAAAGACAGAACGGGAGTAAGTACGTGGCCGAAGTCGCCGGAGGGAACCCAGAAACCTACGCGACAATTCCGTGGACCGAAGGCAACCGGACCTACCGCCTCCGCAAGCCCGGCCCTGGGAAGTTCGAGGGGGAGATGCTGGTCACATCGTTCATCTGGGACATGAGCCTTAACGGCGGAGCTGACGAGGAGGCTGGAGATGTCGAGACCATGGGGTGGTACGGCCTCATGAAAGGTAAGCTCGTGGAGGCGGCAAAGTTCGGAGCCAAGGAACAGGGGATGAAACTGACACCGGATGAGGTCAAGTTCCTCCGGTCTCGAGCAGGTGTGATACTATCCGAAGATTCCAATGGATTTGTCGGTGCAGACTATTACCAGACCGAGAAGGCCCTCGAGGAAGCCTGGAAGGAGATCCAGAAGGAAGAAGAGGAGTACTCTGAGGAAGAAGAGGGCGAAGGGGAGGGCGACTATGATGTTGAGTACCACAAGGGCCACGGATGGGTAGTTGTGGATGCCATCACCAAGTCCAGCTTGTCTCAGGCCTTCGAGACCAAGGAAGAAGCACAGGAGCACCTGAAGGACATGGCGGCACAGGAGAACCCCGTCCAATCCCTGGCCCCGGTCACAAGGGAGAACCTTCTCCCCTACCTTGAATCCCTTGTCAAGGTCCAAGATAATCCAATGCGGGAAGAGGAGGGTTCAAACCGACCAGTAACGGCAGAGGATCTTGTCCTATGGATTGAAAATGATGGCAACCTCTACCGTTCGGAGACGGTGCCCCTCATCCATAGTCTGATGCTCAAACGTAAGGAAGGCATCTACAACTTCGAGAAGTCGGTAAAAAGTTTCGAGTATCTGGCCGAAGCTGGAGCCAAGAGTTACGTGAAGCAAGTCGTTGAATCTGGGTTGCCCTGGTTTGAGGTGATTCCACCAGCAGTTCGGAAACAAACTGCCCGGATGCTCGCCGAGATCTTCAAGAGGAAGGCTGACGGCGGGGAGTACGACTGGATCCTCGAGAAGAAAACCGAGGAAGAAGATAATCCAGACCATATCCCAAAGGTAGTGAGTCTGAAGGAACCCATGTCCGAGGCCGAGGCCGAAGAAGCGACAAAGGCAATGGAAAAGGTCTCGGGGAAGAAGTACGAGGTCTTGGGAACCGCTGCGGGGTCAGAACTGTTCGTGGTTCGCAGTTCCATTGTGAGCCAGCTACGAGGCTGGATGCTGAGGACCGGCCACTTCCCTTACTGGAGGGATGTGGTCAAGGAGGGGGTGAATCCCCAAAAAAGGAGAATCAGCAAGGAAGAATTCGAGAAGGGATACGTCTACTCGAAGTGGCCAGGACAGGTAGGGTACGCTTACCGTGCCGACCTCATCGACATCTCCTCGGGGAAACAGATTATGGAGCACCTGTTGAGACACGTAAAGTTCATTGATGAGGACAGGAAAGATACCATTCCGGTACTACACATGGAGAACGGTCACAGGCTTTTTGCGACGGATTCTAACGATTTTCCCCAACCCATAGATGAGATTCCCGAGGGATACTCAGTGGCGAGCCTTAGAGATGCGGGACAGATAATACTCGGCAAGATGATTAACGAGGGATGGTCATATGGCAGAGCAAGGAGAAAGGAAGGAGAGAACCCCTACCACCCGAAGGCCTTCACCTCCAGCGAGATCTTCCCGCACCTTCTCCCATGGGTCGCGGCCCTCAAGAAGGGGGACAAGAAGCTGGCTGACCGGGTCAGGGCGAAGATAGCCAAGAGGTTCGGGAACGGGATCCTTCCCTTCGCACTGACGAAGAAGGAGTTGGATCATCCAGGTCTCTTGGCGAAGGAAGCTGCATGTTCCTCAGAAATGATCCGTTCCGGCAAAGCGAAGGCTGTCAGTAACATATATAGTATCTGCCGTGCTGCCATAGCGAAGAGGTCGCCGAGATGAACATGAAGTACAGCACGATTTTGAGCCAAGTGACCCGCCAAATGAACTCCCGCCAGGGGACGCCCACCATTCTCCCTCCGACAGGGTCTCCGCAGAAGGGGTCCAACCCCGCTCTCGAGGCCTGGGGACGTGCGACCTGGACGAAGTGGCAGAACTTCGCCGTGGTTTATAATCCCACGATGGCAGCCCAGGCACGGATGATGATGGAAACCGACATCCGGACAGCTCCGTGCGGTTCCTGCCTAGAACACGCCCTTCCCTTTGTCCAGAACGGGGGAATCGACTTCAGTTCCAAGGCTGGCTTCGCCCGATCGCTCTCGGTCTTCCACAACATCGTGAACGCCCGGATCGGAAAACCCCAGTACAATGTGGATCAATTCGTGGCCCAAGTGATGGCGGCAGGTCCCCAACAGCAGGTTCTTCCTGGGACAACGAACACCCAGCCCCAGGCCCTCCCTCCCCAGCCTCAGCAAATCTTTCCATTGGGGATGAGGCCGGAACTTCCTGACGCGACGTTCGGATCTCCCAGGAACGAGTACTCGAATGACCCCTACGGCCAGATGCCCGATGGGGTCTACATGGGGACCCAAGGGGTCCCAACTCCTAACCAACAGGGACCTACCTACCGAACCCCCACCATGTCGGGAGTACTTCCGGAAGGATTTGACATGCGCTCAGGGGTCTACGAGGCAGGCCAAATCCCGAACCCCGTGCTGATTGACGACATGAGCTGGTTGAAAGGGAGGATAAAGCAAAGATGAAGGCAATCGTAGTGAAGACCAATGGGGACCACGACCTAGTCGAACTTGTAGGCACAAACCCCCGTGCGGAACAGTTTGCCCGTGTCGACACCAAGAGATCAGGGATCCACATCAGAAGCATTGCGGTAGAGAGACTGACGGATGAAGACCCGGACTTGTCCCATCTGAAGCAGTCCTACAACGAACCAAGCATCACCTCAGCAGAGGCAGAGAAGTACAAAATCCAGGACGATAAACGCCTCGATGCCTACGACAGGGGCGATTGGTACATGATGGGCGTCCGTGCCACCGCCGATGTCGCAATTACTCCAAAGGGAAGTTCGGCTGGAACACTGGTCACCATCTCAAGCGGAGGCCTCTGGGGAATCGAGAGCGATTCCGGCGAGAGTTACTTCAAGGATGTGGAGAGGGATGAGCTGGACGAACTGGAGGGTCTTCTCCTTACCATTGGCGTTCCGAAGAAGGAAGTCGAAAAGGCAATCCGGGAGGCAAAGAGGAAATGAAGGTCTTGATCCAGCAGAGCAACGGGAAAAAGATGCCAGTGGATCTGGTTGGGGCAAATCCTGTCACGGTGGCATCCCTCGGAGATGCACTGAACGAAGCCAGATGGGTACGGTTTGACTTCGTCAGAGAACTTACATTGGCCTGGTTCGGTGGCCATGGCATTCATGTCTACGACTCCAACGGGAAGGAAGTGGCCTTCTGGAACACTGGCGATTACTCCAAGGGCAACGCAGATCTCAAGGACATTCAGGAGAGCATGGACCGACACATCAGGGAAGGAGGATACCCCGACTGATGAAGGTCCTGATTAAATACCGCAGCGGACGTCTTGAGCAAGCAGACCTCCTTGGTGCGAACCCGGTGCGAATTTCCAAGTCCAGAAAGTACGGTGCAGAGATGATGAGCATGAACCCCAAGAAGGAGATCTCGGATTCCGAGATAGTGGAGCAAGCGGAGAGGATCGAGCGCAGACAATACTATGACTATGTCAAGGACATGGCGAAGGAGGCCCTCGAGGAACATCCTGACGATGAGGATGCCCAAGAAGACCAACTCCACCAATCGGTTGATGGGAGCGGGTACGTGATCTACACCCACAAGAACCTCAAGGTCATCCGGTTTACCGAGCACGGTGACGCCCTTTGGGAGGAAGGAATGGGCGATGAGATGGAGAAGCCCGAGAGCGAGGGGGATGTCCTCCAGAAACTCGCCTATTGGGACATGTTGGCCGATGCACGGGACGAACTTCAAAGGCTCCGGGAAGAGAAAGAGTCCGAGAGGTAGCGACCAGTGAAGGCGGTGATCCAGCGGGAGAACGGGACTGCCTTCGTAGCGGATGTGGCGGGAGTGAACCCGAAGTGGCCCTTCAGCCGACTCCCTCGGCAGTGGTTCAACTCGATGATTACGCCCTTGGAAAAGGATCTGGCCGTTCACGCAACCTTTGAGGATGTTGCTAGGATGGCTCCCGATTCGGATGCCAGCGATAACGAGAAGAAGGCAACCGCTAGGAAGATCCGAAGAGAGTTTGGTATCGAATCCGTAATCGACCTAGTGGACGATGTGGACTGGCAAGCGGTGTATGACGAGAAGGCACTGGATGTCATTGAGGCTCATGGCCTGAAGTATTCTGTCGATAGTGTGGGTAGCCATGGCTGGAGGAATGGACGTTATGGAGAACCCGGACACTTCCCGTACTTCGAGACGGAAGAAGCCCTAGAACATGCGATAGAGGCATCCAAGGAAAGGGAGAACCCCTCCGGGGAAGGCCGGATCTGGCCCCATGAGGAATGGGAAGACGAGATACTTGGCAAGCCTCGAGTGGAAGTCTTGAAGACCAGCAGACGAGACCCCTATGACCCCATCAAGTGGGAATACGACATAGCTGTGGACGACGGAATAGTGGACGACTATCCAACAAGGAAGGAAGCCATCGCCGCTGCCAAGGTCATGAGAGATTTTGTGATGAGCAGCGAGAAGTACAGAGGGTATTGGATCAAATATCCTCCTGACCCTGCACAACAATCCTTTGGCATCTTCAACCCTGCCATAGAATCGGTTGGAACGGCTGACAACGAGAAAGAGGCCAAGGAGAAGATTGACCGGATCCTCGGGAAGGAGAACCCTCAGGCCAAAAAGAAAGGGGAGTATATCGATCTGCCAGGCGGAATGCGATTGGAGAAGGTTCCAGACGCCGAACTTGAGCAGCTGGGTCTGGTACGCCTTCCGAGGTCCCGTCCCATGGAGTTCTCCATGAACGGTGGCCCCTGGATACCTGGCTACTCATTCAGAGGGGACAACTGGAACGGGTGGGCCGTTCCCTACTTCACCAAGGAGCAGGGGATGAAGGTCATCGACACGTACGGCAGAACGCAACTCGATGACCCAAAGGTCAAAGGTGACCTACGGGCAAAGTATAATCCTCAGCGAGATGCGTTCATCGTCGCCGCACACCTCGAGGAACCCCAACCAGATCCCGATGAACTAAATCCCGAAGCAAAGGGGATTGACCAACCGGAGGTCTTCGAGGCAGAGGAGGTGACGATGCCCAGTGGGAAGAAGTCAAAGCTCTACTCGATAGGAGGCTACTCCTGGGTATGGGAAGAGAGGCCTCGTGGAGGGCATGAAGAGAACCCCGAAATCGGCAAACCAATTAAATGGGGCCGTCGCAGGAGATGTCCTAAGTGCGACAAGGTGGCCATGGAAAAGCGTGCTTGGGGAGACTGGTCCTGCTACAACTGCGGATACACCGTGGAGAAGAGAAAGTGAAGGTCATCATCCAGACAAGTTGTAGGCTAGGCTATCTTGCCGAACTCTGGGGGAAGAACCCCCGTCCCATCTCCGAGATCAAGAAAACCCTTGAGAGGGTTACCGGAAAGAAGGTCACCATTACGACCGATGAGAGCCCGAGGTTTCATTTCATCTATGCGACATTCCGACCGGACGAAGATTACGGGACAGCGGATCTCAAGCCAGTGCTTGAGGCCGCAACGGCACTGGCTGAACAGATTGGTTACATCTGGACCTTCAGTCCCCGAGAAAACGACACCAAACTGATGTTCGAATTCGTAAGGCAGAAGGCAAAGCGGTGACCGAAGAATGCGGGTTCTGGTCCAACGCAGTGACAGGTCACTCTTCCAAGCAGAGCTGGTAGGACTTAATCCCGAAGCAAAGGTCTGCTACACGTACATCAAGGGGGACCCCGAGGAGTCCCTTCGCAGGTCTGTCCCCCAGTGGGCCTTCGAAGCCCTGAAGAAGGCCGACACTCCGGGGAAGATCTCGAAGATTCTTGAGAAGGCGGAACCAGAGATCGCAGCGGCCCACCCAGCGGGTAGCGTAGAAAGGGAGTACATCGACTGCGATGAGATGTCGAGCCTCATGGGATTCGCTCTCGAGATGCACAATATTCCCTACGAGGCCGTAATCGGAGAATCCGACGAGGGGTCATCCCATTCATGGCTCCGATCCGGCAACCGTAACTGGGACCCAACCCACCAAGGTTTTGGGCCAGGAAAATATGTGGTTACGGAGATATTCGATGGCAGGAAGCTCCATGAGGTGAAGGATACACCTGTCTACGAGACCCGAAGGTCAAGGGGCCTCAAGTTCAATCCCCAAGTCTGTTCCGGATTTCCGGATCTCGAACCGCTGGTGAGACTGGCCCAGTCATCATTTACCTTCGATGACTTCCGCAGAGCCGTTACCCAAACTCATTTGATGGACCTATCTGATCCGGACAATCACAGATGGGGAAGGGCCTTCAGGGGTTACGACGATGAGGAGCAAATCGATGTGGCCCAGATACTCGAGACGGGCCAATATCTCGAGGACATCCGACTGACCTATCCCCAAATCTACTGGCTGATCACGAAGTCCCACTTCCCTTGGATACGGATCTATCGGGCGGTTCCATACCCTGGCACCCAGAAGATCCGGATAGGGGACTACGTGGCAATCGACCCTGAGTATGCCAGAATGCATGGCCGAAGTGTCCTGCGAGGTGAGCAGAAGACTGGCTACCGGGTAGTTTCCATGTTGGCTCAGAAGGTCGATGTGATCTGGGATGAGGCGGACTTCCAGGAGTGGGTCTTCTCCCCAAGGGTACTCCGGGAAGAGGTTGGGTCGTTGAAATCCTTCTGGGAGCGGTGCCATGGGAATCATAATCCCCAGGTCTCAGAGATGTGTCAAGCGGCCATGGACACACTGGGGGTCCAGTCCCTAGTGGATGCCCAGACAATAATCCAGGCATCCAAGGAGTCCTACATACCCACGGAATTGAACTTCACTAGCTACGGCTACAGGAGTGTGAAGCGAGCAGAGGAAGGACGTGTTGCCAGAAGATACCAAAAGGACGAGGAGTTCACCAGAAGGGAGATGGGCCTAGGGCCAATTCCAGAAGGAGCCATCCTGCGGAGTTGGGCAACAGATGGTCTTCAGCAGGTGCGACGAATCAAGTTGAAGGATCTCAGAACTGGCATGGACCCTCAACCAATCGGATGGATCGAACCAGAACGCATTGAAAACTACCGGGAACGGGCCAGAACCGAGGGCATCGAAGGGTCTCCCCTAATCAATGCGACCGAGCAAGAGGACGGTAGCCTTCAGATCATGGATGGCAATCATCGACTGGTCGCATGGAGACAAGAAGGAATTGAAGAAGCCCCGGTGATAGTGACCCTTAGCACAAGATCATACGGGCGTATCCCCGGAGACAAGGAGAGTCTGAGGTTGATGGCGAGGCAGCTCAAGGCCTGCGGGGTCCCGGAATGAGATCCCGAGTCTCAGTGGTCATTCCCGCACATCCCGCCGACGTTCCAGCCGCCAAGAAGCTCGCAGCCACGCTCTCCTGGGCCTATGAGGTGATAATCGACACCCAAAATGGTGGCTGCGCTAGAGCCAAAAACAGGGGTGCGGCCAAAGCCAAGGGAGACATTCTCTTCTTTCTCGATGCAGACGTCGAGTCGGTGATCGGAGATGTCTCGGCCTTCGATACGGAGGATGTGGATCACTGGTTCCCTCGGATCCTCGAGCTGACGCCCAGCGTCACGGATCTCTACTCAAGGCTCGCCGTGGGGGTCTACAACATCACGGTGAAAAGCGGGTTCGGATGGAGCAGCACCATGGCAGTCCGAAGGGACGCCTTCATGGAACGGGGCGGGTTCAATGAAGAGGCGACCTGGGAGGACATGTCCTTCGCCATGTACTGTCACCGCCATGTGATCCGCTGCGGGGTCCTTCCGCTGACGGTCAAGATGTCGCGGAGGTTCCATCCCACTTGGAAGTATCTCCTTCCGGGGGCTCCCACGACGAGCCGAGGGAAGGCCGCAGAACCGCTGGGCATCGCCATGGAGATTTGAGATGAAGGTCATCCTCCGGAAAGGGAACGGTTCCTACTTCTTGGCGGAACTCTTGGGCCGACGAGGACCGTTGGTAGAGGATTCCAGCAGGGGCAATATGGGAGTCAGGAGGCGTTTGACTTCCTGGAACGCCGCCTCGTATTCCTCTTCGGTCATGGCCAGAAGTAACCCTTCTGAAGTAGATAACCGTTCAGCAAGGGCAAGGATCCCTCCCCTTCACGACATCTACCGGATCAATGCGAATCTGGTAAGGATCGCGCAAGATGACCCTAGGTTCGAGTACGACCCAGAAGGCAAACTAATCTATGATGTCAAGTTGGGTGCCATCTATGAGAATTTCCCGGTAAGGTCATCCTTGTACTCTCAGATGGCATATCTCTTCCGGGCAATCGTTTGGGCACAGGCATTCCCCTATGCGAATAAGAGGACTGGAGTGGCGACTCTAAAGCTGTTCATCGATAGGGTTCAATGGACTCGAAGAGAGAACAGCATGGAAGAAATGAGATTGATGGCAAAGTTCCTTCATCACCAATTCCGGAAGGTCCCGATGGACCAGTTTAATGACTACTTTGAGCCGCTTACCAAAAACGCCACCAGGATCTCCATGAAGATCAACCACATAGTTGATATGGGAGAAGACCCACTTCTGACTGAATCCGGTCTGCCTGAGATTGAAAAGTGGTTGAAGCAAAAGATAGTCTATTCAGACGACATCTTGATGAATATGGCCTCGAACTCAGGCCACGATGCTTCCCACCATGCCTCGAACTCTTCCTTCGTCATCGGCAAGCATAACCCCTCGAGAGTATTTAACCCCTCAGAACCCACCATCGGGAAGGAGTGCCAGGTGGAACACCCCCCTACCAAGGGGACCTACCAGCTCCCCGTCGACCGCACCGTGGCCGAGTGGGTCTCGAACCGCTACTCAATCGCTCACCGGGACAAGATGGCGTGCAGCCTGGATCTCAAGGTTCCCACGGGATCTCCCGTCTTCGCAGCCCGAGGCGGGGTCGTCTGGGACTTCTATGAGGAAGGGGATAGGGGAGGGGTCGGCCCCAAGTCCAAGCTCAATCCCTTCGAGAACTGGCTCGAGATCAAGCACACGAATGCGGATGGCAGCGAGGAGTTCAGCGAGTACGGCCACCTCAAGAAGGGGTCCATCTCGGCCAGCGGGGTCCATCTGGGAGACCATGTGGAGCAGGGAGACGTCGTGGCCGAGAGCGGGGCCACGGGATGGCTCTACAAATTAGGCCCTCACCTCCACTTCGAGGTGCTTCGGTACACGGGGCCGAAGGACTCGGACTACGCGACTCTCCAGGTCCGCTGGAGGGAAGGGACCCGCTGGCCCCCGTCCTACGAACCCGTCCGGGGGAACCCTCAAGTACGTGTTCCCGAAGAGGCAATGCGTCGCTTCACCGGGGATTTCATAAGACAGACCTGGGCAGAAATCGTTGCCGAAGCGAGAAGAAAAGGCTGGGACCACGATGGAAGAGAGGAGGAATACTACGGATATGTGGACACACTGGCAGATATGGCTAGGTCATGGGCGAAGGTGGAACCGCCATGGGCAGTCGGTGGCCTGTTGCTTCATAAGATGTTCATCGTACAACCATTCGACAACTGTAACCGCAGGACAGGATTCAATTCTGCGAGTGCAGTCATGAAATGGGCCGGGTACCCCCAAAAGGCCAGTGATGAGGTGGTTAACATCTACCTCGGCAATCTCGATAAGAGGAGACTGGTCAACGATGAATTAACTCTGCCCGAGGCAATTGGCTGGATCAAGCATGTGTTCGGAGCCTAGACCAGATGTTCGAAGACGTAGGCATGATCCTTGAGAATTTGACGCACATCTGCCAGCATCCTCTTCTGGATGGGGTCGAGGTCAGCTTCGTTCTTTGGCCACGGAATAACGCTCTCCTCTTCATGAGAGGCGACCTTCTGGGAACTGGCAACTGCTGGCATGGGCAAGAAGTATTAAGGCACCACTGGCATATAAGCACTTCAGGAGAGGTGGCGGGATGAGGGCAGTGATCCTCCGGGGCAATGGAAAGGGCTACCTCGCCGAGGTCTTGGAGACCAATCCACACAAAGGGACCTGGAAGAAGGGAGAAAGAGCCTGGTTCGAGTATCACTGCTACGAAGGGGAGGACTCGGCGGATGCACCTGCATGGCACCATACCCACCAGAGGGTGACGATAATCAGCGAGGGTGAAGCGGACGAGACCGCCGAAGGCCTCACATTCAGGCAACGGGCGGCACAGGGAGTCCCGAAGACCTATCGCGTGAGATTCGACGATGGCTTGGAATGGGATGCGTTCGAAGACGAACTAACGACAACCCCAAAAGATTTCTACCGACCATCCTATGAACCCGTCCGGGGGAACCCTCAAGTACGAGAGAATCCAGGGTTCCCAGTGGTCCCAGAAGCAGAAATGGAACACTTCACCGGGGACTTCATTCGAACCACTTGGAGGGAAATAAACGCAGAGGCCAAGAGGGAAGGATGGGATCATCGGGGAACCCATGAACGGCTCTATGGGTACGTAGACGGAGAAGCAAGAAGAACTCGAGAACATGCGAAGTTCGCCCCAGCATGGGTAGTGGCTGGCACGGTCCTCTACAAGATTTTCTATAACCAACCATTCAACGACTGTAACAAGAGGACGGGCTACAACTTGGCCAGTCAGATAATGAACTGGTCTGGCTATCAGAGACAGATCACAATGGAGGAGGCCCTTCGATACCTGAACAGCATGAAAAAGAGATACGACGAGATAACGGCAGAAGAAGTGGTTAGCTGGGTCAAGAAAACGTTCGGGGCCTAGAGAAGATGTTCGAAGATGTAGGCTTCTTCCTTGAGGGTCTTCCGGACGCCAGCGAGCATTCTGCGTTGGACGGGGTCAAGGTCTACCTCTCGCTCAGGCCAAGGAATGACCCTCTCCTCTTCAGCGGAGACGGACTTCAGGGAACCTGCTACTGCTGGCATGGGCAGTGGAGTACATGGCAGGACTCAGATATAAGCACTTCAGGGGAGGTGGCGGAGTGAGGGCAGTGATCCTTCAGGGCAATGGCAGCGGCTACCTGGCCGAGCTGATGGGAGCGGACCCGTCTTACGAACCCGTCCGGGGGAGCCCTGAAGTAGGCCCGTGGAACATCATCCGGGAAGAGAGGGCGAATCCCCGAATGGGGGGACGTGGACAGATAGACGTCCTCCTCACGGTCCCTCATTCCCAGTGTTCTCCCGAGGGTCTCTTCCATTCCCATCCCTGCGATACCGCTGCGAAGGAGACGGCCTTCAAGGTTCGCCACTTCCTCCAGCACATCCAGCAGGGGATCAACGTGAAGATGATGCCGGGGAGCGTTCCTCGGGCCGAGTGTGATCTCAACCGGGAGGAGTGCAGGAAGACGCCTTGGCGGAAGAAGGTCCGGGAACTAATGGGAGAGAGCCTCATCTTCCTCGACATGCATTCCTTCTACGACAGCGAATCGAAGTTCGGGGACGTCGATGTGGCCGTCTTTTTCCATGGGGGGAGGGACACCCGCCTTCGTCTCAAGATACTTTCCAACATGCTCCGGAAGGCGGGACTCCGGGTGAATGAGTGGGAGTCGGACCTCGGAACCGATGACCTCCTGAAGGAGTGGGAAGGGCAGAAATGGAGGGGTGCGTCACTGCCCGGTACGTTAATAGAGCTGAACGAGTCTGTTCCTAATGAGCGTAGGACGAAGGTGGCGGAAGTGATGGCATTCTGGGTCTCGGATCAACTCGCAGAACTCGGGGGAACTTTCTGACCATGCCCAAGATTGATGTGGTCGGGGAGATCCATGCCATCAGCTACCTCTGCGTTCCCTATCCTAATGTGATCGGGATATGTCCGACGGCGATGGGCCAACGCTACCGACACCAATGGGACCACAACCAGCCCATGCTTGGGAAGGAAGTGGGTGCAAACCCGGAGAAGTTCCACATCCTGTGCCCCGTCGCATTTCACGATTCGGTATTCATCAGCGGGATCGCAGATTACGGCGGGGACCACTTCGCCTGCGACTACATTCCAGAGACGCCGAAGCAGTTAGCGGTCGTAGGGAAGCTGGACAGGATCGAACTCCGGGACCCGAACACTCATCAGATCCTTCCCAAGGTGGTCCGCTTCGAGGGTGCCGTTCTCTGCGTCTCGAGGACGTTCAAGCACCTCTTCATCGTTCCCGAGGAAGATCTCGGGACGTATGTGATTGGGACCCAGCAACTCTCTCCAGAGGAAAGCCTCGGGGATTACACGAGAGGGTCACGGTCACCAACTCCTGCACTGGCGAACCCTGTTGTCCATGCGAACCCAATCGTTGAAGACCCAGACCTCGCCGCCTTGCTGAAATTCAATAATGACACCGTGCTGAACTCTCTTCTCTCCTGTGAGCAGCATCTTGTCGAGTCCACCGGAGCGAAGACGACCAGCGGGTGGTGTTCTTCAAAACATCTCAGACTTGCCGCGTCACATGGCTGTCAAGAGGGGCTAGAACACGCAGTCTCAGCAGGGAGAGACGACCTAGCGACGAAGTATCAGGCATACCGCGAGGAGATCACGAAGCAGATTGATAATCCTAATCTCGCCCAGGTGAGAGAGATCCGGAATAGGTTCCGGCATGACTTCTTCCCCGAGACGGAAAAGGACTGTCCAGGGAGCATATGCGCCCACGACCGCTTGGCTCCGAATCCTCACTCCCTTCCAGAGAAGTCGGTGGCTACGATGATACCTCCCTCGGGTCTGACCATGTGGGGTTCACCGCTTTGTGATCACTGCCGCCGAACGAAGGAGGCATTCCAGAAGACCGGGGTCCCTTACACCTACATTGACGTCACAGATCCCAAGAACACAGTCCTCGTCAGGAGCCACGGGGTTCTTTCGGTCCCTCTCATCGAGGAATGGAAAGGAGGTCAGGTGTCGAGGGAACATCTTGGCGAGATGAATTCGCAGCAAATCGTGGCTTTTCAGGCAGGAATCCCGGAGGCACACATCCATGGTAACTAGTGCGGACTTCGCATCCCTGAAGGGAGAAGTCCACGGCCTGATTGATGACCTGCATCGGGTGGAAGAAAAGGTGGATTCCCTCACCGATGCGTTCAACGAGATGAACCTTAAGCTCGTGAAGGAGGTAGGCAGGTTCGCCACAGATCAGACCCGTCAGAACGGCGAGGCCACAATAATCAGGGAGAGTCTTCAAAATGATATTCAGGTGGTGGCCCAACGGATCAATACTCACGAGGAAGGACATGTGATCTTCGATGAAACCCAGCGGAAGATGAAGGGGGACCTGCACTGGAACGCGACCACATTGATCTCCCTCGGCGCACTCGGCATCTCTGGAATCGTAGCAGCGGCGGCGGTGTTCCACCTGTGACTGAGCGGCTGTGGAAGGTTCCCTACGGGCCAGGTCATTTTGCTCGCGTACGAGCGCGGAATCCTGCTGAAGCACTCGGGAAGTTACAAACGTATTTGATGCAACACGGGATGATCCCGGACGTCATTGACGACCCGGAAACTATCGTCCCCAGGATTCAGGTGAATCCGGTACGGCTGGAAGATCTCAAGTTGGCCCCCAGCGAAGCGGGACTCATGACCTCTGACAAACCCTTCGCCTGTAAGTTCTGCATCCACTTCATTCCAGGGCCGACTCCCAAAGCAACTGGAAGATGTACCGAGGTTGCAACAGAGATCAAACCGGAGATGTGCTGTAACCTCTATGAGACCGGGAAGTCACCGAATGACTTCCGGTGGGTCAGCGGACCTGATGCACTTCAAGTCGTGCAACGGATAGTGAAAGTGGCCCAGCGATAGGGCCGTTCACTCGAACGGATGAAAGACCGCCCTCGGTAGGTTCGTAGGAACCCCAGGCAGAATCTTCTCGAACTCGCGTCTCAGTTCGGGGAAGGAGTTGGGCTGTTCAGCGAGGCGCTGACGAACTCCGAGGTAAAATGTGATCGCTTGGTCGAGTTCGCGGGAATAGCCACCGTCATTCGTGGTCTTGTAGATCCCTCTCACGAAGATGGTGAAGCGATCAGAAACTTCGGTCTTGATCTTGACAACTTTCTTGACCCTCTCCAGAGAGGTAGGCATGAAAGGCCGAATACCACCCAATATTTGAGTGTTTGTGTGGCGGTGAGTCACTCACCTGCTGGATTTTTACCCCTAAAGAGGGAATGGGGGAAAGGCATGGGGTTGTAGAAGTTCATGACTCACCACCTCCGAATACGGTTCAAATAGGCAAGTTCACCTCACTTGGTCAGAGGCATAGAGGTCCGACAATGCAAAAGGTAACGTTGAGAAACGCAGTGCCAACGCCGAACGAGGAAGACGCCGGAGATGTGGTCAGCCGCAGAGCATCGTACTACGAGGCTCTCCAGAACCCGAGGACCATGCAGATTGGTGAGCGGGTCTACCCCGTGATTCCCGAGTCTGATGTGAAGCTCCTCGAGGATGACCAGAACCCTGACAAACACATGCTCAAGTTCGTCGGAGCCATCATGGTGGGAACCGTTGTCGGTATCCTTGCCGTAGGGTTCGCCATCGGAGCACTCCTCCAGGGCGAGGTCCAGGCTCTCACTACGAAGATCGCCGCTGCGAACCCGACGTGGAACGCATCCCAGGTCGCCATGGCCGTGACAGCGCAGATGACCAACACCGTGCTGGTGATCCTGGCCGTCTCCGCTATCGTTGGCGGACTCTTGATCTGGGCGTCCTACAAGATGGTCATGAAGTCCGAGGAGAACCCTCGCGGCCCGTGGGGATACGTCCTCGTCGGTATCGGGACGGGTATCCTGGCTGGCGGCGTGACCCTCGCCATGCAGCAGTTCGCATCCCTCTCCGGGATCAACTCGAGCACGACCCCGCCGACTCCCGCCGCAGGAACGCCCTGGAACTTCCTCTGAGGTAGAGGAGGGGAAAAGGAGGAAAGAAAATGTCGACACCTTCTCTCGGTGCCATGGCCTACCTGAACGGACAGCCCGTCATCTGGGATGGAGCCAAGTGGATCCCGATGGCGAACGGCGCTGGCCTTCAGGCGGGTCCCGGCTACCCGCTCCAGACCGGACAGGCCGCGACGGGACTCAAGTGTGACAACGACATCACCAGCGGACCCGCTGGGATGCCGTACTCCGCTGCGAGCACCCGTGGGGCCATCCTTGCCCTGCCCAACACCAAGATCCAGCTCAGTGTGCCTCGGACCAAGGCCTTCCTTGCGAAGGAGTGGGCCTTCTCGATGCTCCTGAAGGGGATCGGACTCCAGTTCGCCGTGATGGACGCCAAGGGCAACTTCTCGGTCCAGGTCAACCCTGAGTCTGAGCAGTTCGCTCCCGCAGACGCCGCCGACATGGACCAGTTCACTCCGGTCCTGCTGGACATTTCCGGATCTTCGGCCTATGTCCGGCGTTGCGGCCAGCTCTACGAACTTGCCACCGACGGATCTGAGAACCTCGTGACGCACCCCATCGGTCTCATCCAGAACGTCTACGTGGACACGAGCGACCCGACGAACGCGATCCTGTTCGTCGTGCCTGCGGTGCCTCCGAAGTCGGTCTTCGAGCAGGTCATGGGCAGCGAGGGGACCGCAGTCACCCTCCCTCCGACGGGGGTCAGTCCTGCGGTCTTCGGACTGAGTTACGGGATACCTGGGACTCCGATCATCCTCCTCAGCTCCGCTGAGACTGTGATCGAGACGGGCCAAACCTCCGTGACGACGGTGTATGTAGGTGGTGACTTCTCCCAAGGAGCTGGCGCTGGCTACCTCCTGACGGTAGGGGATGTCGTTTCCGCTGCGCCAGGAGAGTCCAAGGCTGGAACCCACGTCTTCCAGGATGGCACGGATGCCACCGCCGGACGCCTCGGACCTACCCAGTGGTCCAACGCCCCTGTGGGTGTCGCCAGTGCCGGAGGTGCGGCCATCGTGGTCCTCTACGCCCAGGTCTTGAACGGCCTCAACCAGCCCCTCACCGGACAGACCGTCCAGTGGACGTTGGCGAGTGCCGGAACATCGGGCCTGACGCTGGATGCGCCAGTGACCCAACAGACTGGAACGAACCCGGTCGGGACTCCCACGGGGATCAACGTCTCCATCGTACACGCCGGGGGTGAGGGTGCCGTGATCAGCCAAGCGACTGGGAACGACGGGCATCTCTCCGGAGTGGCAGCGGCTGGAACGATGTTCTTCCAGTGCACCGTGAACGGCAGAGCCTATGGACAGGTGAACTGCACCTTCACCAGCTAGGCCTGAAGCCAGGGTCCGCGAAAACCAAATAGGGGAGAAAGGGATGAGCCGAGACAACTCGGTTCCCTCTTCCTCCCCTTCAACTCTTTCCCGAGAGTGGTGATCCACAGGGATCTGGTGAGAACAGGAGGAAGGTCAAATGAGTTGCAGTTTCAGCGCATGTTCATCAGCGCAGCCAGGAGCGATAGCCAGCCACCGTTCATTTTTGTGGGGAGAAGATGGGACGTGTTCCTGCCGAGGAGGACAGGCCGCAGCTCTTCTGCCTCCTGACTACATCGGACTCCAAGGCTATGTTCCGCTTGATCCGAACACACCGGGAATGTTGGTCAGGGACGGAGGGCGCACTGGCTTCTATCCGTTCCTGCTTGAGCCGCTGCCCCCCCCCTCGGGGGCCCCCCCGCCCGACGGTGCCGCGGCGCCGGAGGGCCCCGCCAGGGGGGCGGGGCCGGAGG